>Ga0299912_10003312_pt1 | contig 13157 bp, 17 predicted proteins | sample RVTome_2_FD_207667 | JGI IMG/M metagenome (GOLD analysis project Ga0299912, IMG submission 207667) | Soil microbial communities from uranium-contaminated site in the Upper Colorado River Basin, Wyoming, United States - RVT95D214 (version 2) ...
CGCTCCTGGTTGATGTCCAGCCAGGGCATCTTGGCCTTCAGCGCCACGAACTGGGAGCGCCCGCCCGACAGCATGATGTCGGCCCGCGCGTCCTTCAGCATCCGGTACATCTCGCGCGGCGTCATGTCGTCGATCATGTGGGCGTCCTCGCCCATCAGTTCCTTGATCTTCTCCTTGTCTTCCTTGGTGGACTTCTTGGTGCTGGTGCCGACGATCTCCAGGCCGACTTCCTGCAGCGCCGCCACGACGGACCAGGACTTCACCCCGCCAGTGATCAGCAGCACGCGCTTGCCGGCCAGGCGCGGCTTGTAGGGCTCAAGACGCCGCCAGGCGCGGGCCTCCTCGCGGGCGATCACCGCTTCGGTGCGCTCCAACAGCTCGGCCGGCGCGCCGCGTTCCACCAGCAGCCGGGCGATCTCGCGCAGGGAGTCGCTCATGTCGCCGACGCCGTAGAACGAGCCTTCGAAGAAGGGGATGGCGTAGCGCTCCTCCATCTTGCGGGCGATGTTGATCATGGCCTTGGAGCAGACCATCATCGCCGCGCGCGCCCGGTGCGAGGACGCCACCTCGTGATACTTTGCGTCGCCCGAGATGCAGGCGAGGATGCGGATCCCTAGCTCGTCCAGCAGGGGCTTCACCTGCCACAGCTCGCCGGCGAGGTTGTATTCGCCGATGATGTTGATGTCGTAGGGGGTGGTGTATTCGGGCTCCTGGGTGCCGATCACGTGGTCCAGGATCGCCTCGCCGGCCAGCTTGTTGCCGAGGTTCTTGGGCCCCACGAAGCCCGGCGAGTTGATCGGGATCACCGGCTTGCCGAACTTCTCGGCCGCCGCCTTGCAGACCGCATTGATGTCGTCCCCGATCATGGCGGGAACGCAGGTCTGATAGACGAACACCGCCGGCGGGTCGTACTTCTCGATAATCTCCTTGATCGACTTGAACAGGCGCTTCTCGCCGCCGAACACCACGTCGTTCTCGGTGATGTCGGTGGTGAAGCCGGTGCGATAGAGCCGCGAGTCGGAGGACTTGGCGCCCCGGTTGTCCCAGGAGTTGCCCTCGCAGGCGATGGGGCCGTGGACCAGGTGGGCGACGTCCGTGATGGGCTGCAGCGCGATCTTGGCGCCGTCGAAGGCGCAACCGCCGGCCGCCGCGCCCGGTTGGAGCTGCTTGGTGCAGCCCTTCTTGCGCTCCTTGTCCGACTTGCCCTGGTTCTTGCCGCAACCGGGCTCGTTGAACACGTCCTGGATCTTGCTCGATAGGGTGCTCATTCAACCCTCCGTGGGCGCGAGATCGATAAGGGCCGCTGACCAAGCCGCTTGCGAGCGGGGGCTCGGCGGGGACGTGCGAGCCGCGCGCCATGGGCTGGGGGGGGCGGCTTGGCCAGCGGTAGGTGGAAGGGACGCGCATCGGCGTTGGAGCGGTGCGGCGGCGCGCGTCCCTTCGCTCCGGGGTTTCATGCGGGGCTTCGTTTCGGCTCGGCTCTCCAGGCTCAGCGGATGATGTCGAAGCTGTAGTCGGTTTTCGCCGGCACGATCGTGTTGCGGTCGATCTCGTCGAAGATCTTGTCGAGGAGCCACACCAGGACGTTCATCCCGCCCTGGTAGCCCCACACCGGATAGCGATGGTGGTGGTGCCGGTCGAACACGGGAAAGCCGATGCGGATCAAGGGCGTGCCCGTGTCGCGCTCCAGGTACTTGCCGTAGGTGTTGCCGATCAGGAAATCGACGGGCTCGGTGAACAAGAGCGAGCGCATGTGCCACAGGTCCTTGCCCGGATAGACGTGGCAGCCCGCACCGAAGGGCGATGAGGCGAGCAGCGCGTTGGCCTTCTCTTCCCAGGCCTTGCCGCCGTTGGTGGCGAGGATGTGAACGGGCTCGGCGCCCAGCTCCATGAGGAAGCCGGCCAGGCCCAGGCAGAGGTCCGGATCGCCGTAGATCGCGAACTTCTTGCCGTGGATGTGGGCGCTGGAGTCGGCGATGGCGTCCACCAGCCGGCCGCGCTCCTTGGCGAGCGCCTCAGGGATCGGCTTGCCGGTGATCCGCGAGACCTCCATCAAGAACTTGTCGGTCGCCTGCACGCCGATCGGGTGGTTGAAGGCCGCCACCTCCTGACCCTTGCTGGCGATGTAGGGCAGGGTCTTTTCGGTGCAGTATTCCTGCATCGACAGGGTCGCCTTGGCGTGAACCGCCTCGGCCGTCGCCTCCAGCGTGGTGCCGCCGTCGTACATGCGGAACTGGCCGTCGGTCGGCGTGTCCCACACGTCGCTGTTGTCGGCGAGGATGGTGTAGTTCACCTCCATGAGGTCGAAGATGCGCTTGACCTCGCGCAGGTTGCCGACGGTGTAGCCGTCGAAGCCGCCGATGAAGTTGATCTTGTCGTTGGGCTGGCGCTCCAACGGCGGGACCGTGCCGGACTTGCCGTCCCAGAAGTGCTCGAAGATGCCCTTCAGCACGTTGTCGTAGCCGGTGATGTGGCTACCCACGAAGGCCGGGGTGTGGGCGTAGGGCACGTCGAACGCCTCCGGCACCGACCCGGCTTCCTTCGCGTTCTTGATGAAGGAGTTCAGGTCGTCGCCAATGACCTCGGCCATGCAGGTGGTCGAGACCGAGATCATCTTCGGCTTGTACATGGCGTAGCTGTTGGCCAGTCCGTCGATCATGTTCTTCAGGCCGCCGAACACCGCCGCATCCTCGGTCATGGACGAGGACACGCAGGAACTGGGCTCCTTGAAGTGGCGCGAGAAGTGGCTGCGGTAGTAGGCGACGCACCCCTGCGACCCGTGCACGAAGGGCAAGGTGCTTTCGAAGCCCACGGCGGCGAACACCGCGCCCAACGGCTGGCAGGCCTTGGCCGGATTGACCGTCAACGCCTCCCGCGCGAAGTTCTTCTCGCGATATTCGTCAGTCTTCGTCCACTCCCGCACGCGTTCAAGCTCACTGTCGGCGACGGGGTTTTCGAAGTTCTTCCGCTTGTTCTCGAACATCTCCTTGTATTCCGGCTGGCGGAACAGGTCGAAGTGGTCGAGCACGTTATCGGCGTTCTGGGTCATGATGACCTCCTCAAGGTCAGTCGCTCAATCGAAGGTCAGTTCCACGGCGTCTTGGCCATGCCCCAGACGGGGCTGTTGATGGCCATGTCCATGTCGCGGGCGAAGATCGCGAAGCCGTCGTAGCCGTGGTACGGCCCCGAGTAGTCCCACGAGTGCATCTGGCGGAACGGCACGCCCATCTTCTGGAAGACGTACTTTTCCTTGATGCCCGCGCCGACGAGATCGGGCTGGATCTTCTCGACGAACTTCTCGAACTCGTAGCCGGTGACGTCGTCGTAGATCAGCGTGCCGTCCTTCACGTAGTGGGTGGTGCGCTGGTAGTCGTCGTTGTGGCCGAACTCGTAGCCGGTGCCGACGATCTCCATGCCGAGGTCTTCGTAGGCGCCGATCACATGGCGCGGCCGCAGTCCGCCGACGAACAGCATGACCGTCTTGCCTTCCAGGCGCGGGCGGTACTTGGCGATCACCGCGTCGGTCAGGGCCTGGTATTTGGCGATGACGCGCTCGGCGCCGTCCTTGATCTTGTCGTCGAAGTGGCTGGCGATCTTGCGCAGGGACTCGGCGATCTTGCTGGGCCCGAAGAAATTGTACTCCACCCAGGGCACGCCATACTTCTCTTCCATGTGCCGCGAGATGTAGTTCATCGAGCGGTAGCAGTGCAGGACGTTGAGCTTGGCCTTGGGCGTGGCTTCGAGCTCGGCGATCGAGCCGTCGCCCGACCACTGGGCGATCACGCGCAGGCCCATCTCTTCCAGCAGGATGCGCGAGGACCAAGCGTCGCCGCCGATGTTGTAGTCGCCGATGATGGCCACGTCGTAGGGCGTGCCCTCGAACCGGGCGGGCTTGCCCTCCTGCTTGTCGAACACCCAGTCGCGGATCGAGTCATTGGCGATGTGGTGGCCCAGCGACTGGGACACGCCGCGGAAGCCCTCGCAGCGCACTGGCACGATGGTCTTGCCGCCGTATTCCTTGGACTTCGCCTTTGAGACCGCCTCGATGTCGTCGCCGATCAGGCCGATCGGGCACTCGGACTGGACGGTGATGCCCTTGTTCAGGGGGAACAGGTCCTGGATCTCGTCCATGATCTTGGCGAGCTTCTTGTCGCCGCCGAAGACGATGTCCTTCTCCTGGAAGTCGGAGGTGAACTGCATGGTCACGAAGGTGTCCACACCGGTCGTGCCGATGTAGTAATTGCGTCGGGCGGCCCATGAATACTGGCCGCAGCCCACCGGGCCGTGGCTAATGTGGATCATGTCCTTGATCGGCCCCCAGACCACGCCCTTCGAGCCGGCGTAGGCGCAGCCGCGGATGGTCATCACGCCAGGCACGGACTTGATGTTGGACTTCACGCCGCAGTCCGGCTTGCCCTCCTCGAAGGTTCCAAGATGCTTCGCGCGGTTCTTGGCCGCCTTCTCCGGATAGACTTCCAGAACCTCGTCGATGAGTTCCTTGTTCCGGGCCTTGATGTCTTCGATGGTTTCAGCGGTCGCCAAGCTCATGTCGCTACCCTCGTGATGTCAGTTGACCGGCCGCCCGGACCGCCGACCCCGACGATGGGGCCGGCGGCGGGGGGACAGCGGATCAGGCTACGGCCAGCTCGGCGGCGAGCTCAGCGGCGGTCTTGCCGACGACGGATTCGTCGACCGGCTTCATGATCCCGTGCTCCATCAGCATGTCTTCCAACTCGTCCATGGTGATGGGGGTGGGGATGATGCCTTTGCCCCCATTTGCGTCGATCTTCTTGGCGAGGGTGCGATAGTGCTCGGCCTGCTTGGACTCCGGCGCGTACTCGATCACCGTCATGCGCCGCAGCTCGGCGTGCTGGACGATGTTGTCGCGCGGCACGAAATAGATGAGGTGGGTGCCAAGCTTCTTGGCCATCGCCTCGGCCAGCTCCAGCTCCTTGTCGGTCTGGCGCTCGTTGCAGACCAGGCCGCCCAGACGCACGCCGCCGGAGTTGGCGTATTTGAGAATGCCCTTGGAGATGTTGTTGGCCGCGTACATGGCCATCATCTCGCCGGACATGACGATGTAGATTTCCTGCGCCTTGTTCTCGCGGATCGGCATGGCGAAGCCGCCGCACACCACGTCGCCCAGGACGTCGTAGGACACGTAGTCGATGTCCTCGTAGGCGCCGTTTTCTTCCAGGAAGTTGATCGAGGTGATCACGCCGCGGCCGGCGCAACCCACGCCTGGCTCAGGGCCGCCGGATTCGACGCACCGAATGCCATTATAGCCAGTCTTCATGACGTCTTCGAGTTCGAGGTCCTCGACGCTGCCTTGCTCGGCCGCGAGGCTCAGGATGGTGTCCTGGGCCTTGGCGTGCAGGATGAGCCGGGTGGAGTCGGCCTTGGGGTCGCAGCCGACGATCAAAATCCGGTGCCCCAACTCTGCGAGCGCCGCGAGGGTGTTCTGCGAGGTGGTGGACTTGCCGATGCCACCCTTGCCGTAAAACGCGATTTGCCGAAGTGACATGTGTGTCTCCTTGATCCGATCTCCGTTTGACCGATGTGCGCGCAGCGCCAATCGGAAGGGCGGGGACCGCGACCCCTCCCCATGGAGGCTCGTCCGACGGTCAGTCGCCTTCGCAGACCATTCAGCAACCGCCGTGCCATCGCTGGGGCGAAGCGGAACGTTTTGATTTCGCATGTGAATTCGTGTAGTTGCGGAAGGCCGCGCCGATGTGTCGAATGCGACAAGCTTGCGCGCTGCCGGACATTCGTCTGTCGGTCTGTCGCAAACAACACACGCCGCCCGGCGCGCCGGATCGGCGCAAATCGGTGACAGGGCCGAGGGTTCCGCGATCCGCTCCTGCTTTCGCGCGGCCGGCACGCCGCTTGCCTGACATGAGCGCAAGTGAATCGATGAGGGCGGCATGCAGGTCGGCGTCGATGCTTCCATGATGGTGGACAACAAGCGCGTGTTCGTTGTCGAGCGCGACGAGATCACCCGCGCGGTGCTGCAGTTTATCTTGCACGACGAGAACGAGACCCACGAACTGGCGAGCCTGGAGGACGCCTACGCTAAGGCGGCCGAGTGGCGGCCCGACCTGGTGGTGCTCGGGCTGGACTTCGTCAGGGAGCTAGGGACCGAGCTGATCGCCGAAGCCGCCGAGCGGTTGAAGGTCGCCAGGATCCTGGTGATCGCGGAGTCCGCCGCCGACGCCCTCGCCTTGGCGTGCGTGAAGGCGGGAGCCTTCGGGGCCCTGATCAAGCCTCTGACCGTTGAGTCCGTGCGCGACAAGGTGGACGTCGCCCTGGGCCGCAAGACCGGGGCGTTCGTGCCCCTGCAGGCGCTGACGGCGCCCGGATAATCGGCGCGCCGCGAGCGATCATGAGTTCGGGCTCGGCGCGAGCTTCCTTTCGAGGTGAAACGATGGAAACGCTTACGATGGATATCGAAAACGCGATCGCCGCCTGCGTGGACGGCTTCTACGCCAAGGCGATGGGAGACCCGATGCTCGGCCCTATGTTCGTGGACGCGATCCCCGACCTGCCGGACCACCTCGCGGTCATCCGGGACTTCTGGTCCAACGCCCTGCTCGGAACCGGCCGCTATCACGGCACGGCCTATCAGGCACACGTGCGGCTGCCCATTGAGGTGGAGCACTTCGACCGGTGGCTCTCCCTGTTCTCTGAGGCCGCTCGGGAGACCCTGCCGCCAAGCTACGCCGACAGCGCAATCGCCAAGGCCAAGCATATGACCCAGAGCTTCCGGGTCGGCATGTTTCCATTCACCCTGCCCGACGGACGGCCCTCCAGGACCCCCGCATGATGAATCGGTCAGGGCGTTCGTACGCCGTCATCCTGGGGACGAACGAGGTCGCCTCGGCGACGGCGATCGAACTGCACGGCGCGGGCTGGAGCGTCGTCCTGGCGCATGACCCCAACCCGCCGGTGCTGCGGCGCGGCATGGCGTTCCACGACGCTCTATTTGGCGATCCCGCGGTGATCGCCGGGGTCGGCGCGGAGCGGGCGGACACCGCCGTGGAGGTCATCGCCGCCTTGGCCCAGAGCCGAAGCGTGATCGTCACGACGCTGGGGCTGCTCGATCTCATCGTGCTCGACCGTCTCGACCTCTTGGTCGATGCACGTCTGCAACCTGCTGGGACCACCCCCGACCTGCGCTGGCTGGCGCGAATCTCCATAGGGATCGGGCCAGGCTTCGTGGAGGGCGCCAACTGCGATATCGCCATCGGCGCGTCGGAGGCCGCCCTGCCCAGGCCGGCCGATGCGCAGGCCAAACGGACCGTCCAATCAACAGTGCATGGCGTCTGGCGCACGCCTGTGGAGATCGGAACCCACATCTTCAAGAACTTCATCCTCGGCCATCTGGACGGCGTTCCGATCCATTCGCCGGTGGACGGCTTGATCACCGGCGCCGTGCGCGATGGAACCGAGGTCCTGGCCGGAGTCGAGCTGGTGGAGATCGATCGGCGCGTGCGCAAGGCGCGATGGAGCGGGCTTGACGATCGGGGACGCGCCTTGGGCGCGGCGGCTCTGGACGCGATCCGCACCCGCGCCGCAAGTCAGGCCCCGCAGGACGCTTCAGCGCCGCCAGCCTGACGCCGGAGGCGTCGCGAGCCTGTTCAGTCCGCCGGCTGCAGCTCCGCCCCCGCCCCGGTCAGGGCGGAGACGAACTCCGCGAGCGGCGTCTCGATCCGCTGGACGTTGTGGTCATTCAGGAACCTCAGCTCGTTCCGGGTCGGCTCCTGCGGCAGCACGGCCCAGTGGCGGCCGGACGAGCGCTTGATGATCTGCCGGGCGAAGATGCGCTCGAGCTGGTTGGCGAACCGGCAGCCCAGGAACAGGAAGCCGCGGCCCGAGCGGAGCTGCTGGACCCGTTCGGGGATCGGCGTCTGGATGTCGATCTCGGTGAGCACCTCGACGAAGTCGGAGTCCGACACGAGGAAGTTCGCCGCCGGCCAAACCGATCCGAGGGGCTGGTACAGCAGAGTCCGCCAGCCATCGCCGGGCGTTCCGCTCTCCGGCGTCTCCGGCGCGCCGTCGGAGTCGAAATAGTGGGTCCACGCGCCGAAGTGGTCGGCTTGGCTGACCGCCTGGGCGACGCCCCAGTCCGTGCGCCCGGCCAGCGCCCGTTGCGGCAGGTCGTCGTACCAGGCGTGCACGATCAGCGGCAGAATAGGCAGGCTGGCCAGCCATCGATGCAGCGCGGTGGGGTCCACCTCTGGACCGAACGCCTCAGCCATGGCCGCCGTGACTGTCTTGCGATGCTTGAAGTTCTCGATGAACTGGGCCGCGGCGGTCAGGTTGCCCCGGATCTTGTGCGGCACCGCCGCCTTGGCGACAAGCCGACCGACCAACGCCTCGGGCGAGGCCGGCAACGGGCAGTCCTCGCCCGCCAGCGCCAGCACGCCAGGACCCAGGTACGGGATCACGCCGCCGGCCTCCAAGGCCTTGCGAAGCGTCTCGGGGATGTGCGCGCCCATTATCCGGTCATCCTCAGTACATGGCTCCCAGCTTGAGCGCGTCGACCGTGTCGCGCGGAAGGCGGAAGAGCGCCCGCCCCCCGGACAAGGCCTGATAGGTCGAGCCCGCTTCTTCCGTGAGAAGGTTGAACCAGGCTTGGGCGGGAATGACTGCCGGCCGCTCGCCGATCTCCGTGACCGTTCCGTCCGGGGAGAAGCGGACGTGGATCAGGACTTGTTCCGAACTCATGGCCCTCGCCTTTCGCATCAAGCGCCGGAGGCGAAGCTGAGCAGCTCCACCGTGGCGTCTTCGGTTCCCAGGGTCGCCTGACAGGCGAGCCGCGACTTCGACCCGACCCCGACGATGGCGTCGAGCCGCTCGTTCTCGGCGCGCTGCATCTTCGACAGCCCCTTGCGGCCCTCCAGGACGAAGACGTGGCATGAGCCGCACTCCGCCTTTCCGCCGCACTTGGACTGGATGGGCTCGCCAGCCATGAACAGCGCCTGCAACAGGGTGCTTCCCGCAGGGACCGTCGCCGTCTTTCCGGAGGGCATGATCGTAAGAACAGGCATTGTATAACTCCGTGGTTTACTTGGTAGATGACGAATTACACTTCACGTTCATAGATATATCGGCGTTCCCGCGCCGACGTTCACCGACGTGTCCTTCATCGTTCCGACGATGAAGGCGATTTGGGCCTCGGTGAGGTGGGTGTGGAACGGCAGCGCCACGGCGCGGTCGGCGACCTTCTCGGTCACGAACAAATCGCCGCGCCGATAGCCCAGATCGGTGTAGCGAGGCTGGACATGCAGCGGCTGGGCATAGGCCGCCGCGCCGATGTTCTCGGTCCTCAGGTCGTCGATGACTTGGTCGCGGGCGGAGCGCGTGAAACGCGTGCCCAGGTGCACCAAGTACAGGAGCCAATGCGCCTCATCGACCTCGGGCGCGACGTAGGGGTCCTTGATGCCCTCGAACGACTGGACGTAGGCGTAATAGCAGCGCTCGACCGCCTTGCGCTTAGCGAGGATGACCTCGATGCGGTTCAGCTGCGCCAGGCCCAAGGCGGCGGCGATTTCGCTCATGCTCGCCTGGTAGGGCGCGGTCATGCCGATCACGACCGAAGACCGCTCCTCCGGCCGGCGGCCGCGATAGCGGCGCAGGGCGGCAGCCACTTCCGGATCGTCGGTGACCACCATGCCGCCTTCGCCACAGGCCAGCGGACTGGGCTGGGAGAAATCGAAGACGGCGCAATCGCCGAAGGTCCCGACCAGACCGCCCTTGTAGGTCGAGCCGATGGCCTCCGTGGAGTCCTCGATCAGGACCAGGCCGTGCTTTGCGGCCAGCGCGCGCAGCTCCGTCCACGGCGCCGGGTGCCCGTTCGGGTTGCCCGCGAGGATGGCGCGGGTCTTGTCGGTGATGCGGGCTTCCGCCTTGTCCGGAACCAGCGTGCCGGACCAGTAGTCGATGTCGGCGAAGACGGGCCTGGCGCCGATGTTGACGATGGCGTGAGCCGCCTCCCGCCATGAGTAGGCTGGGGCGATCACTTCGTCTCCGGGCCCCACGCCGCAGGCCTTCAGCGCCAGGAGCACGCCCACCCCGCCACTGGCTGTGGCCACGGCGTGCTTGCAGCCCAGATAGGCGGCAAACGCCTCTTCGAACGCCTCCACGATCGGTCCGCCCGAGAGCTGCGGCGCCTGCAGCGCCTCATTCACCGCCTTGAGCTCGGCGGCGGTGATGTCCGGATCGGAGAGCGGGATGAAGGTCGGGTTCATCGGCCCGCCCCGCGCTTGGCGATCATCACGCCGGTGGCGCACTCCGGATCGGGCGTCAGCCGCCAACAATGGTCGCGGCCGTCCACGAGGTAGAGATTGAAGCTTGGGTAGCTGCGATAGGGGGGCTCGACGCCAACGTCCGAAGCGTCGCATTGCGTCACCGTCAAGCCGGGCAGCTGGCGGCGAAGCTCGGGCAAGTGCGGGGCGCCGTCGCTCTGCGCCGCCAGGGCGGCGTCGATCCGTTCCAGCTCGTGCACGCCGAGGGCCATGGCTAGAGACTGAGCCTGCGCGCTTCGACCGTGATGGGAAGCGATGTCCCGGGGTCCATTGCGGGCAGGGCGAGCACCCAGCCGTTGGCGAGCGTGATCTCGCCGCCCCACATCTCCGGCTTCTCCATGGAGACCACCGGCTCCTCAAGGTCCTTCTTGGCGACATAGGCCGAGAGCACGCCCTCGGAACTCTTGCGGATCATGACCTTCACGGACGCTTCGCCTCCATCGGCGCAAGAGGAGCCTCTTGGTCGGGCGCGTGGCGCGGTCCGACGTCATTCCAGACGCGGCAAGCCGCATGCCATTGAAAAATCCATGGAAAGTCAGCGGGTTGCCGAAACGCGTGACGCCCGCCTCAGCGTCGGCCCGACCGGAAGCCGACGCGATTGTCGGATTGGCTTCACAAGCGCTACAGACGCTCCAGCTCTTCCTCCAGGCAGCCGACGACGAGGTCGGGCGCGAATTCCACCAGATAGATCGGCGTGTCCGACTCGACATGGGAGCCGACCTGGACGACCTCGCCGGTCTCGCCCTCGCCAACGAGCAACTCGTCCTCGCGCCGCTCAGGATAGGACCCGTCGTTATGGATCGGGGCGAGGGCGCGCACCCTTTGGCCCCACTGGTATTTCGGCGTTCTGGGCTCTTGCATGGGCGCGCCTAGTCGTCGCCCTCGGGCGGCGCCACCGGCTCCAGCTCCTTGCGCTTCATGCCGACGCGGTTGCCGCTCTCGATGAACTCCACGCCGTAGATATAGAACTGCTGCAGGAAGGTGCCGATGCTGACGACGTAGCCCTCCTCGCCCTTCTTCGCCAGGATCTCGCCGATGTCCTTGCCCATGAAGGTGCCGTCGTTGCGCACCACGCGGCGGGAGCGGACCTTCTCGCCGTAGTCGAAGCAGGGCGGGCCGTTGAGTTCGACGACGTCGCCGTCGCGGCTGATGTCCGACATCTCAGCGCTCCCTGTCCCGGTTAGCCGTCATCGTCCTGACCCATGCGGTCCAACACGCCGAGCAGGACGTGCGCGCCGAGTTTGTCGCTCGGGTCCAGCTCAAGCAGCTTGGAGATGGCGGCGCGTCCCTCCTCGATCTCGCCCAGGCGCATCTTGAGGTAGGCGTAGCTCTTGAGGGTGAAGAGGTAGAAGCGCGGCAGGAGCGCCTCATAGGCGCTGAACTCGGCGTCCTGCGCACGCACGTCGCGCCAGTCGGGCGCCAAGCCGTTGTCGCGGGCGGCTTTGACCAGGCAGACCTCGGCGACCTCGAGCGCGTCCTTGAGGCGGCCCTTGTAGAAGTAGAACCGGTAGAGCCCGATCAGCACCGCCGCATGGCTGGGGGCGAGCACCTGGGCCTCCCGCAGATGTTCCTCGGCCGCCTCGTCCAGGTGATAGACGAGACCCGCGGCGCGCAGATGCCGTTCCGCCTCGGCGGGCAAGCCCCCGCCGAGCAGCGCCTGGGCGAGCAGAGCGTCCTCGGCGAGGGATCGGCCCGGATCCCGCAGCTCATCCAACCGCGTCACGGCCGTGCGCCTCTAGTGACGCCGGTGCAGCGCGGGGGCGAGGTCGGGGCCCGCCCCGCTCTCGCACGTGCTCGCGAAGTTGGGCTGATGGATCACCAGGCTCATCGAAGCCGGGGTGTCGACGAAGTCGATCGTCGCGCCGTCCAGCAATAGGCGGCTCTGGGCAGGCAAGAACAGCCTGATCCCGCCGATCTCGAAGACCTGCTCGCCCGCGCGCGGCTCGGCCTCCACGCTGAACTCGGCCGAAAGTCCCGAACAGCCGCCCGGAGCCGCGACAAGGCGGAAGCCGTAGCCCGGCTTGCCATCATAACTGAGCATGCGGCGGATGAATTTCTCAGCCGCCGGCGTCATCTCTACCTGCATGCGCCCGACCTCACGCCGGCGCCTGGTAGCGCGGGTAGGACATGTCGATCACGCAGGTCTTGTCGACCGGACAGACCGCCACGCACTGCGGCGTGTCGAAGTGGCCGATGCACTCGGTGCATTTGGCCGGGTCGATGATGAAGGTCCCGCCCTTCTCCCGGATGGCGGCGTTCGGGCATTCGAACTCGCACGCCGAGCAGGAGGTGCATTGGGACGCGATGATCTTGTAAGCCATGCTAAATCCTCTGTTTGGTGCTTTGGCAAGGACCGGAGCGTCCGCGGAGCCGCCCCGGCCGTCTTGGCCGCTCAGGCGTCGATGAAGGCCCCCTGGCGGATGTCGGCGTCGCCGCGCTGGACGTGCTCGATCTCCCCGGACTTCACCTTGGCCAGGTAGTCCTTGAAGTAGGCGATGGCCGACTGCTCGATGAACTCCATGGGGTAGGCGTCGACGGGCTGGATGCCGGCCTGGAGCAGCGTGTCCTTCGGGCAGCCGCCGATCTTGGCCACGAACACCGCGGTGCAGTCGTTGATCGCCTTAATCACGGTGTCGAGGGCGTCCTCCTCGCCGTAGCCGCCCTGGCAGTAGAGATCGACGCGCCGGTGGCCGATGAACTTCGCGCCCGCCGTGCTGAGTTCGTAGATCTGGAACTCCTTGGCGTGGCCGAAGTGCTCGTTGATCCGCCCCCCGCCCTTGGTGGCCACGGCGACCAGCAGCTTGATATCGCTGAGCTCGCCGGCAAGCGTCTCAAGCTCGGACTGCTTGG
>Ga0299912_10003313_pt1 | contig 13155 bp, 19 predicted proteins | sample RVTome_2_FD_207667 | JGI IMG/M metagenome (GOLD analysis project Ga0299912, IMG submission 207667) | Soil microbial communities from uranium-contaminated site in the Upper Colorado River Basin, Wyoming, United States - RVT95D214 (version 2) ...
AGTATCAAGAATGTAAATAATGTAAATACTATAAGTTGACTCTGAAATATTCCCTATTTTAATAATAGTTGTTTCTTCTATTATTTTTTCTCAATTAGATATGTTTTTATTTTTTCTACAAATTCTTTTCCGTCTTTTAATAATATTGCAGCATCGATTTTTTCAATAGAATTTATAAACTCATAATCTCCTGTTATCCTAAGATCGTACGCTCTTTTTAAAAGTTTGCCATATTCTTTCGGAAAAAGATTTGTATTAACAAAAATTTCACCAAATTTTGAAATTAATCCTTTATGCGATTTCACTTTTATATTTTTCGTTAAAAGAAGTGCTTTAACCACGTATACCAATGCATAATAAGTTCGAGAAACCGAACTATCGTAATCACTATTATTTAGAGCTTGATCAGCTGTAATTAGGAATTTATTAGCTTTTTCGATTAAAAGATTTGGATCTTCTTTGCTCAAATGGAAATCCCTTCTTCTTTTATGTTAATAAAAAGAGAAGTTCCTTCTGATAAATATCGCTCTAAAGAAATAGGTCGAAAAGAAAAAAATAACTTATGCTTTAACTCAAGATCGTAAGTAGCATCGATAAGTCGATTGAGTTCTTCCGTGAGTTTTACCTCTCCTTTTAGAATTACAGCAATATCAATATCAGAATCTTTTCGTTCTTCTCGTCTTGCGTATGAACCGTATATTATAATGTCATACAATCTAAAACCATATAATTTAACTAAAATTTGTTTTAATTCTTCTAAAACATTCTTAATTTTTAAAAATTTTTTATTTTTACTTATATTTAAATTCATTTTTTTAGCACTTTCGGTTTGTAATCTTAAATACTCCTGCAAACATTAAGCGGGATTTTTATATCGTTATAACCTCTTCTTTTACAAAATGTATTCTAATAATCCGAGGCCTATTGTTATCGTTGTAATGACATTTAACTGCATCTCTAATTGCATCCTTTAACGCCATTAAAGTGTCAGCCTCTGTATGAATAGGTGCTTCTAAAGCTCTTGCTTCGAATCCACCTTCTAGCGATTCTTCAACAAGAAATATTAATTCTTTCACGATACTTGTCAATTCTTTGATTTTTATTATAATATAAATAAATTTTCATATATTTTAACGTATCACATTACGATTAAAAGTACATCCTAATTGAAATCGTTTTTTCTCTTATATTTATCAAAAATATCATTTAATCGTATTACCTTAATATTTCTTGAAATTTATAGATATGAAAGATTTGAAATCTATATAAATAAAAATTTAAAGGTAATACCAGAAACAAATAAGTAAAAGTTCTTTAACGATTTGAGAAGCAATCTTTCGTGGAAATCTGCTTAGTAAACATTTCTTCACATATTTCTTTTGCCCTTCTCTCGATATCGTCCCTTATTTGAAACTCGTTTTTCTGATTCTTCTCGCATCTCTTGATCGCGATGTCTCTCCATTTCTTTTTCCAAGCAGGGAATCCCGACTTAACAAATTTTTCACGATTTGGCAAGTCTTGGCAAACCCAATTAAATAAGATGTAATATCTTTTCGCACCTGCCTCTTTCGTTAGTTTAGGAGAAGTTATACCTAAGTTTCTGAGATGCTGAATAAGTTTACCCTCTACAGCGTCTTGCAGTTCTCCCTCTATTATTGCGGGCTCGTAATATATGTTGGTCTCTTTAAAATATTCCCTAACCGGATCGAAACAACTCCCTCGACACAGAAGAATTCTATCTTCTTTATCGTGTTTAAGCGCTTTAAGAGCGTCCATCGTAATTTTTTGTATGTGCTTTTTTAGTTTATCGCTGGACCCATTCTCTCCGGTATAGAGATCCACAGGAATCGATCTAAAGATTATCTTTCCGCTTTTCGCGTCCCGAAAGCCTACGAAGGCGTCTCCGACTAAATCGCCGGTCCCAGCATCGTCAATTTCAATCGTTCTTCCTTTCCACAAGCTGGGATTCGTATTAGTTTGGCACGACTCGCTTTCGGTTTTGTCTTTACATGTGTTCATTACTTATCTAAAGGTTTCGTTTCATAAATAGATTACGATTTTTCTCGTATATCGGCTAAATCGATCTTCCATTTAATTAGAAGGTTAAAAAAATTTATTTCAATAATGCGATAAATATTTTTTAAAGATTTTTTGCGTTTATTAAAAATTGAATAATTTGATGAATAAAGTCCTTTCCCATTTTTAAGAGATCTTCGGTTTCTTTTTCGTTCACGGATACAAATTCATAATCGCCCATTAATCTTTTATCGAGAGCTTTATTCAATTTTCGGCCCATATCTTGAGAAAATAGACCTTTTTTTATAAAAAGGAGACTAAAAGACGAGATTAATCCTTTGTGAGTTTTGGTTTTTATATTTTTTGATAACAATAGCGCTTCAACTACATAAAACATTGCATAATAAGTTCTAGAAACAGAACTATCAAAATCTCCCCGCTTTAACGCAATTTCAGCAGTTTCGATTGACTTATTTGCTTTTTCAACTAGAGATTTAATTTCTATTTCGTTCAAATTTTAATACCTTCTTCTTTCACATTTGATAAAAAAGGCGTATTTCGAGTTAAATATTCTGTTTCAGAAACTGGATGAACTGAGATTAAAACATCGTGTTGTAATCCAATACTATAAGTAGCGTCCACTATACGGTCGATTTCTACAAACGGGCGAATCTCACCCTTAAGAATAATTGCTAAATCAATGTCTGAATCTTCTTTTTCTTCTCCTCTCGCGTAAGAACCGTATAACACAATCTCTCTTAATTTTTCACCGTATAGATTTACAATTATCTTCTTAAATTCTTCAAGAATTTTCTTTATTTTTAATAGGCTTGATTTTTTATTATCTTTAGATAAAGTTTCAGAATTTACATTATTATAATTTTTTAACTCAATTAATTCGTTTTTTTGAGTAAGTAAATCGTTTATTTTATTTATTGCGGTTTCGGAGGCAGTAATTTTTCCTTCTTTTATATCTTGTATGAAATTATAAGACGAGTTGTAATTCCATTTAGTTAAAATTTTCCCAATTTTGCTATCTAAATGTATTAATTTAAGGTCTATTAACTCTACTAAAAGTTCTTTTCTTACAGGAATTAAGGTCAACTCTTTTTCACCAATATTTATTCTTTTATATTACTTATCAGTTCTTTAATTTTTATTATATTACAAATGAATTTTTAAATTTTTAAACATATCTCATTACGGACAAAAATTCACTCAAATTGAAATCACTTCTTCTTTGACTAATAAATATTTTTTTATAATTTTATGAATTGACGATAATATAAAAGAAAAAAGAACTGTTGGAATCGATAAAGACTTAAGAAAAATTCTTAGATTTAATACTAAATAATCCTCTTTCTTAATAGCATCATAATGCAATTAAATCTTCGGGATACAGGATAACTGGTCGCCATTCGATTTCTTGGAGTATCGTTGATATGGTGATAGGCACGTTTTTAACGTTTTGAGGGATACAATATTTTAACTCGTAGCGAGGCACATAAATTCCGAGAAAGCTCTTTAAAGGAATCTTTTCCATCAGCGCTTTAAAAACGGCTTTATTTTGCTTTTTAGGAATGTACCCTACTTTTCTATCGTTTAACCACACGCTCACGGCTTTATCGTCGTAAACATTTTCGGGTTCTGGTCTCAGCTCTAGTTCGGTCATTACAGGTTTTTGATAAATGTTTCTTCCCCCAACTTGATACTTGATTCCTACGATCTCAGAGTAATACACCGCTCCGGACGCTAAATCGCTAGCCGTTTCTAGCTGAGTTTTGTTGTAATGTTCGAGCAGTTGCTCCTTAGTTGGAAAGTTTGTATCTTGGACGGTTTGTAAGCTTCCACTTTTACCTTTTGATACTTGGAGAGTACTTTTGTAAAACTTAGCCCAAGCGTTTTTAATTTCGATCACTTCCCCCATAATCTCTCCTAATTCGTTTATTTCTTCGTTAAAAGCCGTGTAAGGAATCACCCCGGAACTATCGCCCACGAGAAAGTTTCTAACTCTCAGTTTAGCGCTCATCTTTTTGTTTAAGTATTTTATTTTCGTTCTATCGCACACGCGCACTTTTGCGGATACTCTCATATTAGGAAGTATCTGGCACACTTTTATAAAAGGAGCGTCCGTTAATTTTTGCTCTTCCCCTTTGCATTCTATTTTGGATTCTTTTTCCTCGGTTAATTTATTCGTAATTTCTTCTTTAACGTTCATTCTACCTACATCCTTTCGATTTTAAAACAGGCGCTAATACGCGATCAAATCTTCTGGAAACAGAACGACGGGTCTCCACTCAATTTCTCCCAGAGGACTCGACGGTTCAATGGTTCTAAGCAAATTAAATCCTTTTCTGCTTTTCACGATGTCAATGGCAACGTCCAAAGGTCCAATCGCTCGCGCTGGAAATAAGTTTTGAAAATTCATGAAAAAATTCCTCAGAGAGGCAACTTTTACCGTGGCTTTAATCGGTCTTCCGCGATATAAAATTCCAATCTGGCTGTTTGTGCCCGTTACATGGCAATCTTTCGCGTTAAAGTCCAGCTCGACCTCCTCGTATTTTCGCTCTCGTTCAATAATTTCTAACGGTTTTTTGCAGTAAGGACACGCTTTTTCGCGGAGGTCGTCGCATTGAACCACCCAATTATACGTGTATCGCAACAGCATCGCGTCGCAGGCCTTACAAGCTTTCACGGGGCTCCTTTTAGCTAGCTTAACTTTCTTTCCCGGCACTCCTAAAATTAAATCCAAAAAATAGTGGCGCCCTTCGATAGGAGTCACCCCGGAGGGAGGTCCGCGAGCGTCTTGATATCTAAACAAGTACCGAGGCTCGTAATTGCCGCTATATTCGATGGATCTTTCTTGAGCGTACATCTTTATAGAAGAGAAATATCCAATTTTTTTCGATTGAATTAACCCCATGAGTTTTACTAGGCTCTCCCCGTTAAGCGCTACTTCGTCGACTTCCTTAACTTTCTCTTGTCTCTTGCTTTTGTATTTGTGCGCTATTTTAATGGATTTTACTTCCACGCCGTCTCTTCCGCAAACCTTAGCTTTATAATACGCGTTCTCTACGCTCCTCTGCGACTCGTACACTTTTAAGAACAAGTCTGAAACGACCGTTTGGTCGCTAATGGGACGTTGACTTTTTATCGCATAAGATAGAAGTATCTTTTCCTCCTCTTTGACTTCGTCTTTCATTTTTGCCATACGGATACCCTATTATGTATCCGTTAACACCTTTAAAAACCTCTCCTAATAATAATTTTATACTCTATTATTTTCTCTGATAATACGTACCGTACTCGTCGTCCTTTCCATCGCATCAAAAAATTAATAATATAATCTGGAATTTCGTAAAAGAATATCTCGATTAAATTAAATAATTAAAAAATTTAATTAGTTTTAAATTACATTAAAAATTCATTTTCCGCATTAAAAAAAATTATTAAAGAACGATTATGACAAAAAGAAAACCACATAAAGATGAAGCTATAACTGGAATTGAGAATGTTGAAAAATATTTCGAAACTCACGAAAATAAAGCAAAGACGCATTTTGGTAAGTTTTTAAACCAAATTGAAAACTACGAGTTAAGCGGTAAATTTTTAGAAATTGGTCCAGGTCCATCGATTTTAACCGCGATTATGATAAAAAAGTTTCCAAACGCTGAATTTACAGCTGTTGAGATTTCAAAAGATATGATTGATTTAGCAAAAAAATATCTCGAAGGTAAAGGATACAATAATAAAGTGCATTTTATAGAGGGAAATGTATACGACGAAAAACTTATGAAAAGTTTAGGAAAATTTGATTTTGTCTATTCTACATATTCTCTCCACCATTGGCAAGATCCTGTAAATGCATTTAGAATAATCTATAATTCTGTCCTTGCCGACAAGGGATTATTGGTAATACACGACTTAAGAAGGGTAAATCTGCTTTATCATCTACCAATTCATAATGGAATATTCAATTCGATAAGAGCTGCATATACCCCGAAGGAAATTAAGACTATGTTTAACGACATAGGAATTCGTAATTACACAATTAATACTCCTTTTCCTTTCATGACTGTGTTTATAAAAATATAAAAGTAAAAAACTTTCAATAGGGAGTACATCGTTCCTCTGACCTTTTTCATTTAGAGCACTCTTCATATTTTAAGATATTTTTTATTAGCTTTAATATATCTAGTGAAAAACCAATTAATAAACACCGTTTTGTCGTCTTTTAGATTTGCTCTCTCTAATGCGTTGTAATAACTCTGACGCATCTCGTACGAAATGTCGAACATAGGATATTGGTTTTTAAATAAAATGTAATTCGTTAAAATTCGGCACATTCGTCCATTCCCATCACCAAACGGATGTATTGAAACAAACTTAAAGTGTACGATACACGCAAGATAAATAGGATGCAAACTTACTTTATTTTCGCGATACCATTTAATAAGATCGTCTAATAAATCTTCTACTCCTGCCACGGGTGGAACGTATTTACTGCGGCTAATCTCTATTGGATATTGACGTATCAATCCTGCTATATTTGGTTTGGTAAATTTGAAAATCTTCTCGTGCCAATCTAAAATCAAATCCCAGTCGATCTCTCTTTCTGAAGCAATCATTTCCTCGTACACGCTCATGTGGGATTTTGCTTCTACTATATCGATTACGGATTTATTCTTTGGCGATATGTTGTCTTCTATAATCAGAGCAGTATCTTTTAAAGTCAATTGTGATCCTTCAATCTTATTCGTGTTATGCGTAAAGCGAACTCCAAACGACCTTAGATCTTTTATTTGAATTGGTTGAGGTAGTAAATTGATATGTTTCAAGTATCCTTCTTTAATTTCTTCAACTTGAGGGTTCCATAACTTCTCGAAGATTTTGTAATTAAAACCCTCTTTTATCAATTCTAAATCCTTAATTTCGGGCAGAGAAGTTCCTAAATATCGTTCTACGTGTTTTATTGAATTCCCCACTCGATAGGAATGCGACAGATAATAATAGTTGTTTTTCTTTATTTTACGAGTTATTATTTTTACCATGCAATTATTTTTATAATATAACTACATCTTTATAAATTCTATTATCTTCGGTTGAATTGTAGTTATAACTTAATAGTTAATTTTTATATAATCTTATCTTATTCACTTTAACTTTAGTTAAATGAGAATTAACAAATAAAATTCAAAAGCGTGATTAAATTGGTTTTAGCACCTAACGATATTATAAATGGTACCCTTGCTCTTATTTTTGTAGGGATCTCGGTTATTGTAGGTCTTAATTTTTTCTTTAAGTATAAAAAATATAAACAGAATACGCTTGTTTACGTAGGATTAACCTGGATTGTTATGAGCGAGCCATGGATGGGTCATTCAATATCGTTTTTATTTGCATTATTTACTGGAAATGGTCTGAGTATACAAGCGATCTATTTCATATCGGCTACTTTTATTCCTATTGGATTAACAGCTTGGTTAGCTGCTTTTAAAAAGTTTTTAGCTATTGATAAGAAAAATATAATTATAATTATTGCAATTATTGGTCAAGTTATTTTTGAGGTAGTGTTTTTGTACCTACTTTTCACGAATCCTTCAATGATAGCGTTAGAGCGCAGCGCTACTGACTCTATAAACCAACCGTTTATCCTCGCCTACTTCTTAGTAGTTCTATTGATATTTTTAATAACCGGAATGATATTTGCGAGAAAAGCTATAAAATCAGATAAGTTAGATATAAAATTGAAAGGTAAAATCTTATTTATGGCAATAATTTTCTACGTAGTGGGTGGCGTTTGGGACGGAGTCTTTGTTTCAGAAGGATCGCTCTTAATAGTTAGTAGAATTGTTTTAGCCCTTAGCGCGGTTTTGTTTTATTACGGATTCATCCTACCTAACTGGATCAAGAAAATTTTTATTAAAGAATCGAAAACTTTGAGTTAATTTAACCCCAGTCGCTTTTATAACCGGTTCCTCCCGGCGGCCAAAAGAACGCGATTGCTTCTTCTGGACACACATACCAGCACGAAGCACATTCCATACACTTTTCCAAGCTCTTAATTTTCGCTTTCTTGTTCGCAATTTCATAACACCCCGCTAAACACACGTTCACACAGTTACCGCAACCGATACATTTCTTTACATCAATTTTAATAAATTCGCCCGTTCCCTCTATCCATTCCACGCCAGGAAATTCTTTAAACGTTTTAACCATTTCAAGCGACACCTCCTTTTTGAACGAAAAATATTGATGGATTTGCTTTATCTACAAATTTTATTAATTTATTACTCCATTTATTTGCGATAGGATTTGTTAATTTTTGAATACTGCGATAAATAGGCTCAAAAATTGGAAGCGTGCTTTTCAAGAATGTGTTCGTTGCGTTTGAAATCGGCACGACGATCGTTCTAAACACTTTTGGTTTTCGCGATAAGCTTATCATAAGCGAATCAATAAGTCTCAATACGCTCAAGAATCTAAGTTCCTTCTTTCGTACTCGCTTAGATACTACGACTTTATAATTCTTCTTTTTTAAATAATCGAAACTCTCGTAGATCCAATTTTGATAGTATCTAAAATACATCTTAATCCACTTGCTTACAATCGTTGGATCCGCCTTCACGTAGGAAAAAAGGGTCTTCAATAAAGGAGTTGTAAAATGAGTCAGCGAACCGAGCCCCCAGCCGTTATGAATGTACTTTCTTAGCTTCCTTAAACTATGCTTCTGTTGAGCAACGCGTAGATTGTAGCGATTTCTGCCCGAAATTGACCATTGAATAATGGGATGTGCCCTTATTCTATCGTCGTATCGCTTTAAAAATGCCTTGGAAACATCGTTTGCTTTTATTGCTTCTATTGCGACCTGAGCGGCTATCTCGGCAGAATACCACGCTGCAGGCACTCCATCGCACAATTCTGTACTTTCAAGCCCCGCCGCATCACCAATTAATATCATACCGTCCGTATGATTGGACATTCTACGCAATTTTTCGTCTAAGCCTACGTAAATCTCGAAACCTTCCCACATCCTTGCCCTCAACTTTGCTCGAGGTGCTACTAAATCTTTCCACCACGGTAAATGCGAAGTTATATTACGATGATATTCGTCAAATAATTTGCTTAAATTACGGATTGGATTCTTTTCTATTTTCAAACATTGGTCTTGCATAAAGTGAATACTATTTCTATACGGCCACACCATAAGACCGTTTCCGTACCCAAGCGGCGGTGCTATTTTCTGCTCGTCCCAACCCCAACACATCTTCACGGAATAGCCGAAAATCTTATCGATATCTTCTTTTGACATAACATAATCGTACGTGTCGGCCAAAGAAATGGTTTCAGGAGGATATTTTTCTCGTACGCCTGCTTTTATAGCTAACAATCCTTGAGAGCCCTCGGCGTTTAAGACAATCTTAGCTCCGATTCTATCGCCCTTATCCGTTATAATACCCTTGATAATATCCCCCTCTTTGACAAAATCGATAACAGTGATCGAGGTTCGCAATTCGGCGCCCGCCTCCACGGCTTTTTTGGCTTGCCACTGACAAAACGGCTTACAATACGTGTGATACCCAAACGAGATAATGGGAGAGAGCGGTTTTGGAACCTTCAGAGAATCGTCTATTTCAATATTCCCTTTATTAATGTCTTTTACGATGTAATTAACAATACCGTCCGCAGGACGCTCAAACGGCGGATTTCCATCTCTAATGAACGATGGTCCAAACAAAAAACCTTGAAACGGAATGGTCAAGCCCGAAACGACTTTATCTCCTACATTCTCAGAGCGTTCGACCAGTAAGGTTTTTAAACCGTCTTCGGCGCATAGCTTAGCTGCGACGGATCCCCCAAATCCCGCTCCAATAACAACGACGTCGAAATTTTCTTCCATTAGTACAATATTGAATCAAGTAGTATTTAATCTCTTTTTATTAAAATATAAATGAAATCTTTAATCTTTTTTTTTATATTGTTATTAAAGAAAAAGGCATCTTTAAAGTAACAAAAAAATTTTAATTAAAGCTACAAACCGAACCATTCACCTATAGGATTTTCAATGGGTGTTCCTAACGATTGAAACGAAGCGTCCTTAAAATGTGAGTCGCACGTGTATAAAGTTTTAACATCTTTATAAAGAGGTAAAACGCAAATATAATCCCAAATGTGGATTCCACTTTGAGTACTGAGTTTCATGGCTTTTTTTACGTGTTCTTGATTAATTTGATACCAACGCACGAATTTATTGCGAATTATTTGTAAGCAAAACTCGTTAACAAAATCAATTGGTAATTTCATCCCCCGAAACGCTAACGCGTGAAAGATTTCGCAAAATTGATGCGAAGTCATTGAAATTTCGTATTCATCGCTCTTTTGAATTAAAAATTCTTTAGTCAATTTATGATATCGTTCCCATTTCTCGAATTCTGCCTTATTAGGAAATTTTGAAGGATCGGGTCGTTTTTGAGCAAAAACCCAAATTTCTGTATCAATAAATATTGACAACTTAACCACCTACATCTTCGAAGTCGTATTCTTTGTAATCTTCTGGTCCAGCACCGAAAAAATCTCGTTTCAATAATGCAATAAAAGCTTTTCGATCCTTTGCGATATCATCTTCAAGGGAAGACAATTCTTCTTTTGATTCGTTTTTTTCTAATAGATGCACGATTGCTTCTTCAAGAGTAACTCGTTTTCCTCTCTGTTTAGCTAATTCTCCTGCTATTCGATGAAGCCGTTCTAATGTACTTTTTGAAACTTTGATGGTTGTAATCGTATTCATATACGAATTATAGTATAATAGGTATATAAAATATACTATTATTTTTGAAAAATATTCTTTTCGCTATCCCATCTCAAGATTTAAAATTCTAATAGATTTTTTGTTTTGCTATCTAATTTCTGGCTTTATTTATTGCATTTTGCTTGATATCATTCATTCATTTGCTTTCGAATATTTTTACATTATTAAGCTAAAGGAATTTTACAAAAACATTTTAAATGTTTTTAGTTTTATACGATTAATAAAATTTTAGTTGGTGACATGCGATAAAGAAAATTTGGTTGATATATTACACAAAAAGGGGAACATGTGGAGCTGTTTGCGTCGAAGTGGGCAAAAAATTAAAAGAAAAGTTTGATGTGAAAATTTCAAACGTGAAAGAAATAAAACCTGACGAGATTGCGAGCAATCCTCCCGACATCTTAATCGTCGGCTCAAGAATCGTGATAGGAAGTCCCGATAAAACCATAAAGGGCTTCGTAAAGAAGTTTGGAAAAGCTTTGAAACAACCCATTCCGAAGGCTGCTACGATCTATACGCATGGAATGGATTGGGACGATGCGTATGCGAAAATGTCAAAAATTTTAAAGGAAAATGGAATCGCAACAGAAGTTCTTGATCGTCCGTTAGAAATAAAGCTCGAAAACGAGAAAAGTCCTTTTGAATCCGGACAGGAGCCGAAAATCGAAGAGTTTGTTCGAAAACTTTACGAATTTGCTTAATTTTCCTCTCTTACTTTAGATAGTTTTTCTTTTAATCCTTTCCATAATTCTGGATCAAACTTGTTTTGCTCTGTTAGCCAAAGATTATCTTTTTGCGAATATAATCTTTCTATTACGCCGGAAAACGATTCTCCTTCTTTTTTTTCGTTTTTTAATAGTTTATACGCTTTTTCCGATAACGAAATTGTTTTTTGGGTCATATTTCAATTATTTTCAAATTGAATATTTGATCTTATCCTATTTTTACTACGATACGTTAATTATTGATTCCTTTTTGTAGAATTAAAATTTATATTCGATTACCCGCAAACGAGGAATTTTAGGTAGTTCTTTCTCAGTGGTGTGAAATTCAGCGTTCCTCTCAAGAGCAAGGGCGATAGATGTGCAATCATTGTACGATAATTTTGCACGATATTGGCATTTTAACTGTCCGGCATCTATTATCAACTTTTGAGTTAACGGAACTTGTTGATAAGGAATGTTATTTTGAAAAGATCTTATACAACTGGCAGCGTAGTCCTTGCCGCCAGCCACACATAAATTTTTGAAAACCTCCACTAACACAACATCGCACACGAAAGCTGAAATTTTATTGTTTTTAACGCTTTGAATTAAAATCGTTATTTCTTTAGGTGGATCTTGCTGATAATACAATCCAATAGGTCCTGCGTCCAAGCACGCTCGAGTCGCCATTTATCGCTCTTGCTCCAAATCTTCCTTACGAGATTGATCAAGAACTTTACGGAACTCTTCTACTGTAAGACCTCTTTTTCTTAACGATTCTTCCGATTCAATAGGAATGATTTTAATCTCTTCGTTTTCTTCTTCCTTTACTAGCACGTAATCTCCATCAGAAATGTTGTATTTTTTCCTGATTTCCGCAGGAATAGAAATCATGCCTTTATTTGTAACTTTCACTATTTTTTCAATCATTTTTGTTCGCTAAGAATTACAAATTATTCTTAGTATATATGTTTTTTCTTACCATCTCTTTAATTTAAATAGATAGACGAAAACTTGTATCCCGTTCCAAGCTTTATTAACACAAAATATATATAATAAATATATATATCTTTTAATTTCAATCCTATTACTGTCTTTTTTTAATGCGTTCAAAAGGCTAGTAAAAGGCAAAAAGATTACGCCGGTGTTAAAGAACAAGAAAATAAATTTAGAAAAAACCACAATATCTTCAAAATATGGCTTGTTTTTTTATTTTCAAATTTACCAAAAAAAATTGAAATACCTTCTCTTAACCATCAAACTGATTCAATAAAATAAATTTCGTAAAAAGAGCATTCCCTTTGAAATTTGAAATTCGCAACTTTACTTTTCCATACTCCAATGCTCTCTATTCTTTCGAATAAACTTTATCTGACCAGAAAGGTAGTAATCTTTTCGCGGAATAATTTAAAAGGATTCTGTGTTGACTTTATCGTTCTGAATATGAAAACACCAATTATTTTTGCAAGTTTTAGAACAGAAACTGTGGATTTGAGTAGGTTGACATATGTTGATGTGTTGTTTATGCTTTCTAGACATACTTTTTCCGCATTGATCGCAATTCATATGTGTTATTACGATTGGTGTAATATCTACTTAATGGTTGTTATACCCAGAATTCTCAAT
>Ga0299912_10003314_pt1 | contig 13150 bp, 12 predicted proteins | sample RVTome_2_FD_207667 | JGI IMG/M metagenome (GOLD analysis project Ga0299912, IMG submission 207667) | Soil microbial communities from uranium-contaminated site in the Upper Colorado River Basin, Wyoming, United States - RVT95D214 (version 2) ...
GCGCTCCACGGTCCGCTTGAAGGTCCGGAAAGCGGCGGTCCCGTTGGCCGGCCGGCCGGACTTTGGAGTGTTTCCGTTCCTCATCTCGTTCCCGCCTGTCCTCGCATCACGTGGTGTCCGGTGGAAGATGGAAATGGCGGCGGAGGGATTCGAACCCCCGACACTGCGGATATGAGCCGCATGCTCTAACCCCTGAGCTACGCCGCCGCGGGGAGAAAATTCTATCGGAATCGTCTCTTTAAGTCAATTTAGAGGCCGTCACCATTTCTTGGCCTTGGCCGGCTCCATGGCCCGGAGGTCGAGTCCGCGCTCGACGGCGGCGATGCGATAGAGACAGATCTCGCGGAGCGAGGAGGGATGGTGGAGGACCTCGGACAGGGACTGTGAGCCGACGGACCAGACGCCGCCCCCGCGAACGATGACGACTTTGTATTCGTGGAGCAGGCGGACGAGCTCGCCCGTCGCAAACCGCGCCGGGAGGACCGGAATGACGAGGTAGAGGAAGGTTCCTTCGGCGTCCACGGGGACGACGCGCTGCGCGGGCTCCGGCTCGCCCGGGGTAACGTAGTGCGCGGCGGCTTCGGCCTCGGGGACGTGGCAATGGAGGACCGTTTGGAAATCGGACCCGCCGTAGATCGCTTTATGGAGGCGGACCTCCTCATGGTCAGCGGCCGCGGGGGCCAGCGGAAGCCGGACGAGCGGACCGCCGACGTCCCGCGGCATCGACGCTTTGGGGGCGTACAGCATGGCGTCGACCCCGCGCACGGACATGGAGCCCGTGTGGAACGGCGAGAGCCGGGATTCGAAGATGCGGTGCCCGGCCTTGACGAATTCCCGGCGGATCTCCTCCTCTTCGGAGAAATCGACCCGGGCGTCGTCCTCCACGGTATAATCCGGCGGCGGGGCGGTGAAGGACGCGGCCGGGTCGGCCGTGATGCGCCGCCGCAGGGCCCCGACATCGACGCCGAGCCGCTCGAGTTGCCGCACGAGATAGCCGGAATTGTTGGCGATCGCCAGCCGGAAGAAGGCCTCCGGGAGCGTCCGGCCTTTAGCCACGGCCCCGTGCCCGAAGATGACGGTCAGTGGCCGCGCGGCCAGCCGCTCCGGGATCAACTTCGCCATCTCGGGGGAGCCGCTCGGAACGGCGAACCAGTCCACGGGAACGGCGCCGCCGAGATGATACCAGCCCAGCGCGTCGACGGGGACGAAATCCGGCGGTGAGGCGGGCTTGGGCGCGTCGTCGAGCGTGGCCATGATGAGCTCCTTGACGTGGGCATGCATCGAGGCCCCGACGCCGGGCAAGGCGAGGACGCGGGCGTGGATGTCGGTCTCCGAGGAGGCCTTGTAGTATCCATAGTCCGTAGCGGTCGGCGAGAGAAAGCAGATCTGGCTGGGCTCGAGGTCGCCTTTCTGGGACCCCGTCGCCGTAATGACGATCTCGTCCGCGCCCGATTCGTCCTTCCAGCGGACCGCCATGTTCCCGCTGTGGCTGTCCTGGATATCGATGAGGAGCGAGGCGCGGCCGACGGCCCGGAAGAGCCGCAGGAGCTCGTCGCTGGCCCGCCATTTCGCCGCGTTCATCGCCCGTCCTCCCGGAGGCGGAGAGCCTCGAGGAGGGCTTTCGTCGGCCGGCCGTCCTCGTCCCAGCCGCGGACACGGTAGTAATCGCGTTTCATGCGCTCCATCTCCTCCGGCACGATCCGCCGTTCTTTCCCACCCACCAGAATGGGGGTCTCGCTGAAACGGGCGGGGAAGCAGTCGTCGGCGGCGGTCGCGCCCGCCCTGAGGTTGAAGAGTCTTTCGAGGGCCGCCACGCGGTTCTCGATCTCTTCAAACCGGGCGACCGAGAAATCGCGACCGGTCGCCCCGCTCACCATCCGCGCCCAGGGGTCGGAGGAAAAGGCATAGCCCGTGAAGCGGCAAACGCCGAGGCTGTCCTGGAGGATGCCGGCATTCTGCATGTTGCGGATGGCGACGGGCGATTGGAGGAGACTGAAGCGGGGGATCTCGCGCGTGCCGCCGAAGAAGGCCAGCGAAACGGCGTAGCCGCCGCGGAGGTGGCAGGCGCCCGTGGGCGAGGTGGCGTAGCCGAGCGCCTGGGTGTATGAAGCCCGCGGGTCGTAGGCCGGGATCTCCAGTTTCTTCACGGTCATCGAATATTCCGGGTGGCCCGAGCTCGCGGCCAGCCGGTAGGAGCCCTCCGCCAGGTCCCCGCCGAGCCCCTCCCGCCGGGCCACCAGCGACGTCAGGGCTTCCAGCGCCGCCGCGTTCCCGAAGCGGAGGTCGAGCCCGTCACGTCCGGCCCGCGGGATGAGGCCGCGTTCGGCGAGTTCCATGGCGCAGGCCACCGTTCCGCCGAAGGAGATGGTGTCCAGCCCGAGCTCATTGGCCCGGTAGTTGGCCCGGGTGATGGCTTCGAGGTCGTAAACCCCGCAGACGGGCCCCATGAGGACCACCGTCTCGTACTCGGGGCCTTCGCCCCGCTCCTCGCGGCCGCCGGGACCGGCGACCCGCGTGTGGCGCTGGCAACCGATGGGACAGAGGAAGCAGCCCGCCGCTTTGTGCAGGATGGTCCGGGCGATCGTCTCGCCCGAGATCCGCTCGACGTCCTCTTCGCGGTGGAGGCAATCCTGGAAATTGCGGTGCGGGAGCATGTTGATGAGGTCGATGAGCTCGACGAGCCCCGCCGTCCCCAACTCGCGCAGGAGGCGCTTGGTGACGGGCGCCTGTTTCATGAGGTAGAGGGCCTGGTCGTAGCCGGAGCGGTACTTGTCCTTGTCGGCCAGGGTCGTTTTCTCGCGGCCCCGGACGCGGATGGCCTTGAGCTTCTTGCTCCCCCACACGGCGCCGGGGCCGCAGCGGCCGTAAACCCGGTTGCGGTCATTGGCGACGGCGGCGAAACGGACGAGGTTCTCGCCGGCCGGGCCGATGCAGAGGACACGGACCGGGCGAGGGCCCTCGCCCTCGGCGCTGAGGATATCGGTCGTCTCGTGCGTCGTCTTGCCCCAGACGTGCGCGGCCGCCCGGACCTCGACCCGGTCCGGCGCGATGTCGAGGAAAACCGGCTCGGGGGACGCTCCGGTCACGATGAGCGCATCGTAGCCGGACGCCTTGAAACCCGCGCCCCATGTCCCGCCGGAATTCGAGGTGCCGATGACGCCGGTCAACGGGGACTTGAAGACCATGTGGCCGCGGCCGGCCGTCGGGGCGTTGGTCCCGATGAGCGGCGAGGCGGCGATGACCACGGCGTTCTCCGGGCCCAGCGGATCGCCGGCCGGGTCGATCGCGTCATAGAGAAGTCGCGTGGCCAGGCCGCGGCCGCCGAGGTAATCCAGGGCGAGGGCCGGATCGAGCGGTTTCACTTCGATGCGGCCGGCGCTGAGGTCGACTTCGAGAATCCGGCCGTGCCATCCGGGAACGGAAGACGGGAGCATGGGACCCTAAGATAACAGAACCCCCCCGGCGGGGCAACCGGCCGGCGGCGAGGGATCATCCCCCCGTGATGAAGGGGAAGACGGCGAGCGTGTCTTCGGGAACGAGGGGCGCGCCGAGCACGGCCGGGGAGCCGTTGCGCAGCACGACGACGTGCGGCCGGAGGGCGCCCCCGGCGAAGAGTTCCTTCCGCCGTTCCGGCGTGTCGCCGAGAAGGTCCAGGACATCGCCCACCGTCCCCCCTTGGGGGACCTCGACGTCGCGTTCCCGGCCGCCGAAGACCGTCCGGAAGGTCGCCAGGAACTTGACCCGGATCCTCATCGTCTCTATCCGAACAAACCGCGCTTCATAAGTTCACCGGCGTACGGGAGGAAGACCGGATAGATGCCGGCGATGGACGCCTCGCCGAACTGCCGGACGACGTCCTCGAGGATGTCTTCCCGGACGACGAGCAGGACCCTGTGTCCCGGCCGTCCGAGGACGTCGTTGAGGGCCGGCCGCAGGCCGCCGCCCCTGAGCTCGAGCGGCCCGAACTCGTCGACGATGAGCACCTCGGCCTCCGCCACGCGGCGGATGATCGTTTGAGCCTGGGCCAGGGCGTCGGGCAGGAAAAAAAAGGACCCGCTCCGCTCCCAGTCCGCCTCCCCCTCCCGCCGGAGGTACGGGACGCGTGTCTCCGCCCGGAGGTCGACCAGGTCATAGCCTTCAACACGGTCCCCGGTCCGCACGGTCGGGCTCAGGAACCCGTCGAAGCGGAGGCCGGCCGTTCGCCAGGCCCGGCAGGAGGCCGTGAGGAGCGTCGTCTTGCCCGAGTGGAGCGGCCCCGCCAGGACGTGGATCATGGGCACGGCACGCCCTCGCTCCCGGTCAGCGGACAAAAATGCGTGATTCGTTCGTCTCGAAGCGGATCGGGGTCCCGTTCGGCGCGTTGGCCGAAACGCTGCTGACGGTCACAGACGTTTCGCCGACGCCGACGGATTCGAAGACGAGGATGGCCAGTGTCCCGCCGCCCTTGAGTCCCTGGCCCGGGCCGGGGCTGGAGAAGCCGATGGTCGCGCTCCCCCCGCCGTCGATCGAATTCAGGAAGGGTGCGTTGGCCCCGGCTTGACTGATGGCCCCGCCCGGGGCGATTTCCTTGAGCTTGAGGACCTGAGCGTTGAAGCCGAGCGAAACGGTCAGGGTGCCGACCTCGGCCTCGTTCCGCATGTCAAGGAGGACGCGGAACTCGCGGCCCTGGGGGACATCCAGGTTGGGCGGGTTGAAGAAGATGAAGTTGTCGCCGCCCGGCTCCAGCTCGACCGGCATCGTTTGGGGCATCTCGACCCCCCGTCCGGGGAGGGCCGCGGGCACGGTCCCCGGCGCTTCCTCCCCGCCGCCGCTCCCCGAAATGCCTTCGAGGGCGATCCAGATGGGACGCTCGTCTTCCGGCACCAAAGGCAGGCTCCGGATGATATAGGGGGTGATCGTCAGGACGACGTCGGTCTGTTCAAGCTGCGTGTCTTCGTAAGAGAAGAGCCGGCCGATGAGCGGGACATCCTTGAGGCCGGGAATCCCGCGCAGGGAGGTCCGCTCCTCGTCCCGCAGGAGCCCGGCCAGGAGGTTGGTCTCGCCGTTCCGCAGTCGGACGACATTCTTGACTTTTCGGGTGGCGATGATCGGGATGCCGGCCACCCCCGTCCCGGCGATGGACGAGACCTCGACCTCGAGCTCCAAGGTCACCTCTTTCTCGAAGTGGATCCGGGGCTTGATCTTGAGATTGATGCCGATATCCTGCTGGGTGAAGTTCGTGATGGGCTGCGTGCCGATCCCGCCGGCGGCGATGGGCACGATCTGGGAATTGACGATCGGCACCTTCTGGCCGACCACGTACTCGATGTTCTGCCCGCCGATCCCCCGCAACCGCGGCTGGGCGATGATCTTGGTGTTGGAGTCGCTTTCCAGGAACTGGAGGTAGGCCGTGGGCAGGCTGATCTCGAAGTTGCCGCTCTCCGTGAGCTTCAGGCCTTTGAGGTTGAACCAGCTCGAGGTCGTCGTGGTGTCTTCGTCGGTGGTCGGGGCGGCGTAGCGAAGGCCCAGGACGTTCGTGTCCAGGTCAAGCCCGAGCTGCCGGAGCCTGATGCGCGAGACCTCCATGATCTCCAGGTCGACGAGGACCTCCGCGGGCGGCTTGTCCCAGGATTTCAGCAGCCGTTCGGTCAGGGCCACGACGGCCGGTGTGTCGCGGATGGTGATCGTGTTGAGGTTCTTGTCGGCGAAGATCTGGGGCGCCTTGAGCGGCGAACGGACGGCCGTGTTGAGGACGTTGACGATGTCCGGGGCGTTGAGGTTGGAGAGGTAAAACGTCCGGACGACGTTGGCCTCATACTGCAGCCGCTTCATGGGCTGGTCGGGGACGATGAGGACGGTTTTCTCGTCCACGACCCGGAAGAAACTCTGGCTGGTCAGGCAGAGGAAACCCAGGGTCTGTTCGAACGTCCGGTCGGCGATATCGACGGTGAGAGGCCGGTCCCGGAACTGCTCGTCATAGATAAAATTGACGCCGTGGCTCTTCCCCATGGTCAGGAAAATGGATTTGAGCGAGGCCTCGGCGAACTTGAGCCGGACGGGTGTCGTCGGGACCTTGAGTTTGACGGGGGGTTCATAGACGGACGCCCGGGGCTTTGTTTCTTTGGGCGGGGGGGCCGTCAGGGCCGCCAGCTCGTCGGCCGCCTGGCGATTGAGGGGGTCGTAGGCCAGCGACTTCCGATAGGCGGCCACCGCTTCCTCCTTTTTTCCCGCGGCCGCCAGTGTCCGGGCCGTATGGACGGAGACCAGGCTCGCCGCCATTTTCGTCCTGAACAGGGCAAGACGGTAAACGGATTCCTTCGGGTTCTCGAGGGCGGCCCGCTCATAGGCGGCGATGGCCTGATCATATTGCCGGTTGAGCTCGGCCTTGACGCCCGACTTATAGGAGGGACTGAAGGTGACGCAGGCGCCCAAGAGGAGGCACGCGAGGGCCACGGAGAGGGTCTTGGTCATGGCTGTTCTCCTTCCCGAAGGTAGGACCTCTTTGTCCCGTTCGGGTCCGCGATCTCGATCCGCTCCGCGGTGATCGTCACGACGTGATAGCCGGGCAGCAGCTCATCCTTTTCCTCCACGGCGAGGGGCTGGCCGTCGGCGATGACCAGGGCCGTGAACTTCCGGCCGAAGTCGACGTAGCCGATGTACCGGACAGAGGGAATGTAAACGGGAGCCTCTCCGCCCGCAACGGGAGAACCCGAGGCCGCCTCGCCTGCCCCCTCTCCGGCCGGAGCTCCCGGTGAGAGCCGTTGGAGGGGCACGGGACGTCCCCGCGAGCCGGGCGTGCCCGGTTGCGGGCTCATCGCCGGAAACGCGACGCCCGCCAGCGCGGCGGCGGAGTCCGAACCCGGGCTGAAGACGTCGCGCCGCACGGGCCGGGATTCGACGGGCGGAGGGGTCAGGAGGTCGACGCGCACCAGCCGCTTGGGACGCGCGGCGGGCGGGGCGGCTTTCTGGGCCGCCAGCGCCACGGGCAACACGGCCAGGACAAGCACGGCCGCGGACAGAAAAGGATCAGATTTTTTTCGCATAATAGGCCGCCAAGGTCAAACGGATGTTCAGGCCGCTCTGCCCCTTCGCCGTCCGGGGGAAGCTGAGGCCTTCGACGACGAGGAGTTTCGGGAAAACCTCGAGCAGGCCGAAGAAACGCTTCACGGCGGGATAGACCGTCTTGGCCTCGAAGGCGATGGCGACTCGAGAGACCGCCATGCGGGTGTCTGCGTCGTAGTTATAGTCGAATTTGGAGACGACGAGCCCGGCGTCCCGCAGCAGCCGGTCGAGGTCGACCCGGAGCACGGTGACGACGTCTGCCTCGTCATAGAGGGATTTCCCCTTCATCTCAGCCAGGTCACTACGGGCCTCGGCCCAGAGCGTCTGCCAGGCCGTGAGGTCCCGCTGCTTTGCATCCTCCCGCTCGAAGACCCGCTGCTCGGCCGTCAGGGCCGCCTGGGCCCGGCGGAACCGGGACCGTTGCCAGACGCCTCCCGCCAGGATGAGGACGACCGCGACGAGCAGGGAATAGAGAAGGATCCGGAGGACCCGTCGCTCCTTGTCGCCGAGAAGGTTAATCAACTCTCGCATAGCGCACCGAGATCTCCGAAACGAGCTGTCCCTGCGGCGAGGGCATCTCATTCTCGATCCGGACCTGGCTGAATTTCTTGATGTCCAGGTTCTTCAGAAAAGTCATCAGGTCGTCGAGACCGGACGAGACGAGTCCGATTCTCAGGACGACCGAGCCCTTGTCCGAAAAACCGGGCGTGAGGGCGGTGATGAAGCTTCGGGCCGGCAGGGACGTCTCGAGGTCGGAGAGCAATCCCGTCCAGGAGAAGTGCTTGCGGAGAATGGCGTCGTTGACCAGCGTCACCGTCGACCCGAGGGCGCGTTCGGCGTTATCTACGGCCCGCGTGAGCTGGCGCATCCCTTCTCGGGCCGTCCGGACCCTGAGCTCCAGCTGCACGGTCTCCGCCCGGGCCCGTTGCGCGCCGCCCGCATAACGGACGAGGAGCCATCCCGCGGCCGCAACGGCGACCAAGCAAGCCCCGCCGAGCAGCCCGAAGGCGAGCCGGAAGAACCGTTGGTTGCGAACCGGCCGGCTGGCCAAGTTGAGGCGCGAAGCGACGGTTATCCTCATCGCGCCACCCCCGCCAGCGGTCCCAGGAGCCGGCCTTCCGTCGGTTCCAGGAACGAAGCCGTCAGGGCCGAGGAGGACCGGACGGGGAGGCCGAGCCGTTCGCCGAGCGCGGCGATCAAACCGTCCTCGCCGTCGGGGAGGGTCGAGCGAACCCAGACCGCCTGGACCTTCGTCTGCTCCCGGTCCTCGAGGAAATGGATGGTGTTTTCCGCCTCCTGGGCCACCACGGCGGCGGCCGCATCGGCGGCGAGAGGCTTGAGACGGTGGAGAGAGAAGACGTTCCCGACGAGCGCGGTGACGGTGAGGGCGGTCTCTTCGGCATTGACTTGGACGACGCTATTCTCGGCGGTTCGCTCGAGGAGCCGCGCGAGGCTCAACGAGGGCAGGGTGACGGTCCTGACCCGGACCCGGGTCCGGGCGAAGAGAGCCTCATACTCCTGGACAACGGCTGCCCGGGCCATGACGCCGACGATCCGCTCCCCGGCGCCCGCCGGCTGGGTGGCGAGGCTCCAGCGCGCGTCCTCCGGCAGGAGGGGGAACTGCTTCTTGACCCGCCAGCGGAAGACGTCTTCTTCCTCACGGGCCGACGTCGGACGGCTGTCGAGGTCAACGATGAAGACGCGGGCGCAGAGCTCCGGCAGGAGGAGGGCGACCGGTCCGCTGTGGAGGCCGAGCCGTGTCAAGCCTTCGATAACCAGTCCCTCGAGGGCGCCGGGGTCGGTGATATTCGTCCGGTCTAAGGAGGGCTGCACCAATCCCTTGGGCAAGGGCTGGACGAAACGGCCCACGGGCCCGCCCTCTCGCGCCGGGAGGCGAAGCCCGGCGAACGCGGACGCACCGACCTGGAAAACGGCCAGAGGGGCGGGAAGCTCTGTGAAATACCGCCGGAGCCTGGCGCGCACAGCTGCCGTCTTCATTCGACGAAGGTCACCTTGTTGAGGTCGCGGAGGCTCGTCGTTCCCTGGAGGACCTTGTCCAGGCCGACGCCGCGCAGGAAGACCATGCCCTCCGCCTTGGCCCGTTTTTTGACCTCGGACAGGGGCTTCTTTTCGAGGATCAACTCCCGGATCGCGTCGGAGAGCTCCAGGAGCTCGGCGATGGCCGTCCGGCCCCTGTACCCGGTCCCGGCGCACTCGGGGCAGCCCTGGGGTTCATAGAAAACCCGGTCGCGGAACCGGGCGGGGTCCAGGCCCGATTCGAGGAGCTGGGCGTCTTCGTAGGAGACCCGCTGCTTGCATTTCACGCACAGGACTCGCACCAGGCGCTGGGCCAGGATGCAGTTGAGCGCGGAAATGAAGCTGTAGGGATCGACCTGCATATGGAGGAAGCGGCCGATGACATCGAAGACGTTGTTGGCGTGGACCGTCGTGAAGACGAGGTGTCCGGTGAGGGCGGACTGGATCGCGATCTGGGCCGTCTCGGGGTCGCGGATCTCACCGACCATAATCTTATCCGGGTCGTGGCGGAGGATGGAACGCAGGCCCCGGGCGAAGGTCAAGCCCTTCTTCTCGTTGACCGGGATCTGCGTGATCCCCTCTATTTGATACTCGACGGGGTCCTCGATGGTTACGATCTTGTCCTCGGGGGATTTGATCTCGGTCAGGGCGGCGTAGAGGGTGGTCGTCTTGCCGCTCCCCGTCGGACCGGTCACGAGGACCATCCCATAAGGCTGGGCGATGTACTTCCGGAACCGCCGTTGGATCTCCTCGGAGAAGCCCAGCAGGTCGAGCCGGAGTTCGGCGATGGCCTCGGTGATCATCTCCTTGTCGAGGATACGGACCACGGCGTCCTCGCCGTAGATGCAGGGCATGATGGAGACGCGGAAATCGATCGTCTTATCCTTGATCTTGAGCCGGAAGCGGCCGTCCTGGGGGACGCGGCGCTCGGCGATGTCGAGGTCGGACATGACCTTGATCCGGGAGATGATGGGCGACTGGAACTTCTTGTCGATGGGCTCCATGGCCTCGCCGAGGATGCCGTCAATGCGGTACTTGATGCGGACATTGTCGTCCTTGGACTCGATGTGGACGTCCGAAGCCCGTTTCTGGACGGCGGTAAAAATGATCGTGTTGACGAGCTTGATGATCGAACCGTCCTGGTCGGCCAGCTTCTCCAGAGAGATGACGTCCTCTTCCTCGCCGCTCTCCTTCTCCACGATCTGGGTGATGAATCCCTCGGTCGCATCACGCAGGACCTGGAGGGCCGTTTCGCTCCGCCGGAGGGCTTCCTGGATGGCCCGGCGGGAAGCGGCAAAGACCTTGATCTTGCGGCCGAGGAAAGACTCGATGGCGTCGACAGCGGCCAGGTCGGACGGGTCGGCGACGGCCACGGCGACCTCGACCCCGTCGTCCGCCAGAGGGACGAAGTTGAGCCGGTGGAGGAATTCGACGGGGAAGGATTGGATGAGAGCCCGGTCCAAAGCCCGGTTGTCGAGGTCGATATAAGGAACGTGATAGCGTTCGGCGACTTTCAGGCCCTCGCGCTCCTCGGCGCGCCTGACGCCGTCGGTTTCTTTAGGACTCATAGCATTCCTTTCGCCCCGGTCACCTCGCCACCTGGATGATATTGAAGATCGGGAGGTAGACCGAGAGAAGCATCCCCGCCACGACGACCGCCATGAAAATGATGACGAGCGGCTCGATCAGGGACACCAAGGTATCGATTCTAGCACGAATCCGCTCGTCGTAAAAGTCCGCGACCTCGGCCAGCATGCCCGGAAGGTTGGCCGAGGTCTCCCCGATCCGGATCATGTCCAGGGCCAAGGGAGGCACGACGTCCGTCGGGCCGAGCGCTTCCGAGAGGCTTTCGCCGTTCTTGATCGCGTCCGGCAGCCCGCGGAGCCGGAAGGCGAGGGACTTGTTGGGGACCGCCTGCTGGGCGACGCTCAGACTGTGGAGGACCGAGATCCCCGCCTCGAGAAGCAGGCCCAGGGTGCGGGCGAAGAGCGAGATGGCCGATTCGGACCAGATCGTCCGGCCGAAGGGCATGCGGAGCAGCTGGCGGTCGAACCAGATGCGGGTCGTTTCCCGCCCGCGCAGCCTCAAGGCGATGAGGACAATGAGGGCCACCCCGAGGATGATCAGGGGCATCTGGCGGCGGACGCCAGTGGCCAGCGCCATGGTGAAGCGGGTGATGGCCGGCAGCCGGGCTTCGAAATCCCGGTAGAACCCTTCGAAGCGCGGCAGGATGAAGTTGACCAGGAGCCCGACCAGGAGGAAAGAAAAGACCAGGAGGACGGTCGGATAAGCGAGGGCCGAACGGACCTTCGACCGGGTCTGGGCGATGACCCGGGCATACTGGATATAGCGGCCCAGCGTCCCGGGGAGGTTACCGCTGCGCTCACCGGCCATCAGGGCGGCAATGTAAACCTTGGAGAACCGATGTTCGTAGGGCTGGAAGGCCTCGGAGAGGGCCTTGCCCGCCCGGACGTCATCCTCGACCCGGCGCAGGAGCTCCTTAAGATAGAGATTCTTCGCCCGGCCGGCGATGACCTCCAGGCTCCGGAGGATCGGGTAGCCCGATTTGAGCAAGGCCACGAGCTCCTGGTTGAAGAGGATGAAATCCTTGTCCTTGATCTTCTTGCCGAAGCGGATCCCGGAGAGCTCGAACGTCCGCCAGTCCCGGGAGACGGAGAGGATGTGGTAGCCTTCCGCCTCGAGGCGGCTCCGGCACTCGACGGCCGACGAAGCGGCCCGGCTCAGAGAGAGAAGCCGCCCGCCCTCGCTGGCGACGCGACAAAGGAAACTCGGCATCAGGCGACCCTGGCGACCTCCTGGGACTATTATAATCCAACTGCTTTCTTGGCAACAGGGCGGAGCGGGTTGACAACCTCCCTATAAATCCTTATCGTAAAATAGTGAAAATGTTACGGGCGGCGGCCCTGTTCCTTCTTGTTTTCTGGCTGATCATCCCCGCGTCCCCAGGGCAGGATGTGCCCAGCAAGCCTAAGCCTAAACCCGAACCCGAGCTGACCCCACCGCCGGGGACTCAGGAAGTTCCGATAGCCAAACCGGCGTCCGATTATATGAGCACCTTCCTCTCCCGGAGCACCCGGCCCCTGGGGCTCAAGGAGGACCTTCTGGCGAGGAAGCTTCTCCAGCAGCGGCCGACGAAATGGGCGGCGCGGGCGGGGTTACGCCACATCTTCAACTAGCGGCCGGTTTTCCCTGCATATTCAAAAAGAGATTTATTTAGAGAAAAGATTCAATTTTTTGAATTCCGACCCCAATTTGGGCTAAAATGGGGGCGGCATGACCAATCGCAAATTCCTGGTTCCGGCCGTCGTCCTCAGCCTGATCATCGGCCTGGGGGCCCTCAACATCTATAAAAAAATCACCTGGAAGGAACCGACGGACGGGATCACCTGGGAAGAGAGGGCAGGGCGGTTGGTCGCCGTCCGGGTCGACCCCAGGAGCGAAGCCTATCTGAGGGCGGGGATCCGCGGCGGCGACATCCTGTACTCCATCAACAAGGCCATCGTCAAAACCAAGGTCGACGTCGCGAAGAGCCTCTGGGCGGCCGCCGGCCTCGACCAGAAGGTCATCTACGAGATCAACCGGGGCGGACTGCTCATCTACCCCTCTTTCTATATTCAAAGGCGGGGCGTGAACCTGCTCTATTATTACCTGGCCTTGATCGGGCTGACGACCCTGGTCATCGGTGTCATCGTCTTCCTCAACGCCCGGCGGCCGCTGGCGATGCCCTATCTCTATTTCTACCTTCTGTCCCTCGCCTTCGCCGCCTTCGCGATTTTTTCCCCGACCGGCCGCTTGGATATTCTCGATTCTTTTTTCTTCTGGATCGACAAGGTGGCCTTTCTGATCTTCCCGCCCCTGCTCCTCCATTTCTTCCTGATCTTCCCGCAGCGGAAGCGCTTCCTCAAGACCCACCGGTCGGCGGTAGCTCTGATCTACCTCCCGGCCGTTCTGCTGCTCGTCCTGGGGGTCGTCTTTGAGCTGACCTTTCTCCTGCGCCTCGACGACGCGGACCTGCTCGCCTTTCAGGGGCTCCTGGAAAAGCTCGCCCTCT
>Ga0299912_10003315_pt1 | contig 13149 bp, 13 predicted proteins | sample RVTome_2_FD_207667 | JGI IMG/M metagenome (GOLD analysis project Ga0299912, IMG submission 207667) | Soil microbial communities from uranium-contaminated site in the Upper Colorado River Basin, Wyoming, United States - RVT95D214 (version 2) ...
ATTTTTCCCCATAAATATATTGTTTTTAGGCACCTAAATATATATTATTGATATATATTACCAAATTGGCGCTTTTCTACCCCCGATCACGTAGAAAAACGTCGCGCCAATCCCGACTAATATTGATAAAACGCCGTAAATAAGCATCGAGTTATCGGCGGGTTTAACGGCGACCAAGGCGTCCCTGTAAACCTGTGACGCCTGTGCCTTCGCATCGACGTACATTCCGGAGCTCATCAGCTCCTCCGCTGCAGCCAGCCTCGAATCCGCCGTACTCAGTCCCTGCAACCTGCCCTGGGCCATGGCCTGGTTCACCGCTTCTCTGGCGTTCTCAAGCTCTTGGGCGGCCAGGTTCGCCCGCTCCACAGTGATCTTGGCTATCCCGAGGGCGTCGTTGGCGTCGTTCTTAGATGTCAGGTACTCGCCGCGGCTGAATGACGATTGAGCCCTCTCCAGCGTGGTCCTTGCCTCGGTTAAGATGTAGCCCTCGTCCTCCTTCTCTGCGATGTAGGAACCTGTCTTGTTCAGCTGGTCCCTCGTTTCCACCTCCAGCTGGCGCATACCCACAATGTAGTACACCCATATCTCTCCGGGGCTGAAATCCATGTACTGGCTGTCACCGTACACGCCGATGGCCATGGGGATGTCGCTCATGTCGAAGAGGGCTGCGCCCTCCGGCAGCACTATGCGCGTCTCCACGGGGGACGTGACGTTGACGGACCACGTTGGTCCCTCCTGGCTCGTGAGGCTCCCTGTGAGGTAGTTGAAGAAGAGCCTCTGAGCCCCTATGCTGTCCACAGTGACGTTAGGCCCCGACGTCGTTGATCCCAGTGGGTACCCTTCCTCGTCTCTTATCACCATGTTGATGAATGGAGGCCCAGGCAGTTGCACCCTGACGCGCACCCTGTTGGGGTCAGACTCGACGGAGTACTCCACCCTGGTGACCCCGCTTGAGTATATGGTTAGGGTCATGCCGGGGATTTCCGGATTCTGAGCGCAGACTAACGGAAGCGTGAGCATGGCAGACACTAGGAGGGCCGCCAGGATTCTGCGCATCGAGCATCATTTTACGGCTGCCATTTATACCTTTAATGAATTTGAGACACTAAACATTCAAGTTGTCTATGGAAACATGCCGTAGACTCAAAGCTTTTTAGGTGCATCGTTAAACCGTCGAACTTGGCATCAATCCATTGATTGAATATAATATGTGTGGCAATCAATATGTTTCACAATGTTCCACAGTGTTCTTATTATACATAAAGTAGGTGTTGTTAACTACATTGTCAGAAATGGACCATGTGTCTCCAGATATTATTGAGAATAATATAGATCAGAAACATATTTTTTCGTATCACGAGACAAACAAAGGTTCACGTTCAAACAGTAACTTCAGCATATTGATAGTGGACGACGACACCGACATCTTGGAGTGCTACAGACTGCTCTTCGAGTACGAGGGCTACAGGATAGAGACGGTGTCGACCCCCAACGAGGCCATCCGTAAGGCTGAGGAGACCCGGTTCAACCTGGCGATCCTCGACTACACTCTCCCCTACATGAGGGGGGACGAGTTGGCTCTGAGGCTGCTGAAGACTAACGGCTCCATGAAGCTCGTGTTCATCAGCGGCTATAACGAGGCGGAGACGAGCATAATGAACAAGGGCCTGGATATAAGGTTCTTCATGAAGCCCGTTGACCCGGACTGTCTGCTCGGCGCGGCCAGGTCCGTTCTAAACGGGGGCGAGCTCATAAGCGTTAACGCGTCAACGGTTCAGATGGCGTAGTTAATCTTCAGAGGCTAAGCTACCCCGTGCACTGTTAGAATTGGTCTCCATATTCATTTTATAGTCTGAAAAATAGTGAAAAAGGATCACATCCGAGATGCACTCTATCCTACTGGTAGATGACGATGAGGACATCCTCTTCTTCCTCAGCGCGATGCTAGAGGATGAAGGGTACAGGGTAGAGACCTCAGTTACCGGCCGCGAGGCCTTAGAGAAGGCTAGGGCGAACAGCTACGACATAATGTTCGTGGACTACATGCTCACCGATATCAAGGGAGACGTGTTGGTTGATGAGCTTAAACGGTTAAACAGCTCGGCCGTCATATTCTACTTGACTGGCCTCCGTTTGTCTAAGGAGGAGATGATGAAAACCGACGCCGTGAGTGGCGTTCTCGTCAAGCCAGCCACGTGTGACTCCTTGTTGGCGATGGTCAGGGGAGCCCTGGACGCCCCTGTCACGGATAATGAACCTCTCACGGTGGAGAAGAGTTGAAGCTCAGACAGAAGATGTTCCTGATTTTCGGCTTAACCTACATACTCGTCTTTCTGGGGCTCTTCTTCACGACGAACACGTTCCTCATGGGGGGGTTCATTGAGCTAGAGGACGCCAGCATCGAGAAACAGGCGGGGATGAGCGTCAACGCCCTCAAGCTGAGGATCAAAGAGCTGGACGGCGTCACCCACGGCTTCGCGGCGTGGGACAACTCGTACTACTTCATTCAGAGCAACATAACCCACTTCATAGACAGCATGCTTCTGGGCTCAAACTTCGTCGAGTCGAGGATCAGCTTCCTGGCCTTCGTCGACGACGACGGGAGGGTGGTCTACTCCAAGGCCTTCGACGTAATGAGGCTGAGCGACGCGCCCTTCCCGGGCTCGGTGATGGAGATCATAGTAGGCGACGAGTCGCTGAAGTTCCATGAGAGGACAGACGACAAGTTGACGGGGATTCTGAGTGCACCTGAGGGGCTCTTCATGGTCTCCTCGAGGCCGATACTCACCAGCGAGAAGAAGGGGCCCATAGTGGGCACCCTGATATGCGGGAGGCTTCTGGACGCCCTGGAGGTGGAGAAGCTTAAGGAGGCCACATTCCTGTCGCTGGAGATACACGACCTGAACGGATTAGCCGGCGACCCCGGGCTCAGCGAGGTGGTGTCAAGGCTGTCCAACGGCGAGACGGTTGTGGTTGAGAGGCCGAGCTCCGAAGCTATCTCAGGGTACTCGCTCATGCACGACATCTTCGGCGATCCAGTCCTGCTGCTGGAGGTGGAGTCGCCGAGAGATGTCTATATGCACAGCCTGATGATGGTGGCCTACTTCGCTGTGACCAGCATAATCGTGGGCGTCATCATCGCCTTCATAGCCATCATCATCATGAACAAGCTGGTGCTGTCGCCTCTCCTCCGGCTGAGCACCGAGGTGAACGAGATAGACCCCCACGCCATCGGGCTGAAGGACCTGGTCATCCTCGGCGACGACGAGGTGTCGACGCTCTCAGTCAACATAGACAACATGCTCCAGACGCTGAACGACTACCAGCGGAGGCTGAAGGAGAGTGAGCGCATGGCCACCATAGGCGAGACGTCGGCCATGGTGGGCCACGACCTCCGCAACCCGCTGCAGGTCGTTTACCTCCTCAGCTCCAGGCTTAAAAAGAGGATAGAGCTCATCCGGGGCAGGGTCGACGACGCCGACGTCAAGGAGCTGGAGTTCATCGAGGACAAGCTGAAGGCGCAGACGGTCTACATGAACAAGATCGTCTCCGACCTCCAGGACTTCTCCAAGAAGAACATCGAGATCAGCTACGAGGAAGTCGACCTGGAGAAGGTGGTCAATGAGGTCATAGCGACCCTGATCCTCCCCGGTAACATAGAGATATCAACGGATTTCGATGGGGCTCTGCGCAGCGTCCAGGCCGATAGCGGCCTGTTGAGGCGGGTCTACACCAATATACTGACGAACGCGGTGCAGGCGATGCCGGAGGGAGGCTTCATCATCGTGGAAGGCTCCGTCGTGAAAGACATGGCCAAGGTATCGGTCTCTGACACTGGGCAGGGGATAAGTGAGGAGAACATGAAGAAGATATTCCAGCCACTTTTCACTACCAAGGCCAAGGGCACCGGCCTCGGGCTCGCCGTGTGTAAGAGGCTGGTTGAGGCCCACGGCGGAGAGATAACCGTCGGCACCAAGGTGGGAGTGGGGGCCACCTTCAACGTGATGATACCCCTGAGACGCGGCGAAGAGAAGGCTCAGGGCGCACCCGAGTCGGCGACAGAGGTGGAGGCCGCGGCCCCGTTGACGGAGCAGGGCGCCCAGCCAGCCTCAGCTATTTAATATCCTTCCACGCAGGTTAATACAGGATGTACAGAGTAGGGCTTCTGGTGCCTTCCAGCAACATGACAATGGAGCCCGACTTCTACAGGATGGCTCCCCCGGGGGTCTCTGTGCACTCTGCCCGGATGAGGCTGACCGAGTTCACGCAGGGTGCCCTCACGAAGACCCTGGGAGACGCGCAGAGGGAGGCCGAGCTCCTGTCCTCAGCCCACGTGGACGTCTTGGTGTACGGGTGCTCCACGTGCGCCCTCGTAGGCGGCGTGGACTGGGAGCAGGTCCTCGTGGACCAGATCAGGTTCAACACGGGGGTCAGGGTGGTCACAGTCAACCAGGCCATGGTGGAGGCTATCAGGGCCCTGGGCGGCGGGAGGGTGGGGGTCGTGACGCCCTACACCGAGACGTTGAACAGGCTCAAGAGGCGGTACCTGGAGTCCCACGGCCTCACGGTGTCCAGCGTCAGGGGTCTCGGCCTCTCGGACGCCTTCAGCATCGGGACGGTGGAGGAGAAGGACGTGATGCCACTGGTCGAGCAGGCTGCTAGGGACGCCGACATTCTGCTCATCGGCTGCACAAGCATCCCCGTCGTCCACCTCATAGGCAAGATCGAGTCCATGACGGGTCTCCCCGTCGTCACTAGCAACCAGGCCGGGTTCTGGGCGGCCCTCAGCGGATCAGGCATCAAGGCCGTGGACGGCTTCGGTAGACTCATGCAGCTGTAAAAAAGGGTGGGGCTGGGCTACCAGACCTTCTTCACGAGCTTCAAGCCGTTTCCGCCTATGATCTTCGTGATCTCCTGGTCGCTGTAGCCGTGCCTGATCATCCAGCGGCACACGTTCTGGAGGCACTCGCTTGGGTTCTCCATGCCTCGCACGTACTTGAGCTCCTTCAGCTGCTGGACGTTCATGTCGATGCCCAGGTACTTCTTCTCGTCGCCCTTGCCGGGGCGGCTGTAGTGGCCCAGGCCGAGCTTTCTGGTGTTCTCCAGGTTGGTGAGGTACAGGCCCACGTGGTCACCGTAGTTGGTGTCGGGGCCGCAGCCTACGTGGTCGATGCCGATGAGGTCGATGCAGTACTCGACGTGCTCCATGTAGCTTTCGATGCTGTGGAGGGGGTTCTTCGCAGTGGCCGTCAGGTTGGGCGCCGCCTCTATGGCCATGACTCCGCCGCGTTCGCCGAGGTCCTGGATGACGTCGTCTGGGAACATCCTGGTGGTGGGCGTCAGGGCGCGGGCCCCTGCGTGGCTGATGATTATGGGGTCCCTGCTGAGCTCGATGACCTCCGCGGCCGTCCCGTCGCTGGTGTGGCTCACGTCCACGAGGAGGCCCAGCTTGTTCATCCTGACGAGGGCGTCGTACCCGAAGTCGGTTAAACCGCCATCAAGGTGCTCCTTGAGGCCGCTGCCCAGCATGTTGCTCTCGCTGTAGTTGACGCCGATGCTTCGGACTCCGAGCCCATACAGGATGTCCAGGCGGTCCACCTCGTTCTCTATGCATGAAGCCGACTCCAGGACCGCGACCCAGGCCAGCTTGCCGCGCCTGTGGGCCTGCTCTATGTCTTCCGCCCTCCTGCAGTGGACCAGGAAGTCTTGGTGGCCTATGTCGCAGAGCCTCATCCCCAGGTCGTGGACCGTGCTCATCCAGTCCCAGCCGTTCTTGGTGTTGATGAAGCTGCTGCCGTTCATCATGTTGTCGAAGACGCAGTCCAGGCCCGACATGGCGAGGGCCTCGTAGGCGAGGAAGTTGCGTCCCTCCCTGTCGAAGTCCCTGCCTTCATTAGGATTCTCAGGGCTTATGTCTGGGTGGGCGTGGAGGTCCATGACCACGCTCTTCCCCATCACCTCCTCGAACCTCTCCTCCTCGGCCTTGCTCAGGGGGACTGGTTCCCACCACTCGTCGATTACCGCCTCCCGGAGCTTGAACTCCCGGTAGTCGCGGCCCGGCTCAAGGTACTGGTAAGCCTTGTAGCCGTCGTACTTCTTGTTGCGACCCATAGAAACCGTGTAAGGCTATGTTTCAAGGTTTATTTAACGGGATGGGCGGCTCCGGGGGTCAATGAAGGCTAGGTGAACGTCAGGCTCGTTCTTGAACACAGTTTATACCATGATTGAGGCTCCTTGTTTCGCATGAAGGCCATCGTGCTTCACGGCAGCCCCAGGAAGGGAATGAACTCGGACACCCTGGCCGAGGAGTTCCTGAGGGGGCTGGCCGAGACGGGCGACCACGAGGTTAAACACTTCTACGTCAACGAGATGAGCATCAAGCCCTGCCAGGGGTGCCTCCACTGTGCCACATCCCCTGGCCACAGCTGCGCCATAGACGACGACATGGGGCTCATATACGACGCCTACCGCGGCGCGGACCTTGTCGTGTGGGCCAGCCCCATGTACTGGGGCTACATCACGGCGCAGATGAAGACCGTGCAGGACAGGATGGAGGCCCTGGCCTGGGAGGGCTTCGACGGTAAGACCTTCGCGGTGCTCCTCACGTACAGGCACCACTACGAGTCGGCCGCGAACATGTTCAGGCGCATAGCGCCCCACTTCCACATAGACCTGCACGTGGTGCCGTGCAGAACCTACGACCCTGAGAGGAGGCTGGACCTGCCCATCGAGGCGTGTGTCGGTGAGCTTGAGGAAGCCTACATGCTGGGCAGGAAGCTGGGCGTAAGAGCCGAGTGAACCCTCACCTCTTCTCCCTGTCGAGCCACTCCCTGATCCTCTCGATGGATTCCGACCTGCGCGTGTGCTCGCAGTGGGACGCGTAGTACTGGCCCCTCACGGGGTCGTACCAGATGTCGAAGCCCCCGTAGTTCTCTGCGACCCTGGGAAGCCCCCGTTTTTCACCCATGGTACCTGCCTCCAACTTCAAACGAGGGATAGTAGCTCCCCCAGCGCGACGCGTCCGAGGCTTCGGACCAGGGCTGCCAGTATTGCTGGGTCGGTTAACGCCTCTCTGATGACCCCCGCCTGCATGTCCACGTCGCCCCTCTCCAAGAGGGACTGAGCCTTGGCCTGGAGCCCCTCCTCCTCGAAAGCTTGGAATGCCCTGTTGAAGAGCCCGTCGCCCAATCCATTCATGAGCCCCCTGAGGGCGAGCATCGATCTGAACTCGGAGCCATACTTCTCCCTCCACAGCTTATCGTAGCGGCTCAGCTTCTCCCCCCCGCCCAGATGCTCTGAGGCCACGTCCCCCGCGATACAGGCGCATAGGCCCCCGAGCACGACGCCTCCCCCCGTGGTGGGCTTGACTTGGCCCGCCGCGTCCCCCACGAGGAGCACGTTTCCGTACACGGTGCGCTGGACGGGCCCCCCGGTGCACACGTGGCCCGCCCTGACCCTGGCTGGGGGCTCGACGCCGAAACGGTTTTTCAGGAACTTTTTGAGGCTGCCGAGCCCGTCGCCTCTGGAGGCTAGCCCGCATCTGGCCGCGTCGTCTCCTGTGGGTATGACCCACGCGAAGAAGCCCTCTGCTAGGCTCTCGCCGAACCATAGCTCGACGATGCCGGGGTCAACCTCGACGCCCTCCACATCTACGTTGAACCCGTTGAGGAGCCCCCTCTGCCCCGTGTCATGCCCCGCTTGGCTCAGCAGGCGGGCCCCCGGCCCCTCCGCGTCGATGATCACGGTGGGCTCAACGGTCCCGCCTCTGAGCCTCAACGCGGCCCTGCCCCCATCGAACTCCAGGGCCTCGACTCTCTCGGATAAGGTGAACTCGGCTCCCGCGTCAGCGGCCTCGCCGTACAGTCGCCTGTCGAAGGCGGCCCGGTCAACGACGTAGGCCCTCGGCTTCCTGTCCCTGATCTCCACGTGCTCTCCGCTGGGCGCGTAGACGCGGCCGCCATACACAGTACCCTGGATGAAGGACCCGTGGGGCTCGACGCCCAGCCTCCTCAGGCCCTCGACGCTTATCAGCCCGGCGCAGTGGCTGGGCTCACCCACGGCTGGGTGCTCCTCAAAAACTTGGACGCTGAACCCGCGTTCAGCGATGCGCTTGGCCGCGAGGATGCCCGCGGGGCCTGCGCCCACCACGGCTGCCTCGGGCCTCAAGGGTTGAGCCCCCTAGGATCGCTTGATGGTCTCGTAGTACTCGACTTCGTCTAGGCCCGGGAAGTACTTGAGGATGTCCAGAGCCACGCCGCGTTTGGCGATCTGGATGTTCTCGCCGAAGAAAATCTTCTCGGGGACCCCGACCCTGAGCTTCTTCTTGGTCTTCTTGACCTCGAACGCGCTGGCCTCTACACCCAGGAACCTGCGTCCTATGAGTGCCTCGTACTTCTTCTTATCGTCCGTGATGTGCTCAGTGACCTTGACCTTGTACAGTATCTTGCGGCCCGCCAGCGGGTGGTTGTAGTCCACCTGTACGCGGCCCGCGCCCACGCTCCTGACGACGGCCGGCCTGCCGTCGATCTCCAGCTCGGCCCCCACCGCCGGGTTCACGCCCTTGCTGCGGAGCACCCTGTAGGGGATGGTCTGGACGTTGGCTGGGTTACGCTCGCCGAAGGCTTCCCCCGCCGGGACCTCGATCTCCTTCTCCTCGCCGAAGGGTGTCCCGGGGAGCCTGCTGTCCAAGCCGCGGAGGACGAAGCCGTCTCCCACGATCACCAGCCTTGGACCGTATGTTCTCTCCTCGCTGTGGATGCCTCGTTCCCGGGCCGTATCCTCGCTGGTCGTCTCGAAGACCTCGCCGGTCTCCTCCGCGGTGCCCGTCATCTCCAGCATGATGAAGTCTCCCTTGTTCACCGCGTTCTCGTAGTGGACCTCCTCCTCTTTAGGCTCCTCGGCCTTCTCCTGAGCCTTTTCGGTGGCCTCCACCTCCTGTTCCTCGACCTTCTCTTTTTCCTCTTCGAGGACTTCAGGTTTCTTGTCGTCGCTCATAGTCTTCACTGCTTGAAATTGATGCACCAAGATTTCCTTGGATTCTGTGACTGTATCGAGGCTAAGCATTTAAAGTCTTTCTATGCAGCCGGGCTGAAACCTGGGGTCCAGCCTTCTCGTATATAAACCACTGTCCGTATTCACTTGCTCATGGTCACACGCCTGGCGCGGTACGCCCAGATCGCGGGAATCCTCACCAAGTATGGTTTCGGTATTTTCCTGCAGCAGCTCTTCCCCGAGGACAAGCGTCCCGAGTTCCTGAAGCGCGACGAGGGCGTCGAGACCATGGACGTCTACAGGCGCATCAGGATGGCCATCGAGGAGCTGGGCCCCACCTTCATCAAGCTGGGCCAGATATTGAGCGTCAGGCGGGACATGCTGCCACTGCAGATGATCGACGAGCTTCTGAAGCTGACTGACAGCGTCAAGTCGGTGCCCTTCGAGGAGGTCAGGCCCCTCATCGAGGAGACGTGCGGGCCCCTCAGCGAGCTGTGTCTGCTGGTTGACGAGGAACCCTTCGCCGCGGCCAGCCTCAGCCAAGCCCACAGAGCCGTGCTGAAGGACGGGACGGAGGTCGTATTCAAGGTCCAGCGCCCCAACATCCAGGAGCTCATAGAGGTGGACCTAGCCATACTGGAGAGCCTGGCCCAGCGCGCCGAGAAGAGCCTCCCCTACCTGGCGCCGTACAACCCTGTGGGGCTCGTGGAGGAGTTCAGCCACCAGATGAGGAAGGAGCTGGACTTCGTCAGGGACGGCAAGAACGCAGAGACCATCCGCGAGAACATGAAGGAACTCCCAGATGTCAAGGTTCCCAGGATTTACTGGGAGTACAGCGGCCCCAGGCTGCTGGTCATGGAGTACGTCCACGGCGCGAGGATCGACGACGTGGAGCGGCTCAGGGAGAAGCACGACCTGAAGGCCCTGGCCGAGACAGGGTTCCAGGCGTACCTGAAACAGATATTCGTAGACGGGTTCTTCCACGGCGACCCGCACCCCGGAAACCTCCTGGTCACAGACGACGGCAAGCTGGTGTTCCTAGACTTCGGTATGGTGGGAATACTGCGGCCCGAGCGCCGCCTCGCCTACACCAGGGTCCTGTACAGCGTCGTCTCATCGGACGTCAACATGCTCCTGGACAGCCTGGAGGACTTGGACGTGGCCGTAGACCCCGGGGACCTGGACGGCTTCAAGGACGAGATGTACGCCGTCATGCAGGAGACCAGGCGCTACCAGCTTGGGGAGTACAGCTTCATGGACACCATGACCGACCTGACGGGCATCCTCTACAGGTACAGGGTCAGGATGCCGGGCACTTTCATGCTCATGGTCAAGGTCGTGGCTATGGTCACCGACGTGGGTGTCCTCCTCGACCCGGGCTTCAACTTCGTTGAGCGCGTCAAACCCTACCTGAACAGGATGATGGTGGGGGGCATGCTGAGGCCGGAGCGCCTGGAGGAGGCCACAGGAGCCATCGCCAACGAGATCATGGGGCTGCCCAGGGCCGTGAAGAGGTTCGCGGACGCTCTCATATCGGGGCGCTCAAAGATGGAGGTGAACGTGCCCGAGGTGACTAGGATCGAGAGGGCCCTGGACAGGTCCAGCGAGAGGCTTCTGCTGGGCTTGCTGGCCTCGGCCATAATCGTCGGGATAGGGCTGGTCGCCCCATCCTGCCAGGGAACCGTGGCCCAGTTCAGGGAGTACCTTATCCCGCTGGGGGCGCTGGCCCTCCTGGCAATAATATTCCAGTCATTCAGGAAGCCCCGTGATGAGGGTTAGCCTCAGGGCTGGGCCTGGTCCGCTGGGAGCCTACCCCTCTTCAGGCGGCCCGCGTGGAACTCCTCGTGGAGGAAGCATGCGGCTGCGTGGCCTGGCTCCACCTCCATGAGCTGCGGCTCCTCAACCCTGCACCTGTCGAAGGCGTAGGGGCACCTGGGGTGGAACCTGCAGCCCGGCGGCACGTTGATGGGCTGCGGCGTTTCCCCGGTTATGGGGAGGTCGCCGCGCTTCCTCTCCGCGTCGGGCACAGGCACGGCCGCCATCAGCGCCTGGGTGTACGGGTGGTCCGGGTCGTCCAGCACCTCGCGTGTGCCACCGTACTCTATGAGCTTCCCCAGGTACATGACGCCTATGTCGTCTGACATGTACCTGGCTATGGCCAGGTCGTGGGTGATGAACATGATGGTGAGGCCCAGCTTCTCCTTCAGGTCCAGCATCAGGTTCAGCACCTCCGTGCGTATGGAGACGTCCAGCATGGAGACGGGCTCGTCCGCCACCACGAACCTTGGCTTCAGAATAAGGGCCCTGGCTATGGCCACGCGCTGCCTCTGGCCGCCGCTCAGCTCGTGGGGGTACCTGAACAGGAACTCCTCGGGGGGCATGAGCTGCACCTCCTCGAGGGCCTCTGAGACCAGTGCACGCCTCTCCTCGTCCCCCGCACCCATACCGTGTATCTCAAGGGGCTCGGCCACCAACTCATAGATGGTCATCTTGGGGTTCAGAGACTCGAAGGGGTCCTGGAAGATTATCTGCATCTCCCTGCGGTACGCCTTGACCTCACCCCTGGGCAGCTCGTCCACGTCAACCCCGTCGAACAGGACGTGGCCCGAGGTGGGCTCTATGAGTCTTAGGGCGACCCTGCCCGTGGTGGTCTTTCCGCACCCGCTCTCACCCACAAGGCCGAATATCTCGCCCCTCTTGATTGTGAAGCTGACGCCGTCCACGGCCTTGACCATGAGCACCTCCCTGCGTAGGAGGCTGTCCAGTAGGCTCTGGTGGACCGGGAAGTGCTTCACGAGGTCCTTGACATTAAACAGTGTCTCGCTCATATCCGTCACCTGTACTCCGGGTGCCTGTTCACCATGTGGCAGGCCACCAAGTGGTTCTCGTGGACCTCCAGCAGCGGCGGGGCGAGCCGGCTGCAAACGTCTCTGGCGTGGGGGCACCTGGGGTGGAACCTGCAGCCGGGCGGCGGGTCCAGCAGGTTGGGCGGGTTGCCCGTGATGGACTCCAGCCTCTTCTTCTCGCCCGTCAGCTTGGGGAACGCGCCTATCAGGCCGATGCTGTAGGGGTGGAGGGGGTGCCTGAATATCTCAACGGTGGCCGTGTTCTCCACGATGTTCCCCGCGTACATTATGATGGTCCTGTCGCAGGTCTCAGCCACCACGGAGAGGTCGTGCGATATTAGGATCATGGAGAGGCCCAGCTCCCTCTGCAGAGTCTTGATGACCTTCAGCACCTGCGCCTGCACTATGACGTCCAGGGCCGTGGTGGGCTCGTCCGCGATCACTATCTCCGGGTTGCAGGCCAGGGCCATGGCTATCATGGCGCGCTGCTTCATTCCGCCGCTGAACTCGTGGGGGTAGTTCCCGGCCCTGGATGGGTCTATGCCCACCATCCTGAGGAGCTTCACTGTGCGCTCCTCGGCCTCCCTCTCGGAAACGTCCTCGTGGGCTAGGATGGCTTCAATGATCTGGTCCTTGACTGTGAACACGGGGTTGAGGGCGTTCATGGCGGCCTGAGGAACCATGGATATCCGTTTCCACCGCACCTCCCGCCTGATCTCATCGTCGTCCATGTTCAGGACATCCATGTCCCCCAGCTTGATCGTGCCGCTCAGGATCTTGGCGTTGCTGGGCTGGAGCTTCATAAGCGCCAGGGCCACGCTGGTCTTGCCGCACCCAGACTCCCCGGCTATGCCCAGGCTCTCACCCATCCGGAGGCTGAAGCTGACGTCGTCTACGGCCTTCACGTCGCCCTTCATTGTACCGTAGTACATCTTCAGGTCCCTGACCTCAAGCAGCGTCGTCATCCTCACCGCCCCCTCAGCTTAGGGTTGAATATGTCGTCCAGGGCGTAGCCGATGAACACGAAGCTCATGCTCAGCAGCGCTATGCAGAGGCCGGGTGGGATCGCCCACCACCACTCGGCCACTGCCCCGTAGTACTGGACGTCGTGCAGCATCTTGCCCCACGTCTGTAGGAAGGGGTCGCCCAGGCCCAGGAAGCTGAGGGCCGCCTCCGTGACTATGGCTCCGGGCACCGTCAGCGCCAGCTGGGTGTACGCCATGGTCATGACGTTGGGTATCAGGTGGACCCTGATGATGTGCCATGTGCCCCCGCCGCTGGCTCTGCTTGCCTCCACGAACGCCTTGGTCTT
>Ga0299912_10003316_pt1 | contig 13148 bp, 7 predicted proteins | sample RVTome_2_FD_207667 | JGI IMG/M metagenome (GOLD analysis project Ga0299912, IMG submission 207667) | Soil microbial communities from uranium-contaminated site in the Upper Colorado River Basin, Wyoming, United States - RVT95D214 (version 2) ...
CGGTAGAGGCGGAAGTCCCAGGGACCCTCGCTCTGCGGCGCTCTTCTTGTAGTTCTCCAACATGGCCTTTTCTCCTGGTCAGCGGGAATCGGGAGACCGTCCCTAGTTTAGCCAAACGTCCGGGGCCGCGCAACGGAGTTCCGGAAAATCGTCTTGCCTGTTGATTTCCGCGGTCGAATAAGGTTAAAATCTCTCTCTATAATTTTTGTCTCCCTGGAGGACACATGATCGATAAGGCCGCCATCGACAGGGCCAAAGAACACTTCGGCAAACTTCTCGAAATCCAGATGCGGCGGATGGAGCGGCTCAAGGTCGCCCCCGACTGGATCGATTACTCTAAGATCAAACCCATCAAGATCGGCATCCTGGCCGGCGACGGCATCGGCCCCTATATCGCCACCGAGTCCAAGCGGGTCCTCGGGACCGTCCTGGCGGACGAGCTCAAGGCCGGCAAGGTCGAGATCCGGGACATCGAGGGCCTGACCATCGAGAACCGGGCCGCCCATAATAAACCGATCCCGGATGATGTCCTGGCCGAGATCAAAAAATACCACGTCGCCCTCAAGGGCCCGACGACCACCCCGCGCAAAGGCGACCCCTGGCCCAATATCGAGAGCTGCAACGTGGCCATGCGGAAAGAACTCGACCTCTTCGCCAACGTCCGGCCCGTCCGTGTCCCCAAGCAGGGAATCGACTGGATCTTCTTCCGCGAAAACACCGAGGACCTCTACGCCCTCGGCCCGTACGGCATCGAGGTCGACGCCGATATCGCCATCGACTTCAAGCTCATCACCGCGCCCGGCTCCGACCGCATCTGCCGGCTGGCCTTCGAGCACGCCCGCAAGAACAACCGCAAGCGCGTGACCTGCGTCACCAAGGCGAACGTCATCAAGACGACGGACGGCCGATTCCTGGAGAACTTTTATCGGATCGCCAAAGAATATCCCGGGATCGACTCCGACGACTGGTACATCGACATCATGACCGCCAAGCTCGTCGACGAGAAGCGCCGCCGGGACTTCCAGGTCCTCGTCCTGCCCAATCTTTACGGGGATATCCTGACCGACGAAGCGGCCGAGTTCCAGGGCGGCGTGGGTACGGCCGGCAGCGCCAACATCGGCAAGCAATACGCCATGTTCGAGGCGATCCACGGCTCCGCCCCCCGGATGGTCTCCGAAGGACGCGCCCAATTCGCAGACCCGGCCTCGATGATCCGCGCCGCGGCCATGCTCATGGCCCACATCGGCTTCGCCGAAAAGGCCAAAAAGCTCGAAATGGCCCTCGACATCTGCGGCCAGTACGAAAAAAAGCTGGTCATCACCGGCCGCCCGACCGGCGCCACGGGCACAGCCTTCACCGACTACATCCTGGAATGGCTGGCCCGGCCCAACCTCCAGGCGGCCTGGGAAGGTTACGTCAAGGCCTGAGGACGGAGTCCGGCCTGAAAAGAAGCTCATCGGGGCGGTCCGGAGACGATCCGGCCGCCCGAGAGATACATTCCGACAGGAGGAGGCTTCATGCGTAAAAAGATTGCCCTGATCGGCGGCGGGCAGATCGGCCAGAACCTGGCCATGTTGGCCGCCCAGAAGGAGCTGGGGGACATCGTCGTCCTCGACGTCGCCACCTATGAGAACGTCGCCAAGGGCAAGGCCCTCGACCTCATGGAAATGGCCCCCCATGGGAACTATGACGCGAAGATCACCGGCACCTCGAACTACCAGGACATCGCCGGCGCCGACATCGTCATCGTGACGGCCGGCAAGCCGCGCGAGGCCGGCATGACCCGCGAGGACCTGCTCGCCGTCAACCTGAAGATCATCAACGACGTCGCGGCCGGGGTCAAGCAGTATGCGCCCAAGGCGTTCTGCGTCATCCTCACCAACCCCCTCGACGCCATGGTCTACGCGTTCTACAAACTGACCGGGTTCCCCAAGAACCAGGTCATCGGCATGGCCGGGACCCTCGACACGGCCCGCTGGCGCGCCTTCATCAGCATGGAGCTCGGCGTGAGCGTCGCCGATGTCGCCGGCACGGTCCTCGGCGGGCACGGCCCGGACATGGTCCCCCTGCCGCGCCTGACGACCGTCGGCGGCGTCCCGCTGGCCGAGATCGCGACCAAGGAGCAGATCGACAAGCTCGCCCTCAGGACCCGCGAGGCCGGGACCGAGATCGTCAAGCTCTTCGGCAAGGGGTCGGCTTTCTTCAGCCCCGCCTGGAGCGCCATCGTCATCGCCGAGAGCTTCCTTCATGACAAGCGCCGCGTTCTTCCCTGCGCCGCCCTCTGCGAGGGGGAGTATGGGATCAAGGGCCTCTTCATCGGCGTGCCCTGCCTCATCGGCGCCAAGGGCATGGAAAAGATCTTCGAGATCAAGCTGACCGACGAAGAAAAGGCCATGATGGCCAAGACCGTCGCCTCGGTCACCAAGACGGTCGAAGAAACGAAGCTGTAACGACCGCCCGGATAGGGCGACGACCGACCGGCCGGGAGCGGGCCAGACCCCTCCCGGCCTTTTTTTGCGCTGCTCGCAATTTCTTGAAGGCGAGAAAAAGCGCGACGACGAAATCTGCCCTTCTCCCCCCGACCCCGGGGAACCAGTCCCGCGCTTCCTGGAGGGGATTCGCGGGGCAGAGGCCTTTCGGTGCCAGTCCCGTCGGTTCCCTCAGGCTAGAAAAGGAGCACGTACCTGAGGTATGTGCCTCGCATTCCCCTGTGGCCCCCTCCGCTACGGGGGGGCTTCAGGGCAGACTTCATCGTCGCGAGAATCGCCCTGAAATTGCGAGCAGAACTCCTATTCTATAGATCGGGAGCAACAGCGACTTGATTCACGGACTTCATCTGAGTATATTGAGGGTCTATGCTTTGGGGTGATCATCCCGGGGCGTTCCGGTTTCCAGCGATGAGGAGAAGTCCAATGAAATCGAGCTTCAGACGCTTTTGTCTGGTCTTGTCATGTTCGGCCCTGGTGGTCGCGATGTCCTCCGTTGCGCCGCCGGCCCGGGCCGCCGGCCAGGACGGCTATCTCTTATTGCAGTCGCCCGACCTCAACCAGACGGACATCGTCTTTGTCTTCGCCGGCGACCTCTGGACCGTTCCCCGCACGGGGGGCGAGGCCCGCCGCCTGACCGCCGGCCCCGGCGTCGAAACGAATCCCTCGTTCTCGCCGGACGGGTCTCAAATCGCATTTACCGGTGAGTATGACGGTAACGTCGACGTTTTCGTCGTCCCGGCTGCCGGAGGCGTGCCGCAGCGCCTGACGTGGCACCCGGCATCCGACATCGCCCTCGGCTGGACCCCGGACGGGAAACGCGTCCTCTTCACCTCCGCCCGCACCTCGTACTCCCGCTACTTCGAACTGTTTACGGCCGGGCTCGAGGGCGGGCTGGAGGAGAAACTCCCGCTGCCCATGGGAAACGAGGCCGCCTTCGCGCCGGACGGCCGGCAGATCGCCTACGTTCCCCTCCCCCGCGCCTTCGGAGCCTGGAAGCGCTACCGCGGCGGACGGGCGACGCCCATCTGGATCGCCGACCTGGCGGATTCCCGCATCGAGAAGCTGCCGCGCGAAACCTCCAACGATTTCAACCCGCTGTGGGTGGACGATAAGGTCTTTTTCCTGTCCGACCGCGACGGCCGCGTGACTCTCTACGCCTACGACCAGAAATCGAAAAAGGTCACCCGGACGATCGACAACCGCGGTCGCGATATCAAGTCCGCGGGCGCCGGACCGGGCGCCATCGTCTATGAACAGTTCGGGAGCCTGAACCTCTATGACCTGAAAACGGGAAAGACCTCCCCTGTTCCCGTGACGGTCTCCGGCGATATGCCGGACGTCCGCGAGCGCTACGTGAACGTGAGCCGGCAGCTCAGGAATGCCGAGATCTCGCCCACCGGCGCCCGAGCCGCCTTCGAGGCCCGCGGCGAGATCATCACCGTGCCGGGGGAGAAGGGCGACCCGCGCAACATCACGAACTCGCCCGGCGTCATGGACCGGGACCCCGGCTGGTCCCCCGACGGGCAGTCCGTCGCCTACTTTTCGGACGAGTCGGGAGAATATCTGCTCCACATCCGGGCCCAGAGCGGACAGGGCGAAGCGGTCAAGATCGCTTTAGCGGAAAAGCCGTCGTTCTACTACGCGCTGTTCTGGTCCCCCGACTCCAAGAAGATCGCCTACGTCGATTGTCACATGACGTACTGGTACGTCGACCTCGGCGTCAAGACGCCCGTCCGGGTCGACAAGGGCCGCTTCTTGGGCGACGCCGGCGACGTCGCCTGGTCGCCGGACTCGAAATGGCTCGCCTACACGAAGCGCCTGCCCAACTACCTCGGGGCCATTTTCCTCTGCTCGACGGAAACAGGTCAGGCTTTTCAGATGACGGACGGGATGAGCGACGCCGGGAGTCCGATCTTCGACGCCGACGGCAAGTATCTCTATTTCACGGCCAGCACAGACTCCGGCGCTTCCCTGCAGCCCGACATCCACAGCTTCAGCCGGCCTTCGTCGAGCACTATCTACCTCGTCGTCCTGGCCAAAGACGTCCCTTCGCCCCTGGCCCCCGAGAGCGACGAGGAAAAGGGTCCGGAGGACAAGAAGCCTGAGGCGAAGCCCGCGGCGGAAAAATCCCAGACTGCGGCCGGCAAGGAAGCCCCGAAGCCTGATGCGGTCAAGGCGACTCCGCCCCCTGCCGTGAAGATCGACCGGGAAAATATCTTGCAGCGGGTCCTGGCTGTCCCCCTCCCGGCCCGCAATTATGTCGGCCTGGACGTGGCCAAAGGGGGCGTCCTTCTGGCCATCGAGGCCGCGCCGTTCTTCTTCGGCGTGGCGGGAACGCCGGGCAACACGATCCATCGTTACGACCTCAAAGCCCGCCGGGCCGATGTCGTTATGAGCGGCGTCGGGTTCTTCAAGATGGCCCGCAACGGTGAGAAATACCTCTACAGCCAGGGCGGCCGCTGGTTCATCTCCACCTTGAAGCCGCTGCCTCCTCCGGGCGCTCCCGCCCCCTCTCCCGCCGCCCAGGGACCCACGGCCCCCAACGCGCTCGCGACGGCCAATATCCAGGTCCGGGTCGACCCCCGCGCCGAGTGGCGGCAGATGTTCCGCGAGGCCTGGCGCATCCAGCGCGACATGTTCTATGACCCCGGCGCCCATGGCCTCGACCTGGCCGCCGCGGCCAGGGATTACGAGCCCTTCCTGGACAATATCGTCTCCCGCCGCGACCTCAATTACCTCTTCGCCGACATGATGGGGGAAATAACCGTCGGCCATCTGAGCGTCGGCGGCGGCGATATCCCGGAAGTCAACCGTGTTCCGACCGGCCTGCTCGGCGCCGACTACCGGGTCGAGAACGGCCGCTATCGGTTCGCCCGCGTTTACAATGGCGAGAACTGGAATCCGGCGCTCCAAGCTCCGCTGACCCAGCCCGGCGTCAATGTCACGGCCGGGGAATACCTGCTCGCCGTCGACGGCCGCGAGCTCACCGCCAAGGATAACGTCTACGCGTTCTTTGAAAACACCTCGGGGAAGCGTGTCGTTCTCAAGGTCGGGCCCGCACCCGACGGCCAAGGCGCACGCGAGGTGACGGTCATCCCGGTCGGCGCCGAAACGGCGCTTCGCAACTATGCCTGGATCGAGGATAACCGCCGCTATGTCGATAAAATGACCGGCGGCCGGGTCGCATACGTCTATATGCCCGACACGGCGTTCGGCGGCTATACGAACTTCAACCGCTACTTCTTCGCCCAGGTGGGCAAGGAAGCGGCCATCATCGACGAGCGCTTCAACGGCGGCGGGAACCTGGCGACCGACATCATCGAACTTCTGAAGCGGCAGATGCTGAGCTTGGTGGCCACGCGCGACGGCGAGAACGAGGTCCAGCCCCAGGGGGCTATCTTCGGCCCTAAAGTTATGCTTATCAACGAGTTCGCCGGATCGGGCGGGGACGCCATGCCGTACTACTTCAAGGCGGCCGCGACCGGTCCCTTGATCGGGAAAAGGACGTGGGGCGGGCTGGTGGGCCGCGCGGGGGCGCCCCAGCTCATGGACGGCGGAATGGTCACTGCGCCGAGCTCGGCCGTCTGGAGCCCGAAAGGCGAATGGATCGCCGAGAATGTCGGGATCGCTCCCGACATCGAGGTTGAGCAGGACCCGGCGCTCGTCCGCCTGGGGAAGGACCCGCAGTTGGATAAGGCCATCGAGGTCGTCCTGTCCGAGCTGGCCAAGAATCCTTTGCCCAAGCCCAAGCGTCCGGCCTATCCCAACTACCACAAAAAGTAATCATCGCGACGAACGAATTCCGTCTGCGCAGAGAGTCGGCCTTGAAGAAGCGCTTTCCCCAAAGGCCTCCGGCCCTTGCCCGGCCGCGGCCGCCGCGCTATCCTTATCTGGACACCCGATGAACCTCCACGAGCACCAAGCAAAGGCCCATCTCTCCGGCTACGGCGTCCGCATCCCCCGAGGCCGGGTCGCCCGGACCCCCGACGAGGCCCGCCGGGCGGCCCAGGAGATCGGCGGGCCCGTTATGATCAAGGCCCAGATCCACGCCGGCGGCCGGGGCAAGGCGGGCGGCATCCTGCGAGCCGCTTCTTCGACCGAGGTGGAGCCTTTGGCCCGCCGCCTTCTTGGACAGAGGCTCGTAACCTCCCAAACTGGGCCGGAGGGCCGGCTCGTCCGGGCCGTGCTGGTTGAGGAAGCCTGCCAGGTCGACCGCGAGTACTACCTGGGCCTCGCCGTCGACCGGGTCAATGAAGCCGTCGTGCTCATGGTCTCGCCGATCAACGGGACGGAGATCGAGGCGCTGGTCGAGGAAAATCCGGCCCTTATTATCAGGGAGTACGCCGACCCTCTGGTCGGCCTGCAGCCCTTCCAGGCCCGCAGGGCGGCCTCGGCCCTCGGCTTCCAGGGCGAGCTCTTCAAACAGGCCGTTCATATGATCCTGGCCATGGAGCGGGCCTTCATGTCCGCCGACGCCGAAAGTATCGAAATCAATCCGCTCGCCCTGACCCGCGAGGCCTTTCTTACGGCCCTCGACGCCAAAATCGTTCTCGACCAGAGCGCCCTCGTCCGCCACGCCGACCTGGCCAGGCTTTATGACCCCGCCGAATCTTCCCCTCTCGAGGCCCGGGCCGCGAAGAGCAATCTGAACTACATCAAACTCCCCGGCACGATCGGCTGGATGGCGAACGGCGCCGGCCTGGCCATGGCCACGATGGACATGATCCAGGCGGCGGCGGCGGGAGGACCGGCGGACTTCCTCGAGATCGGCGACAGGGCCGACGAGGGAACACTTTCCGAAGCCCTCCAAATCCTGGCCTCGGACCCGGAAGTCAAGGTCGTCCTGGTCAATATCTTCGGCGGAGTCATCCCCTGCGACCTCGTCGCCAACGGGCTCGTCCGGGCTGTCCAGTCCGCGACCTTGCACGTCCCGGTCGTCGTTCGCTTGGAAGGGGTTAACGTCGAGGAGGGCTGGCGGATCCTGCGGACGGCCGGTCAGGACATCGCCCTCGCCGTCGACATGTTCGACGCCGTCGCCAAAGCCGTCGCTCTCTCCCGGGCGGGGCGGTCCGCGACATGAGCATCCTCGTTGACGTCCGGACCCGAGTCGTGGTCCAGGGCATTACCGGGCACGAGGGAAGCGTCCACGCAAAGAGCATGCTCGAATACGGGACGCGGGTCGTCGCCGGGGTCACGCCGGGCAAAGGCGGCACGACCCACCTCGGGTTCCCCGTTTACGACACCGTGGCGGAGGCCGTCCGCCAGGACGGCGCGGACACGGCGGCGATATTCGTGCCGGCACTGGCCGCAGCCGACTCCATCATGGAAGCCGCCGACGCCGGCATCGGCCTCATCGTCTGCGTCACGGAGGGCATCCCCGTCTTGGACATGATCCGCGTCAAAGCCTATCTCCGCGGGCGCGCCACACGGCTCGTCGGCCCCAACACGCCGGGGGTCATCTCGCCCGGCCAGTCCAAGGTCGGACTCTTCCCCGGCTCCATCCATTTGCCCGGCCGTGTCGGGATCATCTCCCGCGCCGGGACGCTGACGTATGAGGCGGTCTACCAGCTCACGACACTCGGCCTGGGCCAATCGACCGTCGTGGGGATCGGCGCCGACTCCGTCGTCGGCCTGTCCTTCGCCCATGTCCTCACCCTCTTCCGCGACGACCCGAACACCACGGCTGTCGTCCTCATCGGCGAGATCGGAGGTCGAGCGGAGGAGGACGCCGCCGCCCTTATCGCCCAGGGTTATCCGAAGCCGGTCATCGCCTTCATCGCCGGTCAGGCTGCGCCCCCCGGCCGGCGCCTGGGCCACGCCGGGGCCATCGTCTCCGGCCGCCACGGCACGGCCCAGGAAAAGATCGGGGCGTTATGGGAGGCGGGCGTCCTTATCGCGCCCGGCCCGGCCGAGATCGGCGCGACCGTCAAAGGCGCTCTGCTCAAGGGATACTGACCCGGCGATGATGGACGGCGGATGAACCGGCTCAAGGTCGATTTCCATACGCACACCGCCGAGGACCCGGAGGACGACGTCCCCTATACGGCCCACGACCTCGTCGACCGCGCGGCGGATCTCGGCTTTGACGCCCTGGCCATCACCAACCACAACGCCGTCACCTATTCCGCCGACCTCGCCGGCCACGCCGCGGAGCGGGGCCTCGTCCTCATCCCGGGGACGGAACTCACTCTCTCCCGCAAACATGTCCAGATCCTCAGCCCGGCGCCCCGCGTTTTCGCGGGCACCCGAAGCCTCGTGGACCTGCCGCGGCTGCGGACCCCGGACGACCTCGTCATCGCCCCCCATCCGTTCTACTACGTGGCCAAGTCCCTCGACCGCTCCCTCGAGTCCATCGCCTCTCTCGTCGACGCCGTGGAATTCTCCGGCTACTTCAGCCGCCGGGTGGATATGAACAAGAAGGCGGTCGCCGCCGCGAAGAGGCTCTCGAAGCCTCTCGTCGGTTCATCCGACTGCCATAACCTCTGGCAGTTCGGCCTGACCTGGACGCTCGTCGAGGCCGAGAAAAACGTCCCCGCCATCCTCGCGGCGGTCAAGGCCGGGCGCGTCGAAGTCCGGGCCAGGCCCCTGTCCTTCATCGCCATGGTCCGGGTCGCGGTGAACTTCATGCTGACCGACAGGCTGAAGCTCCCTTTCCGCCTCTAGCGGACCGGATTTCGAGCTGACAACGAAACCGGTATAATAGGGCCGGCTCGAACGCCGCCAAAGCTATCGCCGAGGAGGTCCCGCATGAAGAACGTCCGCATCCTGGGGCTCGCGCTGGCCGCCGTGTTCCTGTCCGCTCTCATCCCCGCGGTCGAAGCGGCCCAGGAGCAATTTCCCCCGCCGGCCGCACAAAACGTCGCCGGCCATCTTTATCAGATCAAGGGCGGGGCGGGCGCCAACACCGGTTTTTACCTGCGTGACAAGGACGTCGTCCTCATCGACATCAAGATGACGGTCGAGGGGGTCAAATACGAACTGGAAGAGATCCAAAAGGTATCGCCCCTGCCCATCACGACCCTCATCCTGACCCACAGCGACGGCGACCATGCCCTTGGGCTCAGGTATCTGCCCCCGGGGCTGCGGGTCATCGCCCACGAAAATGTCCAGCGCGACCTGGAAAAGCTCGCCGCGGCCGAGCCGGCCTATAAGGACAGGCTGCCGCTCGAGACCTATAAGGAGAGCCTGACGATCGAGGGAGGCGGCCGGACAATCCTCCTCATGAACTATGGCCCCGCCCACACCGACGGCGACACGGTCGTTACCTTCCCCGCGGAGAAAGCGGCTTTCGTCGGCGACCTCGCCTTTGTCGGCCGCGACCCGCTCATTCATCTCGCCAAGAACGGATCCTCGTCCGGATACGCGAAGACGCTCCGGGCCCTCCTGGCGCACGAACCCGAGGTCACTCTCTTCTGCTCGGGCCACGCCGACCCCCTCGACCGGGCCGGGGTCGAAGCGCTGGCCAAGTCCATCGAGGAGAAGCGGGCCAGGGTCCAAGCCCTCGTCAAGGAAGGGAAATCCCTCGACGAGGTCAAAACGGCCTTCGGCATCCCGCTCCGGCCGGAGCAGCCCGGGCGGGCCGCTTTCCCGAGCCTGGCCGAGGTCGTCTATCGCGAGCTCACGGAAAAGAAATAGTTCCGCCGAAGACGAGCAGGAGGGATCATGAAGAGACGACGTACGCTTCTCGGCATCGTCGCGGCCGCCGCGCTGTTGGCCGCCTGCCAGGGCGTCAAGAATAAAAGCGGCGCATCAATCACCGAACAGAAAGAGGTCATCACGACGTTCCCCTTCTCCGACCCCGACCCCGTTCCCATCTTCGCCCGTTCGGGCATGTGGGGGTCGGGGGCGCGCCTCTACCCCTACTTCTTCTTCAGCGGCTTCAGCGCTTCGGGACAGGATAAGGAGTGGACCGTCGTCCGGCTGGAGAACCCCTATCTCCGGGTCGCCGTCCTGCCCGAGGTCGGCGGCAAGGTCTGGGGGGCGACGGAGAAAGCCGGCGGAACGGAGTTTCTCTACACGAATCATGTCCTGAAGTTCCGGGAGATCGCCCTGCGCGGCCCCTGGACCTCGGGCGGCATCGAATTCAATTTCGGTGTCGTCGGCCACGCGCCGTCGACCGCGACGCCGGTGGATTACGCGACCCGGCGGAACGGCGACGGGAGCGTCAGCTGTGTTGTCGGGGCCATGGACCTGCCGTCGCGGACCCGCTGGAGCGTTTCCGTCACCTTGGGTCCGGACGCGGCCGCCTTCGAAACAAACGCTCGCTGGCACAACCCGACGCCCTTCAGCCAATCGTACTATGCCTGGTCGTGCGCCGCCATCAAGACGGCCGACGACCTGAAGTACATCTTCCCCGGCACGTCGTTTATCGGCCACGACTTTAATGTTCCATTCGAACCCTGGCCCGTCGACCGCAAGGGCCGCGACCTCTCCTTGTACCAGGCGAACGCCTTTCCCGGTTCGAAGAGCTACTTCACCGTCGGCGAGTTCGAGGATTTCTACGGCGCCTGGTATGAGAAGTCGGATACGGGCTTCGGCCACTGGGCGCAGCCGGACGACATGCCCGGCCGGAAGGTCTGGATCTGGGACCTCTCGCGACAGGGCGGAATCTGGGTCGACCTCCTAACCGAGAAAGACGGCCAGTATACGGAGCCCCAGGCCGGCCGCCTCTACAACCAGTCCGACCACGAGAGCTTCCCGCCCGGCCGGACGGACAGCTGGCAGGAGCAATGGTTTTCTTACTCAGGTATCGGCCCGATGGTGAAGGCCTCGCCCTGGGCCGTTTTGAGCGCCAAGAGAGAGGGCGAAAAACTCGCCCTCGGACTCTTTGCCCTCCGGCCCATCCAGGAGGAGCTCATCGTTGCGGCGGCGGACCGGGAGGTCTATCGAGAGCGGCTGACGCTTTCCCCAACGGCCAGGTTCAAGAAAGACATCGCCCTGCCGGCGTCCGGCGCCTATCAGGTCCGGCTGGGGACAAAACTCGTCTTCGACTCCGACCCCGCCGCGCGCAAACTCGAGCGGCCGCTCCGCTTCGCCCCGCCCGACGAAACGACGACTGAGGGCCTTTTCCAGAGCGCCTCGCGCTCTGAAAAGGAGCGTCTGCTGGCCGCGGCGCTGGAGAAGTACCTGAACGTCATCGCCCGCGAGCCGCGCCATGTCCGGGCCCTGTGCAGGGCGGCCGAGCTCCATGCCCGGCGCGGCGAGAACGAGAAAGCGTTGGCTTTCGCCGGCCGGGCCCTCGAGATCACCATGTACGACCCCGAAGCAAATTACATCTACGGCGTCGCAGCCCGGCGTCAAGGCCGGCCGGCGGACGCCAAGGAGACGCTGAGCTGGGCGGCGCGTTCGTTGGAATTCCGGTCCATGGCCTATACCCAGCTCGCCGAGATCGCCATCGCTGAGAAGGACCCCGACCGGGCCGCCCGTTACGCCGACCTCGCCCTGGCCGCCGACCAGGACAGCCTCAGCGCCCGCGAGGTCAGGGTCGTGGCCTATCGAAAAGGAGCCAGCCCGCGGCGGGCGGAGGCCGCCGTCGACGAGCTTCTCGGGATCGACCCCCTGGACCATCTGGCCCGTTTCGAGCGCTGCCTTCTCGCTCCGTCCGAAACGATGCTCGCCGAATTCAGAGGGATGATCCGCAGCGAACTGCCCCACGAGACCTACCTTGAGATGGCCCTCTTTTATGTGCGGCTTGGACTCGCCGATGACGCTCTGGCTTTGTTGGGCCATGCTCCCGCTCATCCCGAGGTGCGCGCCTGGCAGGCCTATCTTATGAAGGACCGCGCGTCCGACGAGAGCCGGAAGTACCTCGAGGAGGCCCTGGCGCTTTCGCCCTGGCTTGTCTTCCCCTTTCGCGAGGAATCCATCCCCGTTTTTGCCTGGGCGGTCAAAGAGCGGCCGGAAGACTGGAAAGCCAAATACTATCTGGGACTCATCTTTTGGGGCAAGGGCCGGGTCGAAGAAACGTCCGCCCTTTTTAACGCCTGCGACCAGGCTGACTTCGCGCCCTTCTTTCTGGCCCGGGGCGCACTCCGCCGGGAGACCGCTCCGGAGCATGCGCGCGCGGACTTCGAACGGGCTCTTGAGCTCGACCCGAAGGCGTGGCGGTCCTGGCACACCCTCATCGCTTTCGAGCGCTCGCACGATAAGCCGGACGGCGCTCTCCAGACGGCCCGCCAGGCCGCTGCGGCCTTCCCCGACGAAGTCCCGATCCAGGTCGACTTGGTGAAGGCCCTCCTGGAGGCCGGACTCTTCTCGGAAGCGGCTGACCTCCTGGAAAAGGTGGAGGCTCTTCCCTCCGAAGGAGCCAGCGAGCTCCACAGCCTCTATGTCCGTGCCCACTTGGCCCTGGCCGTCGAGGCCATGAAGAACAAGGATTGGACTTCCGCCATCCAGGAGCTCGAGCGGTCGAAGGAGTATCCCGAACGCCTGGGGACCGGAGCGCCCTTCCACCCGGACGTGCGTCTTCAGGACTATCTCGCGTCCGTTTGCCACGAGCGCCTGGGCGAGCCGTCCAAGGCGGAGGGTTTGCGCCGGGCCATCGCGGACTATACGCTGACCTACTGGGACGAACCCCAGCCTCACGCCTATTTCGGGGCGCTGGTCCTCGAACGGCTTGGCCAAAAGGAAAAAGCCGCCGACCTTCGGCAGCGGTCTTCG
>Ga0299912_10003317_pt1 | contig 13147 bp, 6 predicted proteins | sample RVTome_2_FD_207667 | JGI IMG/M metagenome (GOLD analysis project Ga0299912, IMG submission 207667) | Soil microbial communities from uranium-contaminated site in the Upper Colorado River Basin, Wyoming, United States - RVT95D214 (version 2) ...
TCGAGAGGGTCCCGGACGAGGATCTCGGCTATCTCGGCATCGACCCGACCGTATCGAGGCCGGAATGGATGGTGCTCACGGCGCTTCCAGTACCTCCGGTCACGGTGAGGCCTTCGATCACGCTGGATTCAGGCGACAGGTCCGAGGACGATGTCACCCACAAGCTCGTCGATGTCCTGAGGATCAACCAGAGGCTGCGAGAGAATAGGGACGCTGGAGCTCCGCAGCTGATCGTAGAGGACCTCTGGGAGTTGCTGCAGTACCACGTCACCACATACTTCGACAACCAGACGTCTGGCATTCCGCCTGCGAGGCACAGGTCCGGCAGGCCGCTCAAGACGCTGGTCCAGAGGCTGAAGGGCAAGGAAGGGCGGTTCAGGTCGAACCTGTCTGGCAAGCGTGTTAATTTCTCCGCAAGGACGGTCATCTCTCCGGACCCGATGCTTTCCATCAACGAGGTCGGCGTGCCCGTCGAGGCCGCTAGGGAGCTCACAGTGCCCATACACGTCACTGAGCGCAACCTCGAGAAAGCGAAGGAGATGTGCAAGAGAGGCCCCATCCCTGCCGGTCCGGACTACAAGCCGGGCGTGAACTACGTCATACGTTCGGACGGTCGCAGGATCAAGGTCACCGACAAGAACGCCGAGACGGTCGCGGAGACCATCGAGGCGGGCTATGTCGTCGAGAGGCACCTGATGGACCACGACATCGTGCTGTTCAACAGGCAACCCTCGCTGCACAGGATGTCCATCATGGCGCACGAGGTCAGGGTCATGCCCTACAAGACCTTCAGGTTCAATCTGTGCGTCTGCCCACCATACAACGCGGACTTCGATGGCGACGAGATGAACCTGCACGTGCTCCAGAGCGAAGAGGCCAGAGCAGAGGCGAAGGTGCTGATGAGGGTCCAGGAGCACATATTGTCCCCGAGGATGGGAGCACCCGTGATTGGCGGCATACACGACCACATCACGGGTTCGTTCCTTCTGACGCACATGGATTCCAGGTTCACGCGCGAGGAGACGCTCAATATCATCGAGAAGGTCGGCGACATCAAGCTGCCCAAGCCCAAGGCGAAGACCCAGGGAGGCATCGAATACTGGACCGGCAAGCAGCTGTTCAGCCTGATCCTGCCGCCCGACCTGCACATGACTTTCAAGTCCTCGATCTGCCAGAAGTGCGCGAAGTGCAAGAAGGACAAGTGCGAGCACGACGGTTTCGTCGTCATCAGGCATGGAAAGCTGTTCATGGGCACGATCGACGAGAAGGCCATTGGAGCGTTCAAGGGCAAGATACTCGACAAGCTCTCCAGGGACTACGGCCCCGACAAATCAAGGGAGTTCATCGACATGGCCACGAAGCTCGCGATCGGCGCGATCATGGTCCGGGGGTTCACGACTGGTATCGACGATGAGGACATCCCGGACCAGGCGAAGCGCGAGATCGACGATGCGATGACACAAGCGAAGATGAAGGTCGAGGAGCATGTCCAGGCGTACAGACGGGGCGAGCTGGAGCAGATGCCCGGCAGGTCTCTCGAGGAGACGCTCGAAGTCGAGATCATGAAGGTCCTTGGCAAGGCGAGGGATACCGCGGGCCAGATTGCGGGTAGGCACCTGGGTCTCGAGAACTCTGCGGTCATCATGGCCAGGTCCGGCGCGAGGGGTTCGATGCTCAACTTGTCTCAGATGGCCGGAGCCATAGGTCAGCAGGCAGTCAGAGGGGAGCGTCTGTCCAGAGGTTACTGGAACCGCACGCTCCCGCACTTCCAGAAGGGCGACTTGGGCTCCGAGGCGAGAGGCTTCGTCAGGAACTGTTACAAGAGCGGTCTCACTCCGGCAGAGTACTTCTTCCACTCGATGGGTGGCAGAGAGGGGCTGGTCGATACTGCGGTCAGGACTTCCAGGTCGGGATACATGCAGAGGAGGCTCATCAACGCGCTCGAGGACCTCAAGGTCATGCAGGACGGCTCCGTGAGGAACACCGCTGGCACCATCATCCAACTCTGCTACGGCGAGGACGGGATCGACCCTACGAGAAGCGTCGGCGGCGATGCGGTCGATATCGACGATATCATACTGACGGTGCTAGGGGACCAAGGCGAGCTGATCGCCAAGGTCCAGGAGAAGGGCGCGCTCAGCTACGGTATCCAGGACAGGGACCTGCTCGAAACGCCATCGGAAGACGCGGAGACGGAGACCGAGGAGCCCGAACTCGAGGGCGGCGGCTCCGAGGAGGGATGAGCGCCATGACAGCAAAGAACGCGATGGATGTCTTCATCCGCAAGGGCGTCGACGAGAAGACCGCTGAGAAGATCGTCGAGAAAGGATACACATTCACGAAGGTTGCGAGAGCATCGGACAAGGTCAAGAGGGATCTGGAGAAGCTGCTCGGTGAGAAGAAGCTGAAGCAGCTCCTCGGAGCAGTCAAGGCCAAGGACCGGATGCCGAGGAAGAAGAAGGAGATTCCACTCAAGAAGCCGGTGTTCTCGAAGAAGGAGTTGCCGCGCAAGGCGCCTCAGCTCACCCCACTTGAGGGCAAGATGATGAAGATGCTCGAGAAGAAGAGCCGAATGCTCCCGCGCTCGGTCCTGAGCGAGATATCCTCAAGGCTCGCGGGAGTCGAGATACCGGAGAAGCTGCTCGAGAAGATGCTCGACCTCACGATCGAGAGGTTCCAATCGCATATGGTTGATCCGAACGAGTCCGTGGGCATCCTTGCCGCGCAGAGCATAGGTGAGCCAGGCACACAGATGACCATGAGGACTTTCCACTATGCAGGGGTCGCAGAGATGAACGTCACGCTCGGTCTGCCGAGGCTGATAGAGATCGTCGACGCGAGGCGCGTGCCAAGCACTCCGATAATGGAGATACATCTGGAAGAGTCGGCTCAGGACGAGCTGGACAAGGTGCGCGAGATCGCATCGAACATCGAGCGGACCAACCTGATAGACATTGCGGATGTCGAAACCGATATCAACAACATGGAAGTCCTCGTGAAGCTCGAGAGGAAGAAGATGGAGCGCAAGTCCATCACGCCGGAGGACGTGCTCCGGAAGATCAACAAGGCCAAGGGAGTGAAGGGCCTCGCCGAGATGCGCGAACAGAACATCGTGATCAAGTGCGACGAACCGTCCTACAAGAAGCTCCAGAAGATATCGGAGGACACCAAGGCGTGTCCGATAAAGGGGGTCGAGGGCATCCAGAGGGCGGTGATCCGAAGGGTCAGCGGCCACTACATCATCTACACGGAAGGCTCGAACCTCGAAAAGGTCCTGGAGATCCAATACGTGGACAAGAAGAGTACTTCGACCAACAGCATAATGGAGATATACGAGGCGCTCGGGATCGAAGCCGCAAGGAACTCCATAATCAACGAAGCCACCCGAACGCTTGACGAGCAAGGACTTACAGTCGACATACGCCACATAATGCTCGTGGCCGACCTCATGACGAACGATGGCGACGTGAAGGCCATCGGCAGGCACGGTATTTCGGGCCGCAAGTCGAGCGTACTCGCGAGAGCAGCGTTTGAGATCACCTCGACGCACCTGCTCCGTGCAGGCATAACTGGCGAGGTGGACACGCTCGAAGGCGTTGTGGAAAACATTATAGTGGGTCAGCCGGTTACTGTGGGCACTGGCGCTGTCAATCTTGTTTGGGCACCGTCTGGGAAGGGAGAAGGTGATAAGAAATGATTGACATCGTTCGCGCGCTCAAAACCGCTGCGACCACCGGCGACGTGAGGTTCGGCCTCGCGGAGACGAAGAAGTGCATCAAGAAGGGCGAGGCGAGGCTCGTGGTCGTTTCGAGCAACTGCCCCGAGAAATCGCTTACGGAATCTGGCTCGTCACCGAAGGTAATGGTATTCGATGGAACGAATGTTGAGCTGGGGTCTGCGTGCGGGAAACCTTTCCCGATATCCGCGTTGGCCATCATAAGCCCTGGAGAGTCCAACATACTCTCCGCCTGATGAGTGGTCACATGGGAGACATCACTTTCACAGAAGACACCCTGCGGTACATCACCCTGTTCGAGAAGGTCACCGGCACCCAGGTCAAGGACTGCCTGGAAACCGAGGAGAAACTCGTTTTCGTGGTGGAGAAGGGCCAGGGAAGCAGGGCCGTGGGCAAGAAGGGCGAGAACGTGATCCGGTTGAAGAACCTCACGGGGAAGAACATACACGTCATCGAGTACTCGGAGGACCCAGAGACGTTCATCAAGAACGTCTTCCACACATACTCGGTCCAGAGCGTCACGATCGAGGATCGGGGGAATGTCATTCACGCGACGGTCACCGTCGACCCGAAGGTCAAGGGAAAGGCCATCGGCAAGAACGGGAAGAACCTGCGGATAGCCCGCGAGGTTGTCAACAGGCACCACAACGTTCAGAGCATCAGCGTCGCTTGAGCGGCACGCGCTCCACCTCGAGTCTGTCGGCCGTGGGATATTCTTCAACTATGAATGATGTGTCGTCCAGCTCGCTCGCGATCTCCTCGAGGACCCAAGGTGCGACCTCCAACCGTTTCTTGCCAGGATTGCTCCAGACGAATCTGCCGGGCAGATCGAACTTCTTCATGATGTATGCTGCCGTCGCGGCCACCTTGTCCGTCTCAATCACGCCTATGAGCAGAGTCCCGTCCTTTGTCAGCAATTCGTGCGGTCTCCGGACGTTCTTCGCCCTCCGCGAGATCCTCCTCCTCAGTTGGATCCCGTCCTTGAACGCTGACGAGCAATAGTGCAGCGGCACGTCGGTCTCGACTCTCAGGAGGTCCAGTGCGAGTTCCTCGCTCCCGGCCACCCCGGAGGAGACGTCGTTCTCCTCCTTGACATCGAACCCAAGATTCCTCAGCGAGCGCCAATTCGTCTCGGAGAACTCGAGCTCGTTCAGGTTGACGAAGTCCAGCCCATGCTCGTCCGCGAACGAGATCGCACAAAGGACGTCCTTGGCCCTCCCTGGAATTGCAGGTATTTCCAGGCCGACCTTCAACTTGTGTTTCTGCGCCCTTCTGATGGCATCGACGAAGTCCGATCCGTTCAGCCTGCTCCACTCGTTCATTGGCGGGTGGAACCTTATCTCGTCCAGCCCGGCTCTTGCCACCTTGTCTATCTTCCTCAAGTCGGTCGTCGAGGTGTACAGATGGATGTGGTGTGGTTTTCCGAATCTCTTCTTGAGCGCTTTGATGGATTCGACGGTTCTGTCGATCGCCTCAAGCGGGTCTCCGCCCGTGATGCCTGTCCCGAGCGCATCCATGAGCTCGGCCTCGTGAATCACCTCATCGACGCCACGGACGCTTCTCTCGTTCGCGAAGAAGACGTCCTTTCCTCTCTTGGCCGACGACAGCGGACAGTAGCAGCATCTGCGAGAACACTTGCCCGTGACAAGGAGCACGAGCTTCGCGCCTTTCTCGCAGAGGACGCAGCCCTGGGGCAGCTTGCCTGTGTATGCGGAGCCCTTCGGCATTCTCTTGAGATTGCTCACGGGGGTCGTATGCCGCTTCGGAGTAATGATAGTACTTCGGGAAGGCTACGTACAGAAAGATTATCCAAAGGGTAGCTGATTTGCCACGGGGAGCAGATGCAGAAGAAGAACAGGGTCATATTGGCGCTCGATGTGACATCCCGTGCGGACGCGATGCGTGTCGTCGAAGCCGTCAGAGGCTATGTGGATGCAATCAAGATCAACTGGCCGCTCGTCCTCGCAACTGGTCCCGACATAATCAGAGAGATGTCCAGCGTCAAAGATGTCATCTGCGATTTCAAGATTGCCGACATCCCGAACACGAACAAGCTCATCGTCGAGCAGGCGATGTCGCGGGGAGCGAGCGCCGTGATTTGCCACGGCTTCACGGGGGACGACTCGGTCAAGGCCTGCGTCGACGCCGCTAAAGGGCAGGTCTTCGTCGTCACAGAGATGAGCCATCCTGGGGGGAAGCAGTTCACTGCACCCTTGGCGGACAAGCTCGCCGCCCTTGCGAAATCTGCTGGCGCGCGCGGCATAGTCGCGCCCGCGACGAGGCCCGAGAGAATTGCTGCTCTGCGAAAGATCATCGGCGGCCTTGAGATAATCAGCCCCGGTGTTGGTGCACAGGGCGGCAAGGCTTCAGACGCTATCAGAGCCGGAGCGGACTACATAATCGTCGGAAGGGCGATATACGACGCTACCGACCCTGGCGGCGTCGCGAAGGCCCTTGCGGACGAGGTCAAAGAGAGTATTTGAGCCGGACGGGGCGTCGAGAAACGCAGGTAGCATGATTACAAATCGTGACTTGCCAGATGCTGTTTTCCAGCGGCAGATTCTGAGCGTGTCTTCCGGATAACGTATATATAGCACCCTCGGTATCGGTGGGCTACTATCACCAGGTGGCACAATCTTTGGCCGAGGCAAGGGAAAGCCCTCCGAGGTCTTTTCTGTCCAAGATCAAGAGGGGGGACGGGAGACCGAGTGAGTTCAGCAAGTGGATGACCGCCAATTGGCCGTCCCTCCTTATGCTGTTCTTCATCTTCGTTCTTGCCCTTTTCATCCGCTCGTACTTCGGGTACGAGACGGCTGCCAGCAACGGATATCTGGTATCTGGCGGCTCTGACTCGTACTACTGGCAGAGGATCATACATTACTCTGCTGACACTGGAAAGCAGATGTACTGGGATCCTATGCTCAGCTTCCCTGACGGCATGAGGAATCCGCGTCCACCGTTGTTCAGCATGTCAGTTGTTGTTCCCGCGACCATTGCACAGGGCATGTTCGGGTCGCTTGATGACTCACTCGGCTGGACGTTGCTGTGGTCGACGGCCTTCTGGGGAGCTTTGACGGTAGTCCCGACCTTCTTCCTCGGGAAGGAGACCTTCGGTCGACGAGCGGGCTTGGTTGCAGCCTTCTTCCTAGCGGTCATGCCGAGCCACGTCCAGAGGAGCGTGCTCTCAGAAGCCGACCACGACTCAATCATCCTGTTCTTCATAGTGCTCACTTTCTACTTCCTGCTCAAAGCTGTCAAGACGCAGGAGCACAGGAAATGGATCGAAAGCTGGCGGAGCTGGGTCAGCATCAAGAGCGGGTTGCGAGACTACTTCACGCACAGCAAGAAGCCAATCCTGTACTCACTCTTGGCCGGGGTCGCTTACGGTTCGGTCATCATGACCTGGGTCGGGTTCGGCTACGCCACCGTGCTCATACTCGTTTACTATGTGATACAGATCGTCCTGAACAAGTTCAAGAACTTTGACTCCACGAGCATCACGCTGATAGTGTTCGTAGCTATGGGTTTCGGATTCCTGATGTCGTTCCCGGTGTACTATGAGCAGACACTGATTCCGGTCCGGTTCGATGTCCCAGTGTATCTGTTCCTCGCCTCTATCATCTTTGGAATGCTGTTCGTCGTCTCCAGGGACTATCCTTGGACGCTCACGCTCCCCGCCATCATCGTACTCCTGGTCATCGGTGTGCTGATCATCAATGTGATCGACCCTGCGCTGGGCCAGGCGATCATCAGCGGTCAGGGATACTTCGTCCAGAACAAACTCTATTCGACCATTGCGGAAGCGAAGGCACCCGTGTTCAGTGAGCTGGCTCTCGGCTTCGGGATGGTCACGTTCTTCATGTCTCTGATAGGTCTGATATGGGCTCTGCTCAAGGTCCCGAAGAGAGCGACCACTGAGTACATATTCATCGTGGTCTGGCTTGGGGCCGCCATATTCATGGCGATATCAGCGGCGAGATTCATGTTCAATGCTGCCCCCGCATTCGCGATTTCCGCGGGGTGGGTTACTGTCATCATTGTTGACAGGCTGGACTTCAACAGCGTGCGTAAATCCCTTATGGGCGCGAGCGGTTCGTATCTCAGGATCATCCGAAAGAGCGTCAAGATAAGGCACGTGGTCGGCGCCCTATTCCTTGCATTCCTGGTCGTTCTGCCAAGCGTCTGGTATGGCACTGATGCGGGGATACCGTCTGAGAGGAAGTCCGCGATGGACAAGCAGATCTACTCGAGCATCCCCGAGTTCATGAGGCCCGCGGGTTATGACAAGGTGAACGGGTCTAATTGGTATCTCGGGGCTTTCGGGTACTCACTTCCGTTGCCCAGGTACTACTTCCCAGCAGCGTGGGATTGGTTCGCGCAACGCGATGCCGGCATCGTCCCAGATTCGGAGAAACCGGCATACGTCTCCTGGTGGGATTACGGTTTCGAGGCGGTGCAGGCAGGCAAGCACCCGACTGTCGCCGACAACTTCCAGAACGGCTACCAGCTGACTGGTAACGTCTTAATGGCACAGAGCGAGCAGGAAGCGATCGCGATCTTTGCGTACCGTCTGATCCAAGCATCCGTATCGAATCATATGGAAGATCAGGTTTCTCCCCTGTTCGAGAAGTACGGTGTGGACCCGAGCCGTATGACGCAGATACTTCATGGTCTCGGGCAACCGATAATCAGCGAGGTCCTCGCTGACCCTACAACCTACGGTCCAATGGACAGCGACCTGAGCGATGCCAACGCCAGGATCGTTGCCGCGAGGGTCGAGCTGTCAAAGATCGGTTTGGACAGACTCGTCTCCCTCTACGGGGAGCTGTGCGACATGACGGGCTGGAGCATACGATACTTCAGCGTCGACTCGAGGATGTTCCCGCGCTCCGGCCAGGACACTGGCATCTTCTACGCGCCCGCCAAGCTCTCCGACAGGCGGATAGCCGACGGTTCTACCCCGATAGACTTCTTCGAGATCAAGGCGGTCAACCAGAACGGCCAGCAATATTCGCTGGACCAGGTCACCAGTGACATGATAATCGTCGACTATGCGATCGCCTACAAGGACATGTTCTACAAGAGCATGCTCTACAGGGCGATGGGCGGCTACATGGGCACGGACATAGGCCAATCCAACGACGGCATCCCCGGCCTATCAGGTCAGACAATGTCAAACTACCCGGCAGAGCCGGCCTGGAACCTGACGCACTTCAAAATGGTCTACAGGACCTCATACTACAACCCATATCCAGATCCTGAATACAAGGATCATCCGGACTCCTGGCAGGCCATAAGCCTGGAGGAGGCCATTGCCAAGAAGAAGCTGATAGACAGCGGCCAGTTGCAGGGTGTGATCGACCAGAGCGCTAGCGTTGTGTACACCGCGGGTGCGGTCTTCCTCGAGTACTACGAGGGAGCGTACGTCAACGGCACTCTGACGACGGAGGAAGGCGATCCTGTCGCGGGCGTGCGTGTCACGGTCCAGGATGAGTATGGAACACCCCACGGAAGCGTGTTGACGGACGGCAATGGTCAGTACTCGTTGCTCGCTCCTTTCGGGAACGTCACGATCGTGATGTCGACAGGAGATGCCAAGAACATCGGATTGGCAGGCTCCAATGTGATAACAAGGATCCAGTTCAATGTCACGGACGACCAGGCTATGAGGGTGAACGAAGACCTAGACAACAACGGTGTTCCAGACTACATCTTCACCAAGGACTTCAAGATGAAAGGGTCGGAGACCACCGGGGACATATTCTGGGACGTCAACGGCGATGGCAACTATACAGCTGATACGGACAAGCTAATCCCCGATGTGATGGTCACCGCGAAGGAACTGAAGACGGACAGGCAGTATGTGATCAATGCGACCGATGGGACATTCGATGTCCTTTTGCCACCTGGAAGGTACGATCTCGAAGCGTACTTGTTCGGCTCCAATGTATCCATGGCCAGTGGGACTAACATTACCGCAGGCGTCAAGTCGGAACAGAAGCTGGCGGTTCCGGTGTGCGGAGTAGTGGGCGACATAACATATGCGAACGGCACGCCGGCGGCGTACATTGGGTTGATCTTGACCGATCTTTCCACCGGCGTTTTGCGCACGCTGTATACGAACGAGAATGGCACATACGCCTACGACCCGATACTTCCCGGAAACTACGTCCTCACAACCAATGCGCCAAATGACTTGTTGTTCAACGTGTTGATCGACCTCTCGTCCTCGCAGGTGCTGATCAGGAATCTCACGGTCTTCCCACGAGCTACGATAGAGGCGCAGGTGCTCCTCGATGGATCTCCCGCTGCCTATGCGGTGTTCATGGCGTCCAACGATTACGATCCGACCGAAGCCATCACGGGCCAGGCTGATGCTTTCGGACGGATCAACATGGAGGTCCCGAGGGGCTCGTGGACGATCTATGCGACATACTTCACGGGAGCAGAGGAGTATGTCGGCGCATCGCACTTCGACGCCTCCGCCTCATCCGCTGCCAGAGGAGCGATCACCCTGTCCAGCGCGGTCCGAGTCACAGGTAGCCTCAAAGATTCCACTTCCCTTCCCTTGGCCAGCGAGTACGTCTTCTTCAGACTGTCGAATGGGGCGAGAGTGCCGGTCAAGGCTGACGGTTCGGGCGTGTTCAACATCCAGCTCCCTGCAGGCACCTACGAAGTCACGAGCACGAGTGTCAAGGTGAAAAGCCTCTACTCAGGAGTCGTGACGATCCAAGGCGCGGCTTCGAGCCCGATTGTCAAGCTGGCCAGGGGCGCGCTGCTCCAAGGCCGTATTTACATGGACCAGGACGCCAAGGAAGGCATCTCGTCAGGTGATATCGGGAGATATGCAGAATTGAAGGTCACTGGTTCCGATGGCATCGCCTTCACAACCAGGTCTCTTGCGAACGGCTCGTTCGCAGCGGTCCTTCCAAAGAATTCCCAAATCGTGATGACTCTTGGGAACCCAGGATACTCCCAATGGTCCCTGACCTCGACAGCGACGGTCGACAGCAACACCATCGTTGTGGCCACACCTGACAACGTGATCGTCGAGGGCCAGCTGACATGCAATGGCGAGGGCATCAGAGGCGTCACGGTATCATTCCTTCCAGATTCATTCCTCATGAACGCGGTCTATGTCAGGACCGGCGCTGGCGGCATGTACTCTGCGTCACTTCCTCCGACGTCGTACCGGGTCGTCGTCGAGCAGGATACCACTCCGATGGGCGGCGAGAGATACATGTACAACCAATCGGTCCAAATCCTGTCTGGGGGCGAGTCCGTCGTGCGGAACATACCGGTCGTGAAGAGGGTCGAGATGTACGGGTTCGTGACTGGTGCGTCCCAAGACCTCAAGCTCACGTTGCAGGGTCCGGAGAGGAGAGACATCACTCTGTCATCTGTGGACTACTCCGTGTTCGTCCTGCCAGGGATCTACAAGATCTATGGAACTGGCGTCGTGGGGTCGGTACATTATGCGGGCATGAGCACGGCGGTCGTATCGTTCTCATCGAGACAGCACGACTTGCAGCTGATGCCCGCCTACCAGATCACTGGAATGATCAGGACGGGGTCTACGCCTGTTTCCAAGGCGGCTAGTGTAACAGCGACCTCCCTGACCGGGGAGTCGGTCACGAAGCAATCCTCGCCATCCGGCGCATACACGATCGAACTCCCACCGGGCACCTACAGCGTATCGTATCTCCTGGAGACGAGCAGCTCTTCTGATGGGCGGACGCTCTTTGTGGAGTGGTATGGCGACAAGACAATCACAATCGAGTCGTCCTCGATCGCACTCGATGCTAGCCTCGTCATGCGACTGGACAACACGACATTCTCCGGGACGGTCCTCGGGTCCGGCGGAGCTGGTCAGGAAGCATATGTGCGGCTCGTCGCGAACACGAAGTTCGGTCTGAACGCGTCGTTCTACACATCAGCTTCCGGCACATTCGATGTCAAGGTCCAGCCGACGGATTACACTCTCTACGTGACAAGTCTTCAGGGCAAGAGCGCATCCTTGAGCACGGTTTCGTTCTCGAGGAACTCGCCCTTGGACAAGCAGATTGGTCTGTCAGATGCGAAGTACCTCTCCGGCAAGATCATGGTCGGAGACTCGGGGGTCGCATTGGACGTTTCGGTCTCCCGGGGCAATGCGAAACTGCATCTTGCGTCCGGACCTGACGGGAGCTTCGCCATCCTCGTTCCCCTGGGCAACTGCTCGGTGAGCGCTTCCACGTCAGCGGTCGAGCGCGGAATCAAGGTCGCATACTCGGCCTCCAAGACCATCGCAATCGGAGCGACGGATGTCTATTCAGATATCGATCTGGCAAGGGACACGAAGTGGAGCGTGTCCTCAAGCTGGGACGCGAACCTGACCCAGGCTGCGAAGCCCGGCGTGAAAGTCGCGTATTCGTTCACGGTCACGAACACCGGCAATGTGGCGGGACTGTTCCTTGTCACGTACGTCGGAGCGGGGTTCGATGTCTCGTTCTCGCCCAGCGAGGTCTGGATCGAGTTCGGGACAGACAACCAGGCCACGATATTCGTCAATGCGACTGCAAAGAACACGACGCCAGCGGGTCAGGCGAATGTCGACTGCCTCGTGCGTTCGAGGACAATGGGGTCTGCTAGGTCGTCCATACCGTTGTACGTGAACGTCTCGAAAGTGAATGGCGTGGCGATCACGAGCCTGAACATTTCGCAACCTGTCTCTTCGAGGAGTTCCGTGACGACCTTCAGGTTGAACAACACGGGGAATGTAGACGACATATTCGTTGTCCAGGTGGCCAACGTGGACGCCCTCTCCGCAGTAGGTTGGACCGCGAGCATTATCGATCCCACGACGAACCTGACGGTCAGTGAGGTGAACATCACAGCCTTCGGTTCGAAGCAGCTCATGGTCAACTTCACGATGTCGAGATCGAGTCCGGATACGGACACGGATGCTTCGGTGATGGCATATTCGAAGTCTGATCCGGGCGTCAGCGCTTATGAGCGTGTGCCGGTCATACTGCCGGACCTTTCGATCGGTCCAGGCAACCTCCAGGCGGTGCGCGGCGACGTCTCATACGAGTACGACAGGAGCGCAGTCTATGTCGACATCGCCTTGGTGAGCTCCCTTGCCGCCCTGTTCGGCGCGTTCATGTTCCTGAGGAAGAAGAAAGGAGGTGGCAAGAAGTGACAGGGTCGCGCGCTGGAAGAGCGTTCCTGATGCTTGCGCTCGCGTTTTCGATAGCCCTCCCCGTCGCATCAGTCACTCACCCGATTCATGATGCGGCTGCTTGGAGCGGGGTCAGCATAGATCTCGATCACCCGGCCTATGCGGCCCAAGGACAAGTCGTCAAGTGCATTCTGACGGTAGAGGGAGGTCCTGCTGGAGATTCGGTCGGGAACTTCTCGTACAAGGCCGAC
>Ga0299912_10003318_pt1 | contig 13146 bp, 10 predicted proteins | sample RVTome_2_FD_207667 | JGI IMG/M metagenome (GOLD analysis project Ga0299912, IMG submission 207667) | Soil microbial communities from uranium-contaminated site in the Upper Colorado River Basin, Wyoming, United States - RVT95D214 (version 2) ...
GTTGGGATCGTTACTGGAAACACTCAAACTGCAGACATAACTTCCTGCTGCCATTCCCCCGGAATTCAACATCAGTCTTACATTTTGAACATTTCCCGGAGTAACAATCCCTGAAGTTGGAGTTTCAGAGAGCCAGCTCGCCTCGGTAAAGGGAGTGGTGTTCCTTTTTTGTTCAACTAAAAACAGATTCAGCTCACTGATAGACCAGGTGAGATTGAGATTGCCGGTATTGGAAATAAGCAGGTAATCATTGGTAGTGTCATTCTGTTGTAAAGTAAAGCTGAAGGAAGCCGGTGAGATTTGAATATCCGGAAATAGTGGAGGATTGCCTACTGCAAAATCAGCATACATGATATTTGCCGAACTGCTGATATTCCTTACCGCTACCCGGGTAGTATTAAAATTGTAATTCTTGCTGTCCGGGATACTGGTAGAATCAAATGAGGTCTTATTAGTGGATCCAGGAAAAGGATCACCGTTATTTCCGCTATTTACATTTTTTTCCATACTCCACAATCCGTCCGCCTGCTCCAGGGCTACCAGATAATGGCCGTTGCTGGTATAACCCGGATACCATTCACGATCGTTTTGGGTGCTTACCGCTTCATCAACATGATAGATACACAAGCCAGCTGCCGGCAGGGCGGTGTCATAGCCAGTCCGCTGGCGGTTTTCAACTAAAAAATATTGATTTCCAATCTGACCCTGGGTCCATAACCGGACGATCAGCTGATTGTTCTGAATATTGGGGAGTGGATAATTTGTAGTATCAGATGTAATATTGATTGGAGTAACATAACCCATCCGGGCCCGGTTCCAGGCATCAGGATGCGCCGGTGAATTACCCAGGGTACCGTTCCAGCTGCCATTGGCCATTAGGCTCCAGCGACCCAATCCCTTGGAACTGCCATCGCGATCGTAAACATCCGGCAGGGAAAATACCGAATGTCCCATCTCATGAGCATACACTCCACAGGTCATATCACCAGGATTCTGCCAGAATTCCGGTTCCATGGAATAGATGTAAGCATACACTCCATCCACCAGTTGAGGCGATTGGGTAGACCATTTATGTGACCAGATGTGATTATTATTTCCGGTAAACTCTGCCCCTAGTCCGGCATGAATGATAAACAGTGCATCAACATAACCATCATTATTATTGTCATATTGGGAAAAATTCACATATGGATTAGCCAGGGCGATGGCATCTTCCGCTAATTTCTGGGCATTCTGAGGATAACTGCCTAGACCATTGCTGTTATTGGTATAATAACTGTAATTCTGAGGTGCCCGCTTCCAACCCAGGCTGCTCGGCAGATTGACCGTAACCACGGTCAGGTTTCCGTACGTCACTTCATTGAAATAGTGCCGCACGGTCCCGGTGCTCGTACCGTAAAGAAGATTATCGAAGTAAGTAGGATTAACCTGCGAAACATTATCGCTGAAGTCCACCAGAATGGCAATAGCATTATAATTGACCTCAATATTTGCTGACGGTTTTACCGGCTGGCTGCCGTCCGGCAACTGGGCAGGGGTATTCACTCCTTCCGCTCTCAGCCGATCGATATTCTTTAAATAATAAGGCATTTCAATTTGACCGCTGGCAATTTTTTGTAATAAATCAGGATGCGGCACATCCCCCAGCAAAATTCTGCAGGGCAATAGCAGTAAAATGAGCAGGTAATAAAATCGCATAAAATACCCGGTCTGAATCCGGCCCCTGAAAAGTAAAGTTAACGGAGTGATTAACTTGCCTGAATTCTTAATCCCGTTATCCATTTTTCATCCCTGATAATAAGTTGAACATGAAAAATTAAATAGACTGACTTTGATGTCTATATTTTCGGCGGAAAATCATAAATATTTACCAAAATATTTTTTAAAAAGGTCTCTCTCCTTCACTTGCCCTACTATTTATTTGGTATTTAATCTAAATCTTTGAGCAGCAAAATCGATAGTATTATGTAGATTTCAACCTAATCAAGGAAAATTACAGGTGAATGCTCTTTTTATCGGTTACTGCGGCTTTACCCCGCTGAAAAAATGGATTACCTCCTTTTTCCTGCTGCCAGCAGCCTGCTACTTCATTGTAACCCATGGTCATTATTCTCTAATTGATAATGCCGATTTAATCATTCATGAAGCCGGTCACTTTTTCTTTGGATTTATGGGCAGTTTTATCCGGGCAGCCGGCGGCACCCTCATGCAGCTCCTTTTTCCCTCGTTTATCGCATGGTATTTCTATCGCAATGGCTACCGGAGCGGTTTTCAGATTTTTATATTCTGGCTGGGACAAAACCTGCTGAATATCAGTGTCTATGCGGCGGATGCAATGGTCCAGCGACTCCCTTTACTGGGAAACGGTAAACATGACTGGTATTATCTGCTTGACCAGCTGGGAATTTTGCGGCAGGCTGAAGTGGTTGGGCTTATTTTCTTTATCCTAGGAATAATGGTTTTTCTGGGTGCCTTATTTCTGCCGCTTTACCTGGAAGAATGAAGACCATTTTTCATGATTAGGTGAGAAAATTAAAATAATTTCATCTGGCTATTTAAAACATACCCATTTGATTAGTAATATATTTTCTGAATATATGACAAAATTTATCTAAATAATTTTTATATAATTACGATAATATTTTTGTAAATTAAAAAGGAACGGTATATATTAACATCCTAAAACAGAATGAAGGAAATATGGCCAAGATCATAGCGATTGCAAATCCTAAAGGTGGAGTTGGAAAAACCACTACCGCTCTTAATCTGGCTGCCAGTCTGGCGATTGCTGAAAAATCCGTACTGCTGGTGGAGATGGATCCAAACGGATCCCTGGCCATGGGTTGTGGTCTGGACGAACGCTCTATCAAGGGAGGCGTTTACGAAATATTTATGGGTGCGTTTGATTGCATCGATGCGGTACATGACACTGAACTGCCAAACTTGGATATCATTCCCTGCCATATCCCCACCCATGAACAGGAAATGCGACTGGAGCAGATGTCCAAAAACCGTATTCTCCTGAAAAGAAAACTGACGGATCTGGTAAGCAAAGGAAAAATCGAATACGATTTTGTCATTATCGATACACCGCCTTCTATAAGTGATTTAACGATTGCCGCCTTATATGCGTCCAATTCAGTACTTATCCCGATGCAGACCGGTTATTACTCCCTTAAAGTGGTAGAAAAACTTTTAGCAATGATCCAGAGAATTCAGAATGGGGTAAATCCAGAACTAAAGATTGAGGGAATCTTGCTTAATTTTTACGAAAAAAATACCAAGGCATCTCAAAAAACAGTGGAAGAATCTTTAAAAAAATATGGTGATTTAGTCTTCAAAACCATGATCCCTAAGAATACCGCCATCAGTTATGCCGCCTTTGAACGGCGGCCACTTATTCAACTGGATGCCCTGGCACCTGGCGCGATAGCCTTCCTGGCACTGGCCGAGGAGATACTGAGAAAGAATCAGCCGGTCAGCTGGCGGATAGAGATGGAACCTGAAGCAGTGCAGGTAGCGCCGGATCCTGTCTACCTCTCAAGTATCGGGTAAATCAAATTTCAAAAGAGTTGCCATTAATTTCCCTGGAAAAAAAATTTTCCAGGGATTTTTTATTATAACACATCACTGCAGGATAATCCCCGGCTGAATCGATGTATGCTCACATAACACTCCGGATTTTCAGGAAGGGAAAAAAATCTTCTTTCAAAACGGTTGCAGTTTTTTCTCATTCTGCTTACTTTGAAATTTAAAGTTAATACTAAACGAAAGGAATATCTCATGAACTGGTTCTTATCGAGTAACAACGCTCAGAATAGTCAAGTGTCGAATTGGATTTTGATAGCAATGATACAAATTTTTATGATATCCATTCTTCTGGCCGGTACCGGGGAAAAATTCGATTGGCAAAGTGGAAGGCCCGATGGCTGTACTACCATCATGGTGGGTAAAAAAGCTTCGGCCGATGGATCGGTGATCACTTCTCATACCTGTGACAGTCACCGTACCCGCTCCAATGTGACCATTGAACCTCCTCTAGCTCACAAAAAAGGCAGTGTGGCAACCATGTATAAAAGAACAAATGACGATTCCCTGGCGATGCCGGCCTACAAATACCTTCCGGTGGGAGAAATTCCACAGGCAGAATCCACTTACGGCTACATCAATACTGCATATCCCTGCATGAATGACCATCAACTGGCGGTCGGGGAATCCACTTTTGGCGGCCGGGAAGCACTGCATTCCGAAAAAGGGTTGATAGATTGCCAGCAGCTGGTAAAACTGATGATCGAGCGCTGCAGCACTGCCCGACAGGCTGTTCAGCTGGCAGGTGAACTCACCACTAAATACGGTTGGAATGACGAGGGGGAATGTCTGACCATTGCCGATAAACAAGAAGCCTGGGTCCTTGAGATCGTGGGACCCGGAAAAGGCAATACAGGATCCATCTGGGTAGCGCAGCGAGTGCCGGATGATCATGTGACAGTGAATGCCAATGGCAGCCGCATCCGGCAGATTGACCTCGATGAACCTGATTTTTATATGGCCTCAGAAAATATATTCAAAGTTGCCCAGGACAGTGGCTGGTGGAAACCGGAACAGGGCCCCTTTGAATACTGCTATGCGTACGATCCGGAAGGTCGGGACTCCTTTGCAGCCCGCCGCCGCGAATGGAGGGTGTTAGACCTACTTGCTCCTTCCCTGAAATTACGTCCTAACGGTGAAAACTTTCCATTCTCCGTTAAACCGGACACGTTGGTCACCCTGCCAAAACTGGTAGAAATTTTCCAGGATTATTTTGAAGGCACGGATTATAATTTTATTAAGGACATTACCTGGGCCAATAAAGACGGCAAAGTAGAAATATCCCCCCTGGCCAATCCCTTCATGCCCTACGACATGAATCCGTTGTTCAAAATCAACGGCGGATGGGGAGGTCTGGGTGAACGCACCATTGCCCGCTGGTATACCATGTATGCCACCATCACCCAATCGCGCGATTGGTTACCCGATGAAGTGGGGGGAGTGGTATGGCTGGCTCTGGACAATGTGGCCACCTCCATTTATATTCCGGTATACTGCAGTGTTACCGACCTTCCAAAATCATATAAAACCGATGGCCGGCCTCAGGGATTTACCAGGGAATCTGCCTGGTGGGCATTCAATCATCTGGGAACCCTGGCGGCACAACGCTGGGGTGATATGCGGCATGATGTAACAGCGGTATGGAAACCATGGCAGGTTGAACTCTTCAAAAACCAGAGTGCGATGGAATCAGAAGCCCTAAAAATTATACAGAAAAATAAACAGAAAGGCAGACAGTATCTTACCAGTTATACCAGCCAATGGGGGGACAAAGTGGTTAATAGAGCTTGGAAATTAAGTGATGAGTTATGGACCAAATATGATGAAAAATTTTAATGTCTAGATGAGTGATAAATAGCAAAAGCTGATATTCTATACAAAAGCAGACGACACTACCAAAAAAAAGCGTGATAAAAAACACAGGTCTTTTTTCCAGCAGCATTACTACTTTGCATTATGGCTGCAACTTAGATAAATTAGCACAAATCACTCTTATTACTCATTAAAACAGGAGGCCTTATTATGGATCTGATTATCAGTTTATTAAGCGGAGCAATTGGGGGAAATGCTGCCGGGGCAGCCTTAAAGAAATACAGTCTGGGTACATTATGGAATTCAGTAGTGGGAATTCTGGGTGGTGGGGTGGGCAGTCAAATCCTCGGCATGCTGGGAGTTTTGACCAGCGGTCAGGGAGGAGGATTGGATCTTGGTAATATCGTCGGAAATGTGGCTTCATCTGGAGTGGGCGGAGGAGTGTTAATGGTCATCGTTGGTTTAGTAAAACAGATGATAGCCAAGAAGTGAAAGGATCAAAGTAAAACATGCAAGTCTGGATATCGTTCTATAATTCACCCGCTTTTACTTTAACTGTAAAAAGAATCTATCTAGTCTGGCCAGCATTTTATTTTTCCTTAATTCCTGAAACCTCCCTGACATAATACCAGCGGGAGGTTCCTTTCCTGACCTGGTAAATTTCGTGAGGAATGACCTATCTTTGGTTATTTCGTTTTTGTTCCTCTCTTCCAAAAAAAAAAAGATATTTTCATTTTGTCTCATCCAAGATTTCGGATGAATTTTCTGAATAGATCTCACCAGCAAATAGATTGGCAATCATTTTAGAATCCAATTGTCTAATCTCAGTTTTGATTTTAAAATATGTCTTAAATTTATTAATCTAAATTAACCGGTCTGATTTTACCATTAACAGGAGGTATTGCCAATGTTCAAAGGTCATCCCAGGGGACTGATCATTGCTTTTTTTACCAATATGGGTGAGCGGTTTGGTTTTTACACCATGGTTGCCATATTCGTACTCTTCATGCAGGCCAAATATGGTATGACGTCAGCACGGGCCGGTCAGGTTTATGGAATTTTTCTATTTTTTGTGTACTTTTTCCCGCTTTTGGGCGGATTTGTTGCTGATAAATTTTTCGGGTACGGGCGGACCATCAGTTTAGGATTGATCGTAATGTTTATCGGCTATCTATTGCTCGCAATCCCTACGGTTATGGGTTCAGGTTTTGCGCTAATCGTTACCGCCCTGGCAGTGATCGCTCTGGGCACCGGATTTTTCAAAGGTAATCTCCAGGCCCTGGTTGGGAATCTATACGATAATCCGCAATATAGCGCCAACCGTGACCGGGCTTTTAATATTTTCTACATGGGGATCAACATGGGCGCCATGTTCGCTCCTACCGCTGCCGAAACGGTGAGCAATTGGATCCTCTCTAAATTTCATTACACCTATAATGCCCGGATCCCTGCCCTGGCTCACGATTATTTGAATAATAAATTGGCTGATGCCAGCGAACTTCTGGCCGTTTCCCAGCTGCAGGATGCTAGCGTTACCCTGCAAACCCTGGGACAGTTTGCCCAGAATTACATCAATGCTTTGAGTCGCTCTTATCATTATGCCTTCGGGGTGGCTTGTGTCAGTCTAATTATCTCCATGCTCATTTTCTGGGGATTCCGGAAATATTACAAATCGGCAGACCTAACCGAAAAACAAAAAAGCAAAAGCGAAGAGCATAAAGCCCAGATGGTAATCCTTACCGCCGAGCAGGTAAAAGAACGACTGATCGCTCTAGGTCTGGTATTCTTCGTAGTGATCTTCTTCTGGATGTCCTTCCATCAAAATGGACTGTGTATGACCTATTTTGCCCGAGATTATACTGTCCCCGGCGTAGGTCACTTCACCAATCTGTTCTTCGATCTATTCGGTCTGCTGCCGATCTTTATTGCCATCATCGGGCTGGTTCTTTTTTTCCGAAAGAGCAACAGCAGAGTGACCCGGATTTCAGGATTGGTCGCCTTCTTTATTTTTGCGCTGTTAGCCTATCTGCGTTTTAACAGTTATAGTGAGGTAAATCCTTTTACTCCGCAAAAATTCCAGCATTTCAATCCTTTCTTTATTGTGGCTCTGACTCCAATCGTGGTAGGAATTTTTGGTTACCTGAACCGAAAAGGGAAAGAACCCTCAGCACCCCGTAAAATCGGGATCGGGATGCTTATCACTGCGGCGGGTTTTCTCATTTTAGTCTGGGGTTCTCTGGGTTTACCCAGTCCCAGAGAACTGGGAGGACATGTAGCCCCCGCTGATTCGCTGGTTTCACCCTACTGGCTGATCTCAACTTATTTCATCTTAACAGTGGCTGAACTTTTCCTCAGTCCAATGGGTATCTCTTTTGTTTCCAAAGTAGCCCCCCCGCAATACAAAGGAACCATGCAAGGCGGCTGGTTTGCTGCTACTGCTCTGGGAAATTACCTGGTAGGAGTGATTGGTTATTTCTGGGGAATTGTACCTCTGTGGGGATTATGGACTATCCTAGTGGTTTGCTGCCTGCTCTCAGCTGCTTTCATTTTCTCGGTCATGAAAAGGCTGGAAAGGGCTACTTAATGAAAGTTAATTTTCCATAATTTTTGACTCTTGTTAATCCATCCATTAAAAAAACACAGTCCGGTCTTACTGATAGATCGGGCTGTTAGCTATCCAGGTTCGGTACTTGTTTTTTAAGTCAATATCATAAAAAAAATTAAAAATATTTTGCTTTTCAAATTTCAAGAATGTATATATCGTATAAACATTATATATGGAGAGTGATTAACGATGGCAGACACTCAAATACTTATCAGGATAGACCAGGAGATGAAAAAAAAGCTGGCGAGATTCGCCCTGTTAGAAGGAAAAAACAGCAGTCAAGTGGTGAGGGAATTGGTAGAGCAGTACATTCAAAATCACGATATCAGTGTTTATATTGACGATCTTTGGGAGCGGGTCAATAAAAAATTTACAGCTAAAGGGATCAGTACTAAGGAAATCAAGCAAGCAATCCTGGCAGTAAGAGCTAAGCAGAAATGAAAATAGTACTGGATACCAATGTGCTCATCTCGTCATTCTTAGGGACAGGAAATCCCAGAAAGATAATTGATTTATGGAAAAACGGAGAGATCACTCTCTGTCTATCCAGAGAGATTCTTCAAGAGTATTTCAAAGTTCTGCAGAGATTATCCCTTACCGGTGAAAAAGAATTGGAAGAAATTGCACAGCTATTTGCCACGGGATATCATACTCTTTTTGTGAACCAACCCAAAAATATTAAAATCAATTTGAAAAACCAGGAAGATATTAAATTGTTTGAATGCGCGTTTGAATTGAAAGCGGATTTAATTGTGTCTGGTGATAAATCAGTCTTAAATGTCAGAGAATATTTTGCTATTAAAGTATTGAGTCCGACTCAATTTATCGATCTTTATCAAAAAAAGCTGAAATAAACTACCCGGGTGTTTCAACAACCTTCCACGATAATTTAATTCAATAATATATCATCACATGGGTCTCCCACCCTCCAAATACACTCTGATCATTCTATAGATAATTTTTAAGGCAAATAAATAAGTCCAGCAAAATAAATCATTAGAAAATTCTAAAAAAATAAAGACCTTTTATGATATTTTAAATTAAAGTCTTTAGGTTTAATTTTATTATTTATGACTTTTATTGTTATATTCTAAAAAAGTGAACGGACTGTTCTGTACTAAAAAAACAATTGAGGTGTGACATGTATCCAAAAATAAAAAAAAGTGTTGGGTCTGGTACTTTACTCATTTTCATCTTCTTGTATTGTCAATCATCGGACACAGTCAACCAGGCGAAAGTATATTCACCTGATAGGCAAATAAAAGTTATTTTTCAATTAAAAGACGGAGCACCTCTCTATCAGGTCCACTATGATGACCGGATAATTATCAAACCTTCGAAAATGGGTTTTATCCTCCGAGAGGCTGCCCCATTAAATTCCGATTTTAAAATCGTTCAACAACAAGAAAGCAGTTTTGATGAAACCTGGACCCAGCCCTGGGGAGAGGTAAAAGACATTCGGAATCATTATAACGAATTACGGATACATCTGACAGACCAACAGGATAAGACCCGTCAACTGAACATCACTTTCAGGGTGTTTGACGATGGAGTGGCCTTCCGCTCTGAATTCCCGGAACAGGAATATCTCAAAGATTTGCAAATCATGGATGAGCAGACTGAATTTGCCATGGCTGACGATCAGCAGGTATGGTGGATTCCCACCTATCGTAAAGACCGCTATGAATATCTTTTTACCCAATCTCCTATCAGCCAAATTGACACCGTTCACACACCGCTGACTATCGAAACAGCCGATGGACTTTACCTGTGCATTCACGAAGCAGCTTTGACCGATTATGCCGCCATGACCCTCATCGGAGAAGACGACTTTCGCCTGCGCTGCGATCTGGTACCCTGGTCGGATGGAGTAAAAGTCAAAGCTACCACTCCCTTCCAAACTCCCTGGAGAACCATTCAAATTGCTGAAACTCCTGGAGGACTGATTACTTCCTACTTGATCCTCAATTTAAATGAATCCAATAAATTGGGTGATGTCTCCTGGGTTAAACCGGCTAAATATGTGGGTATCTGGTGGGGGATGCATCTGGGAACCTACACCTGGGAGTCGGGACCTATCCATGGAGCGACTACTGCCAATGCCAAGCGTTATATCGATTTTGCAGCTGACAATGGATTTGATGCGGTGTTAATCGAAGGATGGAATACCGGCTGGGATGGTGACTGGATCCAGAACGGTCGGCTGTTTAATTTCACCCAGCCGCATCCTGATTTTGATATCGCCGAAGTGAGTCGGTATGCGGCCAGCAAAGGAATAGAAATAATCGGCCATCATGAGACTGCAGCTGACATCGGGAATTATGAGAAGCAAATGGAAGCCGCTTTTCAATTTTATAAAAACTATGGGATTGATGCCATAAAGACCGGCTATGTGGGGGATAATGTTTTCAGCGGCATGGGGACTACTGAATGGCACCATGGACAGTATATGGTGAGGCACTATCGCAAAGTGATAGAGAAGGCCGCAGAATATAAAATCATGCTGGATGTGCATGAACCGATAAAGGATACCGGTGAACGGAGGACTTATCCCAACATGATGTCGCGGGAAGGGGCACGGGGACAGGAATGGAATGCCTGGGATCCGGCGGGAGGTAATCCGGTGGATTATCTGACCATCCTGCCATTCACCAGAATGCTGGCCGGGCCAATGGATTACACCCCCGGTATTTTCGATTTAGAGTTCAAACAGGCCGGGCGCCCCAACAACCGGGTTCATGGTACCCTGGCCAAAGAATTGGCAATCTATGTGGTACTCTACAGTCCCCTGCAAATGGCTGCCGATTTAGTAGAGAACTATCAGAATCAGCCGGCCTTTCAATTTGTGAAAGATGTACCGGTGGATTGGGAGGAAACCAGGGTTTTGCACGGAAAGATCGGAGATTACATTACGGTAGTCCGTAAAGAACGCCAGAGCAGCGATTGGTATCTGGGTAGTATTACAGACGAAAATCCCAGGGAGTTAGAAACCGCTCTTTCCTTTTTGCCTGCCGGAAAAAAATATCTGGCCGAGATCTATGCCGATGCCGCTGAAACTGATTGGAAAAGCAATCCACGGGCGATTGATATTCGTAAACTCCTGGTCGACCAAAATACCCGATACCGAATCAGGTTAGCAGCAGGCGGAGGTCAGGCTGTTCGTTTGCGTCCCGCCACAGAAGAAGAGTTGACGACCATGAATTCCTATGCAGAATAATTGAGATGCAAACTGCCAAGATAAATTAAGCTAAGGAGTGCAGATGGTAATGAAAAGAAATAGACTGCTGATCTTTTCCCCTTGTTGTCACATCATGCTTTTCATCATCCTTGGAACTGTGATTCTTTTCCAAAATTGTGAGAAAAATCCGGAAGAAATTGCCTTATCTCCTTATCCATTGGCTGACGCAAATGATATCAATGGTCAGCGGCTGGCGGAAGCTTTTACTACCGTCAGGCAAATTCCTCAGATGAAGGCCTTTTTGGTTGCCCGGAACGGAACAATTGTGGCTGAGGAAAATTTTAATGATTTTCATCCCAATTCATTGCATGATGTTCGGTCGGCAACTAAAAGTATTACCTCCATCCTGATTGGAATTGCGGTAAAAAAAGGCTTTATTCAGAGAATAGATCAATCCATTGCTGATTATCTGGAACCTTTGGTGGAAATATTCCCGGAAGAGAAACGGGCCATCACCATCCGAGATTTGCTCACCATGAGTGGAGGATTTGCCTGGACAGAATTCGGAGACTGGTCGGAATATTCCAACTGGAATAATGCACCTAACCAGCTGGAATACATACTGAACAAACCAGTCATTCATTCACCGGGAACAATATTCAATTACAATGACGGGGCTTGCCATCTCCTTTCCCTGATCATAGCTCAGGCCAGCGGTATGGACACTCATGACTTTGCGAAACAATATCTTTTTTCTCCTTTAGGAATCGAGGGAACAGCCTGGTTGATAGATAGACAGGGATATCCCAAAGGATGTGTGGGTCTGCAGATCAGTCCGCATGATATGTTTAAATTAGGTCAGCTTTATCTGCAGGGAGGTGAATACAATGGAGCACGTATCGTATCATCCGAATGGGTCAATGAATCCACCCGGCCGCAAATATCTACCAATGGAGTTATACCGTATGTTTCTAATTATGGTTATCTTTGGTGGAATGATACCATTCACGGTTACCAGACCTACATGGCCATGGGTTATGGGGGGCAATTTATATTTTGTGTGCCCCGGTTAAACCTGGTGGTTGTCAGCCAATGTCTGTGGAATGTTGGAGATCAGCAGGCTGGGATGAATTGGATGACCATCATCGATGTTATTGTGAATCAGATTCTGCCAGCGGTGAGAGAGTAGATCAAACATTCTCGGAAGATGTGACTGGTATTAAAACCTTGGATGAACTTTGAGTCTGAAACCGGGATTTTATTTTTCATTTTTTCTCCCGCAGAGACGCTGAGACCGCAGAGAAAAAATTTGCCAATTGCTGATTGCCAACTGCCAACTACCCTGAATCTCTGCGCGAGTACAGTGGCCATGAAGGTCGGTGGTTATCGGGACAATTTATCAGGCGGGTTCAATCCCTGCATCATTTCCTGAATGAACCCGATTTCATCCTGATTAATGGTATGTCCCATTTGGGGATATAAGCGGGTGGTGACCTTTGCTCCTAATTTCAGAAAAACTTCAGCGGTTTCCAAAACGCGTTCCCGGGGGATATGAAAATCAGTATCGCTGCATCCCAAAAACACCTGGGTATTATCCATTGAGCCTGGATAAGTCCGGGGAGTTCCGGGCGGTCCAATGAGACCGCCACTTAAACCGACAATACCTCCGTACCTGCCGGCATGTTGCGCAGCATACTCCAATGCCAGACAGGCCCCCTGGGAAAACCCCAGCAAAATGATCCTTTCATCAGGAATATTCTCCTCATTTAACTGCTTACACAATGAGGCAATCACCGAAAATCCGGAGGAGATCCAGGATTGATTGAGCTGTATTGGTTCGAGAAAAGTGTATGGATACCAGCTGTTTTCAGCGGCCTGGGGAGCTAGATAGGTAAATGAATCACTCTGAAATTCTTCCACCAGCAACAGAATAGCACTGGCAGCAGATCCTCTTCCATGTAGT
>Ga0299912_10003319_pt1 | contig 13146 bp, 13 predicted proteins | sample RVTome_2_FD_207667 | JGI IMG/M metagenome (GOLD analysis project Ga0299912, IMG submission 207667) | Soil microbial communities from uranium-contaminated site in the Upper Colorado River Basin, Wyoming, United States - RVT95D214 (version 2) ...
TGATGATGGACTCCTGCGCGATACCGCAGAGAGCGAGCGTCGCCTTCACATCCCCGATCAGATAGGCCATCTCTGATTTCTTAAACCCCGGGTTCAAGGGAACGGCCACAGCTCCCAGCTTCTGAACGGCAAGGTGGGCCACCACGAAAAAGAGAGATTTATCGAGAAAGAAAACGACCCTGTCGCCTTTTCCGACACCCATTTCAAGGAAGGCGTTCGCCAGGCGATTGGCGTCCTGTTCCAGTTCCAGGTAGGAGATCTGCGTCTCCTCTCGACCTCTCCTGAGAAAGCTTATGGCGGTTTTCTTTCCCAGTCGCAAGAAGGTGTCTTGAAAGCAATCCCTCAACGTTTCACCGGGCATGGATTCCTCCGCCGGGTCTGAAAGATATCAGTCCCCTCCCGATACAGACCCCTTTCGGAGGCCACCAGGAGGGAAATGAAAGGTACCATCATCTGATCATCTGGTTTGGAAGCCATAGAATCAATTCCGGCCAGATGTAGCAAAGGGCTATCCCCAGGAGGAGACAGACGGCAAAAGGGAGAGATCCGAGGAGGACCTTTTCCAGAGGGATATCGGGGGCGATTCCTTTGACGATGAACAGGTTCAGGCCGAAGGGCGGCGTAATCATCCCCACCTCCATGTTGATGGTGATGATAATGCCGAACCAGACCGGGTCGAATCCGTAGGCCACGATCACGGGATGCAGGATCGGGCAGGCGATGAGGACAATGGCCACGGGAGGCAGGAGGCAACCTAAAACAAGAAGGAAGACGTTGATCATGAGCATCAGCCCAAGCCTCGAGAACTCGAGACCCACAAGGGACTGGGTGACGGCCTGGGTGATGTAGAGCTTGGTCAGGAGCGTTGTGAAAAGGAAGGAGGTGGCAATGATGAGCATGATCATAGTGCTCTCACGGACCGTCATCTCCAGGATTCTTCGATAATCACTGAAAGAGGTCAGGCGGTAGATCGCGATCGCCATGAGGAGGGTTGCGATGGAAGAGACCCCGGCCGCCTCGCTGGGGGTGGCGTATCCCCCATAAAGGACGATGAGAAGGAAAACGACCAGGATCATGAAAGGGGTCACCTTCAGGAGACCCTGAAGCCGCTCTCGAAAGCTATAAGAGATCTCGCCGTAAAACTCCTTTCCTGAGTCCCGACCCGTATCATAGGTCACAATACCCATCCTTCTTCTGGCCCACCACGAATAGAGCGCCACCCACAGGCACATGAGAACGGTCACGATGATGCCGGGAATGACGCTCCCGATGAAGAGCTTTCCGATGGATGTCTGGGTGGCCAGGCCATAGACAATGGGGACAACGCCGGGAGGGATGAGATTGCCCAGCGCTCCGCCCCCGACGATAGATCCGGCTGCCAAGGAGTCGGGGTAGCCCCGCTTCTGCATCTCAGGAATCCCCATGGTCCCGATGGCCGCTGCCGTGGCTGGACTGGACCCGCACAGGGCCGAGAAAAGACCGCAGGCCAGCACATTGCTCATGGCCAGCCCGCCAGGCAGTTTGTGCACCCACCGATGGATGCCCTCATACAAGTCTGCTCCGGTTGGGGTGACCGCAACGATGGCGCCCATGAAGATGAAGAGAGGGATGGCGAGGAGCCCAAAGTCATTTACCCCGTCAAACATGATCAGGGCCGTCATATCGAACTGGGCCGAATCCAGGAACAGGTACATGAAGAGAATGGAAGGAACTCCAAGGCCGAAGGCGATGGGCATGCCACTGAAGAGGGACACGAACAAAACACCGACGACGATAAACCCTAGGATGTTGGGATCCACAGATTTGTGCTCCTTGTGAAGAGCTTAACTGAAAAAGGGTTGCGGTCGGGAACCTCTCATTCGGGTCCCCGTTCGTCCCCTGAGGTTCCCAGGCCGAAAATCTGGATGAGAAGCTGCAGCGACAGGAGACTCATGCCCAGGGGCAGAAAAAAATAAGGAACCGCGAGCGGCGGACCCCACATGGATTCAGACCTCCACCCCTTTGAAAAGGCCTCCCAGAACAATTCCCACCCCTTGAAGGCCACGTAGGCGCAGAAAAGAAGAGCAAGGGAGGAAGTGATTCTTTCCAGAGTGCGCTGCGCACCAGGGGGCAAGGCCCTGACAAAGAGATCAATGTTAATGTGGGCCCCGTCCTTGAGCCCATAGGCCGCTCCCATGAAAGTGGCCAAAACGCCCAGGTAAATGGAAGATTCGATCTCCCAAATGGTGGGAATTTTCAAAAAGTAGCGCATGACCACTTCATAGGTAAGGATTAAGGACGAGAGCACAATGGCCCCGGCACTCAACCAGTACATGACCCTGTTGAATGTTTCCACCGCGCTCGCCAACCGCCTTAACGGGCGACTCATCTTTCCCCCTGTTGTGAGACCCTCATGTGCGGATACCTAAATGGATGCGGGTGGAGATCTCTGCGGAAGCAGGTCTCTCCACCGTGCGCTGAATCCCTATTTTGCAGCCTGGGCCATGTCGAGAAGCTCTTTTCCACCCTTGACTTTCTCGGCAAAGGTTTTCCAGGCCGTGCTTTTGGATACCTCCAGCCATACCTTGAAGTCATCGGGAGTCATATCATAGACCTGGACTCCCTTTTCCTGGAACAGCTTGGTGACCTCTGTATCGTCTTTGATGGCCTCCTCCAGCGCAAAGGCCTCAATTTCCTTTCCCACGTCCATAAAGATTTTTTGCTGGTCCGGGGAAAGCTTCTTCCAGGTAACCATGCTGATGACCAGAGGTTCCAGCATGTACCAGATGGTCGTCTGTTTCGGGGAGGTGTAGTATTTGACCTGTTCGTAGAGGCGATAGGACTCAAAGGAGGACGAAGAAGTCAGGCACACATCCAGCACCCCTGTCTGCAAACCGAAGTAGATCTCCGAGGAAGGCATGCTGGTGATGGCAGCGCCGGCTCCCTCGTGAAGCATGGTTTCGAACATCTTGCCCGCTGCTCTGAGCTTCATGCCTTTCAAATCGGCAGGCGCTTTGATCGGCTTTGCCTTGCTGGCAATCCCGCCGCCGCACCAGCCCCAGGCAATGATTTTTATGCCATTCTCCTCGCAGATTTTCTCGATCTCCTTGCCGACCGCTGCATCCTTCCATCGCATGGCATGGCGGTGATCCTTCACGATACAGGGCATAAGCGTTATAGAGAACTGAGGAACCTTTCCTGCGGCATAGTCCAGGGGAAAGACGCTCATGTCCAGGGCGCCTTTGAGCATGGCGTCGTACTGCGGCACCGGCTTGAAGAGCACCGAGGCAGGATGAATCTCAAACTTTATAGCGCCTGAGGTCTTTTCCTCCACCTTCTTGGCAAAGATTCGACAGAGACGATCCCGAAAATCTCCCTTTTCCAGGGTACCTCCGGGCCACTGGTGGGAGATCTTGAGCACTGCGGCCCCTGCGGCGGGCTTGGTCTGCGCCAAGACCGGACCTGAGGCCATCATGAAAACAAACAACAAAGCGAAAACGAAGATTCCTGTCACTGTTCTTTTCATGGTCGCTCCCCTTTCCTTGTAAAGGTTTTGAGATCAGAACCTTCCTTGCGTCGTTTCCCCTCTTTTTCGTCCTTTTTTGTACCGGGATACAGCTCCAGCAGGGCCTTGCACTGATTTGCGAGGTGTCGCTTCATATATGACTCTGCCAGGCGTTCATCCCTCTTGCGGAAGGCCTCCAAAATGTATCGGTGTTCCTGGATGGATTGGTCGAAACGATCCAGATGGTACAGCTGCTTGTGGCGATAGAGGAGGATTTTCCGTCTCAGGCCGTTGATGACTTCCTTGAGGATTTTATTCCCGGTCAGATCCTGAATAAGCACGTGGAGGTCATTGTTGGCAGCGAGGTAGGCCTCATGGTCCCGGCTTCTGTAATGCCTTTCCAGTTCACGATGCAGGGCCTCAATCCTTTTGAAATCCTTTTCGTCCATCTTCTGTGTGGCAAGCCTGGCGCATGTTCCTTCCAGCACACCCATGACTTCAAACATGTCCCGAATCTCATCCGGAGGGGGTTGACTCACATAGGAGCCCTTGTGCGGGACGAGCTCAACAAGTCCTTCTGCCTGAAGGATCCGAAGCGATTCTCTCACAGGGGTGCGGCTCACGCCCATGGATTCGCCCAGATAGGTTTCATCGATCTTTTGACCTCTCCGAAGCAGGCCGTCACGGATCATCTGGCGGATCTGTGACGCGACCTCCTCATGAAGGCTTTTGGCGGAAATTCTGTGCATGTTAGGGATTCCGAGGGAAGAAATAATAATTTATACTTAATACATTATTATGCATTCGTGTCAACAGCAAAGCGCGGGTTTTCTTGAAAACATAGCCGTTCTGCTTAATGGGGAAGACAAAGGTCAGAGGAGGTCATCGGTTGTTGAGGTGTGTGGCAGGATCATTTACCTGAAGAGGATCCTTTGAGTTTTGGCATGCCGGGATGCCGCTGTGCTGAGGGGATGAGCGAGGTCCCGTTCTCAGGCATAATAGCTGAACTTCTTCCAGAACTCCTTGTCGTGATCCTTCCATTTGGGACCGAATCTCTTGATGTAGTAGCCATCCAGTCTCTCCAGCCATCGGCTCCTCGGGTGATGTCCCTTTTCTTTCGCTTCCAGAACATCATTGAGGAAGATCTCAATGTTGCCCATCTGTTCCTTGGGAACGAAAAAGGCAGCCCCCTTCCTGAAGGAGGTGACCGTATGCTCGGGGCTGAGCGCATGGGCCGTGACCATCAGGGCGATCACGTTCTTTTTTATGGCATGTTCCAGAAGCTCGTAGCCGTCTACCCCCATGATGTCCAAAATGGCGAAATCGAAATACTCGGTTTCGAGCTGCTCTTTGCCCTGTTCAAAGGTCGAGGCCGTCGTCACCCTGCACATAGGAAGCGACTCTTCCAGAGCGTTCAGCACATCAGGCTCATCGTCAACGATGAGTATTTTTTTGCCGTTTAACCGGTCCTTCATAAGACTTCCCTTTCCATCAATGCCTAACCCTGATCCCTAGGGGGGTAAGAATTCCCTGTGTATCAGGAAAAAGGATAGGGCAAACGCTTCTGCATGTCAAGGAACACGATAGGCCCTATTCAGAAGGGCTCAGATCAGAAGGGAGTTCTAATCGTGTTGAGGCTCGGCTTCGCAAACGCTGGTTTCTCTTGTTTGTGCCTGTCCAGGAACCCAATCCAGTGAACCGTGAGCGTGACCGCTGTGAAATCCTGTTCGGCCTTTCCCTTTAGGACGTAAGGTCGCATCTCGTTCAGCAGGTGGCAGAATTGGTGGTACACCTTGGGGAAGAAGACGGTCTCATAGAACCCTGTCGTCTCCTCGAAAAGGAACCGTTGTTGACAATAGGCAGAGACTGACCTATAATACATTGAAAAATATAGCGAAAAGGGCAAACCTGTCGAAAGGCGGTGGCGCAAAGCCACGGGTCTACCGCTGACAAGCTATGATCGCCGAGCTGCCGCTGGTCATGGCGGTGACGCCTTTAGGTGAGGAATCCCAGGGCGTCTTTGTTTTCCGGAAAGGAGTTCTGCGCATGCTTTCGTTGTCTCGATACAAGAAGAAGGGATTACCCTACGGGCTGATAAGTATCCATGAGTCCCTGGTGGAAGACATGATCGCCTATTTTGAAAAGGGGAAACTCACGAGGAAAAAAATGAAAGAGGCTGGCAAGGCTCTCAAGGAGGCCCTCAAGCTGGCCAAGAAAAAGAAGATCAATCCAGGGGTGAAGATCAACCAGGCATGGGAAGTCCTGGAAGAACTGCGTGAAGAGGTTCAGTATACCCGCAAGGTGGTTCGGACAACGGCTGAGGAGCTGGAAAATGCCATCCGGCACATTGAAGAAGGAAGAATCGGAGAGGTGCTGACGCTGATCGACCGTGCTCGGGAGCGATTCAGAGACAAGGAAATAGAAAAGGGATTGGACATTCTCAGGGAATCACAAGGCAAAATGGCGAAGAAGATTCTTGATAAGACCAGGCAAGCTGTCCTTGCGGGCATCCATAGTGAGGTGAAGAACCTGAAGTACGAATTGGAAGAGAGGAGAAGCAAGAAAGCATCCAAGTGAGAAAATCCAGTTCACTGGTGTTCCGCATGGTAGCCTTTGCTCGTAGTTCGTTCAACGATCCCTCGTTTGCCCACCAGGGGTGCTCCGCGATTTTTCTTTTTGCCTCAGTTCTCGATAACCGCAACGCATCCTTGCTCGAGGTTGAAGTTTGACGCGGCCTATACGAGAGCTCTTTTCTTGGTCTGTCCTGCTCATTTACACATTCCTTTTCATTGTAGGCTGTTCGGCCTTCAACACAGCACCGAAAAATAAAAAGCCGGATCTGCAAGCGCCTTCACCCGAAAAGCAAAACCTTTTCCCTGCGGACAGGCTCACCAGCCTGGGAGTGGTTGTTGATGCCTGTTTTGTCTCTGTTGAACCAAAGAGAAAATCCCCCACCTTCGGCCCGTTGACCAGAGGTGAGGTGGTCAAGTGGCTCGATGTCCGGGACAACTGGATTCGTGTATGGATTCCCAGGCTGCGCATCTCCGGCTGGGTCTTGCAGAGCGGCATAGAGGAAATCCAGGATACGAATGTGAATCAGCCGCCCATTCCTGAAAAGGAGCTGACCGTCATGATCGCCGTTTCGGAAAAAATCAATGTCCGGGATGTCCCCACGACAAAGTCCGAGGTTATCCTGGTTGCCGGCAAGGATGATGCGTTCTTTCTCCTGGGTGAAAAGGAGGGATGGTGCCGGGTCTGGGTCCGTGAACAGAACATAGCGGGTTGGATCTTCGGAAAAAGCTTGGTTCGAAAAGCCGAAAAGTGACGGCAAGAAAACAGGGTTTTAACCGGCTTTCCCGGTGAGGTCTCCGGCTATCTTGTTGGTCTGGGCGAGGATTTCCTGAGCCGTCGCCTTATCCCAGCGCAGGAAACCATTTCCCGCTCTCACTGAAATCCTGGTTACGCATGGAGTAATTTCCTTGAGCTCGACCTTGATCTCCATCTGATTCGCCCTGGCGAGAATCTCTTCCCCGCCTTCAACCTCTATCGCCCTGTCCGCCACGATTTCCATCCTGCTGAAGGCGACCAAGAGGGCCTTCTTGGTTCGACCGTACTCAAAGCACATGGTTTTCTCCACAGACCCGGAGATAATATACTCGGCTGTGACAACAGCCCCTGACCCGGCGGCACCCAGGAGCTCCACGCACCCCGTGAGACCGAACGGGAATAAAGCGGCGATGAGAAGGGATCCGACTCGTTTCATGACGCACGGGCCTTTCCAGTCTGGGGATTTATCTCATGATTGATGCAAGGGATGTGCCCACGAGGTGCGCTCCTGCACCGTCCATGGGAAGGTTTTGAAAAATAACAATGAATTACAGGCTATTACCTGCTTGTCCTGACGGTATTGATTCCCATCCCGGCTGTAGCCGCGAACTCCTTGGGGTGTCTTTTTTTGGACAAAATGCGCCACGAAATTATCGGAAAATGCATCAAAGACTGAGGTGATGGTGAGGTAAGTTGGGCTGGGTGGGCCGTGTCGGACCAAAGCAACTACTTGAGCTGATTTCCCTGATTGTGTCTGTCCAGGAAGTCGATCCAGTGAACCGTGAGCGTGAGGGCGGTGAAATCCTGTTCGACCTTTCCCTTCAGAAGATAAGGTCGCATCTCGTTCAGCATGTGGCAAAACCGGTTATACATTTTTGGGAAGAAGACGGTCTCATAGATCCCTGTCGTGTCCTCGAAGGAGACGAACTTCATGGGATCGCCGTCCTTAGTTTGAACCGTTTTGCCGGTGACCAGCCACCCGATGGTGATGACATGCTCACCCACGTGGAGATGAAGATCGCATGCGTGCACATAGTGCAATCCTCTTAAGACATCTCTGTAACGATCCAGGGGATGGATGGAAAGATAGAAGCCGAGGGTGTCCAGCTCATGCTTGAGCATGAGAGATTTAGAATACGGGGGGAGGGAAAGGAGATTTTGATGGGCAGGAGAAGGGAGGAAATGGGAGCGAGAGACATCAGGCTCAAAGAGGTTGAGGGAAGACGACACAGAAGGGGTGTCGAAGAATCGAAGGGCTTTCCACAGGAGAGTAGGTCTGCTGAGATCCTGGGCGATACTGTCAAAGCAGCCTGCCTTGATGAGAACACGCACATCCTGCAGATGCACATGGCCTGATGTTCGAAGGAGAAAATTGTCGAGGCTTGTAAAGGGCCCATGTTTCGATCGTTCGCGGACAATAAACTTCACTCCCTCCTGTGACACCTCTTTGAGTTGCATGAGCCCCACTCTGATTTCTTTGCCTTTGCCCGTGTACTTGATTTCGCTCTCGTCGATGTCCGGGGGCAGGATCTTGAGCCCCATGCGTCGCGCCTCCGAGAGGTAGCCGAAGGTGGAATAGTAGCCTCCGCCGTTGGAGATGACAGCGGCCATGAACTCTGCCGGGTAGTGAGCCCTGAGATAAGCGGACTTGTAGGCCACCAGGGTGTAACTGGCCGAATGGGGTTTGCAGAAGCTGTAGCCTTCAAAACCCATCATCATCTGCCATACCTCCTCGATTTTTTCCTCGCTCACCCCTCGCTCGCTTGCTCCCTTCACAAAACGGGAATAGAAGTCGCGGAGCTTTTTCTCCCTGTGCTTCTTGCTCACCACCTTACGGAGAGCGTCGGCCTCTGCCGCATCAAATCCGGCCATAGCCATGGCGGACTGACTGAGTTGCTCCTGAAAGACCATGACCCCGAGGGTTTCTTCCAGCACAGGGCGCAAAAGAGGATGAGGAGGTTCCCAGGGTTCGCCGTGGAGCCTGGCCACCCACTCCCGGATGCTCTGGTTGGAGGCAGGGCGGATGATGGAAGTTACGACCACGTTGAGATGGAAGTGATCGAGACAGGAGTACTCCTCAAAGGTAAAGCCTGAGCTCACCTTTTTGAGAGTCTGTCTTGTGGCAGGGCTTTCGAAGTAGAAGACACCGAAGGTGTTGCCGTCATCAAAGATTCTCACCGTCTCCGGATCATCGGTAGGGTCCCAGTTCGCATAATCGATCTTCCGGCCGTAATTCTTCTCCACCAGCGCAAGGGCATCCCGGATGACCGCAAGGCTCCGGTTCCCCAGAAGGTCTATTTTGACAAGCCCTGCTTCTTCCACTGCATCTTTCTCCCACTGGAGCACCTGGAGACCGCTTGCGGAAATTTCCACCGGGCAGTAGCGGCGGATCTCGTCAGGCACAATGACCATTCCTCCGCAGTGGACCGAGAGGTGATTGAGATGGTCTTCAAGCTGAACAGCAGCGCTCAAAATGTCATCCCAGGGTTTCTTGAACTCGATGCCTCTCATCTTGGGATGGTTGGCCAGCTCTTTCCAGATGTGTTTCAGGTGCCAGCCATAGCCGATTTTGCCGGTCACCCGGCTGATCTCTGCATCGGTGAGACCGAAGACCTTGGCCACCTCCCGGAGGGCAGACCTGGCGCCATAGGTGTTGTGATTGGCCACCATGGCAGCTCTTCGGTTCCCATACCGTGAAAAGACATAGTCCACGATCTGTTCCCGTTCATCCCATGCGAAGTCCACATCAATGTCCGGAGGATCGAGCCGGCCGGGATTCAGGAACCGCTCGAAGAAGAGGCGGTGCTTGATGGGATCCACGTGGGTGATTCCCAGAGCGTAGGAGACGATAGAGGCCGCCGCACTTCCCCTGCCGCAGGAGCGGCCTGCTTTCCTGGTGATGTCCGCTACGACCAGGAAGTAGTGGGCGAAATTTTTTTCACGGATGATTTTCATCTCGTGCTCGATGCGGTCCAAGATGTCCCTGGTGAGCTGCCCGTAGCGCCACCTACAGCCTTCAAGGGTGGCCTGGTACAGGGTGTCGTAGGCTTCTTTGTCGGTCATCTCGTTGAAACAGGGAAAGATGATACGGCTGAAGTCCCACTCTGTAAGGCATTGTTCGGCAACTGCCGCGGTGTTGCGGATGGCTCCGGGAGCATGAGGGAACTGGTCCATCATGGACCGGGGGGAGTTCAGGAAATTGTGCTCCCGGCAGGTGTCCCCATACTTGAGGCGGGAGAGTTTGGTGTTCAGAGCGACAGCGCGAAGAACCCGGTGAAGCGGAAATTGGTCCTTCTCAAAGAGATAAACCCGGTTTGTCGCAAGAGGCAGGATTCCGCTCTGGCGGGAGAAAGCATAGCAGGCGGCCATGTTGTAGCCCGGCGACATTTCCACAAAGAGATCTTCCATGCCGTCTTTCCTGAGGGCTTTCAAAAGCGTGAAGTCATCGGAGAAGATGATGAGGCCATGACGCATCTCCTTCAGGGACGCGATCAGATCGAAATCCTGGTGGCACTGCCGGCCTGAGATGATGCGGCAGAGGTTGGCATATCCATCATGGTTTCGGACAAGGAGCACAGCGCGGTGTTCATCCGTGACGATCTCGCTCCCCACAATGGGGTGAAGATTTTTTTCTTTGGCCGCTTCGATAAAGTAGATCAGGCCGTAAAGGCCGTTGGTGTCGGTGAGGGCGAGACGGTCCATGCCCTGCTCTGCGGCGGATTGGCAGAGCTCTTCAAGGGTGGCCATCCCCCATCCGGGAGAATAGTGGGAGTGGACGTTGAGGTGAACAAATACGCTCATACTTCGCTACGGTACACGGGGCACGGTACACGGGGCACGGTATAAGATGCAGGGCACACGGCGCACGGCACAAGGTACACAGGACACGATGTAAGGCTCTAGGTACATAATCACGCGGTTCAAAGTCTTAATTTTGGGGTAGGAGGTTTTCCCGTGCACCGTGCACCGTGTACCGTGCACCTTTTTCATGCATTCTGCCGTACTGGATGAGTGCCTCACCGTGCTTCTCCCTGATGCGATCCAGCGCACTGATGACCTGGGCTTTCTTCTTCTCGTCATGGGGGGCAAAGGCGAAAAGAGAGAGCTGTGCGCTGGGAGCTGAAAAATCCCGGAACCATATCTTCATGAATCTCACTCTCACACGGCGCTGGCAGGCCTTGAGGAACGCAGCTTCGAGAGGCGCGTAGAGATCAAAATCCCAGAAACTGGGTTTGGGAACCTGCACATGGCGGGTGACCTCTTCCTGATCCGTATACCGGAAGGTGATCCCTGCTTTTCGAGGGAGGAGGGTCCGGCTTCGAAGCTGGTAAGAGCATTTTTCCACTAACCCGTAGAGAACCCCGAGCAGTTTCTCGTCATCGTTTTCATCCTGTGGAAGGATGACTTCTTCGGCGACCGTGGGCTCTGCTGAAGGAGGAAAGACGGGTGTGGGATCAATGCCGAGAGCCCTCTGGTGGATCACATAGGCCTGCTGACCGAAAACAAGTTTCAGGCTGCCCATGTCGAGGGCAACAACCTGGCGCACCAGAGTGATGTTCAGTTCTTCAAGGAGGATTCTTCTTCGCACAGGACCGATGCCGGGAAGGACGTTCACTTTGAGCGGAGCCATGAAGAAGGGCTCGCGGCCGTGGTCCACGTCAAGAATGCCTTCTGATTGGATGACACGGGAAGCGATGCTGGAGACCATTTTGTTGCTTGCCACTCCCACGGTTCCTGAAAGTTGGACCTGTTCCTTGATCTCCCGTCTGAGACGGTTTGCGGCGTCCTTGGCCTTCCCCCAGAGACGATTCGTTCCGGTCACATCCAGATAGATGTGGCCCGGCTGGGAAGGCTCCCAGAGAGGTGTATAACGGGCCACGACACCGGCGAGAACCTGGCAAGCCTTTGTGGTGAGATCATGATCCGGAGGAAGAACGATCAGGCCGGGGCAAAATTTCATGGCTTTGCCGAGGGGCATGCCTTTGAAGATGCCTTCCTGCCGGGCTTCGGCCGAGACGGAGAGGATGAGGGCTCGCTCGGAACGAGGCGGAGCCACAGCCACAGGCCGGCCCCTGAGCTCCGGCCGGATGACCCGCGCCACAGCAATGGGAAAGGAAGGGATGTGAAGGTGAATGATATTCCGATCCATGACTCAATATCGAAATAGGTATCAGCAATCGGTTTGACCTAGCCGTCCTAATTGAGTGTCTAAAGTGAGCTAAAGTGTCTAAAATTCGAAAATCCGGGAAAGCACTAACTGGTTTCTCTTTCTTAACTTTAGATCACTTTAGGCATCTTAGGCACTTTAGCTCACTTGTACTGCCGCATGACTCCGACGACTTTCCCCTGGATCTGGAGATTGCCCTGCTGAACGAGGATGGGCGCCATGCCGGAGTGGGCGGGACGGAGTTCCACACTCTCTTCCCTTCGATAATATTTTTTCACCGTTGCTTCGTTGTTGATGAGAGCTACCACAGTCTCTCCGTTTTCAGCGGCGGGTTGCTTCCGCACGATGATGAAATCACCGTCCAGGATCCCGTCCTCTTGCATGGAATCCCCTTGGACCTGGAGAACAAAGTGATCTCCCTGTCCGATCATGGATGGAGGGACTTCGATCACATCCACGGTTTCCACAGCCTCGATCGGTTTTCCGGCAGCCACTCTTCCAAGGAGGGGAAACTCGAAGCGACGGGTTTCCACAGGGCTGATCACCTCGATGGCTCGCTTCAGGTTTTTTCTGTCAGGAAGACGGACATAGCCTTTCCGCTCCAGGGTTTTGAGATAGGTGGTGACCGTGTTATAAGAGGTAAAGCCGAAGTGGGAGCAGATCTCTTCGAAGCTCGGAGGTTTGCTCCAGTCATGGATATATCCGGATATAAAGCCTAGAAATTCTTTCTGTTTTTCCGTCAGTTTCATATTCCCCCCCTTTTAACAGTGAAACTTACAGTTTGAAACCAATATTACTGTAAGTTTTTATGAAAGTCAATATAAAATTAAGGTCTGTTGCGTACCTTGACACAGAACGCCCTTTCTTTTAGAATCGGCTAAAAGAAAAGTGAGTTCCGCAAGTTCTTAAACAACTTCCCGTCCCCATGGCACTTTTGCGCAGACTATGCCGATTCAGCCGAAAAGCTCTGGCATCCGGGATAACCACTACTGTGGGAGCGTCGGCGATTTCCTCAAACTGCACATCCAGGATAAATCTCGTCTCTCCGTAGTATCGGCCTACTTCACGATCTACGCCTACGAGGCACTGAAGGACTGGCTTGACCGCATCGAGCATATGGATTTCCTATTCGGTGAGCCGACCTTCGTGAAGCCGCTGGACCCTGTAT
>Ga0299912_10003321_pt1 | contig 13141 bp, 11 predicted proteins | sample RVTome_2_FD_207667 | JGI IMG/M metagenome (GOLD analysis project Ga0299912, IMG submission 207667) | Soil microbial communities from uranium-contaminated site in the Upper Colorado River Basin, Wyoming, United States - RVT95D214 (version 2) ...
AGTGCTCGGAAAAAACTATAGCCCCCTTATATAAAGAGGGAAACCCCAAACCCAAACCAACTACGACTCTATGCACACACAAATAACTTAACCCTTCCTTCTCCCTCCTCGGTTAACTCTCTCAAAACAAAAAACAAAAATAAAAAAAAAAAAACAAACTAAATCTGAGAGGTGTTCTTTGGAGAGAACCATTCTGTTCTTCAGTGAGAGCTAATAGGAACTTAGAGGACAATATGCTTTGATGACACATGAACCGAGTTAACATAAGCAAAAAAACAACACTTGGCGTTTTTCTCGCAGTCATTGTTGTCTTGGCAAGCGTCATTTGGTTCTTCCAGGCTCAAGTTAATGACCTGCAAAACAAAAACAGTGTTCTCCAAAACCTAAATGCGGAGCTCCAAAATCAAAATAGCTTTTTGCAAAATCAAACCAGCGAACTAAAGAATCAAACCAGTGCGCTCCAGACCCAAATCAGTGAACTCCAGAATCAACTCAACAGCTATGGGATTCCTTTTGTAGAGATTACCTCTTTTGAGTGGATAAGCGGTTTTGACCCGTATGTTGGCTTGACCCTTCGTAATCGCGTCAACATTATCATTCAGAATGAAGGTGACAAAGACATAAACGGATTAGCCTTAACTGTCAAATTGATGTATAATGGCACCCAGCCCTACGGTACTTGGGGTTTTACCGAGCAAATCCAAACCCTTCATTCAGGAGAAAGTCGGGAAATTTCAAACTGGGTTTATCATAGTCTGTCTGATCCACGGAACATGATGTGTGTGGGTACTCTTATGAAGGGCGACGTTGTCCTAGATGAGCGGCAGATACTAATCTCTTATTAGCTCAAAGCCTCAACCCTGCTCTCTGCGCTAGGTGGGTGAAACAATTGCACGCCGGAGAAGAATGGAAATATCGAGACCTCCTTTTGCTCCTAAGATTAATTAGCAAGTTGCCAGTTACCTGAGGTGTGCGTAGTTATGAAGGCAAAGATCGTCATCATAATGGGGTCGGATAAGGACCTGGAATTCTGCCGCGAAATAGCCAAAACTCTGAAAGCGCTGAGTGTGGACTATGATTTCCGAGTCGCTTCCGCTCACAAAACGCCTGAAAAAGTCTTTACGGTTCTGAAAGAGTTTGAAGCAGACAAGGTCGTTTACATAACCGTTGCCGGACGCTCCAACGCGCTGAGCGCTTTCGTAGACGCCAACACCGCGAAACCCGTCATCGCGTGTCCGCCTTACTCGGAAAAATACGGCGGCGCAGACATCTACTCCTCACTCAGAGTTCCCAGCGGCGTCGGCACGGTCGTGACGATTGAGCCCGAAGGCGCAGCGGTTGCCGCAACAAAAATTCTTGCGTTAGAAGACAAGGAAATGGAGAAGCGCGTCAAAGACTACCAGTCTGAGAAGAAGAATGAAATCGAAAAAGCCAATGAGGCAGTCAAGAAAATGAAGTAGTCAACTTCACATTGCCAATTTGTTCTTAGGGGGAAAGTACCGCATGACCTCAGAGTCTGAAGAGAGAAAAATACCCTGCACCATGTCCACTCAGCACCCTGACAATGTCAACGTCCCAGAGTGGAGCAGCAGCGAAGTCATCGACGGCAACGCTGAAGTCTTCGAAGCCTTCTACGCCTATGAGACGTTGGGATGCCAGGAAGTCATGTGGGACTCAGAAGGAAAAGACGTGGACACCCGCGTCGTCAGAAAACTCCTCGAGAAATACTGGAACTACTTCGCGGAACACCCCATAGGAAAAGACATATGCTTGACTTACAGAATACCGAATCCCAGAATTGAAGCGATTGAGAAAAAAGTCGTTGTCGAAACGCTCCAGAACATACCCGTTGCCTACGATGTGGCATCCTCCTTCTACAAAAAGGACATCACACCCATCTTCGAAGTCATATTGCCTTTCACCACGGACGGCAGGGAACTCCTTTGGCTCTACAACTACTACTGCAACGCCATAGTGGCAGACGAAGACGCCTGGCTGGACTCGACCACGAAAGCCAAAGACTGGATAGGCTCCACTAAACCCAAGAGCATAAGCGTAATCCCGCTCGTTGAAGACTACAACAGCCTCTTGACCGTGGACCGCATAATCCAGCCTTACATAAAAGCCGTGAAACCCAGGCATCTCCGCGTCTTCATCGCCAGGTCAGACCCAGCTCTGAACTATGGCCTTCTCTGCGCTGTCCTGCTTTCAAAAATGGCGCTGTCAAAACTCAAGGAAACCGAGAAGCAGCAAAACGTGCAAATCCACCCAATAATCGGTGTGGGCTCGAAACCCTTCCGCGGACACCTTACACCTGAGAACCTCGACAACTTCCTTCGGGAGTACAGGGGCTTAGCCACCGTTACCATCCAGTCCGCCGCCAGATACGATTATCCGCTTCAGCAGGTGAAGGAGTTCGTGCGGCTGCTCAACGAGAAACTCCCTAACGGCGAACCAGCCACGATAGAGCCACAAGAAGAAAAAACGCTGCTCAAAGTGCTACAGAAGTGCAGAAAGCAATACGAGACCGTGGTTGAGGTGTTGGCGCCGTTGGTGAACAGCCTTGCTCCTTGTGTTCCGCAGCGGAGAGCCAGAAAACTGCACATCGGCCTCTTCGGCTACAGCCGAAACGTGGCAGGCGTCAGCTTGCCCAGGGCAATCCCGTTCGCAGCCGTGTTTTACAGCGCTGGCTTGCCCCCAGAATTGATAGGCGCGAAAGTGCTGGAAGAACTGAACGAGGAGGAATGGCGCCTCGTCACCGAACACTACGTTAACCTGAAACTTGACTTCGCAGCGGTCGGCGGCTTCGTCTCCTGGGAAAACATCAACATGCTCATGGAAATGCACTCGAGGACCGCCAAACGAGCGCAGATGAACGTGGACACGTTGAAACTAGCCTTGACAAGTGTCCTCGCTGACCTCAAAGCGGTTGAAGAGAAACTAGACGTCAAGCTCGGTCCCCGCTCTGCCACGGAGAGGAAGCACGAGAACTTCACGAACAACTTCCTTATCTCCTATTTAGAAGGCGAAGATGCTGAAGCCAGAAAAGCGCTTGTGGAAGCGGCTAAACTGCGCAGATGCCTCGGCTAGCGAAAGCTGAGATAAGCTTAAGAACACTGATTTCTGAATAAGAGCGAGAGTGAACGTCAACTTTGGGCAGCGTCAAAGACCTCGAAGTAGTCCAAAAACCCACAAGGGGAAAGATGGGCGTCGGCAGATTCCACTTCAGCGCCCGCTACTCCGTCTTCGACTGGGGTGAAATGCCCGACCACATAGAAGGAAAAGGCGAAGCCCTCTGCCTCATGGGCGCCCACTGCTTCGAACGGCTGGAAGAGAAGAGCGTCCTAACTCACTATCGAGGCTTGGAAGACGAAAACGGAAAAACTGTTTCTTTTGACGAGCTTAGGCAGCCGTCAAGTACCATGGAAATCAGCCTCGTCAACGTCTACAAGCCCGAGACTCGGGTGGAAAACGGCAAACTCGTCTACGACTACCGCGCCTACACGCCAAGTCTGAGGAACTGCCTCATCCCCCTCGAAATCATTTACAGGAACGGCTTGCCTGAAGGCTCCAGCGTGTTCAAGCGGCTGGAACAGGGAAAAACAACCCTTGAGCACCTGGGCTTAGACCATTATCCCAAGCCCGGAGAACGCCTCGCGAAACCCATCTTCGACGTCAGCACCAAGCTGGAGGAAACCGACCGCTACGTGACCTGGGAGGAAGCCGCGAGAATAGCGGGGTTGACAAGCATCGAGGTCGCCGCGGTGAAGGTAGTCCTCGCCAAGGTGAACGAGACCATAACCGAAATCGCCGCCACAGCCGGCTTGGTCAATGAGGATGGAAAAATCGAATTGGCCTTCGACAGCCAAAGAAGACTCATGGTCGTAGACGTTGTGGGCACGCTGGACGAGTGCAGATTCACCCTTGACGGCTTGCACGTGAGCAAAGAAATCGCCCGGCAATTCTACAAGAAAACCCAGTGGTACGACGACGTCGAGACAGCCAAAAAAACGGCAGACGCCCGAGGCGTAAAGGACTGGAAGACCCTGTGCCCGTCGCAGCCTCCGCCGCTTGACCCGCAGTTGAAGGCGATCATCAGCGAGATGTACATGGCCGCCGCCAACGAGATGACGGGACGCAGGCTGTTTGACGCGCCTAAGCTGGCGGAGACCGTGAAGAAGTACAAAAAATTCACAGGCGAATAGAAATGATGAAGGACAAAATACAGGAAACACTACGTACATACGACCCAAAGAAAGTGCGCGTCGGCGTCCTAGGCAGCCACTCAGCACTGGAAATCGCCTCAGGCGCCAAGCAGGAAGGCTTCGAAACCGTCGTCGTCTGCCAAAAGGGCAGGGAAAAAACGTACACCAAGTACTACGGGAACTTGTTCAACTGCTTCATGCTTCTCGATAAGTTCAGCGACATCACCCAAGAGGAGAACGTCAAACAGCTCACCGAGCTTAACACGGTTTTCGTGCCCAACCGCTCCTTCAGCGTGTACGCGGGCTACGAAGCCATCGAACAGAAATTCGCCGTGCCCCTCCTGGGAAACAGGTACATGCTCAGGACCGAAGAGCGCGGCACTCCCAGGAATCAACTTTGGTTGTTGCAGAAAGCGGAAATTCCCACACCGAAAACCTTCAAGTCACCAGCCGACATCAACCGCCTCGCCATCGTCAAAGTAGCAGAGAAGGAACGCGCCATTGAGCGGGCATTCTTCTACGCTGCGTCTCCCGAGGAGTACGAGAAAAAAGCGCAGGAACGCCTCAGCAAAGGCATAATCGCCCGGGAAGCGCTGGAGCAGGCGGTTATCGAAGAGTATGTCATCGGCGCCAAATTCAACGCCAACTACTTCTGGTCACCGCTCACCGACGAAATCGACCTGCTGGGCTTCGACAAACGCGTGCAAACGGACCTCGACGGCGTCTTAGACCTGCCAGCCAAAGAGCAGCTGGAACTGGGCATGCCGACGCAGAACATCGAGATCGGCCACATGGGCGTAACCATGCGCGAAAGCCAGATAGAAAAAGTGTTCGACGCAGCGGAACGCTTCGTGAACACATGCAAAAAAGAGTACCCACCAGGTATGATTGGACTGTTCGCGCTGCAGGGCGCCGTGACCAAAGATTTGGAGTTCTACGTTTTCGACGTCAGCCCACGCGTGCCCGGCTGCCCGTGTGTGGAGCCTACGTCGCCCTACATGAAGTACAAGTACGGCACCGAGGTGGGTCCCGGAAGGCGCGTGGCTATGGAGATTAAACGCGCGCTCAAGGAGAAAAGGCTGGAAGAAGTGGTGACATGATAACCAGCACGGACATCGCCAAAATCCTCGAAAAATACGACACAAACAAGCTGGCGATCGGCACGCTAGGCTCGCATTCGTCGCTGAACATCTTCAAAGGCGCCAGGGAAGAAGGCTTCCGCACCGTGGCTATATGCAAGGAAAAAGACGCCATAATGTACAAAAAATTTCCCCTTGTGGACGAACTGATTATCGTCAAAGATTTCCCCGAGCTCCTGGACGAGGCGCTTCAGGAAAAACTTCGGCGGCTGAACGTGGTTTTGATTCCCCACGGCTCCTTCACCGCCTACCTCAGCACCGAAGAATTAACCAACAGCCTCAACGTGCCCATGTTCGGAAACCGCGAGCTGCTCCACCGGGAAGCCAACCGCAAAGAACAGGAAGAATGGCTGCGCAAAGCAGGACTCCGACTGCCGGCGACGTTCAACTCGCCCGAAGAAATCGACCGATTAACAATCGCTAAGTTGCCAGGGGCGAAAGGCGGAAGAGGCTATTTTCTGGCTAACTCGCCCAAAGCTTTTCGCAAAAAATCTGAAGAGATGGTGAAACGGGGCTTGCTCAAAGAGGAAGATGTCGGCAAAATCCACCTGCAAGAGTACGCGTTGGGCGTGAACGTTTACCCCAGCTACTTCTCCTCAATCATGAAGGACGACGTGGAGTTGCTGGCGGTGGACCGCCGCTACGAATCCGCCGTGGACGCCATAGGCAAGATACCTGCAAGCGAACAGCTGGAGATAGAAGTGAACCCAACCTACACCATCGTCGGCAACTTCCCCATCGTGCTCCGCGAATCGCTGCTGCCCGAACTCATGCGCATGGGCGACAGCGTCCACAAGAAAGCTCGGGAACTCGCACCGCCGGGCATCATCGGACCCTTCTGCCTCGAAACCGTCATCATGGATGACCTGCGGATTTTCACGTTCGAGATTTCGGCGCGGATTGTGGCGGGGACAAACGTGGGCATCGGCACTTCGCCCTACGCTTATTTGAAGTATGGGGAAAACATGTACATGGGCAGACGCATAGCCATGGAGATAAAAGAAGCCCTGCGACAGAAGAGGCTGCACGAAGTGGTCGCCTGATTTCGAAGCAAAGACTGATCCCGCGACAAGAAAGCTGCTTTTGGTGGAACGTACACAAAACAAATAAACCAAAAAGACAATGTTAGCAGCAACAGCGGATATCACTTAGCAAAGGAAGAACCAAGCAATGAAAAAACAAACCATTCTCTTCTTCTCACTGACAATTGTTCTCCTCGCAGCCACATGGGCTTCGATCAGTCTCGCATCTGCTCAGCAAGCGGACTGCGACGCCTTCTACGGAACCCCAATACCCGACGACCAAATCGATGGTGTAATCGGAAGCGAGTGGAACGATGCGGGAACGTTCGCCAACGTTTCAATCAGCCCGTGGGGAATCGCGCGTCTCTGGTCGAAGCAGGACGGAACCTACCTTTACGTCGGCTTAAGGTTTGTAGCCGACTCAGAAAACCCCTGGGTGGCATTCCAGCTCGGGCCGAGCTTCTGCATGTCAACTGCAGCGGACGGAGCAGTGTTCGGAGACGACACCTTGTCGCCGAACGGCTACGTCGACATTCACTTCACCGAAGGCGCAATGATACCTGCTACGGACGCCGTCCAGGATGGAAAAGGAGCCATCAGCGTTAACGCTTCAAAATTCGTCATCGTGGAAATGAAGAAGCCGCTCAGTAGCGGAGATGCTGAGGGAAAAGACATAGACTGGGAGCAAGGCCAAATCTGTACATTGTCAATATTCTGGGATTCAAACGGTGGAGGAAGCAGCGGAGGAAACGCAAACCACATTGGCGGTGGTAGTACGTCGAGAACCATGCTCATTAACGCAAATCCGGTACCCGAATTCCCTAGCCTGGTCTTCGTCCTGAGCTTGATGGTCTTCACGGTCCCTGCCATTGTTCTGAGAAAAAGGTGGGGAAAGAGGCAATCTCGTTCATGAGAAGCAAGCCTGCAACACACGTTCGAAATTTCCATGCGTCCTTGCGTTCTTGTAAATCTTCAGTGCTCTGATTATTGCTGCCTTGTCTCTTTCACCGAGCGTCTTAGCGATATTTCTGGCGACGGTGCCTGCGCTGTTGAAGAGGAAGTGGCAGATGGAAGTGACGTTGGCTGGTTTCCGTGTGTCGCTTGCGGTTTCAAAATCAACAATCCAAGGCTTCTGCCGCACATCAACTATGGCGTGCTTCGGCGCTTTGCTGAGTTCCCCGTGATCCAAACCAATCGCGTCCAACCGAAAACAGTTTTCCAGAAGTTTACCCAAAACCTCGCGCACCTGAACAGCATCCTTATGCAGTTCTAGCCATGCAGGCAGCAGTTCGCCGTCGATCAGCTGCGTAAGCAGAAAGTTCTTGCTTCCGCCAATCAGTTTCGGTCCGACATCCGCAGAGTTTGCTTTGGCCAGCATTTGTGCCTCGTGTAGCAGATCAGTTCGGTCGGCGTCTACTCTGCGAATCTTCAGCGCTACCCTTTGCCCGTTTATATGGGCGATGGCGACTACGCCGACGTAGCCCTTGCCCAGAACCGGAACGTTGAAGGCGGCTGCTTTGCCCGAGAATTCAACAGCAGAAACGGCGTGGTTTCGGAGCTCTTCGATGCGGTTTTGCAGTTCGGGGTTGCTGGGTTTTGGGTAGCACAGGATAGATGCGTATGGTTCTTCGGTTAGTTTTTCGACTGGCACGGTGGCTGGAGGTTTCACGCAGGTACACCTTTTCGGGAGCAACAGAGTAAAATGTATGTGCATCCTAATTTAATAGGACTCTACAGTCCACGCACAATTCTCCAAGAAGCGCGGGTTAAAACATGACGAAGTTCAGACAGACAGCTGAGATTCACCGTCTCATGGGCAGCAAAGAGCGAATCCGAAACGTAGGAATCATAGCGCACATCGACCATGGAAAAACAACGCTGGCAGATTCGCTGTTGGCTGGCGCAGGGTTGCTGTCGCCGAAAATGGCGGGTTCTGCCCGTGTGCTGGATTATCTTGAGGAAGAGCAGAAAAGGAAGATAACCATAAAAACCGCCAACATCAGCCTGCTCTACAAAACAGGGAAAGGCAGTTACGTTGTTAACTTGGTGGACACGCCGGGACACGTGGATTTCACGGGCAAAGTCACCCGAGCGCTGCGCGCCATCGACGGCGCAGTCGTGGTGGTGGATGCGGTGGAGGAGATTATGGCGCAGACGGAGGTTTTGATGCGGCAGGCGCTTGAGGAGAGAGTGCGCCCAGTGCTTTTCATCAACAAAGTTGACCGCTTAATCACCGAACTGCACCTGAACGCTGAGCAAATTCAGGAGAGGTTCGCGCGGATAATCGGCGGTTTCAACGATTTGATTGAGCTGTACGGCGAGGCACCGTTCAAGCGGAAGTGGAAGGCGGATGCGGCGAAGGATAGCGTGGCTTTCGGCTCGGCTCTGCACAGATGGGGCTTCACGCTTGAAACTGCGCGGCGGAAAGGCGTGAAATTCGCCGATGTCATCGCCGCTTGCACAGAGGGAGAGCATGAGCGGCTGGGCAAGCTGCTTCCAGTCTACGAAGCGGTTTTTGAGATGGCGGTTGGGAATGTCCCTAACCCGAAAGAGGCGCAGAGGTATCGCGTGGAGAAGATTTGGAAGGGAAACCTGAAGTCGCAAATCGGACAAGCTATGGTTGAGTGCAGCGACGCTGGACCAGCGGTCATGTGTGTCACAGCCGTGCAGGCTGATGTTGAGGGCACGGTTGCCACGGGAAGACTTTTCGCTGGTTCGCTGAAAGAAGGCGACAAAGTGTTCATGGTGAACGCTCAAGCGGAGACGCTGGTCAAACAGGTTCACGTGTGCATGGGCTCTTTCCGAGAACCGGTAAGCCAGGTTTCAGCGGGCAATCTTGCAGCCGTCACGGTTGCGGATGCGATGAGGGTTGGCGAAACCCTGGTTGACGCTGGGCACAGGGAGGGCATGGTGCCGTTTGAGGGCATACGTTACGTGTCGGAGCCTGTGGTGACGGTGGCGGTTGAGCCGCGGAATCCGCAGAATCTGCCCGAACTGTTGAAAGCCATGGAGAGGCTTGCCGCTGAGGACCCGAACTTGGCTGTTGTGCTGAACAGAGAAACAGGCGAGTACCTGCTGAGCGGCATGGGCGAATTGCACGTGGAAATCGCGTTGAAGCAGCTCGGGGAAATGGGCGGTGAAGTGGGGATTAAGGCTTCTTCGCCGAGGGTGGTTTACAGGGAAACAGCCACTCGCAAAGGCGCTGCGGCGACGGCTGCCAGCCCGAACAAGCAGAACAAGTTCACGGTGCAGGTGGAGCCGATGAATGAGGAGTTGGCTAGGCTGGCTGATGAAGGCGAAATTGCGGAAAAAACGGGTTTCTTGGCGGTTGACGGGAAACACAAAAACGTGTTGTTGGACTGCACAGGCGAAGCAGAGCGGATTCTGCGGGTGCGTGACGCCTTAGTTTCAGGTTTCCTTTTCGCCTGCGGTGCTGGTCCACTGTGTGGTGAACCGTTGCGGCATGTGAAGGTGAACTTGATGAATGTGCAGCTTAGCGAGAACGCGGAGTTCCGTGACGCGGTGGGATTGATGCGCGGTGCTGGCAAAGCCGTTTTCGGCTCGTTTCTGACGGCGAAGCCTGTGCTGCTGGAACCAGTTTACCGAACCATCTTGTCGGTTCCTGCTGAACTGGCTGGGGAGTGCTCCAGAATCGTGGGCAGCAGGCGGGGAAGAATCGCGCTATTCGAGCAGAAAGGTGGCTTGGCGGTTGTTACGGCGTTTATCCCGGTTTCGGAATCCTTCGGCTTGTCGCAGGAGTTGAGGTCAACCACTTCGGGGCGTGCTTTCTGGCAGAGCATGCTAGACAGGTGGGAACAGATGCCAGAGAAGTTGGCGGCGAACGTGATTTCGGAAGTTCGGAGGAGAAAGGGTTTGCCAGCGGAGATTCCGTCTGCGGATGTTTTTGTGGAGGAGTAGCGCGTGTGGCTTGAGGCTGCTGAGTTCGATTTGGATGTGACGCTTTGCTGTGGTCAGGTTTTCAGGTGGGAGCGAAAGGGCAGCTGGTGGTACGGTGTTGTTCGGGACCAAGTTTTCAAGGTGCGCCAAGTTGACGGCGAATTGGAGTGCGCAGGTGTGGATGATGTTTTTCTGCGGAGTTATTTCGGTTTGGACCATGACTTGAAGGAAATCAGCGAAAAAATAAGCAAAGACAGCTACATCAGGAATGCGCTGCGAAGGTTTTGGGGCTTGCGGATTGTGAGGCAAGACCCTTGGGAATGCTTAATCTCCTACATCTGTGCAACATACAAGAACATCGCAGCCATAAAGCGCATGCTGCATGAGCTTTCGCGGAAGTTCGGGGAGAAAACGGTTTTCGACGGCTGCGAATTCCACGCTTTTCCCGCGCCTGAGAAACTGGCAGGTGCCACGGAGAAAGCCTTGGGGGAGTGTGGTTTGGGCTACAGAGCCAGGTACGTGCTGGAGACTTCGAAGAAAATCGCGTCGAAAACCTTCGAACTCGAACAGCTCAGGCAGCTGCCTTATGCGCAGGCGAAACGGGAGCTGTGCGCTCTGCCAGGGGTCGGTTTGAAGGTGGCTGACTGCGTTTTGCTTTTTTCGCTGGATAGGCTGGATGCGTTTCCCGTGGACGTGTGGATGAGAAGGGTTTTGCTGAATCATTACGCGGAAAAGCTGCCGAACGAGCTGGTTCAGAAGCTGTCTAAGCAAGAGTCGCTGAGCAACTCGGACTATGCGAAGCTGAACGAGTTTGGCAGAAGCTACTTCGGCGAATACGCTGGCTACGCTCAGGAATACTTGTACCATTATGAGCGTATGCAGGTTAGGCAACGATGCTGATTGCTGTTCTGTTGTGCTCGGAAAAAACTATAGCCCCCTTATTTAAAGGCTGAAACGCGAATAGAACCAGTATTTGCAGTGGAGCAGTAACGCTGAAGGCTTTCTTGCGTGTTGAAGATGCGGAAAACGTTTAAATTCCGTCTGAAACAGCAGTATTAGCGGATGCTTGCGGGCCCGTAGCTCAGTCAGGTCAGAGCGCCAGGCTCATAACCTGTTGGTCGGGAGTCCGAATCTCCCCGGGCCCACTGCAAAATTCTGTCATTCAGCAGAGCGGTTAAGAAGCGTTGGCGGCTGGTTCGTTCCTCGCAGTGCCAGCGGGTTTTCTTCTTTTCCGTCTGCCGCTGCGACCTCCAGAATGATGTTGTCTCACGTTGACAGTCACACCAACTTAAGTAACTGAAGAGGACAAAATAAGAGCATTGAAGCTCGGTGCGGTTGCTGATTAGCCGCTTGTTGACGGAGAAATCCTCGAAAACGCACCAAACACTTCAAAAGAAAGTAGCGGTCTCACCTAAAATAAGATAGGAACAAGTTCGACATGTTGTTAGCTGACAGGCCAAAATTCAAGAAATGGGTCGTCCTCTCAGCGGTACTTGGCTTCGCCGCGTTCATGGCATACCTCATCTTCTTCACAGACTACACGCAGGTGGGAAGCGTAGTTGAAGGAACGAACCCCGCGGTTTATGTTCTAGCATTCTTATGCGTCATCATAGCTTCAGCATTCGACGCCTTAGCCTGGAAGTCTACCCTTGACAGCCTATCCGTCAAAACAACTTTTAAAAGGATTTTCAACCTCAGCTGGGTGGGACACTTCGTCGACACCCTTATCCCCGGCGGGTTAACAGGCGACGCCTTCAAAACCTATATGCTGACCAAAGACAAAGACGTAAACGGGCCTAAGGCGGTGGCTTCCATAATCATCAAAGATGCCCTGGAACTCATGGTGGTTTTGGGTTCTCTGGTCGTAGGCATTGTTCTCTTGGCTTTGAACTATTCGGTCAACAGCGCGGTGATGGCGGCTATCGGAGTTACGATGGTGTTGTTGGCTCTGCCTTTGGTCGTAATAATTTACTTAAGCGTTAGCAGCGATGCCACGGAAAAACTTCTCGGAGCGATTGAGCGGGTGGCTGCAAAAATCCGGGGGAAACGGACTAGCACGGTTGCCCTTCAAGAAAAAGTGCACGCTCAGATAAAGGAGTTCCGCGAGGGAGTACTAACAATGAAGAACAATCCTCGGGCGATGGTCAGGCCAATCTTTTTCCAGTCGTTAGCTTGGTTCTTCGATGTTCTGTCCTTCTTCTTCGTGTTCGTCGCCATAGGTTCACTCATAGGGCTTGACAAGGTGGTCATAACCAACACCATAGTCACGAACGTCCAAGGTCAAGGCGTAGCGCTCGCAGGCATTTCTCAAATCGTCTCCAGCGAACTCTACAAAGTCTTAGGCATAGCCGGCGGAATCGCCATCACCTCAAGTCTGCTAGCCGGGTTCTCAGGCTTCTGGTTTAAACTTGTACTCTCTTTCGCGTTCTTCCAAGTCACAGTTTTCGAACGGTGCGTTCCCTTCCTGTGCGCGAAATGCATGGGCTGGAAAGCCTGGCGAACAAAAAGCTGCCCAGAACCCAAACCGAAGAAGCCCCGCCGATGGCTCCAGCGGCAACCGAACAACTAAGCCTTGAGCTTTTGGACAAGCAAAGCCACTCTGGCGCCGAGTTCCTCGCATGCCTTGAGGTCTTTCGGCTTCGGAGCGCCCACCGCCGCGACGCCGTAGTGCTTGTCCTCCGCGTTGCCCTGCACAATCATGCCGTGAACAAGCATAGCCTGCACCATAGAAAGCAGCGTGGTCTCCGCACCCGTGGCGGTTCCGCCGCTGCTGGTGAAGGCGGCGCCCACTTTTCCCGCCAGGCGCTCATGCACTTCCACCGACTCGTCGATTAGGTGTTTGAGCCGCGCGGACATCTGCCCGAAGTACGTGGGCGAA
>Ga0299912_10003322_pt1 | contig 13138 bp, 10 predicted proteins | sample RVTome_2_FD_207667 | JGI IMG/M metagenome (GOLD analysis project Ga0299912, IMG submission 207667) | Soil microbial communities from uranium-contaminated site in the Upper Colorado River Basin, Wyoming, United States - RVT95D214 (version 2) ...
AGGAAGAACGAGAATGCCGGAAAGGACCACGGATCAGGAAGTCCATCGGAGCAGCCCGATCCGATTTTTTTCCGGGCCGGGACTAAGCCCGGGCCGGGAGTTTTTGGGGTTGGGGCTGATCCTCATGATTTTCATGGTTGTGTCCTGGGAAAGCCTGAAACAAAAGTCGGTGACCATTGATGAATTTGCTCACTTGCCGGCCGGGCTTTCCTACCTGCGGACCGGCGATTTTCGTCTGGAACCCATCAATTCCCCCCTGATTCGGCTCCTGGCCGCGTTGCCTCTCGCCGGGAGTGAAGTTCAACTTCCCCTCCAGGAAGGATGGAAGACCCGGGATATTTGGCGGATGGGTCGCGAATTTATGGAAGCCAATGCCGCTTCTTATCAGGAGATTTATGAACGGGCCCGCCTGGTCATGGTGGCTCTGGGCGCCCTTTTGGTGGTGCTGATTTGGGGGTGGGCGCGCAAGCTTTACGGCCCGGCCAGCGGTCTGGCTGCGGCTTTGCTCTCGGCTTTTGATCCGAATGTGATGGCCCATTCCCAACTGGTGACCGGGGACCTCGGAGGGGCCTTGACTTTTGCGGCCGCGGTCTTCGCCCTTTGGACTTTTGGTCGGCGACCCTCCTGGCCGCGGGTGATCCTGGCGGGAGTGTCCCTCGCTCTCGCTCTGCTCTCCAAGTTTACCGCGCTCCTGCTTTTGCCGCTCCTGCCGGCTCTCGCCATCGGTTACCGGCTGGGAGGCGGAACCCGCCTGAGCTGGCGGAAAATGGGAGCGCGGATCGCGCTCATGTATTTGATCGCCTGGATCATCATTGGCTCGGTTTATCGGTGGCACGATTTCGGCGCTCCCTTGAGCTCTTATTCCTTTCAAAGCCACTTCTTGCAAAAGGCCGCGGCGCACCTGCCGAAAAACCTGCCCGTGCTCTTGCCCTCGGATTGCGTGCGGGGACTGGATATCCTTCGTTTCCATAACGAAAAGTACTCCGGCGGTTATTTTCTCGGCAAAATCTCCAGCCAAAGTCATCCCCTTTATTACCTGGTGGCCTTGGCCGCGAAAACCCCTTTGACCACCCTGGCTCTTTTGGCGCTGGGGTTAGGCTCGTTCTTGATTCCAGGGAAACGCTTGCGGCAGGACGAAATTTTTCTCTGGGGTCCCCCCTTGCTCATCCTGGCTTTTATCACCTTTTACGGCCGCATTAACGTGGGTCTCCGCCATGTCCTCCCGGCTTTTCCCTTCCTGTTCATCATCGCCTCTCGCCCCTGGGCCTTGTTTTTTCATCTGAAGCTAAAGACACGGGTCGCTCTCGCCCTCCTGATCGTCGGCACCATTACCTCCAATCTCCTCATTTTCCCCCATTATCTGGCTTATTTTAATCTGGCCGCCGGCGGTCCCGGTCAAGGGTATCGGATTCTGGCGGATTCCAATCTCGATTGGGGCCAGGATCTCATTGGCCTCAAGCACTATATGGATCAGGAAGGGATGGATCGGATCTGCTTGGACTATTTTGGGAAAGTGGACCCGAAGATTTACGGCATTGCCTATGACCTTCCTGACCATCCGGAGCAATGCGCCGTGATTGCCGTCAGCGTGCAACAACTCTTGGGCTTTACCTATCGGAAAGCGGGGGGTCTGACAATCGCAGTGGCGGATGAAAGTCGGTATGCTTGGCTGAAAAAACAAACTCCGGTGACCGCCATTGGGCATTCCATCTGGATTTTCAGGCCGGGTGAAAAGATCGGTCGAGAGTCCCCAGGGAGTCACTAACTGGAGGCGGAGGAAGATAAGAATCCCCTAGCGCCAGAAAAAGGGGGCACTGCTGAAGCCGGCTGGTCAAGCCCCCTGGGTGGGAGCCAGCGCCGCCTTCCGGCATCCATCAGCGCGAGTGCGCGGGGTAGCGGGTGAGCCGGGTGCGGGGCTGGAGGTCGTCGCCCCAGAGCCGGGTGCGGAGCGCGCCGGCTGAAGACGTTGTCCACCCCGAAGGGCTTGAACACGGAAGTAAGCAGGATATCGGTCATGGAAAAGGACTCTGGTTCGCCTGTTTTTTTATTTTACGGGCAGACCGGAATCTCGTCAAAATTCGCGCCGGGAGCTCAGTCCGCGATGTCCTTGCGCTGGAAAATGATCAAGGCCAGGGCGAAAAAGACCGTGCCGACCGCCATCGCCGCCGCTTTTTGGCCGAACTCTACCGGCGGGATCTCAAAACCACCCTGGGAAGGGAGGTGCGCCGCTGCCCGACTCCCAAGAGGATCGTCAAGGAACTCTGGATGCATGTCCTCGCTTAAAACCGCGTCCGCGCCCTCGCCCGCGAAGCCGCCCTTCTCCGCGGCCTCGCGTATGAACAACTCAGCTTGAAAGGCACCATCTCTCCCGTCCGTCCATGGGCGCCGCTCCTTGCCCCACCCGCCTTGGATGCAAAGGCGCGCTGGCAACTCTATCAAACCATGTTAGATTATCTCGCCCGAGACCCCCTGCCGCTCCGACCGGATCGCCTGGAACCCCGCGCCCGAAAACGACGACCGAAAAACTACCAACGGCTTAATCAACCAAGAAAAATCTTCCGGGAAATCCAACATCAAAACAAATACAGGAAGGCTTAAGTTAGTGCCCTTCGGGACAGTCCCATTATTCATTGCACACCGGCTATCGGCCGTGGTTTCGCTGAGAGTAACCCTTCGCACCATTCCCGTGCAGGCGAATATGATCGCATGGGGAGTGGTCCTCCGCCATCATGGTCAAGGTTGGCACGATTCACTGACGCACGGTGGAGGATTCAGGATGTCGCCGAAACCATGACAAAAATCATGCCCCTGATCCGCACAGGTCAAACCCTGCCAGCAAACGATGCCGTCATGGCAAAAGCCGTCCACATATCCATCCCCATCCGTGTCGCCATGATTCGGATTTTGGCCAGTGGAGATTTCTTGATAATCGTTCAACCCATCGAAATCGGTGTCGGGTTGAAGCGGGTTGGTGCTGGAAGTGTAGATTTCATAATAGTCAGACAGCCCATCACCATCGGTATCCGAATTATTGGGGTCGGTGTGATACCGATATTCTTTCAGATTGGTTAAACCATCTGAATCCGCGTCCACCAGGGAATCACCGATGAGGAGATTAGGAGAAGAAATTCCTCTAAATGTACCGTTCGCATATTCCCATCCGTCGGGGAGGCCATCGCCATCAGTATCTGGGTTGAGGGGGTCGCAACCCGTATTAATTTCTTCCCGGTCGCTCATGCCGTCGCGATCCGTATCACGGTAGAAGGGGTTCGTGAGAAAAAAATACTCCTGATGATTGGTCAAGCCCTCACCATCAAAGTCATCTATCCAGCTTAATTGCAAGGGCTGATGTTGGCTGTCCCTCGGATTAACCCAGAGGTAGTAAATGGTTTGGTCGGGAGTAACCCCGATCTGGGGCTGAGTGGCAGATGGCCCTTTCAGGGAAATGTTGCGGAGGTGCGTCCAATGGGAAGGCTCTGGAATCGTCAAGTTCGGCGTGTTTACGGTATAGACGATAATAGACGAATTGGTGTAATCCTCCGAAAAAGTCGTGGCATAGATTTGAAAATACCCGCCCAATGGTTTGAATGCAAAAGCAACATGAAGCATACCATACGAATCGCCGGTGATCACGGCATCCGGAATGGAAAGTTCCGAATTATGGCGGTCGTAGGCATGCACATTGGGGAACTGGCCCGGATCGGTAAAGGTAATCTGTCCATTACTCAATTTACTTTTTGAGTAGTATAAATAATCGTCCAAAACGAAAATAAGATGAACCGTCGAATCCTGGTCAATATACATATCAAGGGGAGAGTTTTCATGGATAGTGTGTCCTCTTCCAATAACTTCAATGGTATTCCAGTCGAGGGTGTTAGGGTCTGAAAGATAAGCATAGATAACTGCCGCTTTGGAAGAGTCTGCTCTGTTGTAAGCAATTTGGGGCTTATGGTCGGAAGTGGACAAAGCGATATTTTGCACTGAACTAGCATTATTGGAGACGGTTTTCCTGGGCCAATTGGAGGAACTAGAGCCCTCCGCATAATAGAGTTGCTGGTTGCTCTCCACCCATGCGATCCGAATGGTCGAACCGCCGGCCACACTGAGATCCAGGGTAGTAATTAATTTCGAATTCCCTCCCCTTTCCTTCAGGGAAGGAGCATGCCAGGACCCGTCAAACCATGTATAGACAAGATCAACCGCATTTGAAATCCATACCACATGCAGAGAGCCCTTTGCCCCTTTATCAATCCGGGGTCGAATTGAATTGACGGTGGTACTGGAAATAAGGGTTGGAGTGGTCCAGTCATCTTCGATATCATACCTTGAATAAAATATGACTGGCTTTTGAGTAGCGGGATAATATTCACTCCACACCGCATGCACAGTTTGCCCGTCAACCATCATGCTCGGCGCTTGGGCAACATAATTATCATTAGTTCCCCTCGGATTAGGCCACGCCATGGAAGTCGCCGGCTCAGATTCCAAGATCATATTTAAAACAGTAGTCGAATTAATGGTCTTGACCGAGTAGTAATAATTTTGGGACTGATCCGGGACATAATCATCAAAGGTAGTGGCATTCGCGGTTGCCCGACCGATCAAATAATATGGACCGGCCGGCTGAATGGCCCGGCCGATCAGGTAATGCGCGATGCCGGGCACGGAATTCCAGGAGAGTTGATGATGGTCGCCTAATTTGGTCACCAGAATCTTAGTCGGTTGAGCCGGCACCTCGAGCTGCGGCCCGCCGTTTTTCATAGTCTCTTCATATCCCACGAGGGTCGCCGGGTCTCGGACACCCCAATCCTCAAAATTGGCCGCGACCCGCCCCGTGGTTAAATCCATAATCTGGCCGCTGACCGCGGCCCATTGCAGTCCACTCTTGCCATTCGTAAAAGGTTGTGCCTGGCCGGGCAAGTAACCGCTCAGGGGATACCGAAAATGAGTGACCAAGTCAAAGGCGAGACCGCGGGCCGAATCCAAGGCATTGATTCGCTTGTTCCATGAAAAGATCTCGTATCCCCGCCATCGGAAGCTATTCGTAAAGACGGTAAAAATTTTATTGGGTTCGTGCTTGGAATAGGGAAGGGCATATTCGATGCCCCTTTCGCTGGTGAAAGTCACGCGGGAGGAAAAGTCATCCGCCGGGCCTTCGTGCTGCATTTGCCTGAAGGAGAGCGCCCAATCCTGTCCGCCGGAATATAGGTCCGGATAAACGATGGAGTGGAAATAGCCTAAATAGTGATTGTATCCGTCCCTGGGGCTTAAGGGGAAAGGATAATTAAAATGCCCATACAAATGGCCGAATGCCGCCAGGGGACAATGATCCGCGCTGCATTCAATAGTACCTCCATCAACAACATCGTGAGCCGGCCATTGAACTTCACCAGTCATAGTTCCTGCCGTGATTGGATACCTTTCTTTAAGCCATTTCTGGTTACGGCTCGCCTCGGGCATCCCCGTATCAAAGTTCCAGGAATAGCTATTCCAGGGATCCAAATTAGACAAGAATCCTGAAGTTCGAGATCCCTTAAAGACAAGATCAATATTAAATTGATCGTCATAGGTTGCGCAATCGGGAGGATTGTATCGCTTGATCCGAAAACCATATTGGAGGTTTTGGGGGTCGGTCCCGAAATCGGTTAAATCGCGGATTGCCAAATGAAAATCTGGTTTCTGATGTCGCTTGCTGCATGATTCACCGCGGAGAGGCACAAAATCTGAGTTAAAATCAAATGCAACTACGGTGTTCCCGTCATTGACCATTAAATTATAGACCGGAGAATACCAATCCGGAGGCAACAGACCAAAGCCTTGTTGTCCGCCATCCTTTTGGTGAAACTGGCCTTCCACCCACATCCGGTCTTCTTGATCCCGGGCCTTGATCATCGCGATCCATATAACCAGGTCATAATTTTGAGATTGTCCCTCGAAATCCCAGGCTTCTATCCACGGGAAGGGATTATTCGGATCGCGCTGGAGGTCATGCCGGCAGATCATTTCCGTATGCTGAAGGGGATTATTATAATTAAATCCGGTCAGTTCCGGCTGGATGAACAACGGTCCAAATTTACAGGGGTCTTTCCCGATGATGAGCTCGTGGGCATTGGTAAGTCCATCCCTCTCGGGATCAAAGTCCGCATCGGGAACCCAGGGAACCAAGCACCCATGCTCAACTTCATACTTATCGTCCATCTGATCCCCATCGGTATCCGCGTCGCAAGGGTTGGTGATGTTTTGATATTCCTCCCAGTTAGTCAGGCCATCGCCGTCATAATCCAGTTCTGCATCGGGGACGAGGTAATCCATACAACTGTGGGCCTGTTCCCATGAATCAGGCATGCCGTCGCCATCACTATTACTGTTTTGGGCCCGGCAGCAGGGTAGAACGAGGATTATTAGGGCGGCTATTGCCCCGAGACTTGGACGCTTCCTCAGAGTATTCTCCTTTCGTGCTGAAGGGAAGCCCTGATCCTTTTTTTTGCCTCTTGTAGCATAATCAATATAGAATTGTCAAAAAAAATCTGCTGGTTGAGCTGGTTATGGAACAGCTCGATCTTGGACTCGCGCCGGCTGAAGACGTTGTCCACCCCGAAAGGTTTGAACACGGAAGTGAGAAGAATGTTTGGCACGGAGATGAACCCTGCCCGCCTGTTTTTTTATTTTACGGGCAGACCGGAATCTTGTCAAAATTCGCGCCGGGAGTTCAACCCGCGATGTCCTTGCGCTGGAAAATGACCAGAGCGAGGGCGAAAAAGACCGTGCCGACCGCGGCCAGGACGAGGTTATCGCCCCAATGGATCTGGCCGGTGTAGAGAATCTTGGTGGCATCGGCGTAGAAAAAAGGAGTGAGGCGGGCGAGCCACAAGGCGATGCCGGCCCCGGAAAGCCCTTTGTAGAGAATGAAACTCACCAGGATCACCCCGATGCTCAAACCCAGGGCGGGGCGCTGCTCGTTGAGCAGGGTGGCGCAGAAGAAGCTGACCCCGGCCAGGGCCAAGAGCAGGAAGTAGTTATTCAGGAAGATGTAGGCGTATTCCAAAAAGGAAGCCTTCTCCTGGACCCAGAGCGCGGTGGCGCCCACCAGGCTGGCATAACCCACGATGCAAAGCAGGAGCAGGATCAGCAGGAGCGCGGCGAATTTTTCGACCAGGACGCGGCGGCGGGACACGGGTTGAGCCAGGAGCATCTCCAGGGTTCCGCGTTCCATATCTCCGGAGATCACGCCGGTGGCATAGATCACCGGATAAAACCCGACCAAAACCCCGAAGTAGGAAAAGAACTCCATGCACAGCCAGAGGTCGAAATAACTCCGCCCCACCATCAAGGGGGCGTAGAGGCCGATGAAGCCTTTGATCATGGAGGTCTTGTCCACAAAGCTTCGTATCATCTCTCCGAGCGTCGGATACAGGGAAATGATAAAGGAGACCACCAGCGCGATCCCGGCCGACCAAAGCAAAAGCCAGCCCCGTTCGTCCTTCAGGCTGAACTGAAAAATCTTCACGGCTGGCGATCCTTGTCTTCGGCGTAATACTCCAAAAAAATCTCCTCCAGGCTCGCGTCCCGGATGGTGAGGTCGCCGATCGGACTCCGGGCCAGGACCTGGAGCACCTCCTGATAGTGGCCTTCCAGAGCCAGCCGCAGTTTCTTGCCTTCCTGCTGGATGGATCGCACTCCCGGCACCCGGAAGGTATCCGGGTCCACCTCCCGGGTCAATTCCACCTCCGCCCATTTCACCCGCTTCTTCCGCAACTCCTGGATCGCCTCAATCACCACCAGCCGGCCTTCCCGGATCACGCCCACCCGCACGCAAGTCCGCTCCACCTCGTTCAAGAGATGCGAAGACAGAAAGACCGTCCGGCCTTGCTCGCGTTCCTCCTGGATCAACTCGTAAAATACCTGCTGGGCCAGCGGATCCAGGCCGGAGCTCGGCTCGTCCAGGATGAGGAGCCGGGCCTCGTGCATCAGCGCCTGAACAATACCCAGCTTTTGCCGGGTGCCGTGCGAAAGCCCCTTGATCTTGCGGGAAAGGTCCAGGTCCAGCCGGCGGGAAAGTTGTTCGGCTTTTCGGCCCGGTTCGCCTCCGCGCAAAGCGGCCATGCGGGCAAGGAATTCCCCCCCGGTCAGGTGCGAAGGAAGGCCCAAGTCCCCGGGCAGGTAGCCGAGGTGTCGCCGAAGCGAGGATGAGCCGGAATCAATCGGGGTGCCGAAAATTATCGCCTGGCCGCGAGTGGGCCGGATCAGGCCCAGGAGCAGGCGGATAGTGGTAGTTTTGCCGGCGCCGTTGGGGCCGAGAAAGCCAAACACTTCCCCTTTTTCCACCCGGAGGTCCAGATCCTCCACTCCCCGGGCCGACCCGTAATATTTGGTCAGACCTGATGTTTCAATCGCAGGAATCGGCTTTTTCTCTTTCGCGTCTTATCCCCAGCTCAATTCGATCACGGTGTTGGGCGCGCCTTTCCAGGCCTTTTGGAGAAACTGGAACTGGACATTCTTGGCCCCACTCACCAGCAGCAGCCGCTCCAGGGTGCCCAGGATCTGGTAGGCATAGGCCTCATCCGCCACCCCGCCGAAAGCCATGTCCACTTTCACCTGGATGCGGTTGCCGCTTTGCGGGATCACCTCCAGGCCCTCGAAGTCGAAAAAGCGCCGGCGCAAAAGCTGGAATTTTTCTGTGGCCTTGTGCGGGTCGGTCTCCTGGGCCAGGTTCTTGTAAACCTTCATCAGCTCGTCCATGGAGCTGCGGCCCCAGGCGCGGACCGCTTCCACGTCGCCCTGGGCGATCTCGTGCAGCACCGCCACCCCGCAGTGCTGAAAGGTCTCCAGCGGATACCATTCCGAAGGCAAAACCATCTGGCTCAGGACCTTTTGATCTTGCGGGGTGAGGTATTTGCTCCAGTCCACGTTTTTCCGCTTCCGGATCATGCGCACGTAATCCAAAAACAACGTGCCTTTGACATGCTTGGCCATAATTCTACTCCCTTGCTAGACCGGACTTCTTTCAGTTCGAAACAAAGATCGCCTCCGCGATCTGAACCATGTTCAGGGCCGAGCCTTTGCGCAGGTTGTCCAGCGAGATCCAGAGGCTGAAGGCGCTCTCCGCCGTCCGATCTTTCCGCAGCCGGCCCACCAGCACTTCCTCCCGCGCCATCGCCAGCAAGGTGTCCGGATACTCCTCCGCCTCGGGCCGGTCGAACACCAGCACCCCCGGCGCTTCTTCCAATAGCTCCCGCACCTCGGAGAGAGTTGCCGGTTTCTCGGTCTCCACATTCACCGCCGCGGATGCCCCGCAAAAAATCGGAACATAAGCCGCAGTGACCGTGATCGGAAACGACTTCAGGCCCAGGATCTTGGGCAGCTCCTGCTCGATGTCCGACTCTTCTTCCGAGATGCCCGCGGTGAAAGGCCCGACCTGGGGAAAGGTATTGAACGCGGTCTGGCGGTTGAATTTTTGGATCTCCAGTTCCTGCTGATTGAAGATGGAAATGGTCTGGTGCTGGTGCTCCTCAAAACCCGCCCGGCCCGCACTGGTCGAGCCGTGGGTGGAGGCGGCAATCACCCGCTTGATCCCGAACGCGCGCTGGACCGGAGCCAGCGCCAGGGCCAGGGCGGTCGCCACCGGCGCCGGCGTGGCCACCAGCCCGGCGCGTTTCTTCTTGACCTCCGCCAGCGCTTCGGCGTTCACTTCCGGCACCACCAGGGGCACTTCCTTGTAGAGGCGGAAGGCGCGGCTGGCATCAATCACCACGGCTCCGTTCTTGACCGCGGACTCGGCCAGGTCGCGGCTGACCAGGGGATGCGTGCAGAAAAAAACTAGTTTGCTCCCCTGGTAATAATCCGCCTCCACTGCCTGCACCCGGACCTGATCGCCCTGGTATTCGATCAACTCCCCCGCCGTGTTCCAGGAGGCGAACAGCGTCAACTCGCTTACCGGGAACTTCCGCTCGGCCAGCGCGTTCAGCAGCTCCCGGCCCACCAATCCGGTCGCGCCGACCACCGCCACGTTGATTTTTTCCGGCATCAAAGCAGCTCTCTCTGACCGCGACAATACCAGATGCGGCTAAATTGTCAATTGCCCGGAGAAGCTTGCCCTCCCTCAGTTTTTTCTTAAAAGATGGGGTCCAAAAGATGGGGTCGGTGCTAAATTTTAAACTTAAGGAAATTCCTTTTCTACTTATCGGAAGACCGATCCGCTGGTGATCCCCCCACCCGCGGTTTCACTCTTTGCCCTTAAATTTAAAGTTTAGCACTGACCCCCAAACGGAAGCGAGACCGTGAAGCAGGCGCCCTGCCCCTCCCGGCTCTCCACCCGGATCTCGCCGCCGTGCTTCTCTACGATCCCGTAGGCGATGGAAAGTCCCAGGCCGGTGCCCTTGCCTACCTCCTTGGTGGTAAAGAAAGGGTCAAAGACCTTGCCCAGGTTCGCGGCCGGAATGCCCGCACCGGAGTCCCGGATGGAGACGCAAACCCTTTCACCCTCCTGCCAGGTCTTGATCCAGACCTCGCCCTCGCCGGCAATGGCCTCGCCGGCATTGGCCAAGAGGTTCATGAACACCTGGTTGAGCTGGTTGGCCAGTCCCGGCACCGGCGGGATCGGGCCGAACTGCTTGTGCACCGCGATCCGGTCGCGGAAGAGCGGCCGCAGAAGCTCGATCGTGCTCTCGAGGCCCTGGTGCAGGTCCACCCCGCCGGGAAGCGGGGCCTGGTCGGGCCGGGAGAAGGCGCGGAGGTTCTGCACGATCTCGCGCGTGCGGCGGGCGCCCTCGCGCGAGCTCTGGATCAGTTTGGCGATCTGGTCGGAAAGCTCCGAGAACTCGGGCCCGGCCTCCCCGGCCGCGGCCGTGAGCTGGCCCAGGAATTTCTCCAGGTGGTCGAGATTGGCATACACGAAACTCAGCGGGTTGTTGATCTCGTGGGCGATGCCGGCCACCAACTGGCCGAGCGAGGCCATCTTGGCCGACTGAATGAGCTGCGCCTGGGTCCGCTCTTTCTCGCGCAGCGCCTGTTCCAGTTGCTGCGTCCGCTGCTGGACCTTCTCCTCCAGGCCCTGGGTCAGCTCGCGGATGGCCGCCTCTTTCTCGCTGAGACTCTGGATCATGGCGTTGAAGTCCTCGGCCAAAAGCCCGAACTCGTCATTGGCCTGCACCTGCACCTGGACTTCCAGACTGCCGGCCCGCACCTGGTCCAGGGCCTGGCGGAAGCTCTGAAGCGGCCGCGAGACGCTGCGGGCGACCAAGATCGAGAGCGCCACCGCCAGGACGATCCCCACCGCGATCAGGAAGAGGTTGGAGAGAAGGAGGTTGCCGAGGTTATGGTCGGTGGCCACGGCCAGGATGCGGCCGGCGCGCTGGTAATTGAGGATGCCCAGCAGGATGAGCGGGGCGGTGCCCACGAGCAGGAAGATGGCGGGCAGGCGGAAGCGGACCGGGATGATCCACTGGTCGTGCACGTCGCGGAGCCGGCCCTGGGGAAAAAAGAGCGGGACCTGCTTTTGCCAGACCGATTCGGTCAGGAAGAACACCACGGTGGAGGTGAGCGCGCCGACGAGCAGGGCCAGGCCGAAACTCTTGGCCATCTGGATGACGATGACATAGGCCCGGCGCAGGCTTTGGCCGGAGAGATACAGCGTCTCCGCGGTAATGCTCCCGTCCATCGGCACCGGCGAGAGCTCCGCCACCCCCGGCTGGAGGTATCCCCGGGCATAGAGGTAAACCACCGCGGCCAGGCTGACGGCCATCACCGTCCAGGCCATCATGGTGTAAAGCGCGGCCACCAGCGGGTAGCGGAGCGCCCGCCGGCGGAAGTGGATGATGCGGCCGCCGCCGGTAGTTTCGGGCAGGGGCGCGAAGCCGGGCCGCTCGATTACCGCCAGGTATTCGAAGAGCGGGGCGCCGTAGCGGAGAGAGGCGGTGAGGGCGATCAGGCTGGGGAGGGGCACCAGGAGGAGCGGGGCCAGGGAGCCGGCGAAGCGGAACTCGCGCAGTGTGGAGACGTCAATGACCTGGAAGTAGAGGTAGAGGATGAGGCCGCCGAGGAGGTTGCCCAGCAGGATGACCAGGCCGATCAGGAGGGCCCGGCCTTTCATCCGGAGGAGTCTCCGCGGCGATTCTCGGCTTCCCGGAGGCGGAGGTTCTCGTTGCGCGCGAAACGATAGCTGGGGTCCAGCGCCAGGGCCTGGTCCAGGGATTGCCGCGCGCCCTCCCAATCGCCGCTCTCCCGATAGGCCACGGCCAGCCAGGTCAGCGCTTCCGGGTCCTGCGGTTCGAGCTTGACCGCGCGGCGGAAATGCTTGATGGCGCGCTCGCGGTTGCCGCCGGCTACCTTGGGCGCGAACAGGTAATAGGAGCCGAGCCCGATCTCGGCTTCAAGGTTGTCCGGGTCGAGTTCGAGGGCGCGGCGGTATTCGCTCACCACCGCCGACTCGCCGGTCACGGTCGAGACCAGGGAAGAGAAGGGATGGAGCGCGGCCTCGACCTGGTAGAGCCGGCCCAGGAGTGCGTGCACCTGGCCGTTGCTGGGGAGCAGGGAGGCGGCGCGGTTGGCCGCGGCCTGGGCTTCTTCAAAACAAGATTGGGCCTTGGCCGGGTCCTTCTTGACTTCGCTGTAGAAACTGTAAAGGAAAAGGTTGGCGCGCGCCCGGCCGTAAAGGCAACGGGGGTTGTTCGGCTCGCTCTTGAGGCAGCGGGAAAAGATCTGCTCGGCTTGCAAAAGCTTGGGCCCATTGAGCGAGCGCCGGGCCTGGTCCAAGAGCTCGAACCCCTGCGCCACGTTTTCCTGGTCCAAGTTCTGGGCCTGGGTCCAGCCGGGCAAAGCCCATGCGCCAAGCCACACCGCCAGGGTTAGAGCCGGCAATCTCATCCGTTTCATCCTTCCGACCTCCGAGCCTGGAACGCTCGATCACCAGAGATTGCAAAGTTGCTGCCGAGGTCGGGAACGAATCAACTCTTATAAAATTGCATAGTTAGGAAGAATTCGCAACCGTCCCCTGCAAGAAAAGGCGACAGGACCCGCGCCGGGAAAAATTGCAGGAGGAACAAGCCGGGAGGGTTTGCGATAAAAATGGTGGTCTGGGCAATTCCCGGGGTAGGGGCGCGGCTTGCCGCGCCCGCCGGGGGCAGGGCAAGCCCAGCCCATA
>Ga0299912_10003323_pt1 | contig 13138 bp, 10 predicted proteins | sample RVTome_2_FD_207667 | JGI IMG/M metagenome (GOLD analysis project Ga0299912, IMG submission 207667) | Soil microbial communities from uranium-contaminated site in the Upper Colorado River Basin, Wyoming, United States - RVT95D214 (version 2) ...
AGTCAAAAGACATCTCCTCGCTCGACAGCCTCCTTCGCGCGCCCAAGTTCCGGGGAGGGATGGGCGAGCTGTTCCTGGGCGACCTGCTCCGCCAGATCCTCGCGCCTGCGAACTTCACCCTGCAGCACAAGTTCAAGAGCGGCGAGATCGTGGACGCCGTCGTCCGGATCGGCGGGAACCTCGTGCCGGTCGATTCCAAATTCCCCCTGGAGAACTTCCAAAAGTCCATCCAGGCGACGGACGATAAGGACCGCCTCGCCTTCCGGAAAAAATTCGCCGCCGACGTCCGGAAGCACATCGACGCCATCGCCGAAAAATACATCCTGCCCGACGAGGGGACCTACGACTTCGCCCTGATGTACGTCCCGGCCGAGAACATCTACTACGAAACGATCATCAAGGATGAGAGCCTGGGCGAGGAGCGCAGCCTCTTCACCTACGCCGCGGAGAAGCGGGTCATCCCCGTCTCGCCTAATTCCTTCTACGCCTACCTGGGGGTCATCGTCTACGGGCTCAAGGGGATGCAGATCGAAAAATCCGCCCTGGAGATCTTCCGCGGCCTGGCCCGGCTGAAGGGCGACCTGGACCGTTTCCGGAACGATTTCCAGGTCCTGGGCAGCCATCTGACAAACGCCCGGGGCAAGTTCGAGGACGCGGAGAAACGGCTGGATAAGCTCGACGACAAGCTGGAGCTGATGGGAGGCGAGTCGCCGGCGAAGCTTCCCGAAAGCGGAGAATAATCAGCTGCGGCCGGCGATCTTTCCGAGGGCGGCCCGCATCGCCGGCCGGGCGATCAGGACCAGGACGTCGTTTTCCTCGATGCGGTAAGTCCCGGCCGGATTGAACTCATATCCGGCCTGCCCTCCGCGGCGCACGGCCACGAGCAGGGCGCCCGTCTTGTCCCCGATCCGGGCCTCGCCCACGGTCCGTCCCACGAGCGGCGAGCCGCGCTCCACGGTCACCTCGTCCACCCGGAAGGCCTTTTCCCGGTCGCGGAGCATCATATCCAGGAAGCTCGTCGCGGCCGGCCGGACCATCTCCGAGACCATGCGCATCCCGCCGATGAACGTCGGCGAGATGACGATGTCCGCGCCCGCTTTGGAGATCTTCTTGTCCGCGCCGAGCTCGATGGCCTTGGCCACGATCCGGAGCTTGGGGTTGATTCCCCGGGCGGAGATGGTGACGAACAGGTTCTCCTCGTCCGTGGGCAGGGAGAGGAAGATCCCCCGGGCATGGGCGATGCCGGCCCGCTCGAGCACGGAGTCCTCGGCGGCGTCGCCCTGGACGAACAGGACGGCCTTCTTGGAGGCCAACTTGTCCACGATGTCCCGCGACCGGTCCACGGCCACGAACGTCCGGCCCGTCAGGAAAAGCTCCCGGGCGATGGTCTGGGCGGTTTCGTCCCCGCCGCAGACGATATAGTGGTCTCTGAGCCGCGCGATTTTCTTGTCCATGCGTCGTCTCCCGAGGATGTTCTTGAGCTCGCCCTCGACGATGAAGGCCGTGATGGAGGTGATGGCGAAGGCGATCGTGCCCAGACAGACGAGGTTGAAGATGATGGCGAAGACCCGGATGGCCGGGTTGCCGGCCATGCTCTGGACCTCGCCGTAGCCGACGGTCGAGAGGGTGATGACCGTCATGTAGACGCTGTCCAGGATCGACCACTTCCCTCCGCCCAGGATCTTGAATCCGGCCGCGCCCAGGCAGAAGACCAGGAGGAACACCAGCAGGGCGGTGTAGATCCGCCTCCGGTTGACCTGGGCTTCGGTCTCAGGATCGAGCATGGACGGCGCTCCTCCCCTCTCCTCTCAGGATGACTCGCCGGGGCGGTCAGGCCTTGGCCTTCCCGGAATGGATGATCAAGACCGGGACGGTGGAGTGCCTCATGACCTTCTCCGCGACCGACCCGAACAGCAGGTGCTTGAACCCGGCCTGTCCGTGGGTGGCGATGACGATCAGGTCGAACCGCTTCTTCCGGGCGACCTCGGTGATCTCGTGGGACGGCGAGCCCTGGACGATGAGCGCTTGGACCTTGACCCCCCGGGGGATCCGCTTTTTCTTCACATTCTCCATGGAGCTCATCGCCGATTTTTCCAGGGCGCTCTGGAACCGCCCCGCGTCGAAGCTGCCCGGGAGCTCCGGCCCGGAGAGCGAGGGCATGGGCGGGATGACGTGCATCAACCACAGCTCGGCCCGGTAGGTCCGGGCCATGTCCAGGGCGGCATCCAGGGCTTTATACGAAGGGTTGCTGAAGTCGGTGGGCCACAGGATCTTCTGGAATTTTTTCATGAGCGGCCTCCTCAGCCTCGTTCGACCTCGGCCAGCGAGACGAAGACCTTGGCGCCCTCTTCCCGGTAGGCGATCTTGTTCTCGCGGGCCAGCCAGCCCAGGGCTTGATGGACGACCAGGGGTTTTTCCTTGACGAGCTTGGCCAGCTGGGTGAGGCTGACTTCATGCTTTTTCTTGAGGACGTCCCAAATGCTGCCGGCGGTCAGGCCGACTCGTTCTTTCATAGTGATCTTCGTCATTTTTACCTCCAGGGGTCGCGTCTACACTTTCCACTTTTTGCCGGCTCCGCGACCCTCCGCCCCTTCCCTGGGGACGTGCCTAATATATGAGGAAACCGGAGGGTAATTCAACATCTTTTCAGCCGGACGACGGTAGCCCCCCAGCCGCCCTCGAGCTCGCCAGCCGTCTCGAAAGACTCGACTTCGGGCATTTTCTTGAGGGTCGAATGGACCGTGCGGAGCAGAGCGCCCGTCCCCTTCCCATGCACGATCCTGACCCGGAGGATTCCCTTCTCCAGGCAGGCGGCGATATAGTCCCGGACGAGGTCCTTGACCTCAGCCGGCTGGAACGTGTGAAGGTCCAGCTCCCCCTCGATCGGCATTTGAAGGGGAGCCGTTTGATAAGGATCGACGACGGCTCCGCAATCGCAGGTTACGGTCTGGCCGAATTCGAAGAGCGTGACGTCATACTCCTTCCCGCACTTGGGGCACAGGATGGCCATCAGCTTTTCGAAGCGCTCTTACCCCCGATGGACATGACCGCCGTCTTGACCGTCGGCCCGGCGGTCGTGTCGTTGAGCTCCAGGTCGTCGCCGACCATCTCCACGCCTTTGAGGACGTCGGCCAGGTTGCCGGAGATCGTGATCTCCGCCACGGGGAAGGCGATCTCGCCCTTTTCGATCCACAGCCCGAACGCGCCCGTGGAGATGTCGCCCGTAGTGGGCACGCGGCCGAAGCCGATCGTGCCCGTGAGCAAAAGCCCCTTGTCTACGGACTTGATGATGTCCGCGGCCCGCGTCGTGCCCTTGGCCATATAGAGGTTGTTCCACCCTCCCGCGTTGCCCGTGGAAGCCATCTTCAGCTTCCGGCCGTAGTAGGTGTTGAGCAGGTAGCTCTTGAGCACCCCCTGATCCATGACCGTCGTCTTGCGGGCGGGAACGCCCTCGATGTCGAAGGGCGACGTGCCGAGTCCGCCCGCGAGCAACCCGTCGTCGAAGATGGTGATGAGGTCGCTGCCGATCTTTTGGCCGATCTTGTCCAGGAGGAACGATTGGCGGCGGTCGAGCGCCGGTCCGGAGACGCACTGCCCCAAGAACCCGAGCAGGAAGCTTCCGGTGACGGGCGCCTCGAAAACGACAGGGACGTTCTGGCTCTCGACCTTGCGTGCTCCGATCAGTCGGGTGACGCGCTCCACGGCCTTCTTGGCAATGGCTTCGGGCGCCGGGAGCCTGGCTGCCGATGTCGAGGACTCGTACCAGCCGTCTTGGAGGAGGTTGTCTCCCTCTCCGGCCTGGAAGCCTACCCCGCAGACTACGTATGTCTTCTTGTACGATCCCGCGAACCCCTTGGAATTGGCCAGGGAGATGTCGGCGATCACGGAATAGAAAGTGGAACCCGTCGAGACCTTGATCTTCTTGTCGGCCAGCCCGATGGCCTCGACCTTCTTGGCTGCCTCGATCTTGCTCTCGGGCGTCAGGGCGGCGATGGCCGGGTCGAAGACCTTGAGGCTCTCGGCCTGGACCGTCACGGGCTCACGCTCGGGGAGCCCGGCGAAGGGATCGGTTCCGCCCAGGCGGGCGCGGGCGATGGCGTTGTCCATGAGGGGGCGCAGGGTCTCCTCGGAGATGTCCTGCGACCCAGCCGTAGCCAGTTTGCCCTCGACGAAGACCCTCATCGCCAGGTCGAGGTTCCCGGCCTCGGTCAGGCGCTCGACGTTCTGCTCCCGGACATTGACGCTGAATTGGGAGGTCTGCTGGATGATAACCTCGGTTTCAGAGGCGCCTTTCCCGCGGCCGTAGGCCACCAGGCTTTCGGCCAAACCCATCAGGTTGTTATTCGTCTTGGCGTTCATGCGCGGCCTCCCACGGTCATCTGGCGGATCTTGAAGGTCGGCGTTCCGGCGGACACGGCGGCGGATTGGCCGTCCTTGCCGCAGGTGCCGAGGAAGTAATCCATGTCGTTGCCGATGATCTCGATGTCTTTCAGGACCTGGACGTTGGTCCCGATCAGAGTGGCGTTCTTCACCGGCTTGGTGAGCTTCCCGTCCTCGATCATGAAGCCGAGGTTGACGGAGAAGGTGAACTTGCCCGTGTCCTCGACCTGGCCGCCCTGGTAGGTTTCGGCGTAAAACCCGCGCTTGACGCTCTTGATGACGTCCTCGGGTGTGGCCTCGCCGCGGGCCAGCATGGTGTTGCCCATACGGCAGATGGGAACCACCCGGTAGGACTCACGGCGGCCGTGGCCGTTGGGTTCGACGCCCAGGATCCGGGACGACAGCCGGTCGTGCAGGAACCCGACCAGCTTGCCGTTCTCGATCATCATCGCTTTGCGCGTGGAGGTCCCTTCGTCGTCGATATTCATACTCCCGCGAAGGTACGGGATGGTGGGGTCCTCATAGATCGTGACGATGGGATTGGCCACCATCTGGCCCATCCGGTCCCAGAAGATCGAGGTCTTCTGCCAGACGCCCTCGGCCTCGAAGGGATGTCCCACAGCCTCGTGGACCATCACCCCGGACTGGCGGCTGCCCAAGACCACGGGCTGGTCGCCGGCCACGGGGTCGACGGCGCCGAGAAGCGTCACCGCCTCCCAGGCGGCCCGCTCGCCCACGTCCTTGGGCGTTTTTCCGGCCGTACGGAAGAAGGTCAGCCCCACCCGGCCGCCCGCGCTGCCGCTGCCCGTGTTGCGGACCGTGCCCTCCTGGGCCGTGGCCGATACGGACAGTCGGACCTGGGGACGCGCGTCGGAGATGAGCAGGCCTTCGCTGTTGACGATGGTCACGTACTGCATCTCGTCCGCGAAATTGGCCACGACCTTGACGATCCTCTTGTCATAGGCCAGGGCCGCGGCGTAGGCGGCCTTGACCAGGGCGATGCGGTCGTCGAGCGGGGCGTCGGCGAAGGGCTGCTCCAGGAGGTAGACCTGCTTGTCGGGCTTGGCCGGCTTGAACGACGGCATCCGCCTGGCCGCACCCGAGACGGCGATGGCCGCGGCGGTCAGGGCGGCCTGCTTCATGCTCTCCGGAGTGAAAATGCTCGTGTAGCCGAAGCCCGTCTGCTTGCCTTTGAGGACGCGGATGCCGACCCCCCGGATGACGTTCTCCGAGGATTGGCGGATGATGTCGTTCTCCATGACGACGCTCGTCACGACCTTGTGCTCGAAGAACAGGTCGGCGAACTCGCCGCCCTTGGACAGGGCCGCTTCGAGGACCTTGGCCATTTCCCCGTACGGCACGCCGAAGCGCTCGATGTACCCGCTGCCCTGGGCAGCCGCAGTCCCGGCCCGAAGCCGGTTGGGGAGCAGGCCCGTGGTCACGACGGCCCCCAGGCCCGTCCCGGCCAACTTGAGGAATTCACGACGCTCGATGTTTGCCATGCATTCGCCTCCTCATCATTAAACGCACATAGGAGATAATAAGTTCTCTCCGGAAACAGCAGAAAGAGGAATGATAGAATCGGACGGGAATGATGTCAAGGCGAGGAGGGCCGAAGCTATGCGCCCGGGGCGAGCGCCCGCGTGATCGCCCGGACAATCTTGACGGCCAGCTCCGGAAGGTCGTCCTTAATCCATTCCACCTCGAACGACGCGACCAGCTCCTTGCCCCGCTTGAGGGTCAGTTTCACCCGGACCTGCTTTCCCTCGACCGAATAGGTGCCGCTCGGGCGAATCGCTCCTGGAAACTCATTGGCGTCCACAAAAACCCAAGGAGAATCACTTACGCCTTGGCTCGCATTGATGTAGGCCTCGGCCTGCAAGGCTTTTTGCAGTTCAACCGAAAGGTTCAGGTTGTCGTCGTTCTCCTGCGGATCAATCAGCATCGGCCGCAGGATCACAGACTTCAGCATCGACAGCGGAACTTTCGACTTGTCCTCTCCGGTCAATCGCCCCACATCGAAGCTCATGCCCTTGGGCGCCGCGATCTGCGGCCGCTGGATCCCCCCGATGTTTCGGGCGAGCTGAGGCACCTGGTCGGCGGCGTACTGAAAGAGCCGGCTCACATCCACATACTCCTCCTCGCGCAGCGCCGCCCCCCGCATCCCCTGCAGGAGCGAGTACGTCAGCAGTCCCTGGCCATACTGGCTCGCCTCTAAGCTTTCCTTGTCCGCGGTGCATCCCATCAGGACATGGAATCCGGTGGCGTCCTTGAGCCTCTCGATCGCCCGCACCTGGCTGCTCGGCACGTCTCTCTTGTCGACGAGCTTGGCCGCGGCGGCGCCGGCAGCGCAGGTATCGAGGATCATCACCTGCTTTAGCGCCGGGATCCGCTTGATCCAGTCGGTCAGCTCTTCACTCGTTATCGCCGTTGCTTTCCGTACGGCGGGATCGGCCAGCTCCATGCTCCGGGCCTCCTGGGTCAGGTAAGCATAGACATCGGTATCGCCGCTGAGCGCTATGCCATGCCCCGAGAGATAGACGACGAGGATGTCCTGAGGCCTGGCGCTTCTCGCCTTGGTGAAGGCCTGAACGAAGTTCGCTCGGCTGGGCACGATGGCCCGTGGATCTTTCGAAGTCGCCAGAAGCGTCAAATGCACCTTCCCGGCTCCAAACAGCCGTTTGGCCCCGACCTCGAGGGCCGTGGCCATGTCCTGCGCATCCTTGGCCGCCCAGGTCAGCTGAAGCGCCTTGGACGCATAGTCGGTAATTCCCCCGACGATCGCGTAAAGCTCGGGGGGCTGCTTGGCCGAGGCCGTGCCCGGAGCAGGAGTCCAATCCACGGAAGTTCCCCTGCTGGACAGGTAGCCTTCGGCGTTCCAGGCGATGACCTCCACCGTGTTCTTCTGCCCCGGGATGATGGCGGCTCCGGCCAGGTCGACCGTGAGCTTCGTCTTCTTGGCGGCCGGGTCCGGTCTCGGGCCGCGGGCGTCTGAGGCGATCTCCTTGCCGTTGACGAACACCCGGACCTTGCCGATGCCTCCTCCGCGGTCGGCCAAATCGATCTCGAGCAGGGTCGATCCGGGCGCCGGGACCTTCGCCTCGACCTCGGGGAAGAGCTTCACGTCCCTGAACGTCCGTACGTCGCGCAGAGGCTCTGTATTGAACCCCAGGACCTTGGCCAGCAAGCCCGGTTCATAATAGCGCTCCTTGAGCTGGCTGAGGGCGACGGACTCGGACCCGGCGGCCCAATGGAGCCACTCCACGTCGCCGCCGTCGGATGCGTCAAAGCGGCCTTCGGGGTCAACGACGGCCCAGGCCCCGTCATCGAACGAGATGAGGCTGCAGACCTTGCGGCCGCTTTGAACATCCCAGAGCCTGGCCATGCCATCCAGGCCTCCGGTGAGGACGAAGCGCCCATCGGGAGAAAAGGCGACCGGCCACACGTTGTCCGATTCGTCCGAGAAGGTGCGGATCTCCTCACCCGTCTGCGTGTCCCAGAGCCTGGCCGGACCGCTTCCGGTGAGGACGAAGCGTCCATCGGGAGAAAAGGCAACTGAAAGCACGGTGCCCGGCCGGCCTAGGAATGAGAGCAGCCACGGACTTTCCGAATCCGAATGACCGGAGAAGGTGCGGATCTCCTTGCCCGTCTGCATGTCCCAGAGCTTGGCTGTCTTGTCAGAGCTTCCGGTGAGGACGGAACGGCCATCGGGCGAAAAGGCGACCGAAAATAGACCGTCCGAATGGCCGGAGAACGTGCGAATCGGCACGCCTGTCTGCGCATCCCATAGCTTGGCTGTCTTGTCTTGGCTTCCAGTGAGGATATAGCGGCTATCGGGTGAAAAGGCGACCGAAAACACCCCTTCCGAATGCCCGGAGAACGTGCGAATCGGCACACCTGTCTGCGCATCCCACAGCTTGGCGGTCCCATCATCGCTTCCGGTTGCGACAAAGCGGCCGTCGGGCGAAAACGCGGCCGAACGCACGCCGTCCGAATGGCCGGAGAACGCGCGAACTTCCGCGCCGGTCTGCGCGTCCCAGAGTCTGGCCGTATTGTCCCAGCTTCCGGTGAGAACCGAACGACCGTCCGGAGAAAACGCGACCGAAAACACGAAATCCGAATGCCCCCTGAACGCGCGAATTCCCGCGCCCGTCCGCGCGTCCCAAAGGCTGGTCGTATGGCCCCAGCCTCCGGTGAGCATGGTGCGGCCGTCCGGAGAGAATGCGGCCGCAAACAGACCATCCGAATGGCCGGTGAACGGACGAATTTCCTTTCCCGTCCGCGCGTCCCAGAGCTTAGCCGTCTTGTCGTTGCTGCCGGTCAGCACGTAGCGGCCGTCCGGAGAAAATGCCACTGCAAACACCATATAAGAATGGCCGCAGAAAACACGGATCTCAGCGCCCGTCTGCGCGTCCCAGAGCTTGGCTGTTTTGTCATAGCTTCCGGCAAGCACGGAACGGCCATCGGGTGAAAATGCGACCGAGGTGATAGTTGACGAATATCCGGGGCCGGAGAAGGTACGAACCTCCGCGCCCGTCTCCGCATCCCAAAGCTTGGCCGTGCCATCGTCGCTTCCAGTGAGAACGAAGCGGCCGTCCGGCGAGAAAGCGACCGCCCACACAGTTTCCGAATGGCCGGGAAACGTGCGGATCTCCGCGCCCGTCCGCGCGTCCCAGAGCTTGGCCGTATTGTCATTGCTCCCGGTGAGTACGAAGCGGCCATCGGGTGAAAATGCGACCGAATAGACCTCATTCAAATGGCCGGAGAAGGTGTGAAGCGCCGCGCCCGTCCGCGCGTCCCACAGCTTGGCCGTTTTGTCATTGCTCCCTGTAAGCACGAAACGGCCATCGGGTGAAAAGGCGACCGATCTGACCCAGTGCGAATGACCGGAGAACGTACGAATTTCGGCGCCCGTTTGGACATTCCAGAGCTTGGCCGAATGGCCCCAGCTTCCGGTGAGGATCGAGCGGCCGTCCGGAGAAAATGCAACCGAAAACGCACAAGGCGAATGGCCGGAGAACGTCCGGATCTCCTCACCCGTCCCCGCCTCCCAGAGCTTGGCCGTGCCATCCTCGCTTCCCGTGAGAACGAACCGGCTGTCGGGGGAAAAAACGGCAGAAAAAACCGTTAAGCTATGGCCGAGCTGGGGCACCAGCCGGACCTCTTCCTGCTTGAGACTCTCGTCCGCTGGGCCGGCATGATTTTGGGCAAAGCTCCACGAGCTCCAGAAGCCGACGGCGATGATGGTGAGGACGGCCCTTAGCCGCGATCTCAAGAAGCGCCTCCCCGTGATCGGCGACGATGCCGAACGCCCGATGTCCGACGCTCTCAGTCCGAGGATTTCTTTTTCCCGAACAAGGCGCCCAATATCTTCTCTACGTCCAGCGTCAGGCCATACACGAAGGACATCGGATAGTCCGTGCGGATCCCTGCCCCGGCAAAGAGCTCCATGACACTGAAGATCTTGTAGCTGGCTCCCACCGCATACAGGTCCGGCTCCAGGGAAGGCGCTATCCCGACCGTCAGTCCTAGAGGGAACGTCTTGACCGGCCGCGACTTCAGGTCGAGCTGGGCCCTGTCGGCTTGGCCGGACCAGACGATCATGATGTAGTACGGCTGGATCGCACCCCTTTCATTCTCCTGCCAAAGGGTCTGCAGCCGGAACGTTCCCCTCGAGACGAAGCGCGGCTGCCGGTCTGCCTCCGGAGCTATCAGAAAAAAACGAACCGAATACAACGGTTGAAGACCTTCGTCCTTGACGTTGATCGCACCCACATGGAGCCCCGGATTCGTCTCAAAGTGCTTGGTGATCACTCCCAGCACATCGCTGACGCCGGTGACATCAGCTTGAACCACTTTATAAAATATGCCTGTGACCATTTCCGAGATCCCCCCTTTCGAGGCGGCTCGATCACCTTCAGGCAAAATGACCGCTAAATTCCGGCGCGTCCGCATCCCGCGTCGAACAGGCACATACGGCTCTTCTTTATTATAGAACCCGAAGACGACCCTATCGCCGGAGCTGAATCCCTTCGCCATTTCGGACGACAGATGATAGCCTTTCCCCAGGTCGGGGTAGGCCGGATCGACCGGAAGGGCTGAAAAGACAAAGTAACCTTGCCCAATATAGACAGGGGTAAACAGTTTTCCGCTTTCATCCGCTAAGCTCAACCTCAAATTTCTAAGGACTTCCTCTGTTTTGCCCGCTTCGGCCTTCGTCCTGTCAGAGTTGAGCACTTTCACGAACACTTCAACACCGGTCAGGGCGGTTACGATCCTATCGCTCAGCCGGGTGTCGAAATCCTTATTAGCGTTCTTATCGAAGGTGAGGTCCGAGTTGAAGGTCAAGGCCACGTCGGGCTCTTCTTGTTTCTGGGAGTCGGCATCATTGCCGGGAAAGGCCACCCGAAGCCCGAAGGCGGGGTTCTTGGCCCCATCCGCCAGAGGCAGCCCCTTGATCTGATCGAAGAAGGCGTCGACCACTTCCGTCCACAGGACGAGATCCGCGTTCGCCTCCTGGGCCAAGCCGAGGTTGCGGCGTATGATCCGCCACCGTTCTTCGACAGGAAGATTGCCGAGCTTGATCGCCGCTTCAGGGCTGATCTCCCATGAGATCCCCGGCGTCAATCCCTCCACGTCCGGAGGCGAAAGAAGAACGCGATGGTAGAGATCCGGAGAATCCTTGTCGGGCACGGTCTTGCCCACGACCAGGCTGACGAACTTCTTCTCTTGTTTTGAGGCTGACTCATCCTGGGCGAGTGCGTTGAGCGCCAGACCGGCCAGCAAGACAAGCGCGATTCCCATGACCGACATTCTTCTGATGAACATCGAATTCACCTCCTCAAGTGACCGGAAACCTAAAGAGAGATGTGTTTTTCAAAATACGATTCTTAGCCCTATAGATGATGATACTTCCGATATCGGAATGCTGTCAACTGAACACACTGGTGGCCGCTGAGCGGGCTTGAAATCGAACCATATCGGTTCCAATCAATCCGCTCGGCCGGCCTGACCCGGACCGAGCCCTGACTCAACGAGAACAATGAATTTTTTTTCGAGATGGTGGGGATAGTAGGACATCTTGGCCCGGCGCAGGCCGGCGATGCCCATGTCCTGCTCCCGGTTGACGTATTTCAGGCCGGACCATTCGTGTTTGACGAATTCCCTGTTGATGAACTGGGCCAGCCCGTCGAAGCGCGGGTCGGCGATCTCGAGGTGGATGACCGCCGTGTCATCGTTCAGCTTCTCCCCGATCGAGAAGGCTTGGACGCGGCCCTCGACTTCGACCGCGCCGCCGGCCAGGCCGAGCGGGTCGTAATGGGCCAGGATATCCAGGACGGCGGTCCTTTGGACCTCCCCCAGGCGGCCGTCTCCGCCGGATTTGCTCTGAAACCACTCCTCAAAGAGGCTCCGGCAGGTCGGGAGATGCTCCGGCTCGAGCTTCAGATAGCGGAAAACGCAGCTTTTCTCGAACTTCTTGATTCGGTTTCGCTTGCCGTCGTATTTCTTCCCGCGGAGATGGATGAGGTCGGCGGCGCGATAGACATAGTCGAAATTCTCGGCGTCCTCCTCGATCCGCAGGCCGGCGCAATGGCTTTTCACGAAGGATTCCGGGACACAGGCCAGTCTCCCGCTCGCGGAAAGGCAGGTTTCGATCGTCTCCCTGATCTTGGTCATACCGATGGGCGGCAAGAAGAACTCCGGCTCCGAGCGGGGCCGGGAGAGCACACAGAGGTTGCCGTTGATCGTGGTGAACGTCGGCCGCTCGTAATGCCGCCAGGTGTAGATATTGGTGAAGATGACTTCGCAGGCTTCGGACGGATGGCGGCGGATGAAGCCGTCGATCGTCTCTTTGTCCTCGAGCTCGACCGGCTTGAATTCGGGAAAGAGGGGCGGAACGCTCAACGTCCTTTTCTCTTGACCATGATCCGGCACAGGTCGCGGCGGCAGCCGTCGCACAGGGCGGGCGGCTTGATCATGGACATGGGCGCGGCCTCCACGGCCTCGAAGCCCAGCCCGGCGAAATAATCGGGGATAACGGTCGTCAGGTAGACGTCCCGGCGGGCCTCCTCGAACAGCGCCGCGACCAGCCGGGCGCCGAGCCCCCGCTTCCGGAACCGCTCCTCCACGGCCAGGGACCGGAGCTCCAGGCAGTCCAGGTGCTTGGTCAGTCCGCAGATGCCGACGACCTCGGCCCCTTCGACCGCTACCCAGAAATCGTCCGCTTCCATGCCTGCGTAGTCGAGGTTGGTTTTTGTGGCGAGCCCTAGAATCCCAGCTTGGTCGGCCTTGTTAGCCTTACGAATGATCATCATTTCAGTTCCGCTCCGGCAAAAAAAAACGCGCCTGAGAGGGGTCGAACCTCCGACCTACGGATCCGGAGTCCGTCGCTCTATCCACTGAGCTACAGGCGCGCGCCGGGCCATAATATTACACCATTGACGGATTGGTGTAAATTGAAAAGAAAGGCAGCCTGCGCTTAAATCGAATTTCTTGGCCCCTAAAACGCTTCTAAGGGGGAAAAAGAAGGCGCTTTAGGGAGCTATTTTATTGACTATCACAGCATTGCGCAGGCCCGACCCCATTTCTTCCATTTCTTTTGAAAAGACTTGCTTGCTACAACCATTGTGACATGATAGATTGTCAGAAAGGGGACAAAGTACATTTTCAGTTCATTCGGCATTTTTTTCAAGGAGTACTAAATGGCAAAAATCAAGCTGACCAAAAGCTGGGGGATGATCTTGTTGGGCATCTGGCT
>Ga0299912_10003324_pt1 | contig 13135 bp, 10 predicted proteins | sample RVTome_2_FD_207667 | JGI IMG/M metagenome (GOLD analysis project Ga0299912, IMG submission 207667) | Soil microbial communities from uranium-contaminated site in the Upper Colorado River Basin, Wyoming, United States - RVT95D214 (version 2) ...
TACGATGTCGCGAGTATCATCGGTGGAACCGCCGTCGGCGATCATGATGACGGGGCGCAGAGCCTTGAAATGATCGTAGAGCCCTTGAGAGACCATCTCCAGGACATGGCCGATCGTGGCTTCATTATTATAGCTCGGGATGCCGACCAGGATATCGGCCTGTTCGATCATTTCGATTCTTTTGGCCGCGAAAGGCCGTAGGGAAGTATTATATTTCATCGCCAGGGCTTACTGCTGCCGCCAGGGTCCTGCGGAGTTATCAAGCCGAACCGCTTCCAGCAACCTCTCGTCGAAATCGGGGATGGCCGAAAACACTCTGGTCCAATTGGGGATCATGGGCGGGCCGAGCGGGTCGTCGAAGATGGTTTCGGCGGCGGTTCTGATAGCGCTGGAAAAAACACCCACCGCGAATTCCTCTTCGTGCTTGTCGTATCGGAGGTTATTGATCATGGCATCACCGTGGTACTTGGTGATCAAATCCTCGGCGCTTCTTTGATAGGCAGCCCGCAGCGAATTGAAAAACACCTGATTATAAACGACACCCTCGCTGGCTAAGGTCCGAAAAATCGACTTGGCGATATCGATCGCCATCTTGTTCAGCCCTTTTTCCTTGTCTTCTGCAGAAAGCATCTGGTGTTTATGTTCATAATTGTCGCAAATTTCAGCCTGACAGATCCGCGGCAGCGAGCAGTTGCGATATATTTCGGCGAGCACGCCAACTTCCAGACCCCAATCGGCCGGGATGCGATTGATGCGAGCCAGTTCGGTTGTCATGGAAAATTCGCCCGCCAGAATATATCTAAAGCTATTGAAATATCTCAAGATTCCTTTGTTGCCTACCAGCTTCATCAGGGCCCGGATCAGCGGTGTGACGAATAAACGGGTTACCCGGCCATGCATCCTGTCGGTTATCCGGCTATAGTAGCCTTTGCAAAATTCATAGTCGAGCTTATCGGAGGCAACCGGGTAGATCAGCCAGCCCAGCATCTCTCTCGAATAAGTCATGATATCGCAGTCGTGGAGCGCAATAACGCGGCTGCCGCCCTCGGCCAGGATATAGCCATTGGCCATCCAGGTGCTGCGCCCTTTGCCGTCAGGCCCGGGGTTTAAATCGTTTTCAACCAGCTCATCATAAAGTGCCTGAATACGCGGCCCGCTGTTCCAGACGATATTAACCTTCTGAGGAACGTCAGCGAAAAATCTTTTAAACTCGTCGAATTGCTGACTATCGGCCTGGCCCAGCGTAACTATGATTTCGCGCAGGTATCCGACCGGCTTCAACTCCGCCACGATTTTCGCTAATCCCGGCCCGCCGATCTCTGAATAAAGTGAAGGCAGAACAAGGGTGATACCTTTACGCTGGGAAAAATCGGATAACTCATTTTCGAGATTGTCGAGATTCGCCTGTTTTAGTCTGTGGAATGTGGCGACAATCCCATTTTGATAGAAATCGCTCATAACCCTCCCCCGGGCCCGCCGATCAGCCAATTATAATGAGCTGAATGTCCATGACGTTGGTGCCAGTGGGTCCCGTTTTGATCAGATCACCTACCCGATCAAAATAATGATAGCTGTCGTTATTATCAAGCGATTCCTGGGCATTTATTCCAGCTTCCGCGCCCTTGGTTAGCGTCTTATTATCGGCGAAAGCGCCGGCCGCGTCCGTCGGTCCATCCGTGCCATCGGTTCCCACCGAGGCGATCAGGACGTTTTCGAGATTCTCCATCTGCAGGGCTGCCGCGAGAACCAATTCCTGGTTGCGGCCACCATTGCCGGAACCCTTGACAGTGACGGTTGTTTCGCCGCCATAGATGAGCATCATCGGGGGGTCATCGAGTCCTCTGGTAACCGCCAATTGCCGGGCCTGTTCGATGAGATTGGAGCCTATTTGCCTCGCTTCACCTACAAGCTTATCTGACATGATCTTCGTTTTATAGCCGAGATAACGGCCTGTTTGCTCAGCGGTCTGGAGAGCCTGCCTGTTGGAGCTGATGACCAGTTCGATATTATTTTTAAAAATGGGATCGCTGGGTTTGGGTGTCTCGCGGATTTCCCCTTTTGCGCCGGCCCAAAGGTAATCGAGGATCGATTGAGGTAAATGGGCAGGAAGGCCATAATTGTTCACTACTTCCAGGGCGGTTTTAAAGGTCGATGGATCGCCCACGGTAGGACCGGAGCCAATCGATGAGAGATTATCGCCGACGACGTCCGAGATTGCCAGCGTCAGGAGCTTTATGGGGTAGGCCGTTTGGGCGAGGCGGCCGCCTTTTATCTGAGATAGATGTTTGCGGACCGCGTTGACCTCATGAATATTGGCGCCGCATTTCAGCAAAAGCTGATTTGCCCGCTTTTTTTCATCGAGCGTGATTGGATCAGCGGGTAGAGCCCAGATCGCCGAGGCACCGCCGGAGAGCAGGCAGATCACGATATCGGAGGGTTGGCATGATTTCAGAAGCTGGAGCGTGCGGCGCGCGGCCAGCAGGCTGTTTTCATCGGGGACAGGGTGGCCCGCTTCCATTACCTTCATATAATGCAACGGCGTGCCGTGGTCGTGTTTGATGCAAATCAGCCCGCCGGCAATCCTTTTAAAAAACAGATTTTCGATCGCCTTGGCCATGAATGCCGAGGCTTTGCCCGCGCCGATAACGTAAATTTTGCCGGTTTTATCAAGATCGATCGCCTTTTCACCGACATGAAGGCGTTGATAGGTAAGTTTTACGTTTTTATTAATGGCATTTTCTGGATTTACGGATTCAATGGCCTGCCAGAATACCTTCATGGCGTCTTTACGGAATCGTTGCTGCTTCTCGCTGTTCTCTGTCATTATCAAATGCCCTTCAGCAAAATTGATTCTGATATATATTTTGTGAAGCGGAAGATGTCGCCTCAAGCCACAGTTGTCCGATGGCGGAGTCGCTGACCGCCCGGCATGACGGTCTATATAATATCGATGCCGCTTTCAATCAATGCAAATATTCAAATAAGTTATCCGGAAAAATATCTCTCATTCTTTACATCTTGTTGAGCAAAGATTTTGCGGACGCTCTTCGACTGCCCGCCAGGCATCACCACCGCATTGAACCGGCCGTGAGGAAAGCAAGGCTGTTTGACCGTTATCTCAAATGTCCGCAACGACAATCTGAGATTCGTTCACAAAAGCCGATTCATGTCTATGGCAAGGTCTAAAAGGCGGATATTCCCGATAAATTCGGTCGGCCCTGCGCGGTCGGGCGGCAGTTACTTGATCATGGCTTAACGCCGGGGGTCTTGCCAAGGCGTCCGCGGTAGAAGAAATAAACGCCGATTCCACCGGTGGCCACGAGCATGAGGCCGATGATCGTGGAAATCATCCCGGACAGCGTAAAACGTCCGAAAAAATGCACGACCATGCTGATGCCCACCAGGATCAGAAAGCCTGATGTGAGAAGCTGAATCGGTTTCATCGGCCTGTCTACCTTCCATCAATTCCGGTCATTTATGATTATTATCGGAAAAATGTCCGATTTTATAAACCGGTGAAAGCGCACATTCTGCTCGGCAGACTATTATGGGATTCATTATCCGGCGGCAGCCGAAGAAGAATCTGATACAACATCACTAAATACCGGCCTTTGACAGGTGGCTTAAATTAATTGACTTTGATGGCCTGGTTTATAATATTAGAAAATTATGTTGGAGAGGCAATTGCTCAAGCGATAGAGGGCAGCGATGAAAAAATTTGATCCGGAAGACATAAAAGTAATTCTGGCCACCGACTGCGGTTCCACCACCACCAAGGCGATACTGATCGAGCATCGCGACGGCGAATACCGATTGATAGTCCGTGGTGAAGCCCCGACGACCGTGGAAGCGCCGTTCGAAGATGTCACGATGGGGGTGTTGAATGCGATCGGCGAGGTGGAAGAGCTGTCGGGAAGAAAAATACTCGACTCCAATAACAAAATAATTACGCCCGCTAAAGATAAAACAGGCACCGATATCTATATCTCAACCTCATCGGCTGGCGGTGGATTGCAGATGATGGTCGCCGGCGTGGTGCGCTCGATGACCGCCGAATCGGCCGAGCGGGCCGCGATGACTGCCGGCGCGATTGTCATGGACGTGATCGCCTCGAACGATAAACGGTTGCCGCATGAGCAAATCGAAAGGATCAGGCATCTCCGGCCGGACATGATCCTGCTTTCGGGTGGGATTGACGGCGGCACGACCACGCATGTGGCTGAGCTGGCCGAACTTATCGCGGCCGCCGACCCCAAGCCCCGACTGGGCTCCGGCTATAATTTGCCGGTTATATACGCCGGCAACGTCGATGCCCGTGAAGCCGTAAAAGAAACGCTCGAAGACAAAACGGCGCTTGATATCGTCGATAACCTCCGCCCGGTGCTGGAAAGAGAAAATCTCCTGCCGGCCCGCGAAAAAATCCATGACCTGTTCATGGAACACGTTATGGCGCAGGCGCCCGGCTATTCCAAATTAATGACCTGGACCGACGCCCCGATCATGCCCACTCCTGGCGCGGTGGGGTTGATCATTAAAATAATTGCGGATCTGGAAAATATCGAGGCAGTTGGCGTGGATATCGGGGGCGCCACCACGGATATATTCAGCGTTTTTCGACCCGGCGGCGCGGAGGGGATTTTTAACCGAACCGTATCGGCCAACCTGGGCATGAGTTACTCCGTATCGAATGTATTCGCCGAGGCAACTTTGCCCAATGTCATGCGCTGGGTGCCTTTCGATATGGACGAGCGCGACCTGCGGAACAGGGTCAAGAACAAGATGATCCGGCCCACCACGATTCCTCAAACGCTTGAAGAGTTGATCCTCGAACAAGCCATTGCCAAGGAAGCCCTGCGGCTGGCTTTTATTCAGCATAAATCGTTCGCCACCGTATTAAAAGGCGTGCAGCAGCAGCGGACGATCGCCGATGCTTTCGAGCAAACGACGTCCGGCGCGACGCTGGTTAATATGATGAGCCTAAATATGCTGGTCGGTTCGGGCGGCGTGCTGTCCCACGCTCCCCGGCGGCAGCAAGCGGCGCTGATGCTGATCGACGCGTTCTTGCCGGAGGGGGTAACCCGGCTGGCGGTCGATTCGATATTCATGATGCCCCAATTGGGCGTGCTCTCGACGCTTCACCAGAAAGCCGCCACCGAGGTTTTCAACAAAGACTGCTTGATTCATCTGGGCACCTGTGTCGCTCCCCGCGGCGAAGGTAAGGCGGATCGGGAAGTAATGTCATATGTGGTGGAACTCCCCGACGCCAAGCGGGAGACCGGCGCATTGAAATTCGGCCAGATGAAACTGATCAAACTGGGTATGGACAAAAACGGTCAGCCGATAAAGGCCAAAGCGGAATTTCACCCGGCGCGCGGTTTCGACCTTGGGCGAGGCAGCGGCAACAAGATCGAGGGGACGGTATCCGGCGGCGTGGTCGGATTAATTCTTGATGCTCGCGGCCGGCCTTTTGTACTGCCGACCGACGCGAAAACCAGGGTTGCCAAACTTAAGGAATGGATGCTGGAACTCAATATATACGATAAAGATTTGCTGGAGAAACTGATCAAGCAGTATTGATTTAGCAGAAATTGTATCAAGTATCTGCAAAGCGATAGAGGGAAGCCATGTCTCATGCTTACACGCCCGGACTGAGGGTGACTAATAAAACGAAGATTACCAAGAAACGGATTTTGCCGCTGAAAGGCGACGTCGTTGTAGCGGTCGGCGACAAGGTTTCGCCGAATAGCGTCGTGGCTCGCACCGAAATTCCCGGCCCCGTCGAACCGATCAATGTGGCCAATATCCTGGGTGTGCCGCCGGAAGACGTGGCTGAGGCGATGCTCAAAAAAGAGGGCGAGGCGGTTGAGCAGGGTGAGGTTATTGCCAGGTCCAAATCATTTTTTGGATTATTTACTTCGGCGGCCAAGGCTAAAATATCCGGCACCATAGAGAACATCTCCCATATCACCGGCCAGGTGCTGCTGCGCGGCGCACCTATGCCGGTCGAGGTGAAAGCTTATCTCGAGGGAGAAGTCACGGAAGTCTTCGAAAACGAAGGGGTGGCTGTAACCACGTGGGGAGCGTTCATGCAGGGAATTTTCGGTATCGGTGGCGAGGCTTACGGCAAGATCAAGATCGTCTCAAAAACCAACAAAGATATCCTGAGCGAAAAAGAAATCGATAATTCCTGCAAAGGCTGCGTAATAGTGGGCGGCTCACTGGTTACTGCCGACGGTCTGAAAAAAGCCATCGCCGTCGGGGCGGTTGGGATCGTGGTCGGCGGTTTTAACGACAAAGATTTGCGCGATTTTCTCGGTTACGATTTGGGCGTGGCAATCACCGGCAGCGAGGGTAAGGGGATATCGCTGGTAGTTACTGAAGGCTTCGGCGAAATAATGATGGCTCAGAAAACCTACGATATGCTCAAGGCGCACGCTGGCAAACTCGCCTGCATAAACGGCGCCACCCAGATTCGAGCCGGGGTAATCAGGCCGGAAGTCGTGATACCATCATTGGAAAATATTAGCAAAGCAGATCAGGTGCTTCAGCAGGAAAACGTCGGCCTCGAGGTCGGTTCGCCCATCAGAATTATTCGTGAGCCGTATTTTGGCAGGCTGGGCAAGGTGGTTGGATTACCGGCGCCGCTGCAGAAACTCGAATCGGAATCACATGCCCGGGTACTGGAAGCGGAATTCCCGGACGGGACAAAGGCGATCATACCAAGGGCCAACGTCGAGGCGCTGGAAGAATAAGGGGTAGAGACGCAAGATATTGCGTCTCTACGAAGGGCTATAAAGGCCGCGTGTCGTAATTCATTATGACCGCCATCATAAAGGCCACCACCTTGCGGTCACAATAAATTGTGACACGCAATTTAATCGTATGCCCGCGTGCTCGAAAGCTGAGTTTCCAGATGGGACCAAAGCGATCATACCAAGGGCCAACGTCGAGGCGCTGGAAGAATAAGGGGTAGAGACGCAAGATATTGCGTCTCTACGAAGGGCTATAAAGGCGCGTGTCGTAATTCATTATGACCGCCATCATAAAGGCCACCACCTTGCGGTCACAATAAATTGTGACACGCAATTTAATCGTATGCCCGCGTGCTCGGAAGCTGAGTTTCCAGATGGGACCAAGGCGATCATCCCAAGGGCCAACGTCAAGGCGCTGGAAGAATAGGGGGTAGAGACGCAAGATATTGCGTCTCTACTACGAAAAGCGATTTACAATACCCCGCCCTGACTGTCATAGACCTCGATTAAGGTCGAGGCCACAGGCTATAGGCAATCTAACAAAAAAGGGCGGCAACTTAACCGCCCTCGCTCATCTCTGTTTCTCAAATATATTATTTTTTGACCTTGGTATATTTTGCTTTGCCCATGATGTTCCAGGTTTTGCCGCCATCGAACGAACTTTCCACCGTCCAGTCAAAGCTGATGGGTGTTTCATTAAAAGTCGACATGCGGCTCAGGAACGACTTACCTTGCCACATCTCCTGGCCAACCAGTGACGTTTTCCCGTTCTCTGTTTTGCCAGTATAGATAGAAAGGCGAGCGGCTACATTGTCGATCCAGACCGCCTGCCATTCGTTTTTCTCACGGTCGAAACTCTGGACCATGAATCCCCGGAACGGCATCCCCATCATTACGCTACTGAATGTTGACTGCACGGCGCAACCATCGAGTATTTTGCTATACGTGGCGGTGCCTTTGGAAGCGTTCCAGACACTGGGATCTTTTTCGTCCTGCCATTGCATGTCGATGTTCCAATTTCCTTCGAGGTGGGCAATCTGTTGCATCTGCGCCGGTGGCCCCATTTCGGGCATGGTTTCGCCGGTTTGCTCCTGGGCAACGGCGATGGCGAATGGCAAGACCAGCAGTATCAGCACCATCGCAATTTTGTTCATTTTCACGTTTCGATCCTCCATTTGGAAAAAGGTTAAAATTTTTTCGCCTGATTATCAATAAAGGGCTCTAATCATACTTAATCAGTCTAAGTGATGCAACCTAAAAATGTACTATAATGGTCGATTATATCACTGTTTATATACGCCGGCATAAATCGTACGGTAAGCGATTAGAAGTGCTTGAGCTTGGTGCGACCGGCATTTTGCTTGACCGAACTGACATATTTACATTAAGATAAAATCCTTATGGGTAATGGCAAATCTCAATGCAGTATAGTTTTTGCCCATTATGCCCGACATGATCGCATTGTTCGGTCCTGGACAGAATGAGGGAATTAATATCAGAATAAAATTATACAATTTAATAAATATCCAAGCTTAAGTGAGGTATTCATGAAGCAAAAATTCTGGTTGGGCTTATTGGTGGTGCTGCTTATTGCAGCAGGCCCGCATGCCCAGGAATCTGCAACCGCGGCGCCTGATTCTGGAGCCAGTCCTCTGGTGAAACCGCCGGGCGAAGTGATCGCCAGCGATACGCCGAACGATGCCGGCGGCTCGATTACGATCAAATGGGAGCGATCGCCCGACGACATCGCGGGCGTCGCCGGATTCGGAGGTTATAATATTCTGCGGGGCACCTCCCCTGACGGGCCGTTCGAATCGATCGGGGAAACATCGGGCGGAGGTGACCCCGATGATCCCATGCATAAAACTTACCTCGATAATAATACGACGGACGGCGTCGCCTACTACTATGCTATCGATTCCAAGCTAAACGGCACTATGGCCCGAGCCATAACCGCCACGGCCATTGTCTCCAAGCAGCAATGGTTCAATTTCGGCCTCGTGAATATGCTTATTGCAACGGTATTCCTGATTTCAGCCATTCTCTATTTTATCTCCAGCGCCAAATCCGGCAAGAAGCTGTACATCAGAAAAATCGCCGGCCTTGAAGCTGTTGACGAGGCGGTCGGACGCGCCACCGAGATGGGTAAGAAGATATTTTATATCCCGGGCACGCAGGATATGGATAATGTCCAGACTATCGCCGGCCTGACAATCCTCGGCCGGGTGGCCAGACTGACCGCTCAGTATGAAGCGAGGATCGACGTGCCGGTATCGAGGTCATTGGTCATGGTGACGGCGCGCGAGGTGGTCAAGGAGGCGTATTTAAAAGCCGGCCGGCCCGATTCCTATACCGATGATATGGTGTATTACCTCACTGATGACCAGTTCGGCTATGCGGCAGGTATCGACGGCATGATAGTGCGGCAGAAGCCGGCCACCATTTTTTACCAGGGCGCATTCTATGCCGAAGCGCTGCTCCTGGCGGAAACCGGCAATTCTATCGGCGCGATTCAAATCGCCGGCACGGCCATGCCTTCGCAGCTACCGTTTTTTGTGGCGGCCTGCGATTACACGTTGATCGGCGAAGAGCTTTTCGCGGCCAGCGCCTATTTATCTCACGAGCCCAGGCTGCTCGGGTCGCTTAAGGGCCAGGACTGGGGCAAGGCGGCGATAATTTTAGCTCTGCTTCTGGGCTTTCTGATCCAGGTGTCCGGCCTGTTCGATTTCGCCTCACTTTTTAGCGTGGCGGGAGGTTGATCGATGAAACGAGAAATTCCGCTTCTGATCGCCGGTATCGTCGGCTGCGTCCTGGTCATTCAGTATTTCATTCCGCATACCCCTTTTGGCACCTTAAATGACGTTTTCTCCGATTGGTTTTCGATCATCCAGGCTACAGCTATCTGGCTGGGAGCTTTGAACCTCATTAAAGTGGCGGGCGACAAAGTATATAAGAAGCAGAAAGACTGGCCATTTTCGCTGATAATCATAATCAGCTTTTTTATAATGGTGGTGGTCGGGTTCTTTTTTTCGGGCGGCCGCAGGTTCCTCGAGCCCGGCACGCCATTTTCCCAGCTTTACGATTACGTTTATTCGCCGTTGATGGCGATGATGTTCGCTCTGCTGGCGTTTTTTGTCGGTTCGGCTTCTTACCGGGCATTCAGAGCGCGCAATAAGGAAGCCACCATTCTTCTCCTGGCCGCGTTTTTCGTGATGCTCGGCCGGGTGCCGCTGGGGGACGCCCTTACCGGCTGGCTGCCGCAATCGCTGCATATGTCGAATGTCGCCAGCTGGATCATGAATGTGCCCCATCTGGCCGGCCAGCGCGCGATCATGATCGGAATCGCGCTGGGGACGGTTTCCACGTCACTACGGCTGATCCTCGGCATCGAACGTTCCTACCTGGGAGGTGAATGATGGCCGGCGAAAGCTTAAAGAAATTTCTTGAAAAAATGATGGGAATCGACCGGCGGGTGATTTTTCTGCTGATCTTTGTCGCGCTTTCGATCCCCATGTTTATCGCGATCAAAATGAAAATCCCGGTGTCGCCGGAAGTCGAATCGCTAGTCGATACCATGAGAAATTTGCCGGATGGCGCCAAGGTCATGATCAGCCTCGACTACGATCCGAGTTCTGAACCGGAGCTGCAGCCGATGGCCGAAACCTTCTTCACCTATGCCTTGCAGCGGAATTTCAAAGTGATTGTGATCGGTCTCTGGCCGCAAGGGGCGATCCAGGCGGAGCGGGCAAAGACGGTGGCTGAAACGAAGGCCGGGCGGCAATTCGAATATGGCGTAGATTATATTAATCTCGGCTACCAGTCCGGCAACGAACTGGTTATTCAGCGAATGGGCTCATCCATACCGGCGATGTTTCCGCGCGATTATTTCGGCCAGCCGATCGGACAATATCCGATCATGCAAGGGGTCAGGAATTTTTCCAATATCGATTACGTTTTCAATCTGTCGGCGGGTTATCCGGGTACGCTCGAATGGGTGCTTTTCGCCGCCGACCCTTTTCACGTGGTGGTGGGCGCGGGTAATACGGCAGTGCAGGCGCCCCAGATGTACCCTTACCTGGGCAAGCAGCTAAAGGGGCTTGCCGGTGGCATGAAAGGCGGCGCCGAGTTCGAAATTTTGACCAACCTCGAAGGGCGCGCGGTGAAATACATGGTTGGCCAGACTTTCGCCCACACCGTAATCGTCCTGTTCATCATTGTCGCCAACGTTGCCTACTTCGCCACGCGCGGCGGCAAGAAAGGAGGGGCGCTATGAGCACGTTTGGAATCTGGATCGGCGCCATCTTGACCCTGGGGATTCTTTCGTTTCTATATAAAGATAACCCCTTCTATAAGCTCTGCGAGGCGATTTTCCTTGGCATTTCAGCGGGCTACTGGTTCGTGTCGCTGTTCTGGCAGAACCTGGTGCCGAAGCTGTTCGATAACCTCGGCGTAACGAAGCTGGTGGGTTTCCAGGCCGATGACGGCGCGCTGCAGAACCTTTTCGGGCGCGGGCAATACGACGAGCGGATCTGGTACCTGGTGGCGGGCGTGCTGGGCGTGATGATGCTCATGCGCCTGGTGCCGAAAGCCGGCTGGATATCGCGCTGGCCGCTGGCTTTCGTGGTCGGGACAACCGCGGGCGTTTATTTGACTCGTTACCTGGCCTCTAATGCCCTGGATCAGATAAACAGCACCCTCAAGGATTTTGTCGCCATCGGCCAGCCCGGTTTTCTGAGCGGGATGAACTTCAATTATTTGCTCGTTCTGATAGGCGTGTTGGCCGGCCTGACCTATTTCTACTTTTCGAAGGAGCATAAGGGGATCACCGGCGGCGCAGCCAGGATCGGCATTTACTTTATAATGGTGACCTTCGGGGCGTCGTTCGGCTACACGGTGATGTCGCGTATGTCGCTTTTGATCGGCCGGCTGGATTTCCTTTATAGGGAGTGGCTGCATTTGATAAGGTAGAAGCGAGCAATTACCGGTAACCGTGCCTTTACATGGATTGCGTAGGGGCGTATGGCGATACGCCCCTACAAAAATATGGCGCGCGGCTAAAAGCGGCGGAAATGGCGCTTGAGGCCGATGCCGATGAAAATGATAAGTATTATTAGGATAATCGTATTAAAAACTGAAGCAATATTACCCAATGTTGTAAAGGGCGCGCATTCTGAGGGTGATGTTGAAACATAGCTTATAGGGAGTACCCTTGAAATTGCATATATGAACGATTCGAGAAAATCCTTCCAGAATTGAGCGGTGATAAAATTCGAGAATAATTCAAATAAGCTGTAATGAAACTCCTGGGGAATCCTCGTTTGTTTGAATAGCCCCGTAAATAGATGAATAAAAGAAAAGACGACGGTAGAAAACCAAAACCACCAGAAACTCCACAGCGGCTTTTCACCATAGCCGGCGAAGACTTTGTAGGCGAAATATAAACAATATCTGCTAAAGGCTTTTTTGCGTTGTTGATTTAACCAGATACATGGTTGCCATCTCAATATTTTCCATTTGGGTTTACTGTTTTCAATTTCCTCTTCCATCGCTTTGCGTTTCATTTCGAATTCATTGAAATAGAACCAGCTTGCCTCCTGGTAGTCTTTTGTGCGATCAAGAGCGGTTTTCATGCGGCGATAGAGGGCGGCCACGTCATCGTAGGTGATATTGCCTAGCTGGAATCTTATTAATTTGGATTTTAATTCTACCGAGGGCTTATAGCAATTTATATAATTGATAAAATTTTCTTCGAAAATTATATTCCTTCTCGTCATTCTTGTTTTCATTTGCCCCCAATTACAGGATATAAACATGGCAACATCAAAATAGCTTGAGTGGAATGAAAATAAAAACATGTCATCTTGTATAAAATAAATGTCTTTAAGAGAGCAAAATCTAAATTTAATTAATGGCATATCAAAAATACCATCCTTAATATTTGCGGATTTATTATTTACTTTTGGTGAACGGATATTTTGGAAAAAAGAATGAAAAGGAAAAAATTGAACTCTGTCGAAATTAATTATGATTGGCCTGGGGGAACCTTCGTTTATTTGAAAATAAGGGGATTGCAAATAAAATTCGGCATTTCCCCCTAAGCGTACTTTAGCAAAATCTAGGTCAGCATGTATAGTGTTTTCGATAAAATAAACAATTTTGTTAAATTCTGCAAAAATAAAAATTGTATGGTTAAATTCGGCTTTTGTAAAAACCACATCGTCAAGAAATCTAGTTTCTTGAAATGAAGATCGCCCATAAAAATGAGCGTTAATAAAAACAGCCTTTCCATCTATTTTTGCATTTGAAAAATCTGCTATTTTATAAAATTTGGCATTATTAAAGCTAACGTCGTTTTCAAATGTTATCTCACTAAAATTAACATT
>Ga0299912_10003326_pt1 | contig 13132 bp, 22 predicted proteins | sample RVTome_2_FD_207667 | JGI IMG/M metagenome (GOLD analysis project Ga0299912, IMG submission 207667) | Soil microbial communities from uranium-contaminated site in the Upper Colorado River Basin, Wyoming, United States - RVT95D214 (version 2) ...
TCGTGCAGGACGGGCGCGCGACCGTGTTCGACCTGTCCATGAGCTCGAATTATACCGCGCGCATCCTGGTGAACTTCTTTGCCGAGCAATTATTGCTGCTGCGGAAGCAAGTGACGCGTCTCGTGACCCGGGCCAAGGTGCAGGAGACCAAGATCGATAAACCCGAGTGGTATGTTCCGCCCACGCAACTCGTCATTGATGAGGCGCACAATTACTTGCCCAAAAACCCCATCCTGCGCAAGTGCATTAAAGAGGGGCGGAACTGTGGCTTGATGGTGACGGCGATCTCCCAGTCTCCAGACCTCACCAGGGACGTGTATGCGAATATCACTAACTTATTCATCGGGCAACTCGTCTATGATGATGACATTCTCGCCGTGAAGGCGATGCTGCCGTTCGAGAAGGGCCCAAAAGAGTTTCGGAAGCAAGTCAAGGATCTCACGCCCGGGAGCTTTTTGTATTATAATATCGCGGAGAAGCGCGAGACATGTATCCGCGTTCGTCCCCGAAAGACGTTACATCCTGCCTCGACCGAGCTGTTAGATGAGCGGCGTTATTTTAATGGGGAGTCTATTCCTGTGCAACTCGAGAGTCCGCCTAAAGTGGATTCACAATTGGCCCCTGCGCCCGTGCAATCCGAGACATTTCCTCGAGGACTTGCAACTCCTCCCCAAAATGGAAGTAAGGCGCTTGATCCCATCCTGTTCTCCGAGGATTACCCCAAGCTGCATGAACCGAAATACACCACCATTCGCCGGCACGACAAGGATTATCAAGTAAAACAAATTCGCCCGATTCTCCTGAAAGGGAGCGGGATCATTCACAACTCCAAGATCACGTTCAAGCATAAAAAATGCCTGCCCGAGCTGGACACGCAATTTCTGATGAAGGACACGAACCAACCGACCCGGGAACGGGCAATTGCCAAGTTAAACAGTTTTTACCAGACACCAATCGCAGACACGGAGAAATTGACCATTTTAGGACTGGAGCGGATAAACTAATGCCTGGAAAAAAACGGTTTTATCACCTACCATTATGTCCGTGGTTTGAAGAGAACGGAAATAGGTTTGGTAAATGCAATCATGGCGCGAACTTGAATGAACAATGCAAGATCGCGGGAACGCCGTACGGATATTCCCCGTATGGACTTAATCTAAAATCTGAAAAGGGTAAATGTGGTTTGGGAATTGTGGGGCGATAACATGATCTTGCGGGAAAGCGTCGTTTCCCGAAAAATAGACACACAAAAGGACGTGAAATAAAATGGATTTCAGAGAAACGCGAATAGAGGAGATCTGTGCTGCAGCTTTCACTAAATGGGGAAAGCACCTTCAACTTGTGGTAGCAATAGAAGAAATGGCCGAGCTAACGAAAGCAATTTCAAAGTTCTTACGTGGGGACGTGCATAACCATGATTTTAAGAACGTATCGAAACATATGATCGAGGAAATAGCGGATGTCTGCTTGATGATGGAACAGATGAAACATCTGTTCGGGCGGGCAAACGTCGAGGCGGAATTCAACCAAAAGCTCAATCGTTTGGAAGAGCGAATAAGTCACGACCAGGTGAAAAAATAATGCCAACAGAGGAGGTTATGCCGGGCGTAACTACGTTCAATCACGCTCCAGTCTGTGTGAAATGTCGCCATCCTGCTAAGTTCCTCTATGAGCGTGAGACATACTATCGATTGCTTGGGCAAAAACGGAAGTGGGTCAAACGGGCGATCTTCTGTCCCCATTGTTCAGCGGTATACCGCGTGGATCCAAGCGGCATACCACTACTCGAGAAAATGGATCAAAATGACCAGGTGAAACCCAAATGACAACCCTCTATTGCCAAACCTGCGGCAACGTGCGGGATTATCCCCACGCGGTATTCCCTCAAGGCCAAGATGTCTCCCATCACCAGTTCCGATGCACGTGTGGGGGCATTCTCAATACGAAACCGTTATCCGCATTCCCCTATCTCTGTGAGGAATGTGCACACTTGACGGATTGCGATAGCGAGCCTGATCTTGAGGCCTATCGCCTCTGTTTCAAGTGGAATCCATGCTTTACCAAACAGGGAGTTCTCTGACCAGGTGAAAAAATAATGTGCCACCACGATCCGAATTGCTGCGAGTTAGAGAATGGCGCGTGTTTCTGCGACCACACCATCATAACGTTTGATGGGGTTAGCGTCCCTGATTGTGAGAGTTGCCCCCACAATGATCAACCTATCTGTGTCGAATGTGGCACGCATTTCACGCCCATCGCGAACTGCAAATGTGGAAAGAATAAGCGCGAATCTGAAGACCAGGTGAAAAAATAATGCCAACATATCACGTAAAAGGACGCGTCGAAAAGACCGTGGAATTGGACATCGATGCAAAGGATGAAGATGAGGCCTGGGCCCGATTTTGTAGTCAGGCCGAGGACGAAATAATGAATTACGATTGGGAACACGAGGATACCCAACGGATGCCCAATACCCGGAACATCCGGGAACCGTGGGAACCCTACGAGAACCCGCCCGAGGAATTCAAGGGCATGAAAGGGACGTGGAAGATCGATCCCTCACACACCTCGGCTATAGGGCCATTACCCCAATCCGCGCTAAAACCCGCCCCCCGCCCTGTAGATCTCAAAAAACAGGCCAACGTTACCGTAGGCGATCATAAATACCGCCTGTTCTGGATTGCCGAGGGATTGCGGGAGTTTGGGGCGACCGTGCAAGGAACCGTTCCCGAGCTCTTTTACTTTGGCAACATCTTGGCAATCAAACCCGTGCCCGGCGACATCTGCATCCTCGTGGCCGAGAGCATAACAGGTTAGGAGACACCAAAATGAAAATCGTGATATTAGGTTCCTGCCGGCATTCCCCATACGAAATCTTGGCAACACCAAAACCAACCTCCGAGAATTATCACAACGAGGTGGGATACCAAGAGGCGTGCAAGATCTTCTATCCAGCAATTGAGAATGCAGATGAAATATGGGTTTACGCGCCCGAGGGCAAAATTGGGGAGCACACACAACGGGATATAGATTATGCAAGATCTCAGGGGAAAAAGATCTTGCTTGTATCTTTCTTTCCCGAGCACGTGCCCGCGTGGGGCTCGATGGACGGGGTGAAAAAATAATGGGATACCCTGACGGAATGATTTCAATTCGGATTTACCACCACAATTGCCTCTACACGGGCGGGGATTATGAAATGTCGATCGAGGGTGCCGTGGAGTGGGCGAAAACAAAGATGTACTTGGAGGGCTATGATCGGGCGGTTGCCCGATTTTGGAACAAAACTGGCGAGTTCAAGGATTGTAAAATATGCTATGTTCGAGACCCAGCACTGGAAAAAGCAGATGAAAACGCCCGGTCAATCTTCTTCATGTTTGAGGCGTTGCAGACCCTTTGGTGCCGTAAATTCTATACCATGAAGAGAATATTGCAGGAAAGCGGCGAGGGGAAACCAAAATGAGCGAATCAGGGACAGATCTGTTTCAGGGCCTCGTAGACCGTGCTGCGGGCATATTGACTTTCGATGCCGTAACATTCATCCACGAAATCCGCCCACCCTCGTTGCCAGTGTTCGCGCAAGGCAACCACGATCTGGCGCACGCGAGAATCACGGCCCCCCAAACGTCCAAGGCGGGGGTTATTGCGGAGAAACTCGCGCTGCGACCCCAATGCGAGCACTCGTTGGAGCTCGGGCAAGGGAAGATTTGTAAAATTATTGAGGGTTTTCATCGATCCCCATGCGGCAAGCTCGAGGAACTTTTGAAACGCAAAATGGAGGACAAGATCACCCCGCTCAAACTCGTTAAAATTCTCTTTCGTGCGGATCGCCGTGATCCGGCCGAGGGTTTGTGCACCATCCTTAGCGTGTCGCACTTCAATGGACAAACGTTTCGTGAATCTCAAATTCTCTTTCATAGGGACTCCAACGAGCGAGCAAATTTATGGAAACTCCGATTGATCATACTCGGAATCCGGTTACTCGAGTTACCGGACAATCTGGACTATCTCAATTTGTGTGAAAGGAAGGTTTCCCGCACAAACGGAATACCTGGTGAATCAAAATGAACACGCAAATCAAACCCGATCCTCTCGGCGAATTCCTTCTGATGGTGCAGATCGTGACGCAGACAAACTATCTGCTCCTACCAACCGATGCCCAGGAGCGGGTGCAGGCATGGGTGCGTGCGGAATATGCGGAGAAGCGCCGAAACTATGACCGGAGGGCGAGAAAATAATGGCAATAGCACGGAAACCAAGGAAGCATCCAGCAATTATATTTGCTGCCAAAGTCTTCTCGCGGGCACTTGCGGCAAAAGATTATGCCCTCGCGGCAAAGGTAACCCTCTGGTGCGTTTTCCAAGTTGATGGGGTCAAGGGTATTATGGATGCCTTGTATTATGCTAATTCCGCATACAAGCGCATGAAATTGCGCGAAAGTGGCATTTCGCGATCAAAGGTAACATCACCAGGTGAAAAATAGTGGAATCTCCAAAGCTCAAACCGCTCATGAGTAGTGACTCGGACGAGTGGGAAACCCCGGACGACCTGTTTCAATTCCTGAACCAGAGGTTTCACTTTACCGTGGACGTGTGTGCGAATGCGGGCAATGCCAAGATTGCTCGCTTTTTCACGATGGCACGAGATGGGCTGAAACAACCGTGGGACGGGGTGGCGTGGTGTAACCCGCCCTATACGAATCACCAGGCCCACGCATGGATTCAAAAGGGGATCAACGAGGTCAAACAAAATTCTAACTGTGAACGCGTGATCTACCTGCTCCCGGTGCGAACGGACACCAAGCTCTGGCATCGCGTCATCATGAGGCACGCGTCCATGATTACGTTCCTCGAGGGGCGCCTGAATTTCAAGCGGCCCGATCGCGACCACCCCAATCCAGCGCCCTTCCCGTCCTGCATCGTGGAATTTGAGAAATTACATGCCATCTGGATTGAGACCCATCACCAGCTCCACCCGGAATTTTCAAGCCTGAGGAAGAGTCAATATCAGGACCCCGGCCAATCGCGTTTGGCACTAATCTCCGACCAGGTGAAAAAATGAAATGTGACATGGAATGGGCCGAAACGTGCTGCAAGTGCCCGTGCCAGCGATGTCAAGAACAATTAACCTGCTTTGGTGGCTGTAGTATTTGCTTTGCGCAGGATCGGCCCGATGTGACCCTCAGCTGTAATGATCAGGTGAAAAAATGAAAATTGACACGACGACGTGGTTGTGCGGCCCCCCTCCCCTTCGCTTGCACCTGATTCCGCCGGGGGCCTTTCGGCGAGCAACAGTGATACCCACAAGGTGAGAGCCGACCCTTCCCGACAAAATGCTATAGGCAAACAGTCCAATGGAAACGCGCCGACAATATCGGCCGATAAAAGCAAGTTATCAATCGATCCGGTAAACCTTCCCGACAAATCAACTCAAAGCGACAAAACTGAGTAGGATAGACTAATGACCGCCACGGCAAACGGAAACCATCGAAAATACGAACCTACCACACATGAGAAAGGCGAGCTACAGGCGTGGTGGCAGGGACCGTGGGAACGGAATGGGATCCGTGTGGACGTGCTGCGACGGTATCATCGATTTGAGCTGGCAGCCAAAGCCAAGTTCGATCCATCAGGGGCGATCTTCCAGAAACTCGTAGCGGGGGCTGAGGTCATCGACCAGCGAAATGGCACTATCCGACAATGGCGCGTGTGGCAAGTGCAAGAATTCAAATTAATCTTGGGGAACTCGGGCAAGGTGCGATACATGCCTACCGGGTGGGGGCCCCGCATCGCAGCAGCGCTATTCCATTGCCTGGTAGAAAAATTAGGATTCACGTTGGTGGAATTTCGCGAGTTTTGCTCCCGTCTCAGGCTGGCACGGGTAGAGATTGCAAACCAAGTCACGGAAAATAGCAAGGGCGTGCTGGTGCCCGGGAAGATCGCGACGGTCATATTCGAGGACTTGCCGACGATCCCGCCTGCCACCATCGTGCTCAAGGATGACCTCTCGAAAGGGTTGATGGAACTCGAGACGAGCGGGTCCGCACCCGAGGCCGAGGACGTGCACCTCATGGTGTGCAATCCGGCCGTGGCCGAGGGATATATCCGCCAGATCCGGGACCGGCAACAACAAGATGCCCCAGTGCTCAAACAAATTGCCGAGCAAGGCGCCCGGGCAGAAGTGAACCAAGCGCAATCGGAAAACCACGTCATTCGTGAGATCCAGAAAACGTGGCACCCGCTCAGCATTATGAACAAGGGTATCATGAAAACCGAGGAAAAGGTCGGGCAGGCGCTTATCACCCTGCAAACAATCGAAAAGAAACTGGACGAACAACCGGATGAGACGGCGACCAAGCAACTAACGACCACCCTCAAGGTTGTAGGATCGCGCATCGTCAACGCGGTCAACAAGCTCGGCAATCGATTCGAGGAGAAACTGGACGAGGTTCATGATCATCTCGAGGCAAACAACGACGAGGCGGAGCTCCGGAATACTGAAATGAGCAACGACATGGCCGAGCAACACCTCGAGGAAAAGGTGCTCATCACGGGCGTGCTGGATCAGGCGCGGCAGAACAACCGCGACATCAAGCAAGTAGACCTGCACCTGCAAATTTACGCTGAGGGCATTTTAGAAAACCAGCGGGAAATCAAGCGACTGCTGCAGGGGTATCACCAGGGTCAGGTCTTTCAAACCGCGTTTGTCGCGCGTCGCATGCAACAGCTCGATGATAGACTCGCGGGAATCGCGGATGTCATGGGCACGCTCGCGAAATCGCTCTCGATGACCATCCCCGACCTCGTGAAACAGGTAGCGGAGACACGGGACCTCATCGAACACGTCCGGCAGCAAATGGGCGGGAATCGCATTCATCAAGACTCGCTCAATTATCTCTCGCTCGCCCTCATCCTGCTGGGTAAATTCCCCGCCCTCGTGGTCAAGCGCATTGCCGAACACTTGGGCGTGAAACCAACGCGGGTGTATGGGATAGTGAATAAACTCGAGGAACTGGGCTTTATCACGCGGGAAAAGCGGATCCCCGATCCTGAACCCCAGGGCGAGATGAATTCCTCCGGAGCCGGATCCGCCACCGCCGAACCTAATCGACCATCTCCAGAAACCAAACCCATAAAACCTAAATCGTCTAAACGACGGGTGCTGCATTTCTTTCGCCGCACTCCTGAAATAGAATCTAAAACCGAATCGAATGAAAAAGTCAACAAAGAGGATGAAAAAACGTGAATAAAAAGAGCAGCACATATCGGAGCGGAATTCAAACACCCCACCAGTTAGGAAAAAACGCGGCGGGAGGATTTCATTGCGAAAAATGCGACCAAGACTGGGTGCATGAACCAAAGAGCAAGTGCCCGGGCGTAAAGGTCTTTGGTTGGGGAAAGTGGCCGGCGACGCTATTAACCGCACGACAATTACAGGAATTGGGTTACGACGCCACGATATTGGGAAATCCCCGAGGGTGCGCGTCATTTAACGCCCAGAAGCAATGGTTGTGGTTGTATGCACCACCCGCGCGCCCGGAGGACATCGTGGATGCAGAAACCGGCGAGTCCCTGTTAGAAAAGATGTTGAATGCTCCCCTTCCATCGCTCATAGAGCTCGGGGAGGCCCGGGGCTTAGTCTTGGAGGATCCGGAGATCAAGAAATCCCGGGATCGCATTGTGGAGCGGTTTCGCGCGGTATCCGGCCAGAACCTGGGTGCATTCGCCAAGGATTTCAAGCTGGGACAAATCAAGCGGGACCTCATCAAAAAACTCCTCGCAGATCTTGCCGTGAACGGGAGTCACGACGATTGCACGCGGGCGAAATACGAAAAGGAGCGTGCAAGCTGATGGATAAAGGGCAGAAATGCGGAAATGTCGGATTTAATTCAGTGTTTGCGGGGTTCCTGGTTTTAATCTTAATGCTCTTGGTAACTCGTGAAAATTACGTTTCGCACCTCTGGATCCCGTATTCGTTCTGGTGCATTGGTTTGACTCTGGAAGGAATAGGTTGGTTCTGGCATCTCAAGATTAAGCGGAAGGATCGTGAAACGCCAGTTTCCCGCAATTCAGGCTCTCCCACGGAACACCAGGAGGAGAAATGAAACTTGCCGGGGATTCGCCTGACTATTGAACAATACAAGCGCCTCGAGGCTCTATGCCACGAAATCACTGATTGCGATTGTTGTTGTGAGAGTTGCATTCTCGAGAGTGCCTGCCGCGAGGTGTTCGCGTTCGATTGCGACGATCCAGATATCGATATGTTAGAGGAGTGACTGAAAAATGGAACAATTACAGGACAAAGAAAAGCGGGTCATTGGGGAAATCATGAAAACCTTGCGGGAGATGCTCCCCGAGGTTACGTGGGATCGCTACACGATCTCGATGGTCACGGATGACGACGATGACTGGCAAATCGATGACGATAGCTGGTTTTTCAACATTTACGGGTGGGTGCCCAACCGGACACACGGGCGGGATTTCGTGCTCGTGTTCGTGTGGGCGAGCGATGCGGGCGAGCAGCGGTATATCGGGTTTAACACGTCATCCGCAAAATACTCGGCCGCTTTTGCCAAGCGCTTAGGTTTTACCGAATGTCAGCACAACGAGTGTCACAAAGTGCCAGGGGAGGTGAAAGCATGAGTGAGATGACCCCTGAGGAAAAAGTCCAAAAAATCAGGAAAATAGCAAAGGGTTTGACCGACGAGGATAAAAAGGATCCTGTCATCAAGGATAAGCTAAAGTTCTTTAAACCGCTCCTCGAGGGAAATTAGGCCCCTTTGGCGGCAAGCAGGGCTTTGAGGACGTCTGGATCCTTTGAGAGCTGGGATAGGATATCTGCTTTGATACGTTTCGTGATCTCAGCGAGGACATCCGGGTCTTGTTGGAATGCCGTCAGTTCTTCCTTCTTTTCTTCCAATTTCTGGGCGACCTCTTCCGTGAGCGGGGTACTGCACACGCCACAATATTTGTTGGCCTTGGAGTTTGGTGAACGACAGCGCGGGCAAATTAGCTCGGTAGGTACGATCTTTTCCACCTTCACGCCCATGCCCTCGAGGTAGGCCTGGTTCGCGTCTCCACCCGTGACGTGACAATAAACGTCGGGCATTGTGTTCGAGTGCCACCCAAAGCGTTGCTTGAGGTTCTGGGTGTTCATGCGCAGGCGGGTGGCTGCGGTGGTGGCTGCATAGTGGCGGGCCATGTGCGGGTAGAAATGGGGCAAGTCGGGGTGCAACTTGCGGGCGCGGGCGAGGACGGACTTGATGATCTCGTTGATCGCAAATTCTTTCAGGGGATCGCCCAGGTGCACGGCTTCCACGTGTTTCATGCGGCCATTATAAACCCGGTCAAAGGCGGCACTCTCCGCGATGTTACAAAAGAGCGCAGCGCGGGGGTCCTCCCTCTTGGGGTGCTGGTTAAGCCATGCGATTAGGTCTGCGGTACACGTGCGCCCCTGCACGGTACGGGGACCCGTCTTACCATTCGGGCAGGTGATTTGCACGCCATACTGGTCCGGTTGCACGTCGCCCACGCGAATCTTGCGAATCTCGCCCTTGCGAAACCCGCAATCACACATCACGGCAAGCATGGCTTTATCCCGGGCATTCCGGGTAGCTTGGAGCAACCAGGTAATGTGCTCCTCCTTGACCTGCAAGAAGTCCACGCGCTGGGGAGCCTTCCGCGAGGTGTACTCCTGCAAGTATTTCTTGCCAATGCTCTCGTAAAAACGCCTGATCGTGAGCATCATCGTGTTCCAGGAGGAGGGATTCTCGTATCCTGCGAGAAAGAGCTTAACCTCCTCCTCCGTTAGATCATCAACAGATTTACCAGGATATGCTTGGGCAAGCGTGCGCACGAATCGCGCGTAATTATCCCGGGTAATCTTAGACTTATCTTGGTTATCGAGAGTGAAGCGAGCTATAGAGTCCATGAGGATCCCATCACAATTCTCGCATAAAAAGATATGGTGCTATCTCCAATGTTCGATTCCAATATATGTGAAAAAGCACCACGTCATACATCCTCATAAACCTACAACGCCTATAGAAGAGTATAAATTGGGTTGAAATCTTGAAACTCTGTTTTGTGTCCCTCTATCCAGAGGATGCTGGGGCTATAGTAAAATCTTGAAGATCAACTGGCGACAAAAATCAACGACCTGAGTTCGCATTTTCAAGTTTTTGTTTCCAGGCGAAAATCTTGAATTGAAAATATTAAAAAAAATCTATTGATAAAAATCTTGGATAAACTCGTAATCGTTCCCGAGGCCGGTAACAAATTCTTGGATGTCCTCAGTCGAATACTCGCTGAGGTTGCCATGAACCGCAGCAAAACCCTTCATCGCGTTCTGGTTCCGCACGGTCGTCAAGGTAAAATGCTTGACAGTTGGAAACTTGGAATAGAGCTTTGCTTCGAATGCCTTGATCAACTTGTCAAAATTGACGTGCGAATCGCTCTCGCTCGTGAATAACGAGTCATCACACTCGAAATTGATGAGGACCTCGTTTCGCTCGATCACGTAGTTAAGCCACATTGCATTCTGGTTCGGTATTTCAGCGGCATCAAAACCTATCATTCCTGCGGTAATGAATGCAACACACGCCTGGGCACGTGATGCGAAAATTCCTTGTTCGACATATTCATCAACCTTCTTCACCATCCCCTCGGGGAGGCGCACGGTTTGGAAACCGTCCGATTTACTTTTTTCTGCCATAGTTTTTCATCTCAATTTTATTCTTCAATAAAGAAATCGACCTGAATAATTCGCACGCCATCGTAGACACATAATGCCTCATCGTTTGTGCTGATCAAATGCGTATAGGCTCCCTCCTCCACGGTATAATCAAATCCGAGATCGTGAAGGCGTGATAACGCCTTTTCTACAGAGCACGAGAGGACAACGTCGAGGTCGTGAGCTGTCAATGGACGCGTTAGATACGACCCAACGATCCTACCGGGAAGTTTTAAATCTTGGAGCGTGCGTTTTTCTGCCATTTCAGAGTCACCTATGACACAATAACCAAATCAGATATTTAAGGTTTTGTGTCACTGATGACACAACAACACAAATAAACATGAAAAGCCATATGGTAGGGTAGGAACCTATCTCCGGGAGAGTAATACTCTCGCGAGCGGCGGTACCTCGGTTGTGGCCGGGGATGGGTCTCCTTCCGCTATTTTCCTTCTTTCCCTTTTTTTGTCCGACAGTTCGAAAATATCTTTTGCGTGAAATTGCGGTTTCACGAAAAATCTGAGACTCTACCATATAAAGAGAAGTACTTATTTTTGTTAATTAGTTAGTACTGTCCGAAATGTTGTTATATTCGAATGAGGGCTAGTACAAACAACGTTTTGTTTTAAAATTCTCGAGATGGAAAAAAATGGCAAAAGGATTTTCTAAAATAAAACCGTCCACCAGAAGCGGGATTCGTAAACGAGTGAACAAGGCGCGGGTGAAACATGCCTCCTCCAGAACCACGCGCGGAAAGGTTGAGAAAACTCAACACGTGCGATGGACTGTTATAGAATACTCGAAAGCAGATGCGGATGCATTTCAGAAGGAGCAAAGCAATCGCGGGTGGAAATCTATCAAAGTTACCAAGGAGCAAGGCAGTGCACTGTCGGAACACGGCGCTAAACCATTCTACGTTATTAAAATGAGCACCGACCCGGAGGAGAAGTTCTAATGGCAAAACCCGAAATCAGAACCACGTATGGGACCTTCGGTTCATCCCGCGTGAAAGCAGCCAAGATCAAAAAATCGCGTAAATCCCGGAGCAAGGCGCGAATACACACTCCCCGCAATAAGGCAACACAACGGAGGAAGTTACAGACAACAAAGAAGATCCACAACCTCCAAGAGAATAGTCTCTTTCACCAGCGGGAAATCATCAAGGATGAATCCATGATTCGTGATCTTGCCCAGTCTTTAGAATAAATCAAAAATACGAGGAAAAAACAATGACTGGAAAAAATAGTGGCACCCGGAAGGGTGGTGGAAAAGAGAAGGGCACGCCCGCGTGGGTGTGGTTATTGCTGTTGATCCTGCTCTTGCTGGGCGGGTTTTTCGTGGTTAACTGGTTCTGGTTGCACCTCTGGGGTTGGGGACAACCTTCCGGGTGTGCTTGCTGCGGGTGCGTGAACCCGGGCGTGAGTCGGGATTTTACGTTAACGGTAAATGATACCGAAATAGACGGTGCCTATGTGGGGAACATCGAAATCGAATACATGGCCTTCTCGAACGAGCTATACCAGTTATTCCTCGCCCACGATTTCGCGGACATGGACGAGCTCCTGACCTATTTGAATGACACGTATGGACTTGATGCGCCCTTCACGAGCTACGTGGCGTGGAGTTACATCGAGTTCGAGGACGTGCGGGCGATCTTTGATGATAGTCAATACGACAACATTAGCATCAACGGGCAATCCTTTTCGGCGTGCATCACGGGCGTAGCATTGATTCCTTACATCTCCATCGAGGTCTTTTATGAAAATGGGACTACCTATGATTATTTTGACTTCGCGCTGATGACCGCGACTGAAATTGCCGAACTCACGGACATGGACGACCCGTTTGACTTGGTCGACCACCTTCCGCAGCGACTGATCGTGACGTGTGGCGAGACCCTCTCGTTTACCATCCTGGACGTGGTCTGGGACGGGGACGACATCGTGGTAGACGTGACCGTGGACGGGGTAGCTCTCGAATGCCCGGAAATCTCGTATTTCGGGCCGTGGTAAATTAGGCTCGTTCTTTCATGAAAATAAACGAGGTAAACACAAAATGACTGGAAAACATGGAAAACACGGAAAAGGGATGGGCAAGGGGACCATCATCGCCTTGCTCGTCGTAGGGATTCTCGGCGGGTCCTACCTGGTTTGGGGCGGGATCACGGGCGACTGGTTGCTCTGGTGGGAACCAGCACCAGTAGCAGAACCGGAGGCCGCGCTGACGTTCAGCATCCTGGATCGCGGGACTCGGGTAGAATTAGATGCCGCGGCAGCCGCGGTTTATGGCGCAACCAAGACGGGCCTGACCCAGGCCGAGATTGACGCCCTGCAAGGCGACGATTTCACGGCGCTCGGCACGAACGCGACCGGCGAGGGGTTCACGCCCGACGTGGACTTGC
>Ga0299912_10003327_pt1 | contig 13129 bp, 10 predicted proteins | sample RVTome_2_FD_207667 | JGI IMG/M metagenome (GOLD analysis project Ga0299912, IMG submission 207667) | Soil microbial communities from uranium-contaminated site in the Upper Colorado River Basin, Wyoming, United States - RVT95D214 (version 2) ...
CATAATCTGCTGTGCTGAGGCAGTGCCAGCCGAAGCATAAATTCATGTCCGCTGAAAAGGGATCGAGTTCCGAGGCGAGTTTGATCTCAGCCATTGACTCTTCCATTCTGTCCATGGCCATCAGGTAATGCGCATAAAGATGGTGAGTATAGGCGAGGCTGGGGTTGAGCTCCAGGGCTCGTTTGAATTCTTTCTCGGCCTTTGCCCAATCCAAATCATAATGGAGCCAGGCCAGAGCCAAATAACTGTGGGCCTCTCCGAGAGTGTCATCCTTCTCCAGGGCCTTCAGGGCCGCTTGTTTCATTTTTAAAAAGGCCTCCCGGGGCGGAATATCGCCGAATAGACCCTTAAAAAAATATCCGTTGGCAATCTTCGTGTATGCCAGGGCGAAATCCGGGTCGAGCTTGATCGCCTGATTAAAATATTCATTATCGCCTGAATAAACCCCCTTGAGATAGACATCAAAAGCTTGGGGATTCACAGCCCTTCTTTTGGCCAACCGGAACCTCGCCTCCTCATTGAGTCTGATGCCGATCTGCCTCGTGATATCCTGGGCAATTTCGCTTTGCAGTACAAAAAAACCGCCCATGTCGCGTTCGTAGCTTTTAACCCAGAGCTGCCGGTCTTCGGCCGGATTAATCAGCCTGGCTGTGATCCGCATTTTTTCCCCCGACCTCAAGACAGAACCCTCAACCACCATGTCGGCATTCAGCTCTTTAGCAATCTGCGGCAGAGATTTTTCTGTTTTTATATACTGCATGACAGAAGTCAGCGATCTTACCCGCAGGGTGCTAATCTGTCCCAATTCGGTGATGAGATTGTCTGTCATGACCACGGCAAAATCTTTTTGCTCAGGATCTTGGGAGAGATTCTCCAGAGGCAGCACGGCCAGCGACTTCACCTGAGGAGTTCTTGCCCGGCCTGTCAAAAAGTCTCTTATTCCACCGATATTGAGAGCGAACAAAAGACCCGCCGCCCCGAGGACCAAAACACTAATAGGCAGGGGTCTTTGCCACAAGCTTCGCTTTGCCCTGCGCCTGGGCTTTCCGGCGATAAGCGCTGACAGATCACCGGTCTCAACCTGGTTTAAATCAGCGAGCAGCTCCTTTGCCGACGCGTAACGGTTGGCCGGCTCTTTCTCCAGGCACTTGAAGATAATCCGCTCCAGCCCCTCAGAAATCTGGACTCCCAGGGACCGCGGCAGTTCCGGCTGCTTGTGGAGGATCGCCTGAATAACCTCAGAAGGGGTCTCCTGAGGATACGGCCTTTTCCCCGTAGCCAGCTCAAAGAGAATGGCACCCAGGGCATGGATGTCGGTTCGCTCGTCAACTTCGCGGCCTTCCAGCTGCTCGGGCGCCATGTAGGGAAGAGTGCCCGTCAAAGCTTGTGTGCCGGTGCCGGTGAGAGTTAAAGTCTTGTCCATCGTTCCTGAAGGCCGGAAAAGCTTGGCCAGGCCAAAGTCGAGCACTTTGACCAGGCCCTTGGGCGTGACCATGATATTCCCGGGCTTAAGATCCCGGTGGATCATTCCCTGCTCATGGGCTGCTTCCAGCGCTTCTGCTGCTTGCTTTCCCACCTGGACAACTTCTGCCTCCGGCAATGCTCCTGAGAGCGACTTCTCCCCCAGCGTGACACCGGATATATATTCCATGGCCAGAAAGTCCACGTCTCTTTCGGTGTTAAAATCATGAATAATGGCGATATTGGGATGGTTGAGCTTAGAGAGAGCCATCGCTTCCCTGCGGAAGCGCTTTCTCATCTCTTCATCGGCGAGTGCCCCGGCGGGCAGAACTTTAACGGCGACATCTCTTTCCAGGCGTTCATCTCTGGCCCGATAGACAACACCCATTCCTCCAGCGCCAATTTTTTCGATGATGCGATAATGCCCGAGAGTCTGGCCTATCATGGTGGCTCACTCCTTGAAATCCAGCCGAATTGCAAATATTCTCCTTCTCCCAGCAAAGTAGATGGGATGGCGAATTATTGCTATCAAACCCTTTCTGGCCCCATCGAGTTCGAAAACCCTACAATTAGTATAAGATTGCTATATCACCGCCTGGTGATCGATGTCAACATCGAACGCCCGTCGCCTCCATAGCCGCCAGAACCTGTTGGATCTGAAGGCTGCTTTGTATAAGAATTTGCTTTTTCCGGGACGTGACGAATTCCCCCTCTTTACATCCCCGCCTTGCGGCCGGCTTCGATCCTGCGGACCGTCTCGACGATCCGGCGGGCGCGCGTCTCGGACCGCTTGGCGCTCTCGACCCACCAGGACCAGAGTTTTTTCTGAGAAGGCGGGAGCCTGTCGAAAAGGGCCTTGACGGCCGGCCGCGCCGCCAAGGCTTGGAGCAGCTCCCGGGGAACTTCGGCCTTGAGCTCGATCCGGTCGAGCTTGGTCCAGGTGCCAAGGCGCTTGGCCGCCCGGATCTTGGCCAGACCCACCTCGGTCATCCGCCCATTGGCGATGAGCTTTCGAACCCGGGCTTTGTTGGCCGCCGACCAAATGCTCGCGTCTTTGCGGGGCGTGTACTTCTGCATGTATCTCTCGTCGTCGACCCGGTTCACGACGGAATCGATCCAGCCGAAGCAGAGCGCCTCCTCGAGGGCGTCCTCATAGCGGACCGATTTTTTCCCGGAATTTTTCTTATAATACACGAGCCGGATCTCTTTCGCCCTGTCATGGTTGGCCTCGAGCCAGTGCCGCCAGGCGGAACGATCCTTGAATAATTTCAATTTCTTCTCGGGCATAGGAGACCTAATCCACCCTTTCAATCCATAAAATCCTGTTCGAAGCGCGGCCGACCTTGAAGGCCTCCCCGGCCGGTAGGCCCGGCACCCAGACAATCCGGGGAGGACGTTTGACGTCCCGCGCCTTGGGACAAGTCCCCATCTCCATCACCGGAAGCCGATCCCGTTCGTCGGCCGGAATTCCTTTGGCCCGCAGGATCTCCTTGAGCTTCTTCGAGCCGGGGGCGCCGAGCGGATGGAAGCGGTCGCCCTCCTCGCGGTTTCGGACAAGGAGCGGGAATGCGAGCTTATCGGCGTCAAGAAACGCCCGGCTCCGGTCGTCGAACGGAGCGGGGAGCGTCCCCCGGAATTCCAGGACACAGCCTTTGATCGCGAGCCCGGTTTCCTTGATTTTGAGGACGCCCCGCCCGTCCCAGAGATAGCGGAATCGGGCTTTATCGACGACCGGAGGCTTGACGGCGATCAGCCCTTTGTCCCGGCGCAGGTTCATACCTCCCCTCAAGGTCAGGGCTTTGCCCTCGGCCAAGGCCAGAACGGCCTCGACATCGTTAAATGTGAATCCTCTCGTGCTTCCCGCGAGCCGGGCGAGAAAGCCACGGACGGCCCGGCGGGCCAGGGCCTTGGGAAGGCGGCTCAAGGCCGCGGCATCGAGCGATTGGCCCCCCTGCTCCCCTTCCGGCCCGGTCCTCAGATCCTCCTCGTCCTGGAGAATGAGGGCCAGCCGGCCCAGATTTGAGACAACCTTGGGTTCGATCCGCTTCAGCAGGGGCAGGACTTCGTGCCGGATCCGGTTGCGGAAGAAGCGAAGGTCGAGGTTCGACTCGTCGGTCCGGAAGTCGAGGCGCCGAGCCGCCAGCCAGCGGGCGATGTCCTTTCGCTCGATCCCGAGCAGCGGCCTGATGACGCCCCCCTCGACGATCGGCCTGATCCCGCCCAGCCCGCGGAGACCCGTCCCGCGCAGGAGCCGCATCAGGACGGTTTCGGCCTGGTCGTCGGCCGTATGCCCGGTCGCGATCTTGTCGGCCCGAAACTTTTTCGCCGCGTTTTTGAAAAATGCGTAGCGCAGCTCGCGGCCGGCTTCCTCAAGGTTCATCTTGCGGCGCCGGGCATAGGCCTTGACGTCTCTGGAACCGACCGCGATCGGCAAATTGAGCTTTTTCGCCGTCAGCCGGGCAAACGCCTCATCCTCCCGCGCGGCCGGCCGAAGACGGTGGTTGAAATGGGCCAGGGCGAGCTTGAGACGCAACTCGCCCCGCACGGCCAGGAACAGGGACAGGAGGGCCGTCGAGTCGGGACCTCCCGAGAAAGCGATCAAAATTTTATCTCCCGGACGGACCAGGCCGCGGCGTTCGGTCGTTTTCCGGAATTGGGCCACGAGGGGCGGGTTCTTAGGGGCCATGGCCGGAGGGGTTCCTTGGCGAAAATTCGGTCGGGCGGGCTGTCTCCATTATGCTCGCTAAAACGGGAAAATGGCGGCGGAGGGATTTGAACCCCCGACTCTGCGGATATGAGCCGCATGCTCTGACCAACTGAGCTACGCCGCCGGAGGTGACAAAAATTTTAGCGGAATCGCCAGGCAAAGTCAATTTAACGAAGGCGGCGGAAAGCCTCGGCCGCGCTGGCGCTTCGCCTTGACTTACCGAAGCCCTCTTTGCTATTGTCCTTCCTGCGGACATCATCCTAAGGAGGTTTATGCCGTGAAAACATCCAGAATCATCGTCACCGCCGCTCTACTCATGGCGGGCTCGCTCGCTCTCCAGGCGGCCGTCCCCAGCCTCGTCGGCACCTGGACCGGGACGGGCAAGGCCGTCGGCATCGAGCATGGCTATTACAATGTGACATATTCGGTCACCGTGGCCAACCAGACCGGAAACTTATTCCGGGGCAGCATCACCATCACGACCCCGCTCGGCAAATTCACCCAGAAATTCACCGGCGTCATAAAAAGCGATAATTCTATAGCGGCCAACTACCGGGAATCCAGCGGCAAGAAGGTGAGCGAGGCCGTATCGTTCGGCAAATACATTCCCCCGACCGCCAAAAAGCCCAAGCCCGGCTATGAAGGCTTCTGGATGAACTCGCTCAACCAGGACACCGGGACGATGTCCCTTCTCAAGCAATAGCGGCCCGCACGGCGGCCGCGGCGTGAAGCGCCGTCGTATCGAACAAGGGAAGTTTCGAGTCCTCCTGCCGGATGAGGAGCGGAATCTCGGTGCAGCCCAGAATAACGCCCTGAGCGCCCGACCTCGCCAGCTTCCCTATAATGTCTAAATAAGACCGCCTCGACTCCTCCCGGATGACGCCTCGGGCCAGCTCCTCGTAAATAACCGTGTGGATCGTCGTCAGGTCGGGCTCGGCCGGGACGAGGACGCGGAGGCCGTGCTTCTTTTCAAGCCTCGATCGGTAAAATTCTTGTTCCATGGTGTATCGGGTCCCCAGCAGTCCAACCGTCTTCAGCCCCTGGGCTTTAACGGCCTCGGCCGCGGCGTCCGCGATATGGATCAGGGGAATCCGGACCGAGGCGGCGACGTCGTCCGCCGCCTTGTGCATGGTATTGGCGCAGATCACGACGAAATCCGCCCCGGCCTTCTCAACGCTCCGCGCGGCCTCGATCATGAGCTCCGTCAGCCGCTTCCAATCGCCCGCGACTTGAAGGCGTTCGAACTCATCGAACTCCACCGAAATCAGGACGCAGCGCGCCGAATGCGAACCGCCCAGCTTGGCTTGGATCCCTTGATTGATCAACCGGTAGTATTCGAGCGTGGAATGCCAGGTCATTCCGCCCAGCAAGCCGATCGTTTTCATCGCGGTCCGCTCAGTCCTTGATCCCGGCCAGGTCGAGGATGAAGGCGTACTGGAAGGCCGTCTCGCGCAGCCTCCGGAAGCGGCCCGAAGCCCCGCCGTGCCCCGCCTCGAGGTTCGTCTTGAGGATGAGCGGATTCCGGTCGGTCTTGGTGACGCGGAGCCGGGCGACCCACTTGGCCGGCTCCCAGTACTGAACCTGGGAGTCGTGGAGACCGGTCGTCACCAGCAGGGCCGGGTAGGCCTTGGGCCTGACGTTGTCGTAGGGGGAATAATTCATCATATATTCGTAGTAAGCAGGATCGTTGGGATTTCCCCACTCGTCGTATTCCGAGGTCGTCAGCGGGATGGATGGATCGAGCATGGTGGTCAGGACGTCCACGAAGGGGACGGCGGCGATGACGCCCTTGAACAGGTCGGGCCGCAGGTTGACGACGGCGCCCATCAGCAGACCCCCGGCGCTCCCGCCCTGGGCGAAAAGCTTGTCGGGGATCGTGTAGCCGTGGCGGACGAGGTACTCGCCGCAGGAAATGAAATCGGTGAAGGTGTTCATCTTCTTGAAGAGCTTGCCGCCCTCGTACCAGGCCCGGCCCATTTCGGAGCCGCCCCGGATGTGGGCCAGGGCGATCACAAACCCCCGGTCCATGAGCGATATCCGCATGATGTTGAACCCGGGATCGGTCGTGGCGCCGTAGGAGCCGTAGCCATAAAGGAGGAGATGAGCGGGCTCTTTATCGCGGGCGCCCTTCCGGTAGACGAGGGAGATAGGGACGAGCGTCCCGTCGTAGGCGGGCGCGATCAACCGCTCGGTCGCGTAATTCTCGGGCTTGTAGCCGCCCAGAACCTCCTGCTGCTTGAGGACGGTCTGCTGACGCGTCTTCATGTTGAACTCGTAAACGGTCGCGGGCGTCGTCAGCGATTGGTAGCCGTAACGGAGGAGGTCGGTCCCCGGCTCGGGCGTCGGCGTCGCGTAGGCCACATAGGCCTTGTCCGGAAATTCGAGATAATAGCCGTCCTTCTCCCCCCAGGGAATGACCCGGATCTGCGACAGCCCGCCCTTCCGCTCGCTCAGGACCAGGAATTCCTTGAAGAGGTTGAACCCCTGGAGATAGACATCGGGCCGGTGGGGGATGATCTCGCGCCAATCGGCCAGAGCCGTCCGGCCGGGCGCCGCTTCCATGAGGCGGAAGTTGAGGGCCTGGTCGTTGGTCAGGACATAGAACTTGTCCCCGAGGTGGTCGACGCTGTATTCCAGGCCGCGCGTCCGCGGTTGGAACATGGCGAACTCGGCCAGGGGCTGGGAAGCGTCCAGGTAGCGGTATTCGGTCGTCAGGGTGCTGCCCGATACGATGAAGATATATTTCTTGGAGCGGCTCTGGTCGAGCGAGAGCTCGAAGGTCGCGTCCTTCTCGTGGAAAATCTCGACGTCGCTCTTGGCGGGAGTTCCTAAAACGTGCCGGAAGATCTTGTAGAGACGGAGCGATTCGTCGATGACCGGGTAGAAGACGGTCTTGTTGTCGTTGGCCCAGACCGCGAAGCCGGCGGTCATCGTGATCTCCTCGGGATAAATCTTCCCCGTCTTGAGGTTCTTGAAGTAGAGCTTGTACTGCCGGCGCGAGACGGTGTCCACCCCGTAGGCCAGGACCGCGTTGTCCGGACTGACCGCGAACCCGCCGATGCTGAAATAGCTGTGACCGGCGGCCATCTTGTTCCCGTCGAGGAGGACTTCCTCCTTGGCCTTGAGCGTCTTGGCTTTGCGGCAGTAGACGGCGTAGTCCTTGCCGGCCTCGAATCGAGTGTAGTACCAGTAGCCGTTCTCGAAATAGGGAACGGACATGTCCGTCTGCTTGATCCGGCCGGTCATTTCGTTATAGAGCTTCCCCTGGAGAGGCTCGGTGGACTTCATCATGGCGTCCGCGTAGGCGTTCTCGGCCTTGAGGTATTCGACGACCTTGGGATTGTTGCGCTCGTTGAGCCAGTAGTATTCGTCGAGGCGGGTCTGGCCGTGGATGGCGAGCTCCTTGCGGATCTTCTCGGCCAGGGGCGGCTGGGGGACGTCCTGGGAGACGGCCGGGACGGCCAGCACCGCGACGAAAAGGACGGCCAGAAAAGCGGCCTTGAGCCTTAAAGAACGGGGGTTTAACATGCGGGTCTCCTTAACGGTCTAAGATCGATCATCAACGAAGAGGCGATGGTACCGCTTGACGCGAGCGAAAGTCAAGCCGCGAACCTAACCCGCAGCATTTCCAAATAGCCCCTGATCCGATACTTCGAAGCTCTCCTTGGCCGCCGAGAGGGGTTCTTGACATCGCCGCCCGGCCGACGATAGTATTCCATCATGAGAAAATTTTGGACCATCTTAACGGGGGCTTTGATCATTGTGTTTCTGGCAGGCTTCGGGGGACAAGTGCCAAGAATTCAAGCGAAATCCGCTCAGCTTTCCTCTGTCCCTCTATCAGGCTCTCTCAAGGTTGATCGAAATTTCGGCAAGATGCCGCTTTATTTTATTCCCAATGAGGGACAGCTGGACGCTCGTGTGGCCTATTATCTTCAGGGAAAAGACAAGACCATCTACTTCGCTTCCGAAGGATTGACGTATGTCTTAAACGGAAGAGGAGTCAGCGACCGGAATGAGCCCGAAAATCCAAGCCGCTTCGCGCTGAAGCTGGATTTCGTGGGGGCCAATACGGACGTGCGGCCTTCGGGTGAGGAGAGGACCGGAGCCGTGATCTCGTACTTCAAGGGGAAGCCGGAAGAGTGGAAAGCCGGACTTCCGACCTATGCGAAGATTCTCTATAAAGATCTCTGGCCGGGGATTGATCTTGCGTATTATGGCACGGTGAACAAGTTGAAATATGAGTTTATCGTTCATCCCGGCTCGGACCCTTCGCTGATACGGCTGGCCTATCGCGGGGCGAGCGCCGTGGAGGTGAATGGCGAAGGCCGGTTGGAGATAAAGACGCCGGTGGGGGGATTCGAGGATGATGTGCCGGTGGGCTATCAGGAGAGGGACGGCGACAGGATGGATGTTGAGTTGAGATATAGTCTCGAGGAGCAAGCCGCGACACAATCGTTTGTCTACGGATTTGAAGTGGGAGCGTATGACCGGACAAAGCCGCTTGTCCTTGATCCTACGGTCCTTGTTTACTGCGGGTACATCGGCGGCGTGAATTATGATGAAGGCCGCGGCATAGCAGTTGACGGCGCGGGAAACGCCTATATCATCGGAGTGACCTACTCGACCCAAACCACGTTTCCGGTCAAAGTCGGCCCCGACCTGACTTTCAACGGCAACTGGGACGCCTTCGTGGCCAAGATAAACACATCAAGCGCGGCCCTCGTTTACTGCGGGTACATCGGCGGTTCAGGAACTGACGATGGCTTTGGCATTGCCGTGGACGGCTACGGAAACGCTTATATCACAGGCTATGCCCACTCCTCCGAAACGACGTTTCCGGTCAAAGTCGGCCCCGACCTTACTTTTAACGGCGGCGACGATGACGCCTTTGTGGCCAAGGTGAACGCCTCGGGCACGGCGCTCGTTTACTGTGGTTACATCGGCGGCTCGGACAATGACGGTGGCCGCGATATAGCGGTTGACGGCTCGGGAAACGCCTATATCACTGGATTGACCTACTCCACCCAAACCACATTTCCGGTCATCGGCGGTCCTTACCGGACGTTCAGCGGCAAATGCGACGCCTTTGTGGCTAAGGTGAACCCAGCAGGCGCGGCCCTCGTTTACTGCGGCTATATCGGCGGTTCCGGAACTGACTATGGCAATGGCATTGCCGTGGACCACTACGGAAACGCCTATATCACGGGACCAACGGAATCCGACCCGGGCACGTTTCCGGTCAAAGTCGGCCCAGACCTGACGTTAAACGGCGGCGGCTGGGACGCCTTTGTGGCCGAGGTGGACTCAACAGGCACGGCCCTCGTTTACTGCGGTTATATCGGCGGCTCGAGTATTGAGCGCGGCTACGGCATAGCGGTTGACGGCGCGGGAAACGCCTATGTCACGGGCTCTACCGAGTCCACCGAAACGACGTTTCCGGTCGCCGTCGGCCCAGACCTGACGCGCAACGGTCCTGTTAATGCCTTCGTAGCCAAGGTGGGCTCAACAGGCGCGGCCCTCGTTTACTGTGGCTACATCGGCGGTTCCAGCCTTGACTATGGCTTTGACATTGCCGTGGACGGCTACGGAAACGCCTATATCACGGGAGAGGCCATGTCCAGCCAAACCACGTTTCCGGTTAAAATCGGGCCCGACCTTACTTTCAACGGCGGCGCCACCGACGCCTTCGTGGCCAAGGTGGACTCAACAGGCGCGGCCCTCGTTTACTGTGGCTACATCGGCGGCTCGAAAATAGAACGCGGGTACGGCATAGCGGTTGACCGCGCGGGAAACGCCTATATCACGGGACGGACGAACTCCGACCAGGTCACGTTTCCGGTCAAAGTCGGCCCAGACCTGACGTTCAACGGCGGCGACTGGGACGTCTTTGTAGCTAAGATATTAGAAGGAGGATTCACAGTCACCTCACCCAATGGAGCTGAGACCTGGAAGCTGAACGGCAGCTATAACATCAAGTGGAAATATTCAGGCTCGCTGGGAGCGCGAGTTAAGATAGAGCTTCTGGAAGGCGCACAATTAAGCCGGACGATTTCAGGCAATGCGCCGATCGGAGCAAACGGGAGAGGTTCCTATAAATGGAAGGTTCCATCGAGCCAGACACTTGGAACAAATTTTAAAATAAGAATCACGAGCAATAAAATCACATCCTGTACGGACACCAGCGATAAATATTTTAAAATCGTCAAGTAAATCGACGCGGAAATGCGCCCACAGCCGGGTCGGCGGAAAACGAAATACCTAAGGAGGTCGGGATGAAAAGGTCGCTTTATTTATCCTTGGTCGCGGCCGGGCTTCTGCTTGTCGCGGCGGCCGGCCCCGCGGCCAAGGCCGATTCCCGGGACGGCGCGGCCGTCTGGACCCAGCTCGGACCGATGGGGGGCAATATCGTCGCGCTCGCCCGCCATACGAAAGCCCCCTCCAAGATCTACGCTCTGACCGGGAGCTCCCCCGGCCAATTCTTCCGGTCCGCCGACAACGGGACGAACTGGAAACGCATGGCCATCTTCCAGGACACAACCTACGACATAGCCGTCGATCCCAATAACGGTGACATCGTCTATGTCCTCTCCTACAGCGGCCTCTACAAGTCCGCGAACACGGGCGATTCGTTCGCGGAAATACGCTTCCCGGACGGCATCTGCGGCAACGGACGGATGGCCGTCCGCCCCGACAATTCCAACATCCTCTACGTCGCGGGGACCTTCCGGGCCGACAATAAGGGGTGTCTGGCGTTCATCAAGTCCGCGAACGGAGGACAGACCTGGACGGCGATCAAATTCGACACGGTAGCGGCCTATTCCACCTGCGTTGGGATCGCCGTCTCGCCCAAGAATCCCAACACCGTTTACTTTTGCGGACATTTTTATGACGGGAAATCGCGATCTTGCAGCCGCGTTTATAGGTCAAGAAACGGTGGAAACGCCTGGGAAAACATCACGGGACCCGATTTGAATCAAATCTACAAAACTCCCTCCGGCCTGGCCGTCGACCCCACGAATGCGGACCGCGTCTTCGTGGCCTATAACGACGGCGTGCTCCGGAGCACGAACGGGGGAACGACCTGGCTTAACCAAAACAGCTCGTCTTTCTATGCCGGCCCCGTCGCTGTCGACCCCAACCAGGTTAACACCCTCTACGCGCCGAGCGGGAGCCTCAACGACCTCGGCGTCTACAAGAGCACGGACGGCGGAATCAACTGGAAAAAATACCCCAAGGGCGTCTACGGCTACGCCAACGCGATTATCATCGAAGGAAGCACGATCCAGGTCGGAACCTCGGCCGGGATCTTCCGGAGCAAGAACGGCGGCGCCTCCTACCAGGCGGCCCAGCGCGGCATCAAGGCGACTTGGATTTCGACCTTCGCGCTTTCCGCGAGCTCCCCGAGGACGATCTATGCCGAGGCCTGCGACTATTCGCATTTCAAGTCGACGGACGGCGGAGCGAGTTGGATGAAGGGGATCGACTTCTATCGCTGCCACAGCATCATGAATTTCGCCGTCCACCCCGGAAAACCGAACACGGTTTCGATCCTGGCCGGGGGCTGATATGACGACGACGTCTACAGGTCTGTAGACGGCGGCCAGCACATCACGAACGTCCTCCACAAGAACCTCGGCGTGCTCGCCGGCGATCCCCGCGACGGGAACCGCCTGATCGCGGCCGGCCAGGTCGTGAACGGGACCGCCTCCATGGGCGCCTACATCAGCCTGGACGGCGGGTTGACCTGGACGCCGGTCAAGATCCGGAGCGACGGCAATAGCATGGCCAGCGTCGCGGCCTTCGACCCGGAAAACCGAAAAATTCTCTATGTCGGCGGCTGGGGCGGCGGCTGGGCCTGCCTGCATAAGAGCACGAATGGCGGCGCCTCATGGACTCAGCTCGCCATCCCGGCCTGCGTCGACATCCTATGTCTGGCCGTCGACCCCAAAGCGTCCGGTACCCTCTACTTTGGCGGCAGCAACGGAGTCTTCAAGAGCACGAACGGAGGGTCGAGCTGGACCTGGCTGACCGGGGTTTACAACGCGCAATCCATGGCCGTCAATCCCAAGAACGGAAACGAGGTTTTTGTCGGTAACTGGTCCGGCGTTTTTTACAGCAAGGACCAGGGCGCGACCTGGAAGGACCTCAGCCAGGGCATGCCCGCAAAGTCCACAAACTGGGTCGCGGTCCACCCGACGAGCCGGATCGTCTATGCCGGGACCTTCAACGGCGGGCTCCTCAGGAGGAACTTCTAAGGAGGAAGTCAACCCATGAAAGCTTCGAAAACCATCAAGCGCCGGGAATTCATGGCCGGGGCGGGCGCCGCCGCCCTGTCCGTGACCGTTCTCCGTCCGGAGCTCGTCCGGGGGACTCAAGCCAATTCCAAAATCAGGGTCGGACTCATCGGATGCGGCGGCCTCAAGGCCCGGGCAAAGGTCGGCACTTGCTGGGATCACTTCGTCGTCTATTACCAGTATCCGGACAAGGTCGGCGTCCAGGTCAGTCTCGCCTCAGAGGGCGATTCGCTGGCTTTACTCCAACCCGCTCCGCGCCGCGCCTATCTCGAGGCGGACGGGAGTCGCCATCGCCTCCTTCGCCGTCGGCGAGCTCAACGACATCCCGCTTAAAAGCGACCCGCGCGCCGAGCAATGGCTGGGCCAAGCGATTGAGATCGCCCAGGCTATGGAGGTCAGGATCATCCTGGTCCCGTTCTTCGGCAAGGGCGACCTGCGGAACGACCCGACCGGAACCGACGCCGCGATCGCCGCCCTGATGCGGCTCGCGCCCAAAGCCGAGAAGGCCGGCGTCATCCTGGCCCTCGAGAACTAGCTCGGCGCAGGCGAGAACCTTGAGATCCTCGAACGCGTCGGCTCTCCGGCCGTCCGAATCTACTACGACGTCGGGAATTCCCAGGACGCGGGGCATCCCATCCTCGATGAGATCCGCCTGCTCGGGGACCGC
>Ga0299912_10003328_pt1 | contig 13128 bp, 17 predicted proteins | sample RVTome_2_FD_207667 | JGI IMG/M metagenome (GOLD analysis project Ga0299912, IMG submission 207667) | Soil microbial communities from uranium-contaminated site in the Upper Colorado River Basin, Wyoming, United States - RVT95D214 (version 2) ...
CCCGTATTTCCCGCTTGTCTTTAGGGTCGATATCGCCTGAAATATATTTAGCCTTGAATACATGCGAAGTCCAATTGATACCATCTTTGCTGTTGCGATTGTTAATGAACCGAACCCGAATCCGGGCGATATATTTTTCCAGCTCGATCTCGACGCCGGTCTCTTCATACGCCTCACGTTTGGCGCCATCGATAATATTTTCGCCGGGATTAGCCGCCCCCGATGGCGCCCGGAAAAGGCTTTTAGGATAAAAATGTTTGGCGATGAAAAGTAGTTGATCGCGATTGAATATGAATAGCGTGATATCATGGGCCCGGCCATTGTATTGGCTTCGCCGAACACGAGCTAGTTCAGTGGAGGTCATTTCGATTTCGGTTTCCAGTTTGGCCGGCCAGCCAAACCTCTGTTCCACCAAAGCGATATCATCGGCTCGCAAATAGCTCATAGAGCCTCCAGTTGCTGTTTGAGAAGCTGGCGTTCGTAAAGCTCGGCATAGAGACCGCCATCGGCCAACAATTGGCTATGAGTGCCGCTTTCGGCAATTCGACCATCTTTCAGCACCACTATCAAGTCGGAATTTTTAACAGTTGAAACCCGATGGGAAATAATCAGGGTCGTGCAATGAGTAAAAATTCGGCGTAAATTATCAAGTATTTGCTCTTCGGTCGAGGTATCCACCAATGAAAATACATCATCTAAAATTAGTATTTTCGGTTTTATCGCCAAAGCCCGGGCCAAAGCGGTACGCTGTTTCTGACCGCCGGACAAGGTAATTCCGCGTTCGCCCAAAATCGTATCGAATCCGGATGGAAAACTATCGATATCTCCGGCAATACCGGCGATCTCAGCCGATTCCTTGATACCCGGCTCGTTTATGTCACCGCCAAAGGCGATATTGCTTTGAATCGTTTGCGAAAATAAAATGGCCTCTTGAGCTACATAGCCAATTTGCGAACGCAATGAATCAAGGGCATAATCGTTAATATCGATATCATCGATAAACACCATGCCCTGCGGAATCGGATACAGGCGAGGGATCAAAGAAATCAGGCTTGATTTACCGCTGCCGGTATGGCCGAGTATCGCCACCGTTTGACCGGGATTGATTTTCAAATTGAGGCCATCGATCACAATTTTTTTGTCATAGGCAAAGCGCAAGTTTTTAAATTCGATTTTGCCTTTAATTTCTTTGACAATTGCTTTATCTAAAGAAGTCGTAATTACAGGCGAAGTGTTGAATATCTTGGCGATACGCTCCATCGAAGCCATCCCCCGTTGATATAACCCGATAACCCAGCCAAGCGCCGCCATCGGCCACATCAGAAGCATCAAATACGCCGTAAACGCGACCAGATCGCCCAATGTCAAGACGCCGTTTATCACCTGGCTGCCGCCGATCCACAGCACCAAAGCTACCGCCGCTCCGGCAAAACCGAATATTACCGGAAAAAACAAGCCCCAAATTTTAATCATATTCAGGTTCAGGTGAATATAATCACGGTTGAACGAGCCGAACCGCTTGATAACGCTATCTTCTTGCACATAGGCTTTAACTACCCTGATGCCGGCCAGGTTTTCCTGCACCTCGGAAGTTAGTGCCGAATATTGCTCCTGAACTTTCATGTAGCGCTTGAAAACTTCTTTGCCTAAAAAATAAGTTAGAGCGCTGATAATCGGCAGGGGCGCGAACGCTATTATTGTGAGCTTGCGGTCGATAATCAACATCAGTACCAAAGCCACTACGAATGTGAACACGGTTGATATGAAATACATAATCCCCGGCCCGACCATCGCCCTGATCGCCAATAGGTCGTTAGTCAGACGGGCCATTATATCGCCGGTGGGCATCTTGTCGAAATATGGCCGGTCTAGTTTCAAGATATGCGCGAACAGGTCGCCCCTGATTTCATATTCGATATCTCGGGAAGCGACTATCATTGTTTGACGCATTATATAACGAAATACGCCTTGAATCATAGTTACCCCGATTATTGCCCCGCTATAGATTAGCAGATGTCTGGCGGTAACTTGCTTTTGAAGGGCGTTTATGGCTTGCCTTAGTATCCACGGCGCGGCCATAGTAAACACGGTCGTCAGGCCTACTGCTATCGTGCCCCAAACCCAGACGCGTGTATGGCGAAAAATGTACGATTTGATTATTTCAGACGCTGTTTTCTCCATAAACCAACAAATCTTAAAGATTTAAAATGGCCGGAATGTTCCCTTAAGTCAAGTGAATTAACTGATTTATGAATTCATGACAATGCATGCAGAAAAATACCGTTCCTATACATAATCAAAAATAATAATTAATCTCCAAAAGCAAGTTCATAACTCAGCTTCGCCGATCTGCCAATGATCGACCAGGCCGGGCAATACTTTTCCTTCGATATACCAACCGCTCTTTTAGTCTTATTCTGATCGGCGCGACCGTTAAATTTATAGTGATTTTAAACAATTTGTAAATTTTCGGGATAAGTTTCTAGGGATTCGGCCTCAATTTCTACCTGTAAATCACGTCAAGGTACTCTCATTTGTATAGCATAGCGACAACATCCACCGCCGTATAGCCGTCCAAACCGATCAAAATAATTCAGATGGTTAAAAGGCTTATGGCCTTTATTAACAGTCAATTCTATAACGACGCGGCTTTCTATAGCCAACCAAAACCCCCTCAGAGATTCCCTAATTTTTGAAAAACAAACAGTTTCCGGATATAAAAATGCTATATTTATAACTCAACCTAATTTATATGAAATTACACCAAATTTGCGGGGGAATCCTGAAATCTTAATTCTAAAGTATGGTCAAGTTCGGCTTTAGATAAAATCCTTAAACAATATTATTCAACAAAATAGAAGCATAATTTGGGTACAATAAATAAGGCGACGCAATTTTACAATTCGATTCGCGTCAATCGGACTTTCAAGAAACAGGCTATTGCTTGCTGATAATCTCTTCTGCCAGAGACAAGGCAACACCGGATAGCATCACTTCAACCCCCAACTTGGTAAAATCATCGGACAGAAGGTCCTTATCAGCATTTGCGTATAACGAACAGGCGGCCTCCCGTTCGACAACCAGACCGCTGAGCTTATTATCGGCGTCGCTGACAAAGGTGACCTCGCCAAGCTCTTCCGAAATTACATAACCGCGACATTCATGAAGCTGCAGATGGCTGGCGCTGGTGTAAACTGCCACCAAGGCGCCGTGCTTTTTCTCAGATAAGCTGGCTCGAGGATAAATATCGATGGAGATACGTCTGTTTTCTTCCCGGTTATCGACTTTTATTCGCCAATGGTCTTGAAGACTGGATACTTCGGCATCGTTTAATACTTTCGCGATAGCCCTGATATCATCATTCGTAAAAACCGGTTTGGATATATCATCGCTATTGGTATTAGCCATTTTTTTTATCTTCCGATTTTTCGGTGTTTTCTTTGACCTCTTTTTTATCTTTGATCAATTTGGGTTCAGGTTTATCTATTTCATCCTTAATTTCATTCATCGATCTTTTAAATTCCCTGATCCCTTTGCCCAAGCCCGCGGCGATTTCCGGAATTCTCTTGGCTCCGAAAAGCACCAGCACTAAAATAAGAATAATAATCAGTTCAGTAGGTCCGGGAGCGCTTAGCAAAATATAATTAAACATAGCCACCTCTTTCTTTATGTTAAATATACCACCATCTAAAATATACTATAACAAAAATGATCATCAAAACGGAAACAAAATTTATTTTAATCATCAAACCCAAAGTGAAACTGAGGGCATAGAAGTTTGCCGTGAACGAATTAAATCCGATATTAAGCGATTGCGTAAATAACGTTTTTACGGCCCCTTCGGGCAAAAACGACCCAATCAGCTCGCCCAGGAGACCACCTACAACCGCCCCCAGCACCAGGGCTACTGTTAAAAAGATAACTTCACGTCTTTTCATTGATAACACTCCCTGCAATCGATTTAAATATGAACCGCCCGTCATCCGATCCCAGAAACGACTCGCACGCCCTCTCCGGATGAGGCATCATACCCAGAACATTCCCTTCCCGATTTATGATACCGGCTATATTGGCCAAAGCCCCATTAGGATTGGCACCATCAGTAACATTTCCATCCTTATCGCTATACTGAAAGATTATCCTGTTTGTTTCATAAAGCTCATCTAAAACATCTTTATCAACATAATAGTTGCCTTCAGCATGAGCAATCGGTATTTTTAACACTTTATTCTTGGGGCAAAAATGAGTAAATCTCGAATCATGATTTTGTACTTTCAGGTAAACATCTTTACAAACAAACCGCATGTCCAGGTTTTTCCTCATCGCTCCGGGCAGCAAACCGGCTTCAAGCAATACCTGAAACCCGTTGCAGATACCTATAACCAGCCCGCCGTTTTCGGCGAATTCAATGATGGCCTTCATTATCGGTGAAAATCGGGCAATAGCTCCGGAACGGAGGTAATCGCCGTATGAAAAACCCCCGGGCAATATCACCACATCACAACCGTTAACCGAAGTATCGCCATGCCAGAGATAGATCACTTCACCCAGGTCGAGCGTCTTGATCGCCTGATAAGAATCGTAATCACAATTGGATCCGGGAAATACGACTATGCCGAATTTCATCGCAGGATATTCACCTCATAGTCTTCTATCACGGTGTTAGCCAGAAGCTTATCCGCCAGATCGCGAGCAATATTCAAGGCTTCATCAACCGATCCAGCTTCAAGTGAAACATTGAATAGCTTACCGGTTTTAACCGATTCAATACCTGAATAATTTAGATTGCTCAAGGCGTTTTTAATCGTTTCACCTTGAGGATCCAGCACCCCGGGCTTAAATTTGACTTCTATTTTGACGACATAATTAGTCATTTTATATCTTTCTTTAGGATATCCCCCGCTTTATCATCTCCATTTAGGCCGGTTTTTTCAATCAAACCGACTACCAATTTATAAACTCCTGACAATATATATATAGCTACCAGAGGAAACATTAAAGCCCGCGTCTGTACCATCAATAATAGCCCGGCTCCGAGTATTATCAAGACTTTAATTCGATTTCTTCTCACTCTAAAATCGAATTTTGGCATAGTTTCATACTCTATCGTCGAAACCATCAGCGCCGAAAACAAAATTACCATAATCCACAAAAAGCGGTCAAGTGTGATTTTGCCCCAAAAATGATCGCAGAAAATCACGAAAGAGGCGATCGCCACTGCAGCGACCGGAATCGGCAAGCCAAGAAAGTTGCCTTTCTCTTCTATTTTGGCGGTCAGGTTATATCGAGCCAGACGGAAAGTGCCGGCCATGATAAATGTAAACCCCAAAATCCAACCCCAGTTGCCAAATTCCACCAGTTTAAACGAATATAGCAAAACAGCAGGCGCTACCGCAAATGACACCACATCCGCCAATGAATCCAGCTGTACGCCAAAACTTGAAGCGCCTTTTGACAGGCGAGCTACTATCCCGTCAAGAAAATCGAAAAATGCCGCCAGAATTATCAGCCAGGCCGCCTCGGTTGGATTCTCTCCTTTTACACAGACTAAAATCGCGGCAAATCCACAAAACATATTGCCCATCGTGAAAATGCCGGGAAATATTTGCCGATAAGCTGTCAAATCAATCTCCCGATAATGGTTGATGCCCCCTTCACGCGCTGACCTTTGGCAACTTCAAGCTCGGTTGAAAGCGGCAAAAATAAATCTACTCGACTGCCAAATCGTATCAAGCCAAACCGGTCGCCGGTTTTAACAGCTTGACCTTCCTGCAGATGACAGACAACCCGCCTGGCTAAAACTCCTGCTATTTGATGAACGATCACATTACCTTTATCGGTTTTTATTTCTATTTCAAAACGTTCATTAATATCCGATGCTTCTTTGTTGAAAGCGGCCTTGAATTTGCCTTTTTTGTATTTAAGCCTGCGTATAACGCCGGCAACCGGAATCCGGTTTATATGGATATCGAATACTGATAAAAATATCGATACCACTTTCATATCGTTATTATTTTCGATATTGACAACCTTGCCGTCTGCCGGCGAGACTATTAAATTATCACCTGATGGAACTTTTCGTTCAGGGTCTCGAAAAAACAGCATTATCAAACAGCCAAAAATAAAACTGGCAACGCCAAGGTGGATAAAGGTCATGTTTAAACTGCTATTGAATAAAAAAAAGAATATTACAGCAATAATTAGAAAAGGTAAAAAGAAACATAATCCTTCTTTAGCCATTACTTCAAAGCCCTCTTGATTATAGCGTCAGTCCTTTTCGTGAAAAAAGCGACATCGAAACACTCATCTATTTCTTTTACCGTTAAAACCCGTTTAACATCCGGTGAATTGCGTACCAGATATTCAAAACTTTTATTCTGCTCCCTGGCTTGCATAGCCAGCGACTGTACGGTTTTATAAGCCGCCTCGCGACTTGGCATCCTCGATGTCAGTGCCAATAATACTCGTTGTGAAAAAACAAGTCCGCCGCCAAGATAAACGTTCTCCCGCATCTTTTTGGTGTTTACGACCAGGTTTGCCAGAATATTTTCGAATAGATGCAAAACATAATCGATAATAATACATGAATCGGGGATAATCACGCGTTCGACCGAGGAATGAGTTATATCGCGTTCATGCCATAATGCCTGATTTTCCATGCCGGCTAAAGCATTGCCGCGAAGAACTCGCGCCAGACCGGCGACTTTCTCGGCTGTTATCGGATTTTTCTTATGCGGCATCGCCGATGAGCCTTTTTGTTTTTTACCAAAACCCTCTTCTACTTCGCCGATTTCGGAGCGCTGTAAATTTCTGATTTCGGTGGCGAATTTTTCCAACGACCCACCTATCAAAGCCAGCGTATTAAGAAAATCGGCATGACGGTCGCGCTGAATAATCTGGGTAGAAACTTCGGCGGGTTTGAGTTTGAACTTGCGGCAAACATAGCATTCGACCCGAGGATCGACATGCGCGAAATTACCGACTGCCCCGGAAACCTTCCCCACCGCCAAGCCCTTAACAGCTATATCAAACCGCGCGATATTCCGTTTCATCTCGGTATGCCAAAGCGCCATTTTCAAGCCGAAAATCGTCGGTTCGGCATGCACGCCGTGAGTCCGCCCGATACAAATAGTCTTTGAAAAACGCTTAGTCAAAATTTTGAGCTGAGAAGTAATTTTCAATAGCCGCTTCCTGATAAGCACAGCCGATTTTTGAACAGTAATTGACAGCGAAATGTCCAGAATGTCGGAGGAGGTCAAGCCGTAGTGAATGTACTTGGCTTGTGGCCCAATATACTCCGCGACATTGGTCAAAAAAGCGATTACATCGTGTTTGGTCTCTTCCTCGATTTCGAGAATGCGCTCGATATTAAAATCAGCTTTCTTCCTGATTTCAATCGCCGCCGCTTTGGGAATTTTGCCCAACCCGGCCCAAGCCTCGCAAACAGCAATTTCCACCTCCAACCAGGTGCGAAATTTGTTTTCATCGCTCCAGAGCCGCCCCATCTCCGGCAATGTATAGCGCGGTATCATTTAGTCTTTTTTTACCTTTTCCCAATCAGCCAAAAACTTTTTCAGGCCTACATCGGTCAATGGATGTTTGGTCATCTGCTCGATTACCGTAAACGGCATGGTTATTACATCCGCGCCCATCATGGCCGCTTCCACAACGTGAAGTTGATTACGCACGGAAGCGACTAACACTTCGGTGGAAAATGCGTAATTATCGTATATTTGAATAATCTGCTCAACCAAATCCATCCCGACATGACTGGCATCATCCAAACGCCCGACAAAAGGCGAAATGAAAGCCGCGCCGGCTTTGGCGGCCAATAGCGCCTGCAAAGGCGAAAAACAGAGCGTCATATTGACCATCACGCCTTTATCGCTTAAACGCTTGGTAGCGATAAAACCCTCGCGAGTACAGGGGATTTTAACCGCAATATTTTTATGTATTTGGCGAAGATCTTCGGCTTCTCTTACCATACCATCGGTATCCATGGCGGTCACTTCCGCCGAGATCGGGCCATCGACGATTTCGCAAATCCGTTTCAGGATATCCCGATAATTGCCTTTCTCTTTGGACAGTAGCGATGGATTCGTGGTTACGCCGTCGAGCACTCCAAGTTCAGCCGCTTTTTTGATTTCATCGATATTAGCGGTATCGATAAAAAATTTCATTGTTTTTCCCTTCTATAATTTACCTTTATTAAAATCAATCCTTTAGCCGGCGCATTATAGCGCGCGGCGCATTTATTATTGAGAAAAGCTTTTATATGTGTCAAGCCCAATTTTAAATTTTCCGCCGCCAGCATCGTGCCCACCAGCCGGCGCACCATGTGATGTAAAAAACGATTGGCTTCCACTTCATAAATCAGCGCCCCACCATAGCGAAACCAGCGGGAGACAAATATCTGGCAATGGTTATCCTGTTTCAATGATTTTCTTTTACAAAACGCCGTAAAATCATGTTTGCCTTTAAGTAACCTGGCTGCTTTGTTCAATATGTCCATGTTCAAAGGCCGATAGCTCTGATATCGGGTATGACGGCTTAAAACCTGAGGCGATTCGGCTATATAATACCTGTAAACGCGGCTGAAAGCGTGCCGCCTCGGATCAAATCCCGGTGAGGCCTGAACGACTTTTTTAATCGCGATATCATCCGGCAGTATGCGGTTGAGACGATAGTGCAATTCAGAGGGCTTAACGTATTTTTCCGACCAAAAAGACGCGACTTGGCCTAAAGCGTGGACTCCCGTATCGGTTCGCCCGGCGCCAAGAACAACTATTTCTTCCCCGGTAAGAAGCCCGATTACGTTCTGTAAAACTTCCTGCACAGTCCGTTTTCCCGGCTGAATTTGCCATCCGGAAAAATCAGTGCCGTCATATTCAACGATAAGTTTATAATAATGTCTATCCATTAAAAAACGCAAAAACCATCAAGACAATCCCTATCAGCAGAAGGTAAAAATCCCACCTCCTTAATTTGGTTTTAGGGCTGGTAAAATACACGCCGGCATAACCTTTCAAAGCGAGCGCCGACGCTACATCATCGGTTTGCCCGATAATCCTGGAAAACAAAGGCAACATCAACTTCGAATTGAGCTTTATTCTATTGACCAACCCTCCGCCAAAATCAGCGCCGCGAGCTTTCATAGCCAATATAACAATTTCTCGTTCTTTGATGAGGACCGGCATAAATCTCATCGCAATGAAAAATATCAATGTTATTTCCTGGAAGAATTTCCGTTTGGAAAGCCCAAACCCAGTAAATAATTTCGCGGCCATTTCCTGAGGCGAAATCCAGCTTAAAAGGCAAATGGCCGCGCCCAAAAAATTGATAAAGCGAAATAAATTCAAAAATCCGGCTCTTAACCCCTGAGCAGTAGCCTTTAATAACCATATGCTAAAAAGGACTTGGCCATCGTGATAAAAAAGGTGAAGCAAAAACACGATCAGAAAAACCGGCCAAAACAATTTCAGATAACTCACGATTTGGCCCGGATTTAAACCGCCGTAATAGGCTAAACATAATAGCGCCAAAAATAAAATAACCTGCACCTGGATTAAATGGCTGAAAAGTATCATAATTGAAATACAAATAAACCAAACCAGTTTGACCTCTATAGCTATAGAAGCCATTTTGCTATCAGGAATGTATTTCAATGATATCATTATGCTAATATACTGTTTGCTTAACTGTCGGTCAAACTTTTACTTGACTTCAAAAGCGGTATTTTTAAATTAGCTCCGTGCCAAATAACACCAAGTATCTGCGCCGAAATATGACCCTGGGAATTTTTAACGGTGTATTTTTTAATTTGGCGGCGGCATTCCTAAGCGGGATAACGGTCATTCCGCTTTTTATTTCCGGCTTTACTGATTCGCGAATATTGATTGGCGCTTTCTCAACGCTCGAAAGCTTCGGCTGGTATTTTCCTCAATTATTTATGGGCGCCTTGATAGCAGGCCGACCTCTTGTTCTCACCTATTATAATAAACTGTCTTTTTCCCGAGTGATTTTTTTCGCCGCCGCCATATCCCTTATATTTTTAGTCAAAGATAGTAATCATAGGCTACTGCTAATCGGTTTTGGCTGCCTGTTCGGAATCTATTCAATCACTTCAGGCATGGCGGGTATCGCTTTTATGGAAATAGTCGGTAAGATGATTCCGACCAATAAACGAGGAACATTATTCGGTTTGCGGATGTTTTTTGGAGGTTTGCTGGCTGTTTTGGCAGGACCAATTGTTAAATATATGCTGGATAGATGGCAATTCCCCGTCAATTTTGGCTATCTTTTTTTTATAGCCTTGATAACCGTCATTATGGGTTTAGCCATCTATGCCTTCACAAGGGAGTTGCCACCGCCGGTGATGAAAACTAAACCTGGCTTCAAAGACAATTTGGCCAAAAGCCTTTCAGTATTTAAAAATGACGTGAACATGCGCCATTTGGTTTTTGCCATGTACTCAACCAATACAGCTCTTTTGGCGATGCCTTTTTATATCATTTTAGCCACTGAACAGCTTGGAATACCAGGCCCATTAGCGGCGACCTATTTATCGTTTGAGAGAATCGGTTTTCTGGGTTTGAATCTTCTCTGGGGCTGGCTTTCCAACCGGATTTCCAATAAGCTTGTCCTCAAGGTATCGACTATTTTCGCGATTATGGCTCCGGCTCTGGCTTTGTATTCGATATATCATTATCCGGGCTATTTTATTTTTGGCCTGGTGTTCTTTTTCAATGGAGCGGCCTTAAGCGGTACTAGTCTGGGTTATATCAACTATCTGCTGGAGATATCCAACGACGAGAATCGCGTCTTATCGATCGGTCTTGTACATACTTTTATTGCCCCAACTATATTCTTTTCGGCCTTAGGCGGCCTGCTTTTTGAATTATTCAGCATTAAAATATTATTTCTGGTCACATTGATAGGTCTGTCTTTGTCCTATATTTACATAAATCAGTTGAAAGAACCGGTTAGGGTCGGGCGGGAAAATTAATAATACGGTTATGTCTCTATCTTCGATAGCGGAAATGAATCGACTGATAATTGATCCGGCAGGCTAATATTTAGCGGCATTTTTTACATAAACCGTAAATTTCAAACCTGAAACCTTGCGATTTATAGTCAAATTCCTTGATTATTTGATTATGCACCTTGTCGACCACTGGTGAAGTGAACTCCTCCGTATGGCCGCATTTGACACAAATAAGATGACCATGGTTGACACGTTTAAACGCTTTTTCGAACCGAGACCGACCATCACCGAAATTAACCTCATTGGCCAAGCCGCATTCGGTGAAAAGTTTCAAGGTGCGGTATACCGTCGAAAAACCGACGTAAGGATAATGCTTTCTTACGAGCGCGTGAAATTCATAAGCTGATATATGACCCTTAATTGTCAGAAATGTATCCAAAATGTTATATCTCTGGTCGGTTCGTTTAAAATTTTTCGATTTTAGGTGTTCAGCCAATACTTCTCTTTCGCTTATCATCTTTTACTCCTGCTGCACATGGAACACAAGCCGAAGATTTGAAAATTATAATCCAGTAATTTAAAATCCAATTCCGAGCAAACCTTCTTCTGAAGTTCAGGCAATTCAGGAAGATGAAAGCCAAAGCGATTGCCGCAATCGCGGCAAATCATATAATCGATTCGAGGCTTATCGACTATTTTCTCAAAATGGACGGCGGCTCCGCCAAACCAGACTCGGCGCAACAAGCCAGCTAGCGCCAATAGCTCCAATGTCCGGTAAATTGTCGCCCGCGAGGTTTTCCGGCTTTTTTGCTTGAGAATGACTAACAGATCATCGGCTTCAAAATGACCATCGGTAGCCATAGCCTCTTCTAAAATTGTCAATCTCTCCGCAGTCGGTTTTAATCCTTTACTTTTCAGAAACCTGCTAAATTTTTTCTGCATGGTATTTTAATTACTCCCTGACATTGATATTCATTACCATATATAATATTTCACGTGGATCGGTCAAGCGTTTTTTAATTTTAACTTGACACCAGATACTGTATTCCTTAATTAAAACCTGTGCAAATAATAACTTAAAATAGATGGAGGAAAACTTGAAAAGAACATTGATCTTTATCGTCATTATTGCGGCGGCGACGGCTTTTTTGGCTGGATGCGACCAACAGAAGGCAATCGATCAAATTCTGGAAAATCCCCAGATGAAAAGCTATCTGATGAGCAAAATGATGGAAGATGAAGCTATCAAAACCGATATCACCAATCAGCTTATGGCGGATACCGCCTGGGTTAAAGCTATTGCCGGCCGCCTCACCGAACAACATAGCGGCCGCACTATGATGTTTGAAAAACTTCTGGAACACGAAGGCATGGGCGATATTATGCTGGAGAAATTAGCCGAGGATCCAATCCTTAAAGCCAAGATTATTGAAATCAGTAAAAGAAGATAGTCTTATCAATAAGATTTCAACGGGGCGCCTCGAAATTTATGGCGTCCCGTTTTTTATTTAGAGAAATTTCTTAAGCAATTAATTCTTTTATCTCACGCCATAAACAAGCGGATATGCCAATAAAAAAGCCTAATACTGATATTATAATATAGCCATAATATTTCGATGATTCCACTTCATCGGCCAATTGATTAAGATTAATGTCATTGGCAGCCTCCAGAGCCGGTAGAATATTAATGAAAGAGAAATATCCATATTTTAACCATTCAACTATTAAAGGCAAGCCAATTACTATTATCATGACTGCCGCCAATGAAGCCGCGACCCAAACCCATTTTCGGATATTGCGTAAAAGTGACTGCTGTTTGTATCGCTGATAAAGATTGGCTTTAAGGCTATCGGTTATATCCACGGTTTCAGCTGCTAAAGATATCTGCCGCAAGGCTGTCTCCAATTCCAGATCGGCGGCATATTTTTCGGCGCATACCGGGCAAATTTCGAGATGTTTTAAAATTCCATCAAGGTCACCGGCATCGCTATTAAGATTGTTGTCGATATCTTCACACCTCATTTTAAACCTGCGCCTACTAAGGTTTTAAGTTCGGCTTTTGCCCTAAATAGCCTTATTTTCACCGTGCTTAATGGAATATCCAAAAGCCGGGCTATCTGACCGTATTTTAAATCCTGATAATA
>Ga0299912_10003329_pt1 | contig 13126 bp, 10 predicted proteins | sample RVTome_2_FD_207667 | JGI IMG/M metagenome (GOLD analysis project Ga0299912, IMG submission 207667) | Soil microbial communities from uranium-contaminated site in the Upper Colorado River Basin, Wyoming, United States - RVT95D214 (version 2) ...
GCGCACATCGCGCGACGGCTAATGCCACGCGCATCACTCGCGTTCTTTTTTCACGTTGACATTCTTCTCCATCTGTTGCGCTCTAGTGGGCGTGACGGTTCTTTCGGCGTGCGCAAGCGCGCTGCGAGTGAAAAGGGAACACGGTGAGATACGGCGACGTATCGAAGCCGAGGCTGCTCCCGCAACTGTAAGCGGCAAGTCTTCTCCACATATGCCACTGGCGCTCCGCGTTGGATCGCCGGGAAGGTCGGAGACAGACGCTTGAGCCGTGAGCCAGGAGACCTGCCGGCACAAGTCGCCCATTCACCGTGCGGGACGCTCGGTGGAACGGATAGCCCGTAGTGGCGGCTGATGTGCAACCGATTGGGAGCTACGTCAGGCATGCCTTGGGTCTCAATAACCCTCTGACAAATCTGTAGGTTCGGTTCGCAGTTCCAATGCCGTCGCAAAGCTTGCGACGTAGGGGCCGTGGCGTCGGGCTGCGACTGAGTTCTGTGGCGAGTCTTGCGTACTCCCGTCGATCAACCGCGACGGGGTGTCATGTATTGCGTTCGAAAATCACCAACAAGCAAGGCGGGTTTCCGCGTTTCCGTTTCGATCTGTGTCGCGTTCAGCGCTCTCGCTCCGAGCGCTTCGGCGCAAGAGACAACCGAGCTTCCAGCGGTCGTCGTCGAAGGGGCGACCGTCGATAAACCGAAGGTCAAGGTGCCAAAACCGACATCCAGCCAATACCCTGTCGGCACCCTTCCGGGTCCGGTGGACACGAGCGAAGCGGAGATTTCCGCGCCCGGCCAAGCGACGTCATCTGCTGCCAATGCGCAGACAGTGAGCGGCGTTCCCGCCGATCAGATCGGCTCGGCGGTCACCATCGTGACGGGCGTTGAGCTCAAGGCGCAGCAGGCGCGCCACGCGGCCGACGCGCTGCGCAGCCTGCCGGGTGTTTCCGTCAATCGCACGGGCGGTTTCGGCTCGCTGACGCAGGTGCGCATCCGCGGCGCGGAGGGCAATCAGACGCTCGTCCTCATCGACGGCATCGACGCCGGCGACACCAGCAACGGCGAGTTCGACCTGTCCAATCTGCTCGTCGAGGACATCGATCGGATCGAGGTCATCCGCGGCGGACAAAGCGGCATCGGCGGGTCGAAGGCCATCGGCGGCGTCATCAACATCATCACCAAGAACGGCAAAGGCCCGCTGACATTCAGCGCCCGCGCCGATGGCGGCAGCTTCGGCACCCGCGATCTGGCCGGTCGCGTATCCGTGGGCAACGACAAGTTCTGGTTCTCGCTCAGCGGCAACGTGCGCGATTCCGACGGCTTCGATATCTCGCCGCTGGGGAGCGAGAACGATCCCTCGCGCATCGGCACGCTGAACGTGAAGGGCGGTGCCGTGCTCATGAAGGGCGTCACGCTCGATTTCGCCCTGCACAAGATCTCCAAGGATCTCGACTACGACGACTTCGGTCTGCCACCCGGCGCGACGCTGCTGGGCGCAGTCGACGGCAATCTGTTCAACCGTACCGACATCTGGCTGGGTGGCGTCAGCCTGACCTGGGACGCGCTCGACGGCGCCTTCACGCAAGTTCTGAGGGCCAATCGCAATTCGACCAGCACGCTTGACGCCAATCGCGATTTTTCCTCGCCTTCGCGCAACGACAGCGAGGCGGAGAAATTCGGCTACCTCGCAACCTACCGCTTCGGTCCATCGGCGCTACGCAGCAACGTGACTGGCATGGTACAGAAGGAGGAGGAGAGCTTCACGCCGTACTCGAGCTATCCGCCTTCGATCTTCACCGCCGACGGCGTCGAGCGCGAGCGCAACCGCTGGGCTTACGTCGGCGAGTATCGCGGCGAGCTGTTCAACCGGCTGTTTCCTACGGTGAGCGTGCGCCACGACGACAATGACACGTTCACCGACTATACGATCTGGCACGCGGCAACCTCGCTGCAACTGCCGGAGGCCGGCATGCGCCCGCATGCGAGCGTCGGCACGGCCGTCACGCTGCCCGGCATGTACGAGCAGTTCGGCTACGTCAGCGGCCTGTTCCAGGGCAATCCCGACCTCAAGCCCGAGGAATCCTTCGGCTGGGATGCCGGCGTCGAGTTCAGCGCCATAAAAGGGCGCGCGCTTCTCGACGTCACATACTTCCGGGCCGACCTCACCAACGAGATCGGCAGCACCATCGATTACGTGACCGGGAATTACACCCCGATCAACCTCGATGGCGACAGCACCCGCGAGGGCATCGAGGTGTCCGGCCGCCTGTTGGTGACGAACGCACTGAGCGTGGGCTTGAGCTACACGCGGCTCTTCGCCCATGAGCCCAGCGGCCTCGTCGAAGTCCGCCGGCCCGAGCATTCAGGCCGTACCGACCTCAACTATGCCTTCGACGAGGGCCGCGGTAATTTCAATCTCGCCGCGATCTACAATGGCGACATGCAGGACAACGCCTATGACGTGTTCTACACGCCGACACGCGTGACGCTCGACGAGTACTGGCTCGTCAACGTCGCAGCCTCCTACAAGATCACATCCAACGCCGAGATCTACGGACGCATCGAGAACCTGCTCGATGAGGACTATCAGGAGGTCTACGGCTATAATACGCCCGGCGTTTCCGCCTATGCCGGGATCAGGTTCACCTACGAAGAGCTGCAATCCCAAGCCTGGAGCGAAGGACGATGATGGACACGTCGATTGAAACCAACCGCATGGAAGCATCGACCGATACCGCTGCCGCAGCGCTGTGGATCGGCCTCGTGACGATCGGTAGCGTCGTCGGCAGCCTCGCCTTCGCCTGCGCGGCTCCATTGGCGGCCACGGCGGCCGTCGCCGGTCTTAAGATGCGCACGGGCGAAGGGCTGGCGCTGGTCGCTGCCGCATGGCTCGCCAACCAGCTCGTCGGCTTCCTGGTCCTCGACTATCCGCAGAGCTGGGACAGCTTCGCCTGGGGCGCCGCCATCGGCATCGCCAGCGTCATCGCATTTGCGGCGGCCGCGCTCCTCGCCCGGATGAGGTTGCCCGAGCTCGCCGCCATCGCGGCGGCGTTTGCCGCGGCTTTCGGTGTCTACGAAGCGGCACTCTATGCCGCCACGGCAGCGCTGCCATCGTCGTCGGAAGCCTTCTCGGGCGCCGTCATCGTGCGCATTCTGGAGGTAAATGCCGTCGCGCTCATCGCGCTCCTGTTGGCGCACCGAGGCATGGTCATGCTGCGGATCTTGAAGCCGCTGCCGATCGGGACGCCCACGACAGCGTAAGATCGTCGACACCCAGACACCCACAACAAACAAGCCGCCGGACGCGGTGGGCAACGGACCAAACATGCGGAGAGCGTGCCTACTTGACCCGCACCCGCTGTTGGCACTCGAGCCATTCGGCGATGATGGCGCGGTCGTGAAACTGTATCCCCCCGCAATTCTGGCAGACGATCATGAGGACATTGAGCGGAGCGTTGGTTGACGCGTCGGTTAACGATCCGCGCTGGCAGCTCAGCGCATGTACGTCGACATCGCATTGCGACCGAAAGCGCCCGCAGACAGGGCAGCTGGTGATGTGCTTGCCAAATAGAAACCGGTCGACTTCGGCTTTGCAGATTTCGCGGGTAGAGGTTTCCATCATCACACTCACCATGAGGTAATCTGTCGCACCAACCTAAGCTGGCACCTGCGTCGTGGCAAGGCAGCTCGCGCTTCGGAGAGACAATCTAGGTCTCCGTTGGCTAGGTCTCCGTTGGCGGTTTTGATGGATGCGGCCCGCAAGCCCGAGACGATAACCTCGGCGACAGCGGCAGCCTGCTGCCACAGCTCGAAAAAATCGGCGCCGCCAGCGCAGCCGAGGTCGATATCGACACACTGGAGAGCCGCTTGCCCGATGCCGTCACCGCTGCGCATGCCCAGGTCCTCGTGCCCTCGCAGTTTTGTGGCTGGATCAGGCGCTGACGGCCGCGCGGGTGCACATCTCCTCTTCGAAGTCCAGGTTGGCGCGGGTTTGTCTTGCTCAGCAAAAAACCGCCGGCTTCCACCGGCGGTTTTGTCATTTCCCTGATCGCGTGCGGCGCGTGCCTCAGCCGGCGTCGCGACGCGGCGGACGCCGGTCGCGGCCACCACCACCGCCCTCGCGGTCGCGGCGCGGGGGACGCGCGGCGCTGAACTCGGCCTCGGGGTCCGGCTCGCCCTCGGCGCGCGGGATCTCCTGGCCCGTGGCCTGGTCGATGATCTTCATCGACAGCCGCGTCTTGCCGCGCTCGTCGAAGCCCAGGAGCTTGACGTAGACCTCCTGGCCTTCCTTGACGACCTCGCCGACCGTGGCGGGGCGCCCGGGCGCCAGCTGCGAGATGTGCACCAAACCATCCTTGGCACCGAAGAAGTTCACGAAGGCGCCGAAGTCCATGATCTTGACGACCTTACCCCTGTAGATCGTGCCGACCTCGGGCTCGGACGTGATTTCGCGGATGCGCTTCAAGGCTGCTTCGATCGACTCGCGCTTGGCGGCGGCGACCTTTACCGTGCCGTCGTCCTCGATGTCGATCTTAGCGCCCGATTCAGCGACGATCTCGCGGATCACCGAGCCGCCCGAGCCGATAACTTCGCGGATCTTGTCGGTCGGGATCTTGATCGTCTCGATGCGCGGAGCGTGCTCGCCGAGCTCGGCGCGAGCCGTGCCCAAAGCCTTGGCCATCTCGCCGAGGATGTGCAAACGGCCATCGCGCGCCTGATCGAGCGCAACGCGCATGATCTCCTCGGTGATGCCGGTGATCTTGATGTCCATTTGCAGCGAGGTGACGCCCTTCTCGGTGCCGGCGACCTTGAAGTCCATGTCGCCGAGGTGGTCCTCGTCGCCGAGGATGTCGGAGAGCACGGCAAAGTCGTTACCTTCCTTGATGAGGCCCATGGCGATGCCGGCCACGGGAGCCTTCAACGGCACGCCGGCATCCATAAGCGCCAGCGAGGTGCCGCACACCGTCGCCATCGACGAGGAGCCGTTCGACTCGGTGATCTCCGAGACGATGCGGATGGTGTAGGGGAACTCTTCCGGTCCCGGCATCACGGGGTGCACTGCGCGCCAGGCGAGCTTGCCGTGGCCGATCTCGCGCCGGCCGGGCGAGCCCATGCGGCCCGTCTCGCCCACCGAGTACGGCGGGAAGTTGTAGTGCAGCATAAAGCGTTCTTTGCGGGTGCCTTCGAGCGCGTCGACGAACTGCTCGTCCTCACCGGTACCGAGCGTGGCGACGACCATGGCCTGTGTCTCACCGCGCGTGAACAGCGCCGAGCCGTGGGTGCGCGGCAGCACGTGCACCTCGGAGATGATCGGGCGCACGGTCTTCAGGTCGCGCCCGTCGATGCGGCGCCCCGTCTTGACGATGTCACCGCGCACGATCTCGCTCTTCAGTGCCTTGAACGTGTCGGCGAGCAGCACCTTCTCGCTCGCATCGTCAGGAATCTCGACGCCGGACTTTACCTTGCCCTCGGCCTCCTTCACGAGGTCGTAGCGCTTCTGCTTCTCCTTCGTCGAGAAGGCGGCGCGCAGGTCGGCTTCGGCAATCTGCTTCACCTTGGCCGCGTACTTGTGCGCGTCGGGAAGCGCGATGTCCCACGGCTCCTTGGCGGCCTTCTCGGCCAGCTTGATGATCGCCTGGATGACCGGCTGGAAGTTCTTGTGGCCGAACATGACGGCCTCGAGCATCAACTTTTCGGGCAGCTCTTTGGCCTCGGATTCGACCATCATCACGGCGTCATGCGTGCCGGCGACGACGAGGTCGAGCGAGCTTTCACCCATCTCGTCGAGCATCGGGTTCAACACGAGATCGCCACCGATGAAGCCGACGCGCGCTGCGCCGATGGGCCCGAGGAACGGCACGCCCGACAAGGTCAGCGCCGCCGAGGAGGCCACGAGAGCGAGGATGTCGGGGTCGTTCTCCATATCGTGCGACAGCACGGTAACGACGAGCTGCGTCTCGTTCTTGAAGCCCTCGACGAACAGGGGGCGGATCGGCCGATCGATGAGGCGCGAGGTCAGCGTCTCCTTCTCGGAGGGGCGCCCTTCACGCTTGAAGAAACCGCCGGGGATCTTGCCCGCGGCGAAGGTCTTTTCCTGGTAGTTGACGGTCAGGGGGAAGAAATCGACGCCGGGCTTGGGAGCCTTCGCGGCGACGACGGTGGCGAGAACGCTGGTCTCGCCGTATTGGGCGTAGACGGCTGCGTCGGCCTGGCGCGCCATGCGCCCGGTCTCGAGCATCAGCTTGCGCCCGCCCCATTCAATTTCCACTCGATGGATGTCGAACATGTTCGATCTTTCGTTCAATCGGGTTTCTCTCGTCTCGTAACGAGGGCGCAGTCGGCACGATTGCCGATTGCACCAGCCGTCCGTCGAAGCCGCGGCGCGAGGTTTTGCCTCATCGAGCGTGCGGGCGGATAGCGGATCGCTTCAGGATGTCGCCCGCGCCCGCGCGGTGCGTCAGCGGCGGATGCCGAGCTTGTCGATGATGGTCTGATAGCGCTGCTCGTTCTTACGCTTCACGTAGTCGAGTAGCTGACGGCGCTGGCTCACCATCTTGAGCAGCCCGCGGCGGGAATGGTTGTCCTTCTTATGCGTCTTGAAATGCTCGGTGAGGTGATTGATCCGCTCGGTCAGGATCGCGATCTGAACCTCCGGCGAGCCGGTGTCGTTGGCCTTGGTGGCATTATCTTTGATGAGCGCAGTCTTGCGCTCAGCGGAAATCGACATCGGGCATCCTTTCTGTTGGAAGTGTGGGATGGGGCTCGCCTCGAAGGCAGGACCCGAAAAAGCGGCCACGGCCGGGATGTCGTCCAGCGGGGTCGCGAATTTCACGTGACGGGGGTCTTATACACGAGCCGGCCGCGCTTTCGAGTGGAAACTGCCGTGTTGCATCGCCACGCCGCCCCGCCAAATGGCCGCCGTTCCTGCTTTGTGCCGGGAAGGCCGCCAGATCGTCAGCCGAAGTTGAACACCCGGGTCGGCCGGAACGTGCCCTTCTCCAATTCCCCCAGCGCCAGGATGCGGCCCTTGAAGTGCGCATAGGCGGCTCCGTTGAGCACCGGCGCGTCGCGGCCGCGCACGAGCACCGACTGGCCGCGCGCTAGGCTCGCCGCATCGCCCGGGCCGACGCTCAACCCGTGCAGCGCCTGCAGCGCTGCCTCGACGGGGTGCAGGTGACGGCCGAGCTCGGCCGGGCCCGCTTGCGCCGCGGCCCGTAGCTCATCCAGCCCGACAGACGCCTCCTCGTCGAACGATCCGACCCGTGTGCGGCGCAGCGCGATCACATGTGCCGCGCTGCCCAGCGTACGGCCCATGTCGCGCGCCAGGGCCCTCACGTAGGTGCCCTTGCCGCACTCCGCCTCGAACACCGCGCTCGAGCGGTCCGGCATATCGACGAGGCGCAGCTCCTCGATCCGCACGGGGCGCGCCTCGAGCACCACCTCCTCGCCACCGCGAGCTAGATCGTAAGCGCGGTTGCCGTCGACCTTGATGGCCGAGTAGCTCGGCGGCACCTGGCTGATCTCGCCCGTGAAGCGGGGCAGCACCGCTTCGATCTCTGCCGCCGAGGGCAGCACATCGCAGGTGCGCACGACGCGCCCCTCCGCATCGTCCGTATCGGTCTCGGCGCCGAAGTGCACCGTGAAGCGGTAGGCCTTCTCGCCGTCCACGGCGAAGGGCACCGTCTTCGTCGCCTCGCCGAGCGCGATCGGCAGGATGCCCGTCGCCAGGGGATCTAGCGTGCCGGCGTGGCCGGCCTTCTGCGCATCGAACAGCCGACGCACCGCCCCCACGGCCTGCGTCGACGTCATGCCCACCGGCTTGTCGAGCACGACCCAGCCGTGAACCGCACTTCCCTTCTTGCTGCGCGCCATACTGCTGCGGCCGGCCCGAAACCCGAAGGTCCGCGGCGGCTCTCTCCATCGATTTCGAAAGCCTCAGTCCTCGTCAGCATCCTGGTCGCCGCCTTGCTCGACGTCCTGGCGAACCTTCGGACTGGCGAGCAAGCTGTCGATGCGGGTCGCCTCTTCGAACGTCTCGTCGCGGCGGAAACGGATGTCGGGGGCGAACTTCAAATTGACCGCATGCGCGAGCTCCGCACGGATGTAGCGTTTGTGCCGATCGAGCGCCTCGAGCACTTCGGCCGTGGCCTCGCCGCCGAGCGGGATCACGTAAACCGTGGCGAGCTTCAGGTCCGGCGACAGGCGCACCTCGGGCACGGTGATGACGTGCGCGGCCAGCACGTCGTCGTGGATCTCACCGCGCGCGAGCATCTCCGCCAGCTTATGGCGGATGAGCTCGCCGACACGCAGCTGGCGCTGCGTTGGCGCCGATTGGGCTGATTTCTTGCGTCTCGTCACAGGATCGTAGTCACTGGTTTCGGCGCGGGATCGAACCGCGCTCGTCTCCTGGAGAATGCCGGGCCCTTCAGACCTGACAGGGAAAATCCGATCAGGCGCCTACAACGTCCGCGTAACCGTCTCGACGTTGAAGCACTCGATGATGTCGGCCGGCCGCATGTCCTGGTAGTTCGCGAACGCCATGCCGCACTCCTGTCCTGCCGGCACCTCGCGCACCTCGTCCTTGAAGCGCTTCAAGGTCGACAGGGTGCCCTCGTGAATGACGACATCTTCGCGGATGAGGCGCACCTTGGCGCCGCGCTCCACCTTGCCGTCGACCACGCGACAACCGGCGACCTTGCCGGTCTTGGAGATGTTGAACACCTCCAGGATCTCCGCTTTGCCGAGATAGATCTCGCGGATGGTCGGAGCCAGCAGGCCCGACATCGCCGCTTTCACGTCGTCGACGAGATCGTAAATGATATTGTAGTAGCGGATCTCGATGCCGTCACGGTCGGCCAAGGCTTTGGCCTGCACGTTGGCGCGGACGTTGAAGCCGACGATGACCGCCTTCGAGGCGTTGGCCAGCGCTACGTCGGATTCGGTGATGCCGCCGACGCCGGAGTGCACGATCTGCGCCGCCACCTCGTCGGTGCCGAGCTTGCGCAGGGCGCCGGCGATGGCCTCGACGGATCCCTGCACGTCGCCCTTGACGAGAAGCGTGAAGTCCTTACGGCCCGTCTCCTTCAACGACTGCATCATCTGCTCGAGCGTGCGCGGTGTGCCGGCGGAGCCCATAGTGTCGCGCCGCTTACGCACACGATAATCGGTGATCTCGCGAGCGCGGCTCTCGCTCTCCACGACGGCGAACTGGTCGCCGGCCTCGGGAGCCGAGTCAAATCCCAGGATCTCCACCGGCACCGACGGACCGGCCGAATCCGTGTTGCCGCCATGCTCGTCGATGAGGGCGCGTACGCGACCCCACGCCATGCCGGCCACCACGATGTCGCCCACACGCAGCGTGCCGCGCTGCACCAGCACGGTGCCCACGGGGCCGCGGCCGCGCTCGAGCTTCGCCTCGACGACGATGCCTTCCGCGGAGCGGTTCGGATTGGACTTCAGGTCGAGGATTTCGGCCTGCAGATGGATGGCTTCCAACAGCTTATCGAGATTGGTGCGCTTCAGCGCCGACACCGGCACCTCGAGCGTCTCGCCCGACATGCTTTCGACGACGATCCCATGCTGCAGCAGCTCGGTACGCACGCGATTCGGATCGGCCTGCGGCTTGTCGATCTTGTTGATCGCCACGATGAGCGGCACGCCCGCCGCCTTGGCGTGGTTGATGGCTTCGATCGTCTGCGGCATGACGCCGTCGTCGGCCGCTACCACGAGCACGACGATGTCCGTCACCTTAGCGCCGCGGGCGCGCATCGCCGTGAAGGCCTCGTGGCCCGGCGTATCGATGAACGTCACCTTGTCGCCCAACGGCGTCGTCACCTGGTAGGCACCGATGTGCTGAGTGATGCCGCCCGCCTCGCCCGCCACCACGTTGGTTTGGCGGATGGCGTCAAGCAACGACGTCTTGCCGTGATCGACGTGGCCCATGATGGTGACCACGGGGGCGCGCGATACCTGCGTCCCCTCTTCATCCTTCTCGCCGATGAAGCCGGTCAAGACGTCGGCCTCGGAGACGCGCTTGGCCGTGTGCCCAAACTCCTGCACGATGATCTCGGCGGTGTCGGCATCGACAACGTCGTTGATCTTGTGCATCGCGCCTTCTTTCATCAGGAACTTGATGACGTCGACGGCGCGCTCCGTCATCCGGTTGGCGAGCTCTTGGATGGTGATGACCTCGGGGATCACCACCTCGCGGACGATCTTCTCGCGCGATTGCGAAATGCCCATCGCCTTGAGCTTCTCGCGCTCGCGCTTGCGCTTCAGCGAGGCAAGCGAGCGTTCGCGCTGCTTTTCGTCGAAGGCGTTGTTGATCGTAAGCTTCACGCGCTCGCGCCGCTCGTCGGCCTTCACCACGGGCGTGCGCGTTCCGGGCTTGCGGGCTCCCTTGGGAGCGCCGCGGTTATCCTCTTCCTCGCTTTCGACGGCGACGGGCCGGCCACCGGCGCGCTTGGGCGCCTCCGCCTCGAGCTTGCCCCGGGGCGGGCCAGGAATTTCGATTTCGCGCGGCTTGCCGCCTTCGCGCGGCTGCAGCGCAGGATTGAACGACGTGCGCGGCCTTGCGCCGCCGTCGCCGGTGCGCGGACGCGCCGATACAGGACCTCTGGCTTCCGGCCCGCGTGCCGTTGCAGGCGCTACGCTCGCGGCAGGCGGCGCAGCGGCAGCAGTCGGCGGCGGAGCAGCAGCAGCGGCAGCCGCACGCTCGGCGCGAACGCGCTCCTCGATGCGCTCGACATCATCGCGCTCTCGCGCTGCGGCGAGCGCGCGAGCACGCGCATCGCGCTCCTCGCCCGACAATCCGCGGATATTTGCCGGGGCGGAGGACTTGTCGGACACGGCCGACTCGGCGCGCACGGCTGGCCGCTTGGGCGCTGGCACCTCAGGCGTGGCCTCCGCGACGGCGATCTCCGGCTCTCCGCCAGGGCCGAGCTTACGCGTCCTGCGCTTTTCGACGACAACCGACTTCGATCGGCCGTGACTGAAATTCTGGCGGACATGGCCGCTTTCGACCGTCCGCTGCAGGGAGAGCGGCTTGCGCGCGCCTCCGCGGAGGGTCTTGTCGGTGGTGTCCTTAGTTTCTGTCATGCTCTTCTCGTTCAAACTCCAAATTCCTCGCGCTGCGTGCCGTTAGGATGCGTTCAAGCCCGACCGGTAGCGCTGCAAGCGCTCGGCCTCCTTGAGAAACCGTCTCGTGGCTCCGCCTTGTATGAGGGCAGCATGTACCACATTTGACCGCCCCATAGCCAAGCTCAATTGTTCGATGGTGAGCCAATCAACAATAGGGGCGGGCAGCTGCTTATCCCGTTGAATCGCCGTAAACTTGCGGTCAAGCTTGCGTCGTCCCTCGGACGTGCCGTCTGAGCCGTGCAGCAAGGCCACAGCCTGTCCGCTGTCGAGCAGCTTCTCCACCTTTTCGTTTCCGGTAGAGACGAGCCCCGCCTTGTTGGCGAGCGACAGCGCGTCGAGCACGCGCCTTACAAATAGTGCGTCTACGGTCTCCGGCAAGTCCGCCGCGACGGTCACCTGCCGTTTTAGGCTCTTGGCGAACGCGTTGCCTTTGGTGGCCGCCTCGACGACGGCCCGCTCGGCCGTCACCCAGACGCCCCGCCCCGGCAGCTTGCGAGCGAGATCGGGGACGATCGCGCCTGCAGGATCGGCGACGAAGCGGACGAGGTCGGAAGGATCGCGTTCGGTCCGCGTGACGATGCAGCGGCGCACCGACAACGGCCTGCTGCCGTCGTCCGCGTCGTCTGCCTCATCCTGCGGCTGCCGCTCAGCGCCCAACCCGATCTCCTTCGTGCCGACCGCATTTTCTCTAGCCTTCGACGGAAGTTTCTTTGCCGCCCTCGGCCGCATCGACTCCTTCGCCTTCACCAGCCTCAGCAGTCTCCTCCGCCGGCGGCGGTTGCAAATCCTCGGCCTTGATCCAGCCGGCGAGCACGCGCGCCGACATGATCATCTCCTCGGCTTCCTTGCGGCCCACGTCGAAGGATTCAAGCACGCCCTTGTGGCGCACCGGTTCGGCGTCCTTCTCCTTCTTGCGCTCGGTCCAGCCGATGAGATCGTCGGTGGCGCAGTCGGCGAGATCCTCGAGCGACTTGATGCCGTTCTCGCCCATCGCAACCATCATCGCAGTGGTGACGCCTTGCACCTTGGCGATCTCGTCGGCGACGCCGAGTTCGCGCCGCTTGGCGTCGCGATCGGCTTCCTGCTTCTCCAGATATTCGCGCGCACGCGTCTGGATCTCGTTGGCCGTGTGCTCATCGAAGCCTTCGATATGGGCGATCTCGGAAAGATCGACATAGGCGACCTCCTCGATCGAGGCGAAGCCCTCGGTGACGAGCAGCTGAGCGATGACCTCGTCCACGTCGAGTGCTTCCATGAGCATCTGCGAGCGCTCGGAGAATTCCTTCTGGCGCCGCTCGGATTCTTCCTGCTCGGTGAGAATGTCGATATCCCAGCCGGTGAGCTGCGAGGCGAGCCGCACGTTCTGTCCGCGCCGGCCAATGGCCAGCGACAGCTGGCTCTCCGGCACCACGACCTCGATGCGGTTGGAATCTTCGTCGAGCACGACCTTGGTCACTTCGGCCGGGGCGAGCGCGTTGACGATGAAGCTCGCCGCGTCCGGGTTCCACTGAATGATGTCGACCTTCTCGCCCTGCAGCTCGTTAACCACCGCCTGCACGCGCGAGCCGCGCATGCCGACGCAGGCGCCGACCGGGTCGATGGAGGAATCCTTGGAGATCACCGCGATCTTGGCGCGAGAGCCGGGATCGCGAGCGACCGACTTGATCTCGACGACGCCGTCGTAGATTTCCGGCACTTCCTGGGCAAACAGCTTCGACATGAACTCTGGTCGGGCGCGCGACAGGAAAATCTGCGGCCCGCGCGGCTCGCGGCTCACGTTGTAGATGTAGGCGCGAATGCGGTCGCCATAGCGCACGTTCTCGCGCGGGATCATCTCGTCGCGGCGAATGATGCCCTCGGCGCGGCCGAGATCGACGATGACGTTGCCGTACTCGACGCGCTTCACCGTGCCGTTGACGATCTCGCTGATGCGGTCCTTGTACTCGCTGTAGTGACGCTCGCGGGCGGCCGCGCCCCCCGGCAGCCCGAAA
>Ga0299912_10003330_pt1 | contig 13125 bp, 12 predicted proteins | sample RVTome_2_FD_207667 | JGI IMG/M metagenome (GOLD analysis project Ga0299912, IMG submission 207667) | Soil microbial communities from uranium-contaminated site in the Upper Colorado River Basin, Wyoming, United States - RVT95D214 (version 2) ...
AAATCGGCCAACTCCAGTGGCGTGCGCTGCCCCTTGCTTACGCCCACCCTGATTTCACGCATCCCCTCCGCCCTGTAGTCAGGATGGAACTTCTGCAAAATGCTCTGCTTCTCGTCAGGTAGCATCATGGGACAGCTTTCGTGCAAGCGGGTCGAGCGTGTGGCCTCCACTCTCAGTATGGATTCCCGCATGTGGGTCGGATAGCTCATGCGTCCCTGCCTTGCGTCACTCGGGTTCAATATCTCGCTCGTTGTACGTCTTGCGCAGCTCCTCTTCGGCGAGACGCTTCATTCTTGACAGATCATCGTCGAATATGCCAGCCTCGATCTCGGCCGCCCTCTGTGCCAGGTGCTGTGCCTTTGGCGCAAGGTATCGGCCGTAGAGCCGGCGGCAGAGGATGGCGATGTTGGGCTGCACCTCATCCGCCGGGCAACGGGAGACACAAAGCCCGCACATGATGCAGTCGAATGACCGATCTGCCACACCGTTGATGTCTCCCCGCATGGCATCGGCCATGTACTGCTTCACATCGATATCCTGTGGGCACACTTTGCTGCACGTGCCGCAGCTCAGACAGCGTAGCAACTCAGGATACGTCTGGACCACCGTCTGGAAAGTCGGTTGGAGTTCCTCCAGGCGATAATCGGCGCGATGCGCCGGGTAGAACGGAATCTGCGCGAGATGCATGCCCGGCTCGACCATGGTCTGGCAGGCCAAGCCGATCTGTAGCCGATAGTCATCTGGCAAGCGGTAGACGGTGGAGCAAGCGCCGCAGAAGCCGCCCCTGCAGCCCGCCCCGCGTACCAATTGATAGCCGGAGTATTCCATGGCCTTCATGATGGTTAGGCTGGCGGGGACATTGTACTTTTTGCCCATAATAAAGATGGGTACTAGGTCTTCTGCCACACTTGGTCGTCCTTTCCAGTCCAGCTCCTAGAGCAAGGCTTCCACCATGGCCAGTACTTGGCCTGTATTCGAATTCTGTACCATGCATGCCTTGCTGGGGCACACAGCCACGCAGGCGCCGCAACCCTGGCAGAGAGCCGGGCTGACCACTGCCACCGGCAGTCGGGAGTGCATGCTCATGGCCCCGTAGGGACAGGCAGCCACACACAACCCACAGCCGGAGCAGGCCTCTTGGCCAACATACGCGATTGTCGGCTCCTGCGATATCTCGCGCTGCGAGAACAACTGCAGCACCTTCGCCGCTGCTCCGCTCGCGTGTGCGCTGGTCTCAGGAATGTCCTTGGGGAACTGGCCAGCGCCAGCCAGGAATATCCCGGGAGTGGGAGTCTCCACGGGGCGCAGTTTCGCGTGCGCCTCACGAAAGAACCCATTCTCGTCGAGGGAGACCCGCAAGCGTTGCGCCAAATCCGCTGCGCCAGCGCTCGGTACGGCCGCCGTGGCCAGTACAACCAGGTCAGCCGCTACCTGCACTGGGACCCCGCTGAGCGTGTCTACACCCCAGACCATCACCCTGCCATCCTCTGGAAAGACCCTGGACACCTTTCCACGCAGATAGAGGACGCCGTGCTCGTCCGGTGCACTCTGCACAAACTCCTCGTAACCCTTTCCTTGAGCACGGATGTCGATATAGAAGACGTAAGCTTGGCCCTGGGGTACTTGCTGCCTGTACATTATAGCCTGCTTGGCCACGTACATGCAACATATCTTGGAGCAGTAGGGCATGTGCAGTTCCGGATCACGCGATCCGGCGCATTGTACAAAGACGACTTCCTTGGGCACGCTGCCGTCGGATGGTCTCCGAATCTGGCCGCCCGTCGGCCCGTCCGGAGCCAGCATTCGCTCGAACTGAAGTGCGTCAATGACGTCGGCATGCTTGCCTGCCCCGTACTCACTCAGCCTCTCTTGGGGATAGAGTTCATAGCCGGTGGCCAGGATCATGGCGCCCACTTCGAAGGTGAAAGTACGTAGGTCCGCGTCTCCTTCCCCCAACACCGGATCCGCAGGGCAAGCGCTTGCCTCCTCATCCTCTTGGCCCACTTTGACAGTGAAGCTACCTACATGACCTTCGGCTTCCCGCAGCTGCGCTCGCGTCAGGACCTGGATGCGAGGGTGCGCCTCAACGCGCCTTAGCGTCGCGGTCAGCACGTCGGAGGCAGCCTCGAACTCGGGATAAATGTACGAAAGTTGGGCCCCATGGCCGCCGAGCTTGGCCTCTTTCTCGACAAGGATGACGGAGTGTCCCGCATCGGCGATGTCCAGGGCCGCTCGCAACCCGGCGACGCCTCCGCCAACGACCAGGGCGCGCTTGATCAGGGGAAGGCTGAGTGGCTCCAGCGACCGGTTGAAACGCACCTTTTCCACCATCGTCTTGATGATCTCAACGGCCTTGGCGGAGGCCTCGGCGCGTGCTTCCCGATGTACCCATGAGCAGTGTTCGCGGATGTTGGCGATCTCACACTGGTAGGGATTGAGGCCTTGCGAGGCCACGGCCTTGCGGAAAGTGGGCTCGTGCATCGAGGGCGAGCAGGCAGCTATCACCACGCCGTCCAAGGTGTGGTCACGGATGGCCGCTTGTAGAGCCCTCTGTCCTGGGTCGGAGCACATGTACTTCTGGTCCTCTGCGTGGACTACCCCTGGATAGCCGCGCATCTCCTCCGCCGCTCGCTCCACATCCACGGTACCGGCGATATTGAGACCACAATGGCAGATGAAAACACCTATCCGTCTCACGGATCCTCCGTTCCCCGTCCTGACGCCGCTGTGCTCCGGGCGCTGCCCCATTGTGCAAAAAGGGACAGTACTTTGGCGGCGGCTCCTGACGCTTGGGCGACGGACTCGGAGATGTCCTTGGGGCCGACACCAGCCCCAGCAAGGAAGATCCCGGGCCGTGACGCTTCCGTCGGTCGCATGTTGGGCTCGACCTCGGTGAAGAAACCTTGATCATCAACGTCCGCGCCCAGCAGCTCTGCCAGAGCCTTCGAACTGCCATTGGGGACCATAGCCGTAGCCAGAACGACCAAGTCGGCCGCTATCTCAATCTGCGCGCCATTCAGGGTGTCGACGCCCCAGACCATGACCTTCTCACCCTCAGAGAACACTCTGGAGACCTTTCCTCGCAGATAGAGGGCTCGGTCCTCCTCCATGGCGCGCTGTACGAACTCCTCGTAGTTCTTCCCAGCCGAGCGGATGTCGATGTAGAAAACGTACGCCTGCCCATCGGGGACACGATGCTTGTAGAGCATAGCGTGCTTCGCTGTGTACATACAGCACGTCTTGGAACAGAAGGGTACGCCCGATTCTGGATCGCGCGAGCCCGCACACTGCACGAACACCACCTCTTTCGGCTCCCCGCCGTCGGAGGGGCGCATCACCTTGCCTGCGGTGGGTCCTGAGGCGCTGAGCATGCGCTCAAAGGCCAGACCATCTATCACGTCGGGAATGGTCCCTTGTCCGTACTCTCCCAGCTGCTCCCTCGGGTAGAGGTCGTAGCCTGTGGCGACGATGATGCACCCTACGCGTTCTTCAACCACAGTGTCCTGTTGTTCGAAATCAATGGCTCCCACCGGACAGGACTTCTCACACACCCGGCATTTGCCGCGCTGGAAATAGAGGCAGTTCTGGCGATCCAACACCGGCTTGTTGGGCACAGCTTGAGGCGACAGAGTATAGATGGCCTTTCGCTTTCCGATTCCTCTCTCGAAATCCGAATCCACCCTCTTGGGACATACCTCCTGGCAGAGGCCACAACCTGTGCACAGATCCCAGTTGACGTAGGCGGCACCACGACGAACTCGCACCCGGAAGTCGCCGATCTGGCCGGTGACCTTCTCCACCTGCGAGTGGGTTAACAGTCTGATGTTCGCGTGGTGACCCACCTCGACAGTGCGAGGGGTGAGGACACACTGAGCACAGTCCAGGGTAGGGAAGGTCTCCGAGAGCTGCGCCATTCGTCCGCCAATGGAAGGCAGCTTGTCCACCAAGATCACCTCGTAGCCTGAGTTGGCCAGGTCGAGGGCTGCTTGCATGCCAGCGATGCCGGCGCCGATGATCAGAGCTCGTGTGGCTGGTTCGGTGACAGGCATGCCGGGTGGACTCTGGCTGATGTTTTGAAGATGAGGTTCATCGCTAGCGGAAGGGCGCCAATAGGGGCTCGGGGTTAACGTAGTGTCTCTCCCAGCCGGCATCCACCGCCTCCAGACCAAGGGCCACGGAGAGAAGCTGACTGAAGTAGAGAACGGGGATTGGTCGATAGTCAGAGTGCTGGCGGCTCATTTCAGCCTGCTGCCTGTCGAGGTTGAACTGGCAGAGGGGACAGTTTGTGACCATCAGTTGAGCGCCGTTTTTCTGAGCGGAGACCAGAATGGTGCGGACCATCGTGGCCGTGACCTTGGCTGACAGTACCGCCAGATACGAGCCACAGCATTCACCTTTGTGGGGGTAGTCTACCGTCTCCGCGCCCAGCGCAGCCAAGAGATCGTCCAGGACGTGAGGACTCTCTGGATCGTCGTACGCCACCTCCCCGGCAGGCCTCAGCACCATACATCCGTAGTAAGCCGCTGCCCTCAGACCTGCAAGAGGGTTTGTCACCCTTCGCGCGATCTCGTCAAACCCGATCTCATCTCGCAAGATCTGTAGCACATCGAGGACTTGAAGATCGCCCTCGTAGTCAGCCTCGATGAAGAAGCTGAGTTTCTCCATCTTCCCATCGTCGACAGCAAGTGCAAGGTTGGTGCGTCTGAGGACGTTGTAGCAGGTGGTGCAGGCTACCGCTAGACGCTCACCCGCGTCTCTACCGGCGACCAGTACGCGGGCCGGCCCCGCAAGGTCAAGGACATTGTCCACCAAGAGCGGAAAAGTGGCACCGCAGCAGTTCCATTCAGGCAGCTCGACCAACTCAAGCCCCAGAATCCGAGTGGAGGCCCGCAGAGCATTGTCGAAGCCTTTCGCAGTTGTGTTGAGTGTGCAACCTGGGAAGTATGGAACCTTGATCTGCTGTGTCATGCCGTGTACTTACGGAACCCTGCGATGAAAGCTTGTTGCGGGAACTCGGCGAGGTCGTCAGGGGAAAGGTCTCGTAGGTCTAGGTAGTCGCCTCGCTCTTGGAGAATGATTTCCCGCACAGCCTCCATGACGCGCGTTAGGTCTACTCCTTTGGGGCAGCGGGCATAGCAGCTCTGGCAGGCTGCGCAGAGCCAGGGAGTGTCGGAGTCCAGCACCTGTTCCACCAGTCCCAATTGGAGAAAGCGAATCACCTGACTGGGCAACATGTCCATTGCAGGGGCGGCCGGACAGCCGGCCGAGCACTTGCCGCACTGGTAGCACTTTAGCAGGTCTTCTCCACTGATTTCCTCGATCCTGCGAACGAGCTCGTTCCGCAGAACCTCAGCTGACAGTCTTATCCTCACCGGCCCTCCGGGCTTGGCCCGTGCAGAGCACCCGCCATCAACGCCCGTCTATCAGGTCGCACCAGCGTGGGACCCACTCCTTGGCTCTCTGATGTCCGCGGCCATCTCTACACCTGCTGGTACCGCTTCCGTCCTTCCTCGTAGGCGTCCCCTCCGTAGATGTCGTTTACCACGATTGCCGGGAGGTCCTCCACTGTCAGTCGAAGCACCGCCTCAGCACCCAGGTCATCGTAGGCGATGACCTCGGCTTCTTTGATGCTCCTGGCGATCAGAGCAGCGGCACCGCCTATGGCGGCAAAATAGACGCCCCTGTGTTTCTGCAGCGCGTCCCTCACATCAGAAGAGCGGTTGCCCTTGCCGATCATGCCCTTGAGCCCAGCCTCCAGGAGGCGCGGGGCGTAAGGATCCATGCGGTAGGCGGTGGTAGGGCCGGCCGACCCGATGGGCTTGCCCGGCTTGGCGGGCGAAGGAGCCATGTAGTAGACGATCTGCCCGCGCGGGTCGAAGGGAAGAGGGTCGCCCCTGTCCAGGGCCTGAATCATCCGCTTGTGGGCAGCATCCCGAGCGACGAAGATGATGCCCGAGATGGTCACCCTGTCACCCGCGCGCAGTTGTTCGATGATATCGTCGGTAAAGGGAGTATTGATCCTCAGCTCGCTTTGCTCCTAGCGAAGGCGGGAAGGGTCGGAGAGTTCCTCTGAAGCTCCGGCGCTGGCCCCTCCAGCCTTTCATAGAGTTGCCTGTTTGTGCCGGGAGCTGTGGCACTGCATGTTCACCGCCACGGGAAGACTGGCGATGTGGCAAGGGTGTGTCTCAACGTGGACCGCTAGCGCAGTGGTCCTGCCTCCCAGGCCCTGGGGTCCGATGCCCAGTCTATTCACACGCTCCAGTATGTCTCGTTCCAGCTGGGCCACACCGGGATCGGGACTCGGCTGCCCTACCGGTCTGAGAAGCGAGGTCTTGGCCAGCAGCATCGCCTTTTCGGCGGTGCCTCCGACTCCCACTCCGACGATGGTCGGCGGACACGGATTGGCTCCCGCTCTCTCTACAGTCCTCGCCACGAAGTCAACCACCCCCTGGCGGCCATCCGCCGGCTTGAGCATGCCCAGCGCACTCATGTTCTCACTGCCGCCGCCCTTGGGCACGACGGTGACCTCGAGGCTGTCGCCCGGCACTATCTGGCAATGGATCACCGCCGGAGTGTTGTCCTTGGTGTTGTGTCGGGCCGAGAACGGCCCCTCAACGATTGACTTCCTCAGATAGCCCTCGTCGTACCCCCGCCTGACGCCTTCGTTTATGGCTTGGTACAAATCCCCACCGACGACGTGGACCTCTTGACCCACCGCCAAGAAGACCACCGTAAGGCCAGTGTCCTGACACAGTGGAAGGCCCTCCTCGCGTGCCACCACTGCGTTGTCCAGAAGCTGATCCAGAACGTCCTGCCCCACAGGAGAGATCTCGTCAGCTCGGGCCCGCCGCAGGGCTTCGATTACGTCATCACCCAAGTAGTAGTTCGCCTCGATGCACAGCCGGGCGACCGTCTCCGAGATATCGTCACAGCTGATGTCTCGCACTCGCAGTCTCCTCAGTCCCCCACTGGCGCTAGCCTCGACTCAAGACGGTGGCGGGAACAAGACTCCCTGCCGCGCACAGGCCTCGTCCGCCAAACGCTGACCTGGTCCAAGTCGTGCCTGTGTCCCGCTTTGGATGGGGTTGCCGGTGATGCGGTGAACCAGGAGGGATTATACAGGCCGGTCTGGCACTTGTCCAACCACGTTGGGGAACTTGGGGCCGGCCTGGGGAAGCAAGGGCGCTAGCGAACTGTGAGCGCCGCTTGTAGGCAGTACTGGTACCCCTTCTAGTCCCGCCCCTACTTGGCGGTGTCTCGCGCACAATACGCTGCCGAGGCTGAGACCTAACCCCCGGCCTATCCGCCCCTCTTTCCCTTCACCCGGAGAATGGAATCAACCAGGGCCGAAGGAAGCATCATGAGGCACCCTCAGGGTTTCACCGGCCGCTTTGGGCTCGAATCATGAGAGTCTGTGGGTGGGGTGTCACTCCCTCCAATGTCTCGATGGTCATAGCGGGGCCTTGGGGGAATCCAGGGATCAAGAGTGTGTTCGGCGTACGTTGTCTCGCATGGCCTCCCGCGTCCGATCCAGGCGCGCAGTTCCGTCAGGTTGATGACAATACTGAATACCGTCACTGTCTTTCCGGCGTGCTTGCAGATAGAGCCGGGGTAGTTGGCATGATCCGCCAGCAACTCCTGGAAGAGCTCCGGCGATAATTGTCCGAAATTGTTGCGTAGCAGCCTCATGGCACGATTGTGCCGGATGACTGACCCGCCGATTGCGGTACGATCTGCCTCGAAGCGGCGCATAGGTGGACTGACATAGTGGTTGGCGTGGGCCAGGATGTCGCCATCGATGTAGATCGGCTCGCAGTCGGTGGCGGAGCCTTCCATACTGTAGACCTCTCCGCTGGTGTCTGCAATGATGTTGTTGTAGTTGGATTCACGCTGTGCCAACAGACAGGCGTTCATCGCCTCCTCAAGATTTCTTGCCCCCACAATGGCCCGAACGATCAACAACCTCGGAATACCCAGCCGGCTGTCGTTACATGAAACCCAGTTACCGGTCAGACTGATGCCCGCGGCATTGAACCCCGCGCTAATGCCCAGACCTCCCATCGCCACTGCAAGGAACTCGGGCTCCTCGCCCGCTTGCACCTTCAGGATGACCAAGTCTTGTTCCGCGTCGGCGGGGAGATCGTTGGTGTGCGCCAGGAGTGTAGATCCGTCGACAGTTGCGGCGCCCCGTGCCGCGAAATCGGTGCAGCCTCCGGATGAACCCAGACGGGGACTGTACCAGGTGGTTGACTCCCACAACCCCTCGCAGGTCGCCACGAATACATCATCGAAGGGCGAATCTGCCCCCTCAGCGATGCCTTCTAGCTCCTCGATGTACTGAGGATAGACAGCGCGGGTGTGTGTGAGACAGAGGCGACCTTTCTGCACCATCTGTCTCCAGGTGACGCCAGGGGGAAGATCTTCGCGCATTGGGGCCAGAATTCGCTGTATGTGTGGCTTCATCCTTTGTCCGATTTCCCGGCCCACCTCGCGATGCGGCCCTCTCATTTCGATCACGGGAATGGGATCTGCCGCCATGGTATCACCTCCTACTGCATTGCCTCATGAAGTTCTCGTCTTCCAGAGCGGACACCTCGACGCCGCAGTACCTGGCCTGGCAAGCCGCCGGTGTGCCGCTGCCCGTCGACGACCAGAACTCCGTTCACAAAGACGTAGTCAATACCTTCTGGGTAACGGTGTGGGTAGTTCTCGAAAGGGTAGGTGTGAGGGTAGAGGTTCGTCGCCCGGTCACGGATACGCTCCAGGTCAAAGACAACGATGTCTGCCCAGGCACCGGGTCGCAGCAGGCCGCGATCTGTCAACCCGAACCTCTGCGCGGGGAAGGAGGTCATCTTGCGGATAGCCTCCTGAAGACTGAGCACTGGTTCCTCCCGTACGTATCGCTCAAGAACCCCCGGAAACTCGCCGTAGCTACAAGGGTAATAAGGAGGCGGGTCATTGAGGAACCCGTACGGAGCTAGGGCCTCCCCATCGGAACAGATCATCACGGCCGGGTGTTGGAGCAGCATACGGATGTTGGCCTCGTCGATGTAATCGAAAATGGCTTCCGCGTCATCCCCATTCATAACCAAGAGATCGAAGTAGACGTCGAAGGGATCCATGCCACGCTCCCTGGCGATAGCCGCGATGGTTTTTCCAACTACTTCATCGCTCCTGGGCGCGCGGAGTACGGTGATCCGATCCCATTGGCCATGTTTCAGGAGGCCGGCAGGGCCAAATGCGGGCCAACGATCCAGGACGATCTCCTGCCGGGTCTGAAGGCGATACTCTGGATCACGCAGTAGACTGACTATCTCGTCAGTCTCTCGCCCATGGACTGACTGCGGCAGGGTGTCCACGAGGGACACGCCCAGGTCGGTATGGACATCGTTGTCTACTGTCACGTCTTGTCCCCGCACGCGGGCTTGCTCTACCAGGCTCAGATTGGCGGAGGCGTCGCACTCAGCGCCATACTTGGGTGCGTTGTGAGAGATCTGCACAGGCAGGCAGGCCACGCGACCGATATCAATAGCTTCAGCGACAGCCTCTAGTATGGTTTCGCGCTCGCCTCTGATGTGTGAGGCGTACAGTCCACCGTACCGGGCTACCGTTCTGCAAAGGGAAACGATTTCCTCAGTGGAGGCGAAGCAGCCCGGAGGATAGACCAGCCCGGTCGACATCCCGAAGGCTCCAGACTCCATCGCTTCCCTCAGTAGCCCTTCCATCCTGGCAAGTTCCTTTGGAGTGGGGGCGCGGTCGGCAAAGCCCATGGCGGCGATCCGCAACGCACCGTGCCCGGCCAGGGAGGCGACATTGATCGCCAGGCCGCCACGTCGCAGAGTCCTGAGGTATTGGGCAAAGGTCCCCCACTTCCAGCTGACCTCCGGCTGGGTGGAGATCCGCCCCCAGTGGTGCTGCATCTCTGCGAGATGGTCCTCGTTCACTGGGGCGGGAGACATCCCGCAGTTGCCGATGACCTCGGTGGTGACACCCTGGCGGACAACGCTTTCTGCAAGGCGGTTGACAAGAAGGGAGAGGTCGGAGTGAGTATGCACGTCCACGAAGCCTGGGGCGACATAACGACCCCCAACATCGATGTTCTTTGCTCCCTCCAGGGCGCCAACGGGGGCAATCTCAGCAATCCGACCTCGCCGGATACCGAGATCACCCCAGAACCACGGGTTCCCACAGCCGTCCAGTATTCTGCCGTTGGCCAGCACGAAGTCGAAGACAGTCATTGCACCAAAGTTGCCTTGTCTCGTAAAGGGTTCACCGGTTATCGTAGGGTGAGTTCGCGAGGAGATGTGGAGGCTTCTGCTCGCTGCCCATGCTAACACAGGCCAGTCAGAGCCGCAAGCCCTACCCAGGGAATGGGAGTAGAGTCGTCCCAAAAAGAGAATTGTGGTAACATGGACGCCACGCCTGACAGATCCGACACCTGGCTGCGCAGAGCGCCATCTTCTCAGCGGTAGGGACACTACCACGGCCAACCGGCGGTCATCTGACGATAGCGCTTGACTTCATCATCTCCAACGCTAACACTGGGACCCGTGTCGAGGAGCGTCGGTGCCATGGGCCGACTCACTGTCTTGGCCGCCGATGAGGTCGAATCGATCCACGTGGCAACATAGCGCGTCCTGAGTGAGGTCGGCATCGTACTGACCCATAGCAAGGCTCGCGCACTTTTGACAGGAGCGGGCGCTACGGGCCGAGGCGACAGGATCCTCCTGCCGCCTGATCTAGTCGAGCAGCGTCTGGGCGGATGCCCCAGACAGGTGACCATCCGCGGCCGGGACGGCCAACCGGTGGTGATCGGAGACGGCTCGCTACACTGGCACAACGTCAGCGGTGCGCGTGACGTTCATGATACCGTGTCGGACCAGCGGCGTCCAGCCACAGTGCAGGACGTCCGCGACAGCACTCTCCTCCTGGATGCTCTGGAGAGCATCTCGACCATCACCCCGCTATTCACTCCCCAGGACGTGCCTGGGCCCCTGATGTCACTGGCCATGTATCGGCACACTGTGTCCAACACCACCAAACCGGTGCAGGGGCCAGCTGTGCATAGTGCTCACGAGGTGCGCCACATCGCCCGCATGGCTGCCGTCCTCTGCCCGCCGCCTGAGGTGTTCACTTTGGGCATCTCCCCGGTGAGCCCACTGCTCTTCCCTGACGACGTGGCAGAGGCGATCATGGAGACCGCAGACTTAGGCATACCGCTGGGACCCTTGCCTTGCCCCATCGCCGGCGCGACCTCCCCCATGTCTCTGGCAGGCTCTCTGGTGCAGCAGAATGCCGAGATCCTCGCCACTGTGGTGCTGGCGCAACTGGTTCGGCCCGGACTGCCCATCGTTTACTGCGGGCGACTGTCTGTCATGGAGCCCCGAACCGGCATCTCGGTGTCGGGTGGGGTGGAGATGGGATTGGCTTCCGCCGCGACGGTGCAGATTGGCCACCGCTACGGACTGCCTGTGAACGTCTATGGGCTGTCCACGAACGCCCACGTGGTTGACCTCCAGAACGGCTATGAGCGGGCGCTGGGCGCTGTGGTCCCTGCCCTGTCGGGGGCAGACGAGCTATCTGGCATCGGCGAAATGGGCGCAGGCGTGGCGAGTTCCTATGCGCAGATGGTTGTCGACAACGAGATCGCCGCTGGCGTCAGCCGGGTGCGACGTGGTCTATCAGTTGATCACGAGGCGCTGGCCGTTGAGGTCGTCAGCACGGCTATGGACGGGCCTCGCCACTACCTGGGTTAGTCTCACGCTGTCCGCTACCTGCGGGCGGGAGAGGTGTTCTTACCACGCCTGGCTGAGCGACGGGCCTGGGAAGAGTGGAATCGGGCAGGACGAGATGGCATCGTCGAGCGTGCGGAGGCGGAGGCGCAGAGGCTCTTGGCGGAGCACGAACCAGTGCGGCTTGCGGAGGAACAAGAGCGAGAACTGGACGGCATCATGGCCAAGGCTCGCCAGGAGTTGGCAGGGCATTGACGAAGCCTATCCGTGCCATGCGTGAACGCACGGCGGCGCGCTCGACGCTGGCTTCCGCACGTTGCACCCGCGACGGACTTGTGCTACCATGCTGTTCATGTTCTCACGGACGTTCACTCCAGGCACGGCATGTGGCGTTTCTTGGGAAGGGAGGCGACAAGCACAGGGTCCCACAGCAGGTATCGATTCTGATCCCAGGTCCTAGAAGGGCCTGTAGAGAGGGAAGGAGGAAGAAGATGGTGAAGAAGTGCATTTGGCTGTTGGTGAGCTTGACTCTGCTGCTCACCCTGATTGCGGCCGTCGGCTGCGCACCGCCCACCCCCCCGCCCGAGGTGGAGCCTGTCACCTTGCGCGTCGGCATCGACTACATCTGGGACACGCCCAACCCTACCTATGGCTGGTACAATTATTCCCTCCGCAATCTGCTTTACGATACGCTGATTGAGGAAACGAAGCTGGCTGTATTCGGGCCCAGCCTGGCTGAGAGCTGGACCGTCTCCGACGATGGGCTGGTCTGGACGTTCAAGATCCGCGAGGGGGTGACCTTCCACGATGGCACTCCCTGCACCGCCGAAGACGTGGCCTGGAGCCTCAATTGGACCATCGAAACCAACCCCGAGGTTTTCGGCTTCTACCTCGCCAACTTCGCTGAGGTCGTCGCGCTGGATCCCACTACCTTGCAGGTCACGCTATCGAACCCCGTGGGCAACATAGAGTACCTGTTGATGTATGTGTGGATATTGCCCCGCAGTGTCTGGGAGGGCATGTCCTCTGACGAGATCATGGAGTTCGAGGATATCGAGGCCGCCATAGGAACCGGTCCCTACAAGCTGGTAGAATGGTCAGAGGGCGAATATCTGATCCTCGAGGCCAACGAGAACTACTGGCAGGGCAACCCGCCCTTTGACCGCGTCATCTACCAAGAGTACGCTACCGAGGACTCCATGGTGCAGGCGCTCTTGGCCGGAGAGGTGGACATCGTCGACGACCTGCCGGCGGCCAGTGTGTCTGTCTTGGAGGCAGAGCCCAACGTGGAGGTGGTGATCCAGGAGTCGACAGTGGTAGACGAGTTGATCATCAACTCGCACGAGGATGGCACCCAGCCTGCCAGCCTGAACGACCCGGCCGTGCGCCTGGC
>Ga0299912_10003331_pt1 | contig 13125 bp, 15 predicted proteins | sample RVTome_2_FD_207667 | JGI IMG/M metagenome (GOLD analysis project Ga0299912, IMG submission 207667) | Soil microbial communities from uranium-contaminated site in the Upper Colorado River Basin, Wyoming, United States - RVT95D214 (version 2) ...
ATTGCCTTGGAGCGTTCCATAGCTGAATTGGGCATATACCCGGCTGTCGATCCTTTGACCTCGACCTCTCGCATACTCGACCCGGCCATCGTTGGTGAGGAACATTACCAGGTGGCCAGAGGGGTGCAGCGGACACTGCAAAGGTATAAGGAGCTACAGGACATAATAGCTATCCTGGGCATGGAAGAATTGAGCGAAGAAGACAAACTTGCTGTGAATCGAGCCCGGCGAATTCAAAGGTTCTGCTCCCAGCCATTTCATGTGGCCGAGGTCTTTACAGGCACTCCGGGCAAATACGTGCCTGTCAAGGAGACCGTGCGTGGCTTTAAGGAAATCCTGGAAGGAAAGCACGATGACCTTCCTGAAGCTGCCTTTTATATGGTGGGCACCATTGATGAAGCGGTGGAGAAGGCCAAGAGTATTAGAGGAGGATAAAGGGGGTTTCCTAAAGATTCGGAGAATTTTTGGGGTGAGATAATGGCTGCGTTCAGGTTAGAAATTGTTACAGCCGAGAGGATGATATTTGCTGACGATGTTAATGAGGTTGTTGCCTGGGGAGTAGAGGGACAATTAGGCATTCTTCCCCATCATGCTCCTTTGATGACCATGCTGCAGCCGGGAGACCTACTTATAAAGAAAGATAATGAAGAGGAATATCTGGCGATCAGTGGCGGTTTCCTTGAGGTGCGTCCTGACAAGGTAATCATCTTGGCTGACACTTGTGAACGTGCTGAAGAGATTGACCTGGCTCGTGCTGAAGCTGCCAGGCGACGTGCTGAGGCGACTTTGAAAGAACGACCACCCGAGGTAGACACCGCTGTCGCTGAGGCAGCTTTGCGCCGCTCCCTGGCTAGGTTGAAAGTAGCGGAGAGAAGGCGCCGCAAGCCAAGATAACGATTGTCATTCCTGAAGAGAGGAGCGATTGAAGAGCTTTCTTCAGGACAAGCTCGGCCAAAAATCTATAATGAATCTGTAGTCCCCTTGTTGTTGCTCGGGTCTTCGTCAGCCCCGGAATAACCCGAGGCGTTGCCAACAGTAACGGACTAGCCAAAGCAAGTTAAAGAGCAGCCAATACCCATCTCAAATGGCAGGCTGTGTCACAGCCCTCTAGCCTCAGTGCTCAAAGGGCGACTTGAAGTTGGCTGATGCCGAATGATCAAGGAGCCAAGAAGCACTGTTGAATGTATCGCACGAAAAGTACCCTTGGTTTTGCTAAAGTCTGGCTTGGACCACCAAAGGGGCTTCGAACTCACTTATGAAGAGCAGGCTGGCGGGCTGAATAAGCTGGCTGGCGCGGTCTTCGACACTATCACCTTCAGCGATGAGGGCAAGGTGTGGATAACGACCGGGGTCCTGGTGAAAGGCTCGCCGTCTACATGAACCGGCAATGGGTGCGCTGACTCGACAGCTATTTCACGGCACTGGTAATACTCTACCTGCGGGTCCTCGAGATGTTTGTGCGCAAGCACCTTCATGGCTTGTTGTACAAATGTAAAGAAACCGCCTCCCTTGAAAATGCACACATCTAGCTTACCATCGTTCACGCAGGCCTTAGCGCCAATCGCGATCATGCCACCATAGAGTTGAACATTGCTGACGACAATGAACGGCGTACTGACCTTTACGGCTTTCCCGTCCAGATTTAGCCAGGCATCAGTGCTGGAGTATTGAAAAGCTGACTCGATTGCCGGGAGCACGTACGCCCAGGAACCTAAAGCCTTTTTTTCTTCCAGTGGTATGCTCTGGACGATGGCAGCGTCAAACCCAATACCTGCCCACATCAAGAAGTAACGACCTGAGAGCTCGCCCATATCTACGGCGACGGTACGTCCATCTACTAGCACTTGAGCAGCATCCAAGAGCATCTTTCGATAGTAATTGGCAGGTAATGGGAGTGCAATTGCTTCTTCCAGAGCTGCAATCATCTTGACCGCCTGGGTGCCAGGAAGCAGGGGATTCAGGGCCGGGATGCCCATCTGTAGTGCCCACGAGTTGGTCGTGCCCACAGGAAGCACTCCGAGAGCCGCATCGGTGTTCACCAATCCGTTTGCTACCTCGTTGATAGTGCCATCGCCGCCGGCGGCAATGACTACCCGGGCACCCCTATCGACGGCACGGCTGGCTAGTTCGGTAGCTTCCAATGGCTTGCTGGTTTCTCGCAAAGTGACAGACCACCCATAGCGGCTTAGGAAGGCAATTACATTGTCAAGTTCGTGCCTGACGACTACCTGTCCACCCGAAGGATTGTATATCAACTCGGCTTGCATAGGACTCTCATTTCTGTCTTGATTTCCGCTACTTATTGAATCCTATCCTTCGAATCATGACCTGTCAATTCCAAAAATGACTTGACTTTCTCCTGTCCTTTCCAAGGTGTTTTCCATAAGGTATAATACACGCAGTCCGGAAAGGGGAGAGCGATGATAATAAACAGACTTTTGACACGAAAAGGGTGGCGTGTAGTGGCGCACTCTCTGCTAGCAGCGGCCGGGATTGGCCTTCTTTATTTATTGTCCAAGATGGTGATAGGGGATATCCAGCAGGGGGACACGTTGAGCAGGTGTATTCTAGGCGTGGGAATCGCCTTTTCGCTGTGGTTGGTGGCATTGGGAAGTATGCTGATAAAGGCCGAACTAACTGACTGGAGATAGTATCGTAGCGGAGCCAATGGCTCCTCTTGCCCCGGTAGCCTACCCTCATGCGATATCATTTCCTCGCGTAGCTTGTGAACAAGCGATACAACATCTGCTGATGACCCGGACTCTTCCAGTCAGCTGGGGCCGCAAAATGGTATTCTCTGGAAGAGAGGATAATATCTGTGCCTAATGTAGCTATTGTGACCGACAGCGTGGCTGACCTGCCTCCTCGAGTAGCTGAGGAGTTCGGGATTACCGTGGTTCCGCTGGTGGTCCGCTTTGGCACGGACCTGTACCGCGATAGTCTCGATCTGAGTCCTGACCAGTTCTATGAAAGGCTAAGGACCAGCAAGATTTTGCCTGCGACATCTGTGCCGCCGCCAGTGGCTTTTGCCGACGTCTACGATAAGCTTGCCCAGAAAACAAACGAGATTGTGGTTATTAGTTTGACTGCCAAGCTGAGCGCCACCTATCAGGTAGCGTTACAGGCCGCAGGGTTGATGAAGAAGAAATGTCGGGTAGAGGTCCTGGACTCGGAGTGGGCGATTATGGCACAGGGTTTCATAGCAATTGCTGCTGCCAAAGCAGCCCAAGCTGGGGCCAGCCTTGATGAAGTGCTGGATGTGGCCCGTCGCACCATGCGCAGGGTAGATATGCGTGCCGCCTTTGATACTCTTGAATACCTGCAACGCGGCGGACGCATAGGCAAAGCACAGGCCTTTCTGGGTTCGTTACTCAAGGTAAACCCGATCATTGGCCTCAAGGATGGCGAAGTATATCCCGTTGCTCGGGAACGCTCTCGAGCTAAGGCAGTAGACTACCTGTACAACTTTGCCGCAAGCTTTGGCAATGTCGAGGGGTTGGCTGTGGAGTACGCCGCTGACCTGGATGAGGCCAACAAGTTAGTCCAGAGGCTTCGCTCGAAGTATCCTCAGGTTCCTATCTACCTTTCCCGTACAAGCCCTGTTATTGGCACACATACCGGGCCTGGTCTCATTATTGTTAGTGTGGTTGGAGACAGATTACCTGCCACCTAGCGGCGATAGAAAATGCCAGGGAATATGCAGACTAAACTCGGCAAAAAATTCCTTTCACCAAGTCCAAGGAGGCGGTATTGCCACGAATAGATCGTAGGCCATCCCTACAGGTGAGGACATGCTACCAGGTATTCTCAGTATAATCATTGGGTATCTTCTAGGCTCTATTCCTACAGCCTACATCGTGGCTCGCAAGAGGAAAGGCATAGATATTCGAGACGTCGGTTCACGTAACATGGGCGGCGCTAATGTTATGCGGGAAATTGGCACTCCTGAAGGCGTTTTTGTCATGCTCATTGATATCGCAAAGGGGGCAGGGGCCATACTCATTGCCCAGACTCTAAACATTCCGGAACTGTGGATCTTTGGGGCTGGTTTTGCGGCTCTGGTGGGACATAATTTCCCTGTGTTCGCAGGTTTCCGGGGTGGCAAAGGTTCAGCCACTGTTATAGGTATCTTTCTCGTGCTAGCCCCCCTGTCAATGCTTGTTACGTTGGTAATAGTAGCTATTCCGTTCTTTACTACCCGTAAGTTTTCGGCGGCCATACTCATAGGAATAGCACTGGTGGTCGTTGCATTTGTCCTGTTGCCCCTGTTTATCTGGTTGTTTGAAGGCTCGCTGATGCTAGTACGCTATGTATTACCTATCGGCATTTTTATGCTGGTCCGCAATCTGCCTGGTATTAAACGACTCCTGGCTAAAGGCGTAATAGAAGGCATCATATACGATAGGCAACAGAAGAAAGTGGAATGATGTCATTAGTCGGGGTCATCCAGGCTTTCACAGGTAGTCCCGCCTGAAGCACGATGTTTTGCTCCGCCTTTCCATGTGCTGTATAATTACACGTTCAACATTGCGTTCAACGTGCACAAGCACCAAATATCAAATCAAAAGGAGAAGACAATGACAAGAGAGGTCTACAACAAACTGGCTGAGGCGCTTAATGCTCGCAGTTCGACATATCCCTCGATACCTTGCGATGAGTTCTATGTTCTGGCTGAAGAGCTATTTACTCCCGAGCAGGCGGAGCTTGCCTCCAGCATGCCCGTTGATGCCGTATCTCCCGAGGAACTTGCCGCCAAAATGAAAATGTCTGACGTTGCCAGGCTACATAGGCAGCTCGATGAAATGGCAGACCGGGGGCTGGTGAGGGTCAAGGAAAAGGCTGGTAAACGATTGTATGAGCTCATGCCGCTGGTCCCGGGTATCATCGAATTGCAGTTCATGCATGGCCGTACGGACGAACGTACCAGGCGTCTGGCACAGCTTTTCAAAAGCTATGGCAAGGCGGTCAAAAGCATGCTGCCTCCTACCCTGGCATCTGCCACCATTGAGAAGCCCAAAACTAGAACAATTGTCGTGAAGCAGGAAATCCACGGTAAGACTACCGTCCTGCCCTATGATGAAGTAATGAGACTCATTGACAGGACTGAGTATGTCGCTGCTGGAACCTGCGTCTGCCGTCACCAGGGCGATTTACTTGACAGGCCTTGTGATAAACCGAAGGACGACCTTTGTATGATTTTCGGTCCATCGGCACAGTTTGCTCAGAGGTACGGTTTCGTTAACCTCATCTCCAAAGAAGAAGCTCGCCAGAGAATTGACGAGGCCGAGAAAGCCGGACTGGTGCATAACTACGCCAACAGCCAGGACAGATACATCGACCTGCTGTGCAACTGCTGCGGCTGTCACTGCTTCATACTTAGGGCAGCTAAGCGTTCTCCGTTGCCCAGCCAGTTCGTCATTGCCAACTGGGTCATAAACATAGATGACGATGCTTGCGTGGGCTGCGGCGCCTGCATCGACCGCTGCTGGATGGAAGCCTTGAAAATGGATGGCGATTTGGTGGTGCGCGATCTCAGTCGGTGCATCGGCTGTGGCATCTGCCGTTATGTCTGCCCATCAGATGCCATGAAACTGGTGGCCCGAGAAGCAACCCCCGCGATAAGCTGACGCAGCTCGAACCACGGAGATTAGAATTGGGGTCAACTCTATTTTTCTTCCTACACTCTACCCACCCGGACTGCTTAGGCTGACTTTCCTGATCTCGTAGTGACGGATCGCAGAGAAAAATAGAGTTGACCCCGTTGAAAAGGCCTTGAGGTAAGCCCGCAAGGACTAGACAGCGTCGGTGATAGATGCTACTTTATTTATAGTCTAGAACAGGAGGTGGGAGAATGACTTATAAGAAATACGATATGTTGACGGTACTGGTGTGGGTGATTCTGGGTGCTGCGCTGGTAGTCCTCGGCCTGTTTCTGAAGAGGCCTGACTTTGGGGAAAGAGTCTGGTGGGTGGTAATGGGCGTGGGAATAGCCCTGGTGGTCGTAGGAATTGTCAGCATCGTCACTAGCATGAAACAAGATGTCGAACTAGATTGTCCTCATTGTGGCGGGAAAATAGTGCCACGGGTAAAATCAAGCACTAGCCACCTGTATCTCTCCGAGCAGGAACAGGAAGAGGAAGAAGAAGAAAAAGAGGAAGAGGAGGAAGGGACAAAAGGCCCGGAGAGTTGAGTGGATTGGCCGCATATGAGTGGCCCTGCTTGGTTGCGTTGTGGCGTGAAGGATCGCCTGTGCAGATATCAGTCCCTGGGCAATTTGAACCGCCTATGAAGATCTGTCTTGGAATTCGGGAACCACGGGATATGAAACCCACTCCTTCCTTCAATGGAAAGGCTCGAGTCCGGCTTATGGACTAGATTCATGGTCAGCAGACTGCAAAAGAATGGCCCTGGTCTCGTTATAATAATCAGATGGGGCCGGCACCGGAAAGAAGCAAATTGAAATGAAAAAGGTAGCCGTTATACTGGCGATTATGGTGACTCTTCTGGCGCTGGGCACGGGCACTGCTTACGCTGCGCAGGGTAGCTTGCCCGGTGAAGCGCTCTATCCGGTCAAACTGGGTACTGAGCAAGTGATGATGCTGTTGCCGGCAGACGAGGTTGTCAAGGCAGAACGAGCCCTCAGCTTCACTGAGCGGCGAATGAGGGAGATTGAAGCCCTGGTTGCAGAAGGACGTGTGCAGGATCTGGGGCTGGCTGTGGAGAGATATGGTGACGTGTTAAATCTGGCACTGGCCAGAATAGAACGGGCACGCAAGGGAGGACTGGCTACACAAAACATGACGGTGCGGGTGGCCGAGGCGACGGCAGGACATCTCTCTGTTCTGGATATGGGCTACGACATGGTGGCGGACGCAGCAAAGGTGGCCATAGCCCATGCAAGAGAGATGGCGGAGAAGGGGCGGCAAAATGCCCTGGCGGCTCTGGCCAGGGAAAACACTGTCCAGGCGGCTGGGATGAACCTGGCTGCCATGGAAGGAAGGTTGAACAGAGTCAGGGCAGAGGAGCAGGTTGGGTTCGGAACTGGAGAGGCAGCCCAGATTGCGCTGCAGCAGTTTGAGGATATGGCAAGATTCGGCCAGGAGATCTGCCAAATTGCCGAGGAGATAGGATTAAACATAACCGAGGTGGCAGAGATTGTGACCTTGGCAACCTCCATACATCTGCAGGTGTTGTCGGAACTCTATGAAGAGGTGCCTGAGGAGGCAAAAGAGGCCGTTGAACGGGCGATGGAAGAGTCATTCCGTGGTTATGAAAGGATAGCGATGGTATTAATGGGCAGTGGAGTTGGGGAGGCTCAGCTCCCGGTCATACCCGAAGGGATACGGCAGCGGATGGAAGATATCCTCGGCTGGACAAATGCCCCTAAGATACGTATGCCCACTGGCGGGCCCCCAGGACAGGGCTGCCCTAGCTGCAGACATTAACAGAATGCACGGTCATCATGAAAGGAAAGGCAGAGGAAGGAATCTCAAAGAGGCCTTCTGGGATTGACACGTGCAGTCTTTGCCTAGCGAAGCCAAAGTACTTGCTCAGAATGACACAAGGCCAGGAATAGCCATCACATCGGTGTAAGCGGTCCGTTCTCAGGTCGAATTGGCAAGCAAGTCTTGCAAACGGCAGAAAGGTAATCTATGCGGGCAGGTCAGTAGGCAGAGGCGAGATGACGCCAGCGGTCGGGGCTTACCCGAGCTTTCATAGATGGGACCGAGTGAGCGATCATCCATAGCATGTATTCGACGATTTCGAACTTGATTGTGCATTCTCTGGTGTGGCATAGTCATCTTCAGACTCTTTGTGGACAACTCTCGGATGACAGCATCAAACTGCGTTCCAGTACACCGCAACATGATAGAAGCTGGTCGCCACGATTCTGGAAGAAGTAAGATATTACAAGGAAAGCAGAACATGAAGGTAACACGCAGGCGAGGCAAGCGCCATTTCCCTGCAAGACTCGGCATCTTGTTGATTGCCGTAGCCCTAACATCAGGGATGACCGGGTGTGGGTCTGCTCCTGACTTAGAAATACGGAACTGGCATGATCTGCATGCCGTCACAGATAATTTGGGTGGTCATTACCTTCTTGTGAACGACCTCGATTCCACCACGGCTGGTTATGCGGAGCTCGCGAGCACAGCAGCAAATCAGGGAAAGGGTTGGCAGCCAATTGGGACTTCCGAAGAACCGTTTACGGGGAATTTCGACGGTCAGAGTTATCAGATAAGCGACATGTTCATTAACCGCCCTGACGAGAGTCCGGTGGGGCTTTTCGGCTGTGTCGATGTGGGAGGGGTCATCCAGAATGTCAGGGTCGTGAATGCTGATGTGACAGGCGAGTGGGCCGTTGGCGGCCTGGTGGGAGAAAACCGGGGTGATGTATACAATTCGTATTCGGACGGTGCTGTGAATGGCACTGACTGTATTGGTGGCTTGGTGGGAGGTAATGCGGGCGATGTGAGCAGTTCCTGTTCCGCTGCTAACGTGACTGGCCACTGGGATATTGGGGGTTTGGTAGGATGTAGTGACTCGTATGGCACGGTGAGCAAGTCTTATTCGGTCGGCAGCGTGATTGGGGAGTGGGCTGTCGGTGGCCTGATGGGGGGCAATGTGGGAGGCATTGTGGATAAATCCTATTCCACAGGCAACGTGACCGGAGAGGACTACGTCGGTGGTCTGGCGGGAGATAATCAAGGCACTGTGAGCAACTCCTATTCTAATAGCAGCGTGACTGGTGAATGGTATGTTGGCGGCTTGGTGGGAGATAATGATTCCTCGGGCATTGTTGGCAATTCATATGCGAGCGGTAGTGTAGCTGGTCACTCGTTTGTTGGCGGCCTGGTCGGATCGAATTGGGGCGCCGTGAGCAATTCCTTTTGGGATATCGACAGCTCCGGAGTGAACGAGAGTGACGGGGGAACAGGCAAGACCACGGCGGAAATGAACGACATTGCTACATTCTCAGGGGAAGGTTGGAACATAATCGCAGTCGCTCCCGACAAGGCCGATCTTGCCTATATCTGGAATATCGTTACGGAGCAGACTCGTCCCTTCCTCAGTTGGCAGCCAGCGTCCTAAGCCACTGGAATCCTAAGACTATTCGGTCGGAGTTTTGTAACAATTTGCCTCTTTCTTCGTTATGTATGTCAGAGGTAACGGCCAGGAAATTAAATTAAGGAGGACCATTTTGAAAAGAATTCTTGGAATGTTAGGATTGGCCCTGTTATTGGCTGCCCTTCTGACCGTTTTCGTTACGGGCAGTCTTCTGGCAGCAGGTGACAACGCTGAGACTGCCCAGAATTACTATCACTATGAAGAGTGTCCCTGTGATGGGCCATATGGTGATGATATCCCCAATCTATGGGGTGAACCCGGCCCACATGGACAGGGAAACGCTGCCTAGGCAAACCAAAAGGCTAGAACGATCAAGAATAAAGGTAGCAACGTCAGACACAGTCGGGACATAGTGGGTGATTGACACAAAGGCCGTTACCCTAGCGGCAAAGATCCCACATATTGTCCGAATAGACAGCAAGAGGAGGTCTCGTGGCCTCCTCTTGCTGTTCATTTTCAAGCCTGGCAAGGACCAGTTTCCGCTCCTCAACCTGCGGAACAGAGCCCAATCCAGAGCTGAGATAGTTGAATGTTCTTCATAGCATGGCCTCAGTGGATGCTAGGGCCTGCGTAGGAGCTCTCAGGTTTGCTTCAGCTTTGCGCCAGCAAAAAGCTACCCAGCGATCTAACGGTTTGTTCACTCTAGCTCAACAAAACCCAGTAATGTGTATTTGATGGTTCCAAACTTGATTGTGTTCTCTCTGGCATGGCATATTTAGCTGCAGACTCTCAATGGACAGCTGTCGGATAACAGACTCTCTGTAACATTTAGGCAATCTATTCGTTAAAAGGGGTACACGAGTGAACCGCAATCGTTCTGAGGAACCAACATCAGATGAAGCTACGTTGGTTCAAAGAGCCGTTGGTCATAATCCTGAGGCTTTCGGGAGGCTGTATGACATCCATGTCGACAGGGTATATAGACACATCTATTACCGTGTAGGCAATGAACAAGACGCGGAGGACCTGACCCAGCAAGTCTTCCTCAAGGCCTGGCAAGCCATCGACAGGTATAAAAGAAAGGCAAGCCCATTCATTGCCTGGCTGATGACCATCAGCCACAACGTGGTAGTGGACTTCTACCGGACTAGAAAAGACAAGTCATATCTCGAAGCTGAGGTTCTGGCTGACGGTTCGGCATTGAGCCCCGAGGGGGCAGCCGAAGCCAGCTTTGAGCAGCAGCGTTTACGAAGGGCTATTCTGCAGTTGGGCGGTGACGAGCAGCAGGTGGTCATTCTGCGTTTCATAGAAGGTCTCGAATTCGCTGAAATAGCCTCTGTTTTGAAGAAAAAAGAGGGAAATGTCAGGGTCATCCTGCACCGGGCGCTGATCAAACTCCGCAGTATCCTTGAAAAGGAAAAGAAAGGGAGTTGACCAGGTTTGAAGACGTACTTGTCCGTTCCGGGCAGGTACTCCTGCAATTCGAGAACCACGGGATGTGAAGCCTTTCGTCGTTCTTGCGGCTACGGCCCAAGTTTGTATTATGGAGCAGATTTGACGGCGGGGGCTGTAACAAAATGGCCGTCCCTACGTTATAACATACAGATAAAGCCAATCTTGGACGCAAGGAGGTTGAAATGAAAAGGGTAGCCGTCATTCTGGCAATTGTCTTGACCCTTTCGGCATTGGGAAGCACTGCCTACGCCGCGCAGGATAGTCTGCCCGGCGACGCTCTCTACCCGGTCAAACTGGGTGTCGAAAGGATGGCGATGATGTTCAGGGGAGGCGATGTTGCCAGAGCGGAACAAGCCCTGAACTTCGCCGACAAACGGGTGAGGGAGATGGTGACCCTGACTGAAAAGGGACGCTCGGAAGATCTGAACCTCACAGTGGAGAAGTACTGCTATGCCCTGAATATGTCACTGGCCAGGATGGAGGAGGCAGTTGGCGAGGGAGGATCGCATGCAGGAGATATAGCGGGGTTCATGGCTGAAACTATGGTACAGCACCTTTCTATATTGGATGGGCTCTATGACGTAGTGCCTGACGAGGCTAAGCCAGCCATAGCAAGGGCGATGGAAGAGGCGCAAAAGTGCTATCAAAGGGCAATTCAGGTGAGGGAACAGATGGGGCCTTAGGTTTTTGGACCGGCGACCATGCTGGCAACGATGCATGAGCGAGTGGAGCAATGGATACAGGAAAGTGCGAAGGTGGACTTGCCCAAGTGGGCAATAATGGCTCCTACTCCGACACCGTGAAAAAGGAGAGCAAACAGAGTTGAAAAAGTTCGAAGACATTCTCGTCCAGTGTATTGAGGATATCAAAGCTGGCAGGTCCAGCGTCGAGGACTGCCTGGATAGGTATCCATCCATGCGTGGGCAATTGGAGCCGTTACTGAGGATCGCTGTGGCAATCCCGGAACCGCCGGATGTCAAGCCTTCTCCCGCCTTCAAGCTAAAGGCCCGGGTCTGGCTTATGGACCAGATTCATGGCGGGCAAGGTGCAAGAAAAGAACCATGGCTTCGTCACGAAGGTCGGATAACACCAGTACCTTATATAAAGAGGCTTAGCACGAGCATGGCAACTGTCATTCTCGTAGTTGTACTAGCTGTCTCCGCCCTGGGCGTGGGCACGGTTTACGCCTCACAGTCCAGCCTGCCCGGGGATACCCTCTACCCGGTGAAACTCGCTACCGAGCAAGCGGGAATGATACTGTCGCCAGACGGTGCTGCCAGGGCGGAACGCGCCCTGAGCTTCGCCAACAAACGAATGAGAGAGATAGAAGCTTTGGCTCAAAAAGGGCGTTCACAGGACCTGGAGTTGGCTGTGGATCAATATGGTTATGCCCTGAATATGACACTGAGCATGATAGAGCAGGCAGCCGATGGAGAACTGTCTACAGAGAACATAACGGCGCTGGTGGCTGAGGCTACGGCAAGGCATCTTTCAGTACTCGACGAGGTTTGGGATACGGTGCCCGAGGAGGCAAAGACAGCCGTAGCACACGCGAGAAACGTATCGGAGACAGGGCGGGAAAATGCCCTGGTGGCTCTGGCGGGGAATAACACAGTGTGGGCGACTGAGCTGAACTTGGCGGCCATGGAAGGGAGGTTGAACAGGATCAGGGCCAGAGTTCAGAACGCAGAGGCAGTGCAGATCGCCCTGCAGCAGTTTGAGGTCATGGGTGAGTTGGGTGAGGAGATCTCGCGGATTGCCCAGGAGATGGGCCTAAACACAACCGACGTAGAAGAACTCATTGCCGAAGCAACTGCCAGACATCTGGAAGTGCTGGCGGAGGTGTACGATGAAGTGCCGGAACAAGCCCGGCCAAGCATAGAAAGGACGATGGTTACTTTGATGATGCGGCATCAAAATAGGGTACAGGCATTGGAGCAGAAGGGAGTCGAGGCTCCTCCGGCTCCGGTCATACCCGAAAACATGCGAGAAAGGATAGAGGAAACAATACGGGAGCGGGAACAATGGGGACCAAATGGAACAACGGTCTCCCGGCAGAGTGTTCTTGCTGGGCCGTGGCAGTTGGATGGCCATGGTGCAGGGTAGAGATGCAAAAAATAGACAGTATACTGTCGCGCTAGCGGCAAGGCCTTGACTAAGAAAGAAAGGAGGACAAATAGAAGAAAGATGTGATTAGCAATATGGTAGCGTCTATCCGGACATTGGAGGAACTGAACTATTATTATGAAGGAGGACAAAAATGAAGAAATTTGTACTGGCACTCGTAACTATTCTTGCTATGCTGGCTGCCTCGGGAGCAGGTTGTGGAGAAGCGACAGGAACAGGGACAGGGATCCTGGAACTGTACCTTTCCGATGCGCCGACGGACGCCGAAAATGTCACCGGCGTCTATATCACTATCAACGAAATCCAATATCATATGAATGACCAATGGATAACGTGCGAAGAATTTGTAGGCCCCAAAACATATAACTTATTGGAGTTAACCGACGGAAATTCCACTTTGTTAGGTGAATTGACATTACCTGGTGGGCACTACAATCAAATTCGCTTCCTGCTTGATGCTCCGGAAATGGGTCA
>Ga0299912_10003332_pt1 | contig 13123 bp, 20 predicted proteins | sample RVTome_2_FD_207667 | JGI IMG/M metagenome (GOLD analysis project Ga0299912, IMG submission 207667) | Soil microbial communities from uranium-contaminated site in the Upper Colorado River Basin, Wyoming, United States - RVT95D214 (version 2) ...
CGGTTTGCGGAATGATCCCGCCGGCCAAGCCCCGGAGGATGGCGGACCAGGGGTTGGAAGCGGAACTTGAGTACCTGCGGCGCTCTGGCGCTCCACCGTCCGAAATTTCGGCCCGCTCGAAAGGACGACCATGGCAAAACTCATCATTGGGGCACTCTTAACCGCCTTCATCTACATGGTTGCCTACACCTGGACTGGCCTTGCCGAGGACGTTGAACAGAATACCGAAGACATCGACACGCTCGAAGAGGTTGTCACCGAAATCAGGGCGAACCAGGAAGCTGACGCCCGCGTTCAGGCCACCCAAACGGTCGTCCTCCAGGGTATCCTGAACGAGCTGAAAAAGCAGCCGTAACCCCGAAAGGGTTGCCGGCTAGGTTGACAACTCCTCCTTTTTCCTAGAAAAGTGCAGGAAGGGCGGCGGCTTTGCCGCCCACTTCTACAAGGGGGACAAGAATGCCATACACGGGAAGTCGCGGTTCAGTGAACAAGGAGAAGAACTCCTACCCGCAGGGTAAGACGGGCGTCAAGGCGAAAATCATAAAGGGGAAAGCGGCCGGAGGCGGCGGAACCAACCCGACGAAGGGTGGCGGAGTGTTTCGGGCGCCGAAGTCGAACTAACGGCGGGAAGGTATTCTCGGGGGGCGCTACCATGGCTGGTAAAAGAGCTAGAAAACCTAACGGCGAACCAGAACAAGTACTCTCTTCCCTCCGCTCACTTCTTCCGAAGTATATCCAGAAGGCCCAAACAAGAGGCTCAAAGCCTTCTGCGAGATACCCCGGCACACCGACAGCGGCCGGCAAACTCTACGGACCTGCGACAGCGGCCGGGGTTCAAGGGGGAAGACCGACAGCGGCTGGTGTAGACGTTGGGAGAAGGCGGAGGGAGAAGTGACGATGGAGATCCATCCGGGACCTGGCGTAAACTGCGCGTGCCCGCTCTGCGTGCCGGAGAAGTACCTTTTCTCTGTGACGCAGGATAACCACCAGTTTACGGTTTGGCAGTCCTGCGACCACTGCTACTGCCAGTACGAGTCCGGTGGAGCAGCGACTGCGCCGCACCGAAGGTGCTGCAAGTGCGGCGTCCAACGAATGGATTCATGCCAGGTTGTAACGTGTTGAGGAGGGAGAGATGCCAGCGAAGTCGAAAAAGCAGCAGATGATGATGGGGGCGGACCTCGCCCGTTCACGGGCAGGCAAGGCAACCCGCACCGGGATGTCCACGGAGAAACTCAAAGAGTTCGCCTCCATCCAGCAAAAGGGATTGCCGAACAGGTTTCGCCGGGTTCGCCGGCCAACTCGGCGCGTTCGGAGTACCTAGTTGCCCCGCAAGCAAAAAAGTAAGTCGGTGACGACGACTCCGGTCACGACGGGACCAATGGAGGCTCCGTTAGAGGCACCTTTCTTCGATCCCGTGGGCATTCCTGACACAAAGGTAGTCCAGGCTGGAAAGGCAACGGGGCTTCGCCCCAAGTAGAAAATGTCCCTCGATCCCGTTCATGAGCAGAAGCTTCGGTCCCACGCAGTCGAACTGGGTGTGGACCCGGACTTTGCCGTAGCCGTCGGGACTCAAGAGTCGGGCTCTCTCGGGCCTTCAGCCCGCAGCGCCAAGGGCGCCCGCGGCCTTATGCAGGTCATGCCGGCCACGTCTAAGGAAATGGCTAAGAAGTATGGCCGGGACCTGGCTCGCCAGGGTGTCGCCTATCTGGGCGAAATGGAGAAGAAGTTCTCAGGTCTCGTTGACGGGCGCAAGTTTGCACTGGCAGCCTACAACGCCGGACCGACTACGTTGGCGAAAGCGCAGGCGCGGGCAAAGAAACGGGGGCTGAGCCCCGGCAAATTTTCCGATGTTGAGCGTTTTCTACCAAAGGAAACTCGAAACTACATACCTCTGGTTCTAGGGAATCTGGTAAAGCCGATGAAGCCGATCACTCCAGCGAAAAAGCCGGTGCTCAAGCCGGCTCTACCGCCACCTATAATAGGGTACCCGGAGACACTCTACGGTTTTCCGTCACGGGTACGGGGACCGCTAATCCGCACATCGTCAGGGAGTTTACTATGAAAGGGAGACCAAACATTTTGACTGTGGCAAAGAAGGCAAATCGGCCGGGAGGCGGGCAAAGCTGCTATGGACCGGCTGTGCCCAAGTCGGCCGGTAAGGGTGGAAAGAAGGGGAAGTAATGGCGACGGCAGGAGAACTTCAAAGAAGGGCGCGAGAGCGCGAGCGCGAAAGCAAGATTTTCGAGCGAAAGCAGGGGGAGGCGGTCAAGAAGTTTGGGCCGCGAACGGTAACGACTACCTCGACAACGCTTCGCCGTCCCACGACCACGACCACCCTTCCAAGGAACGCTCCACGTCGGGGACCTCGTAGGCGGGACTGGTAGAAAGGAAGCTAGATGGCGAACAAGTTTTTAAGGCGGATATGGGTGATAGACACCGCCAGCACCCAGGTTATCAACAGCGACGAGGTAACCCGGATAACGGCGATTCGCTGGGTTAGCCCGACAGCAGCGGCCGAGGGCCACAACCTGGAAATTACCGACGCCGCCGACAACGTCCTCTTCGAGGCTGTAGCCTTCGCCTTGAACAGCGGGACCGCCTACCAGGAGCACGCTGCCTTCGACACCCCCATTGAACTTTGGAGCAGCGGGGGGATCAAGGTGAAGACGCTGGATAGCGGAAAGGTCTACCTTTACCTTGCGTGATCTATGGGCGGGCGAACCTGGCCGTTTCGTTTTGCCGGTCTTCTCGGTCTTGCGCTTCTTGTGGCGTCTTGCTCACCGGCGACAGTCCGCTGGACCGACTTCGAAGCCCGTGAAAAGCTCAACGAAACCATCCAACAAGTAAACAAGTTAGAGCAGCGCGTCAACGTGCTGGAGGAGGAAAGAGATGCCGACCGAACCCATTGAGCTGAGCCCGAAGGCGGGATTGACAACTACGGAGTTCTACTTGGCAGTCGTTACAGCAGTTGCTGGCCTCGCCGGCCAGGCCGCCGGTCTCGTGAGCGAACCCTGGGGTTCTCTCCTGGCAATGGCGTCCACCATTGTCTACACACTTTCGCGGACCTTTTTGAAGAAGTAGCCACGATGGCCAGCCTCAAGGTAAGTTTGCAGGTCGAACTCGATGGAGTGCCAGCGACGTGGTTGGGGCCGAACGGCCGCCTCGTCCGCCGTTACGAAGTAGACGAAAGTCAAGCTTTCAGCTACGAGAAGGTCGACGACAACGGGACGCACTCGACCGTACCGTGTACCGAAATCGCCTCAGTCCAGCACCTCATAGCGGTGCCGGCAGCCGCGATGACGTTCCGCCTCGACGGCCAAAGCGACGCGGGCATCACGGTAGGGGCGCACGGTCTACTCCTTGTACTGGGAGCCACTATCGACGCCGGCGCCGCAACCAACGTGACCGTCAGCAACGACTCGGGGGCGACCGCCGTCCTCAAGGGGATTGTGGCGGGCACCTGATGCGGTTAGTCGACCGACACGGTGAACGCGGCCCTCAGCTCTCGCGGAGCGAGGACCGGGACTTCGAGTTCTCCCGCTGGATTTGCCAGGAGATCGACTTTACCCTCTCTGCGCGGAAGGGCCTGGAGGAAGTGTGGCGGACAGCCCGCCGCCAGTACGAGGGAATCCCGGAACAGGAAGTCCGAAACACCCCCATCCTGAACGCCCCTAACCTCGAAGTTACCGTCGGCGCTACTGCAACGGACAGCGTTTACGCCGCCGCCATCGACGCCATCTTCACGGCCTCCCCCCTACTCATATCGAGGGCGGTCAGTCCGCGCTGGGTCGAGCATAGCAAGCATATGCAGACCTGGTCCAACTGGCTAGCAGCCAACGAGATTGACCTCCGCTACGCGGTGGAACACTCCTTTATGGACTGCTGCCAGCTTGGCTGCGCCGCCCTCTACATCCCCCACCTGGAGCAGGTCAAAAAGACCGACCTCTTCCGCGTGATCCACAAAGGCCCGAAGATCATCCCGATCGGCCCTGAAAACCTCATCCTCCCTCATCAAGCGGGGGGCAACCTCGAAACCGAAAGGTGGGTCGGCCTTCGCTTCTGGTATACACCGGGAGAAGTTCAAGATCGGGCAAGGCAGAGCAAAGGGCGGTGGGACGTGCGGAACGCTATCCCGGTTGCCCAAGCCGACGTGACCCGGAGCCGCCGGTTGGAAGCTGCTCGCCTGCGAAGTGGGTCGCCGTGGCGTGAGATGTTCGAGTTTGTCACGGTCTACTGCTCCTACGACTACGACAAGGACGGAGTGGAGGAGGACCTCCTCGCGGTAGTGGACCGGACTAGCCGTTCCCTCGTCGACCTCGGCTACAACCGCTACGACACCCGCCCTATCGAGGTGATGAAGTACCAGGTCCGCGCCCACATGCCTTACGGCCTCGGCGTCATGGAGATGATGGCGCCCTACGAGAAGGAAGCAACCGAGCTACACAACCACCGCGTTTTGAACAGCTTGCTGGCGAACGCCCGAATGTGGATCGCGAAGCAAGGCTGTGGAGTGGACGAGACGATGGAAGTGTGGCCATCGAAAGTCGTGGTTGTGAACGACGACGTTGACCGCTCCATAAAGGAGCTGAAGATGAGCGACGTTTACCCGCAGCTCGCGACATTCGAGATGGCTACCCTTGGTCTTGCGGAGCAGCGGGTTGGCCTTCGCGGGGAACTGAGCATGATGGCCAGGGGCGGGTCGCGAACCCCGGCCACTACGGCCCTCGCCCTGCTCCAGCAGACGAACCGCCGCTTCACCCCGGCCTTTGACTCCATGCGTCTGGCTACTGCTGCCGCAGTTCGCCAATGTCACTGGCGCTACAGCGAGCGCGTCAAGGCAAACGACCGCTACATCCTCGACTTCATAGAGGACGTTATGGGGATACAGGAAGCCGGCTTCATCGAGGAACTGTACCGGGAGGAGAATTTCGAGAGAGCGGTTCAGATCGAGTTTACGGCCGCTTCCGCGAGTATTAGCCGCGAGAGTGACCGCCAAAACGCCATCATGCTCGCGAACTTCCTCCGCCAGTACTACCAAGACGTCATGCAAGGGATGATGATGGCGGTCTCGCCGGACTCGCCACCCGAGATCAAGAGCGTGGCGACGAAGGTAAGCAAGAGCATCAGCGAGTTGGTAGAGCGGACGATTCGGACGTTTGACCAGGTTCGCGATCCGCACACGTTCGTGGTGGACGTGACCGAGGAGTTGGAAGGGGCGGAGGAACAGGTAACGGGAGGGCTTGGCGAGCTGGCCGGCCTCCTGGGTAGTGGAGCTCCGGGCCTCGAAGTTCCCGTTCCGATGACGGGAGGTCTCGCGTGAAGTGGATCTTGGCGCTTCGCGCCAACTCAGAGTTGTGGGAAAGCTTCAAAGAGTGGGCAGAGCAGCACGCATACAGCGAGCTGAAGAAACTTCGCAGTGTTGACCGAGACGGCCACGACTTCCAGGCGGGCGTCATAGCCGGGTGGGAGCGGGTGCTGGCGGAGGCGACGGCGGGGGAAAGGGAGGAGAGGGCGAAACATGAATATGGAAGACGAGCAGGAAGTAACTGAGACCCCGGAAGAGACCCCGGAAGTTACCCCGCAAGTGGGGTTGACACCAGAGGACTTGGCCGCTCTACGGGCGGACAACTCCGCGTTGCGAGAGCAGCTAGCTGAAATGAGGGGCGCCGTCGACGCCCTGAAGGCGCAGCCTCACTACGTCCAGGTCCCCGGAGGGGGGCAGCCGGCCGAAACGGGAGTTTCGGATGAAGAACTAGACCGAGCCGTCTCCGAGGGTCAAGGAGTCGGGAACAAGTTTCGGGCCCTCGTGGACCAGGCCGTCCGCCACGCCACTTCGCGAATCAAGGCCGAGGAGATCGACCCGCTCAAAAGCTACGGAACGTCGGCGCTCAAGGAGCTTGCCTCCACTAGCATTCGCAACCTCAAGTACTACCCCGACTACAAGAAGGAAATCGAGATGGTCGCGGCCCAGGTGCCCGTCGAGAATCTGGGGAACCCCCAGACCTGGCAGCTCATCTACAACAACGTCGTTGGAGGGCACGCTGACGAGATCGAGACGCGGGCGGTTGAAGCTGCAATGCGTCAAAAGCGGGATGTCGCCGATGGCGGGGCACCTAGTGGGGGCGGGAGGCAGACAGCCGCACCGCCCAAGACAGTCCACGCCGCAGACCTCGGCGGCCGAGACGCCGAGATTGCCCTCCGAAACAAAGGGGTGAGCGAGGACGAGATGGTCCAGCGGATGCGAATCCCAGGCGTGACTACCTGGGCTGAGTACGTCGAGATGGGGGAAAGGTTGGAGCGGGAAAATGGCTGAAAACGCGGGTGAGGAGAAGAAGGTAGTCCATCAGGGGGAGCAGAAGGCGTTGCCGGAGATGGGAGACGCTCGCCGGGACGAACTCAAGAAGAGACACGACGCCTTGATGGAAGAGGCTGAAAAGCTGGCCGGGGAGCTAGGGCTCTACGGGATTGCTCCTGGAAAACTTAGCCCGGACGGGGTGGACCGGGAGGTCCGACAGGCTACCGGGGACCAGGGTGAAGTCTACGTCAGCAACGTCGACATGAACTACCGGTACGGCTGGGTCTACGGCGATCCCAAAGGGCAGTACGGAAACCGCTTCGTAAACGCTTTCAAGGTGCTTGGGTGGGAGGTCGTCGGAGGGCAGCAACGCGAAGCGTGGGAGCACCGGAAACCTGACGGGACGAGGTGGGTAGCCGACTGCCTCCTAATGCGGACCCGTCTTGACAACTACCTACGATTACAGCAACTTGACAGAAAGAAACGCAAGGCACGCCAGGAAGGGATTACGGCCGGTCTTGACGAACTAGGTGACAAGTACGGAGTCAAAATTCGCCACGAGGTTCCCGAAGGTGTTGCTTCTCAGATGGAGAGCCAAGTGGTGCAGCAAAGGCGACAGCGAAAGATAGCAAGCCGGGGCTAACCCGGAGGGAGGACATAGCGAAATGGCTTTGACAGTAACCGGGGCGAATAGCTTCAGACCGGCCAAGCGCCAGGGTTTACACAGCACACCGTCGCTCAACTTTCTGGAAGCGGCTTCACAGACATTCAAGATCGGTTCACCCCTGACTTTCACTACTGGGGGTAGCACGGTCGAGTTGTGCGCGTCCACGACGAACCCTGTCAACATAATCGGGTTTGCGGCCGAGGACGCAAGTGGCACGACAAACGACCCTATTCGTATTTGGCCCCTTGCTGACGGTGTAATCTGGGAGGCAGAGCTTGGAACGGCTGCCCTCACCGACGTGACGATAGAGCAGGCCCGAGTTGGCGACGTCTACGGCATCGCCCGCGACGGCACCAACCTCGGCTACTTCATCGACACCGCGAACACCGCCGTTCTCCAAGTTAAGGTGCGAATCGTTGGTCTAAAGGATGCCGTGGGCACGGTAAACGGCCGCGTCTACTGCACTTTCTTTGACTTCGTGATGGACACGGATGCGGCAGTCGGTTCGCAGATTGCCATTGTTAATGCTTGGAAAGTTTACGGCGCAACGACGTAACAAGAAAGGAATATAGGGGGAAAACACTATGGCCGTGGGTCGTGGTCAGTTTGCGGCACTCCTCAAACCCGACCTCTACAGGGTCTACCTGGAGACTGGGAAAGAGCGACCTCTGGAATACCCGGAGATCTTCAACGTTGACGACATGCCTTGGTCTATTCTGGATGACAGGCAGATCGCCGGCCTCGGCACCCTTGCCAGCATGCCGGAAGGTGAGCAGTTCACCCTCGATCAGCCAATCCAGGGTGGGACGAAGCAGTACGAAGTTGAGAACTTCGGCCTGGGCGTCGAGATCACTTACCGTATGTGGAAAGACGACCAGTACGGCGTGATGCGGGAAATGATCGCCGAACTCCAGAGGAGTTCACGAAATAAGCAGGAAGTCGAAGCGTTCAGCGTCCTGAACAACGCTTTTGATACATCCTATACTGGTTTCACTTCTGGTGAATCACTCTGCTCAACCTCGCATGCATTGCTGGACAACTCGACCACGTGGGCGAACCGGCCTAACCCGGACGTTACTTTCTCGGTCCTCGCGGTTCAGAACTCCATCATACGGTTCGAGGGTATGGTGAATGAGCGAGGCATGCCCCGTCTCTTCACACCTACGAACGTTCTAGTCTCTCCGGCTAGCCGGTTCCTCGCCCGCGAAATCCTCGGCAGCACCGGCAAGCCTTTCACGTCGGACAACGAGCACAACTCGCTGCTCCAGGACGACCTGGGCTGGATGATCTGCCACTACTTCACCAATTCGTCTCAGTGGTTTACCATCGCCCGCAAGAGCGAGCACGACCTCAACTTCTTCTGGCGCGACCACCCGATTTTCGATGTGTTCGATGATCCGTGGACGAAGAACGCGGTGGCAACGGTTTACCAGGCACACACCAAGGGCTACGGATCACCTCGCGGGGTGGACGGAAGCCGCGTGAGCTAACCGGAGGGAACGATGGGAGCAACGCATTTCAGCGGTCCCCTCTACAACGGAGGGGTTCCGATCATTGGGAGTGGCGGCGGTCCCACCCGGTTTTACGGCTGGTGGACCGGAAACGCCTACTTCGTGGACAACACGAACGGGAGTAACTCCAACTCGGGGTTGGAGCCGGGGAAGGCGAAGCTGGATCTCGCTTCCGCGATTACGGCCGCGTCGGCCGGCGACGTCATCTACATCCGGCCGAAGGCCATTGTTTCGGCGGCTACCGATCCAACCTACATCACCCCGGCAACGGCAGCCAACTGGACGATCCCGTATGCGAAGTACAACCTCTCCGTCATCGGGGCCGGTCCGCAGCTTGGCCCCGGCCAAATTCACATGACCTACCTGCGTGGGCACGCAAGTGTTACGACCGGAACTTACGGTTCCGCAACTCTCACCGTCAACGCACCCTACACCTCCATCGAGAATCTGGCCTTTCACCGGGGAGGCAACACGCGGGCCTTGGTGGAGTTCCACGGGGACGGCTTGACGACTACTGCGCTGAACGCTTTCGGCAGTTCGGTAAACAACTGCGAGTTCCGCTACGGCAACGCTTCGATGACCGCCGGCCTCTACGTCGTAGACTCCTGGTACTGCGGCGCCTACAACTGCCACTTCCAGCGGAACAACCCCGTCGCGATCCGTTTCTACGGAAGCGTCTCAACGGCAGTCGGAAACTACGTTGTCGGCAACATCTTCGATGGCGTCGTGGCCGACATGAGCTGCTACGTCAACATTGCCGGCTTACCGGACTACTCGTACATCCGGGACAACTTCTTCAACTCGGCAGTGCCGACAGCAGGCCTCGCAAAGTACATCTACAACGAGGCACACGTGAATACGGGCCTGATCGCCAACAACTACTTCGGCGCCGACCTTAGCACTGTGACGACCGGCATTGTCCAGGGAACGAACGTAACCGTGGTCGGCAACTTCGATACGACTGCGGCAATCGTGGCGTAACGATGGCTGTCTGGGCGATACCGCGGGCGCACACATTTCGGAACGGTATAAGGGTCGTCCTTACAGGGACCACTAATGAGCTGTTTCGGTTTGGGGCGCACGCTGTACCCGTTAAGGACGACCTTATAGAGTACCGTCCAGTTACGGGCGATCCGGTCCTGTATGAAGCGAAAGGCACCAAGTACGTAATAGCACAGGAGAGCGACACGCCAGACTTCGACTCCTACGTCGAAGTAGAGGTACAGCTAGCGTAATGGCGGCAGTCGTCATCCCAGACCGCCCCTTCAAGATGGGGAAGACGCGAAGCGAGCACGCCCGCAACCTTCGCAGCGAAGGATGGAGCGCCGGCTTGACCGTCGAACAGGAAGACAAGTGTCGCTTCCTCGAACGGAAGCTCGGGGTAACGAACCGCTTCCTGAAACTGAACGACATTGACAAGGTGAGGTAAGGATGTCTACGTCAACACTCACTGGCAAGATTTTGAGGACCGGTCTCGGGGACGTGTACTCCCGTAGTGGGCACCCCCTCGACCAATGCCCAGTGGCAGCCCTGGACCCGATTAGCTCCTTCTCCGGCTACCAAGTCTACGCGAACGACTTCGTTAAGTGGGAAGGGCCGACAACTGGCGTTACCGTCAGTACTGGCGGGTGGCTCTGCGCCGACACCGGCACGGGCGTCGTGGGCGGACAGGCTGCCGGCGACGGCTACGGTGTCCTCTCCATCGCGAGTGGCGGAACCGAAAACGACTGCACCATGCTGCAACTCATGGGCGAGTCGTTCAAGTACGTCGTGGGGAAGCGGCTGTGGTGCTTCGCCCGTCTCACGGGGAGTGACGACGCCGACGATAACGAATGCACTTTCGGTCTTCACTCGGTGGCGACCACGGCCACCGACACATACGCTGAGACAATCGCGCTCCCCGACGGCATCTTCTTCGACAAGGACGAGACGAACGAGGAGTGGAACTTCCGAACGCAGAAGAACAGCGTCGCCACGACCTCCACCTACTGCACCAGCACTTTCGCCGACGGCGTTTTCCGCATCCTCGGCTTCTACGTGGACCCATCAGGGGACGTGACGGCCTACGAAGGGACTACGCTGGACAACCTGGCCGTGATCGCAACGGTCAACACGGGAACGGCGACCATCCCGGACGACGTCGAGCTAAGCCTGACGTTCTCGGCGCAGGCCGGTGCTACGGCAGCGAACATAACGTTGGTGGACTGGGTATTTGTGGCCCAGGAGCGCTGATAAGGAGTGGAGATGAGGGAAGCGGTGGAGCGGCGGTTGGCGGAACTTGAAAAGCAGTTGGAGCAAACGAAGGCGCAAGCGAACGCGCTAGCCGGAGCAGTAGCGGTCCTGACCGACCTGCTGGCGAAACCAGAAGCCGAAAATGACGCTCCAACCGAATGACTTGCAAACGGCCCTCGACGTTAAGCGGGGCCAGCGGAAGCTGCGGGACTTGCCAGATGAGGAACGTGCCAGAGTGGCAACGGTTATGCGCCGGACATCGGACGCCCAGTTTTCGGACATGGCTCGCGCCCAAGAGCAACCTCGCCACCGGCACTTTCGGTACGCTCAGCCCCGAAGGTAGCAGCTAATGGCCGCGACCACGGCAGACAAGGTCGCGCGGGCTGCCCTCGACGCCATCAACTCGGACGTCGGTCTCATCCGGGCCGTTAAGTACGTCTCGTACAGATACCGGGAACTTACCAACGACGGTAAGCTGCGCGCCCTTCGGAAGATGGGCGAGGTGGTCATCCCGGCCGTCATCACGACCGGCACCGTCACTACGACCCGCGACTCCAACGTCGTAACCGGCAACGCAGCCGCCCAGGCTGTTTGGACCTCGGCCGTCATCGGCCGCTACTTCCGCCCCACAACCTCCTGGTACAGGATCGACAACCTCGTCGGCGGCGAGCTACGCCTTGACTCCACCTTCGCCGAAGACGCCGTCTCGGCCGGTTCCTACAAGATTGTGCAGCGTTTCGCGGAGCTACCCCCAGAGGTTCGCTACCTCGGCACCTTTGTCCACACCCGCTTTCGGCGCGCCCTCCAGGTCCAGACGGCGGTCGAGATGGACTACAACTTCCCGGACCGGATCACGGTCAGCAGCGCCGGCCCCCAACTCGTGATCGACTTCGGCTACGCCGACAACGGCAACCGCCTCATTGAGGTCTACCCGTACAGCACGGAAAGCGAGATCATCCACTACGTCTACTGGGAAGTTACGCCCGACCTCCAGATCGGAGACTTGCTGCCGTACAGTGTCGACGAGTACGCTCTCAAGGAGGGCGTCCTGATCGACTTGATGAGGCGGGAAGCGGCGAAGGCGGCCCGCGCCGGCAAGGTTGACGAAGCTGCCTTCTGGCGCAACGACTACCGAGCCCAGGAAACAAAGTGGGAGAAAGTTAAGGCGCAGATGCTACGGGCGGACAAGGGCGTCGACGACATCACCCTCATCCTGCGAAACGCAGGCATTGACACGACGCGGAGCGGGGTTATCAAGACCGCCGCCGAAGAAGTTTGGGCCCGTGGCAATAGGCCATGATCGCAGGAAATGGCAGTCGCAGTAAACGACCTGGTCGCAACGGTAAGCCTCCGGCTTCGCGATCCTTCAAACGTCCGGCACAGCGCCGCCCTCGTCCGCACCGTCCTCACCCACTGCCAGCGTGCGCTTAACCGTTTCAAGACGGACAGCTTGGCGACGGCCTCGTTCGCGACGACCGCAGGCCGCACCCTCTACCGGTGGACCGAGGTTCACGCGACCGCTGTCCAGAGAGTGCTGGCCGTCAGGCAGGACGGCCGCGACCTCCTCCCGGTGTCATGGCGGGAGCTGGTCCACGCTGACGACCGGTGGCTCCGTCGAACCGGGGACCGACATGAGCTGTTCGCCAACGTCGGCTCCGACCTCCTGGTTATCTATCCGGCTTCGCCGGTCTCCACGACCCTTTCGGTAGTGTATGCGGCCGCCCCGGCCGACCTCGCCGCCGGCGGCAACATCACCCTGTCCGACGACCTGGCCCCCTTGCTCGCCGACATGGCAGAGGCTATCCTCAGCGTGAAGAACAAGCAGTTCGATACGACGGCGGAGTTGCTGGAGCGGCTGGTCAAGAAGCTTACGATGGACACGAGCGGGCGAAGCTGATGTCGAAGGCCACGACTCTAACCCTGGTGAGTGACCTGGCGGTTGCCGTCTCTGACGCCACCGCCGCAGGCTCCTACTACGACGACATCGTAGAGGAGCTTGGGTTCTCCATGGAACCGGAGACGGACGCTGTCTTCGTCGCCGCCGTTCAAGGAACGGCTAGCTACGCGCTGCCGACGTCCGCCATCCGTGGACTCGCCTTCCTCTACGACGACACTCAGCTTTACTTCGCGGAGCAGACCGAGCTGGAAGCGGCGGATGACGAGTGGCGGAGCCGCCAAGGAACGCCGGCGGTGGTCAACTTCGTAGACCTGGCCGGCCGAACCTTCGGGCTCACCCCGGTCCCGGACCGGGCGGGCGCAACAGTTGGCGTCCTGACCCCGTTTACCGGGCACCCCGTTGACAACGTCACCGTCATCTACACGAACCGCGTCACCGACCTCCATTCCTGGGAGGAGTTGGCGATGGCTCTCGCCATCCTGGCAAGGGAGATGGCTCGCGACTCCGAGCACAAAGACCCA
>Ga0299912_10003333_pt1 | contig 13122 bp, 9 predicted proteins | sample RVTome_2_FD_207667 | JGI IMG/M metagenome (GOLD analysis project Ga0299912, IMG submission 207667) | Soil microbial communities from uranium-contaminated site in the Upper Colorado River Basin, Wyoming, United States - RVT95D214 (version 2) ...
GGTATTGAGGAAGACCGCAAAGAGATTGCTGATCGGGCTCACTTCAGCTTGTGGTGTATTCTTGCCGCTCCCCTGATGGCGGGCAATGACCTTCGAGCAATGAGTGATAAGGTGCGCAAGGTACTAACGGCTCCGGAGCTTATCGCCGTGAACCAGGACCGGCGCGGAGTTCAGGGATACAAGGTCTTTGATGAGGGTGGCTGTGAGGTTTATAACAAGCCGCTGGCAGATGGGACGACAGCCGTCTTGCTCCTGAACAAAGGAGGCAAAAAGGCGGACATTACAGTCTTTTGGGACAAGATAGGTCTATCGGGGAATCAACCTGTGCGAGATCTTTGGGCGTGCAAGGACCTCGGCGAATTCAATGATTCCTTCACGGCCCATGACCTCGGCCAGCATGAGCACAAAATGATAAAGGTAGGCAGGCCGGGCCCGCCACTGCCCATCCCCTCGCCAATGCCGCTTGAGAAGTACACTGTGACCCGTAAGGGGGAGACTTACATGAGTGATCTCTACTACATTTGGAAGGCCGGCAATACACCGGTCTACGATGCCACATTCGCCTGCGATCCGATCAGAATTGCCGGCCAGACATTCAAGAAAGGGATTGGCTGTAAGGGTAAATGTGCCGTGATGTTCAAAGTCAATAATCGCGCAGACCGTTTCAGTGCGATTGTAGCGATAGACAAATCCTCCAAAGAAGATGCAAAGGGGCGATTCAGGGTTTATAACGAGGACTTTTTTGCAAACAAGATTCTGTGGGACAGCGGCCAAATGACAAAAGATTCGCCGCCCAGGGGAATCGATATCGAACTAAAGGACGTGTACTGCCTGATGCTCGTCTTCGATGGGAAAGAGGTTCTGGGCAACTGGGCCGATGCGTGTGTGATTAACGAAGCTGACAGTGACTAAAAACAAGGCTGTGCACTCTTATCCGTCAGAATTGGAGACTATTATGAGAAGTACATTATTTATTATCCTTGCCTTTATGATCCTACCCTGGACGTGCGAAGGTAAAGAAAACACCGCTAACAAAGAAAGTGAAAGGGCAGGAGTTGTTATCGCGCATTCACAAGGTCTGCACGGGTACATTGGCTACAGTGCGTCCCGGCCGCCGGACCGCGCCACCTATAGTGCTGGCATGGGTTTCTATTCTGCGGTCTGGCCGCTGATTGCCGAACCTATTGCCAACTTTCAGATCGGCTTGCCCAGTGCGTGGATCACTCCCGACAATTCCGACAATAAGGATACCCCGCTCGCTCCGATTGGCACGCTTGCAAGGGACAATTGGCCGGAGCGAGGGCCTACATGGGGTAGCGTTTTTCAGACCGTGGAGGGAGGCCTGGGCTATTGGGCCGGCAATCGATTCCGATATGGGCCTCCAAAGTTCAGTATGAATGCCACCCCACAGTGTTACGACTATGAGGTCGGGTCACCCGGGTGGTCATTTTTCTATAGTAGCACAGCCCTGCCAGATGATCGGCTGGGCATAGCCCAATTGAGCAACCGGCTGCTCATTCCACCGGACGCACTGCCTTTCGAGGGCAATCCCAACGGCAAGTTCCTGGGCTACACATACATGGCCCTGCCCTTTACCGAGCCCACCACGGGGGACCCACCCACCGGCGATCAGGCTTGGACTTGTTTCCTAAGTGCGGCCAACTTCAAAGGGCCGATCGCATATTATATCCCTGAGACTTGGAGCAAGATCGGCAAATTGTTCAACTATCCGTTTATTTACGGACGCGGACTCGACGCTCGGCCGGGTGTTATGGGCGGCGGAGCAATGGAAATTAATACTGTGCCACGTTTCGACGCCAAAGATGCGCAAGGTGTTATTTATTCGAAGATACCCAAGCTACAGTTCCCGGTAGACGACCAGGGAAGAACCCTGCTGGTACAGGACGTGACATACTACTCGAAAGCGGCCCTTTATGACGCCTTCAAGTCATGGCGGGACGGTGGCCCGGCCTGTTCCGGGCGCTTCGACGAGAAGGGCGCCTGGAAGTCCACGCTAACGACGCACACCACGCGATTCGACCAGGCCGGCAAGAAAATTACCGGTGTCGAGAAGGTCTTCAACACCAAGATATTCGAGGGCAATGTTTGGGGACTGGAGTGGTACGATGGCACTGTCAACGCCAACGGCTATTTCCCGCAATATTTCAAGCACGTCGGAGACGAACGTGTGGCCGTGTCCGCTGCGGATGTGCCCACGGAGACGCAACTCCTGACCAAGGAGTTCAAACTGGCGGGGCGGGGTGAACCCTACACGTCACCGACTACCGGAGCCTGGAGTAATCCCGGCCCTGTGAAGGGACCGTTCACGGTCACTCTCACTGACGGTTCTATGGTCACCTATTCCTGGTATCGTTTTGTTGATCAGCCGTCTTTCCAGCAATATAAGTGGAGTGATAACAAGAAGGCTGAGCTGCAATCCTTTGTTGAAAAAATCCATGCCAGTTGGCCGATCGACAGGGACTACATGTCCCCACCCTCCAGCGGAACCCTGGCGAGACTCGATCCTGCTCTGCTTGTGAGTCCCCCCGAAGGTCTTGAAGTTGGTTACGTGCCGATCGTGACACGCCAGAAAGATGCCGGTTGGTAATGTGAAGCTGACGTGATTTGTGAAATCTGAGTCCGGAGCTTCATTCGAAAACACTGAGTGGAAGATGACGCTAATTTCTAACTTCAGTATTACCTATAAGAAGCTCGGATTAGAATATGTATGATGAGAGCTTGAGGAAGTAATATAGATGATAAATACTTTCACTATACAAAATGGTTATGAAAAGACAGTGGAATCTGTCAGATTGTTTCGGTAGATTGGTTCCTAATTGAGGTACTGTGATAATATGAGAAACAGGTATGTATGTTAGTATCTTCAATGATGTAATAGGTCCGGTTATGCGAGGACCATCCAGCTCCCATTGCGCTGCTGCGCTGAGAATTGGCCTATTGGCCCGGGATTTAATGGAAGGCGATTTGAAAAAGGTTATAGTCGAGTTCGACAGGGAAGGAGCCCTCGCTATGACTCACGTGAGTCAGGGATCGGACATGGGATTGTTCGGTGGTCTTATGGGTTGGGATGCTATCGATGACAGGTTACCCAACTCGGCCCGTGCCATTTCCGGTATGGGAATCGATATTTCCATAAAGATTGTAAATCTTAATGTGCAACACCCTAATGTATATCGTCTAACACTAAGTAATAAACGATATCGACACGAGTTAACCGCCATATCCACAGGGGGTGGTATGATCAAAATCGTTGATATCGATGGCTTCTCTGTTTCCATCGAAGGTGATTATAGGGAAACACTAATCTATGCTAAAACAGATAGCTCAATGATCTTAGACTATTTAACTAAAGCAATCGCTGCGGATGAGATTATAATGCACACAAACAGCGATGCTCATCTTTTGGAAGTCAAGGCGCAGGAATTCATAGATGATGCCGTACTGTCAGAGATGAAAGAACAGTTTAATATTCTTGCGGTAAGGAAGCTCTCACCCGTTCTTCCAGTACTGTCTCGGGGCGGATTGGAAGTCCCGTTTACAACGTGTAAGCAAATGCTTGACCATAAGGGATATCCTGACAAGTTTCTATGGCAGTTGGCCTTGGTGTATGAGTGTGCCCGTGGTAATTTAACGGAGCAGGAAGTTTTGAAACGTATGAATGAGATCGTACAGATTATGCGCAACTCAGTGGAGCAGGGCTTGAATGGGACTAATTACGATGATCGTATTCTGGGGTGTCAGTCTGATCGTTTTTTACAGAAGATGGAACATAAGAAATTGCTTGATGTGAGTTTGCTAAATCGAATTATTTTGTATATTACGGCTATCATGGAGGCCAAGAGTGCTATGGGTATTATCGTGGCTGCTCCTACGGCCGGTTCTTGTGCGGTACTTCCCGGCGCGTGTCTGGCCGTTAGCGATGAGTTAGGGCTCTGCGATGAAGATGTTGTGAAGGCTATGCTGGCAGGTAGTATGATTGGTATTTTTATTGCCTCCAGTTCAACGTTTGCCGCAGAGGTTGGCGGATGTCAGGCTGAATGTGGGGCCGCTTCTGGAATGGCTGCGGCCGCTTTGGCAACCCTTGGCGGTAGTACTACCGAGCAGGCTGTGGCAGCTGCGTCTATGGCACTGCAGAATTCGTTAGGCATGGTATGTGATCCGGTAGCTAATCGTGTAGAGGTTCCATGCCTTGGAAAGAATGTGATGGCAGCAAGTAATGCTTTAGCCTGCGCTAATATGGCCTTGGCTGACTATGATCCTGTGATTCCTCTTGATGAAGTGATTGAGGCTATGGATAAAGTAGGAAGGAGTTTGCCATATCAGTTGCGGTGTACAGCACTCGGAGGACTATCAGTCACTGAAACCTCCAGGGCAATTGAGGCCAAGTTGAAGGGTGAACTGCGGAACGAAGGATAGTGTCTTGAATTCAGTTACTTTGGATACAAAATCAAAGAACAATGCAAACCATATTAGCTATATCATTCGAAATTCAATGAATTGTAAAATAAAGAGATATTAGGTTATAAGGGAGACCCTATTATGTACAGCAAAAAGATTCGTATTCTCTCTGAAGAAGATATTCGCCGGGCGCTGCCCATGAAAGACGCTGTTGAGGCGATGAAAGAAGCTTTCAGAGAGCTCTCGGCTGGCCGGGTGAAGATGCCTACACGGGCACACATCGATATCTCCAAATATGACGGCACAGCGTTGTTCATGCCCTCTTATGCCGATTGTTTCGGGATGATTTGCGTGAAAGTGGTTAATGTATTCAATGCCAATCCGAAGAGAGGTCTGCCCTCAATTCAGGGCGTTGTATGCCTTCTCGATGGCGAAACCGGAAGTCCACTGGCCATTCTTAATGGTACGTTTTTAACAGCTCTGCGTACTGGGGCGGCATCGGGTGCTGCAACGGACTTGTTAGCACGCTCCGATGCTGATACAGTAGCCATTATAGGCGCCGGGGTACAGGGACGTATGCAGCTTGAAGCAATGTGTGCTGTACGGCTCATCAAAAAGGTCTGGGTGTACGATATCGCGGAAGAAGCGGCTGTCAAGTTTGCAGAAAAGATGAGTGCAGCTCTTGCTATTGAAATCGTAGTTGCTGAATCATCCCGTGATGCTCTACAATATGCTGATATAATCTGTACAGCTACTATATCATCCACTCCCGTCTTCTCTGATGCGGAAATTGCTCCTGGTGTACACATTAATGCAGTCGGCTCTTATAAACCAGAAGTTCAGGAGATTCCTGAGAAAACAGTACTACGTTCCCTTTTGATTGTTGACCATCGTGAATCGGCCCTACAGGAAGCAGGCGATCTTTTAATACCAATTAAAAGGGGATCCATGCAGGAGACACATATCCATGCCGAACTGGGCGAAATCATCTCTGGAAAGGTCATTGGCAGAACCTCAGATCAAGATGTCACGCTTTTTAAATCAGTCGGTATTGCAGTCCAGGATTTGGCCGCTGCAACCCACGTCCTCGAGCAAGCGGAAATACAAGATTTTGGCGAGATGGTTCAGTTATAACAAAGCTTTTTATTGATCCATCCAAAGGGTACTTTCTGTGATAAAAAAGGATAGATTTTTCCAAAGCTGCAAAACGTCATAAATCCGCAAAAATTCATGATCAAGTAGAAGTAAAGCTCTACCATTTAGGCATACTTTGTGTTCTCTGTTTCTCCCCTCTTTCGATTGAGGGTGTCACAATATTCTGCCATGTGAAAGAACGTTAATTTCGAGTCATAACACAATCTAATCGCCCTCTATGAAGCCTGGAACAAACCGGAAAATGCCGAAGAGTGGGAAGCAAAGCTGCCGCAAACAGAAGCTAAGACAGAGTGACATGGCAACACAAAAATGGCCTCATTTAAACTCGTAAAACCTTTACAACCAGACTACAACTCGAAAGCCCCTTATCTACCTATGCCCAGAAAATCTTAACCTCCATAAGATATTATTTATAAAGGATTTAGGCTATGGCCAAGAATTTGTCATAGTATTGCACTAAACGGCTTCGCCGTAGGTTCATCTCTCAAGGATTCGATGGGTGATTCCTCCCTCAAAGATGGTTTTTCATTAGCGTGAATTGTGTTTATACTTCGTGGCTATTGCTCGGCGAAGTGTTGAGCATCATGTTATGGTCACGTATTTTAAGGAACGAACAATGGCTAAATGCAAAATCACTCAAAAGGGTACTGTCAATCAAAAGTCCGATTCAGCAGCTATCAACGCATTGAAATGTCAATTTCTCACGGATATGGAACTGGCCGGTATGAATCCTGTCTCAAGAAAGAGGTATCTCTATGTCGTTGAGCATCTGATAAGACACTACTGGTGTTCACCATCTGAACTTACAGAGCAGCAGGTTTATGACTACATGCTTGAACATCACCGTCAAGGCCCGGCTAAAGGTACGTTCAGGCTGACACATTTTGCATTGCGATTATTTTTCAAGGATACACTGGGTCGTGACTGGGCTCTTTTCAAAAAAAAATGAAACCTTTACGCCAGGTGCGGCTGCCAAAGGCACTTGGTCATAAAGACTGCATGCGAATCATCAAAGCGGTCGAGCATCCTGTATATCGCAACTGTCTCCTTGCTATGTACAGTTGCGGGCTTCGACTCGGCGAAGCGGTCAAGATACAAGTCAGCCATATCGACAAATCCACCTCCATCCTGACCATCATCGGCAAATATAACCGCCAACGTCAGGTACCTGTTCCACCAACGACATTACAGGCTCTCAGAGACCTCTGGAAGACTCATAGACACAAGCAATATCTCTTCCCAAACCGTTATGGAAAAACACACACATCCGATGCTTCCGTTAGAGTCGCATTCAAATACGCATGTGCCTCGGCGGAAATCAAGGATGTTACTCCCCATGTATTTCGGCATAGTTTCGCTACACGATTATTAGAACAAGGCGTAGACACGCGTATTGTGCAGATACTGCTCGGACAGGCCAGTATACGCTCCACGCAGGTATACACGCACCTGACCACGCCTATCCAATCTCAGGTCCGTAAGGCCGTCGAAAAGCTCATCACCAGCCCCATTTGAAAAGAGAGGTTATGACAATCGAACTAGCCGATATCATGCGGCAGTTCGGGCCTTCATACCTGGAACGGTTTTCTGACCGAATGCCTCTTTCCCACATAAAGGTCATCTCCGACATCCAGCAATGCAGAACAGAGGCTAAAGGCGGACATATTTATCAGTGTGAACGTTGTGGCAAAAAGGTATATGTCTATCATGCCTGCCGTAACCGGCACTGTCCGGGCTGTCATAGAGACCAGATCCATCAATGGATCGAGCAACGCACCACTGAATTGTTGCCGTGTGATTATTTTCACGTAATTGTGACGATTCCGGATACTTTGCACCGTGTCTTTCGCAGCCGTCAAAAACGGATGTATTCTCTGCTGATGAAGACCGCCTCTGAGTCTCTTATACGGCTGGCAGACGATCCAAAGCATCTGGGCGGACGGGTAGGGATATTAGCTGTTTTGCATACATGGGCGAACAATTTAACGTATCATCCGCATATCCACATGCTGGTTACCGGTGGCGGAGTCGATAATAATAGCCGTTGGATCTCCTGTAAGAAGAAATATCTGGTTCCGGTCAAAGCACTGTCAAAACTGGTTCGTCGTAAGTTTAAGGCAAGGCTAAAAAGAAGAGACAATGACCTTTATCGTAGCGTTGATCCGAGGACATGGTCAAAGAACTGGGTTGCTCACAGCCTGCACTACGGACAGGGTAAGTCTGTTGTATTAAACTATCTGGCTCGATATGTATTTCGGATTGCCATCACCAATAATCGGATTATAAGCATGGACCAGACACATGTAACAATCCGCTACAAAGACCGTAAAATCGGCAGATGGCTTACATCCAGGTTAGAAGGCTCTGAGTTCATTCGCAGATATTTGCAGCACGTACTGCCCAGAGGATTTCATAAGGTACGCTACTATGGAATATGGCACAAGTCCAATGCTCACCATGTAAGCACGCTGGCCAACTCTATGATTATAGCTTCTATAATGTCAGGTCGGCCTATCCAGCAATCAGAAAATGAAGATTCGCCTGTTACTGATAAAACATTAAAATGCCCGTACTGCGGCAGTGACCAGCTGGTTTTGCTTGAACAGTTGCCGAGACCACGTTCACGCAGCCCATGACCTGAGATAGCCACCTGCATTCGACAGGCTTACAACATCTTTATGAATTCAAAACAATAGATCGGTTCTAACGCATTATACCGGGCCATTGCCACCGGTTTGTCCACATATCCAATTTGAGTTCCAAAATAGTGAATTCTGCTCGTATTTACAGATAGAATTCACCATTAAAACATCGATAGATTGCCCAGGCTTTGATTAGAACAGGGCAAAACTTCTGAAATCGTTACCCTGCGTTTAGTGCAACATGGTTTTCGAGACGGTAAAACGTCTCGAAAAGCCATTACTCATTCAATGACCTTCGTCAATTAGTGAGTGACTATGGTTAATACCTCGTGACATGGATGCCTCAAATAAATTTTCTTATGATGACAGAAATTTTTTGTGTTTGACTTTGAGTTCTTCATAGGTGCACGGTGCGAATTTGTTGTTTATGGAGCAAATACCTGCCGATCTTGAGGAAATTATGGTTTGACGAGTAATAACAAGACCTATTATCTTAAAGAAGCTGCTAAGGAGTGTTGTGCTATAGGGTGCATGGTCCAACCAAGCACAATGCCCTTGCTAACAATGATCTGAATAATTATGTTGAAAGGAGATAATGCTATGTACAGCCATGTCGTGACAATAATAATCTCGTTATTTGGCCTTATGGTTTATTCTACTACTGCCTCGGTTCCACGTGGTGTAAATTTGTCTAACATGACCAATTGGGATATCATAATAGCCCAAGATGCTCCACCGAGTGACATTTACGCAGCTGAAGAATTTAAGAGCTACTTTACTCAGGCAAGCAATATTCGCCTGCCGATTATCAACAAAGTGAATCCCATGACTGGTGGTCAGCACCATATCTTCATTGGTTCAAGCCCAGCAATGCTATCCAGCAAGGTCGGTTTCAGTACAGATGAATTTGGCCAGGAGGATTTTCGCATTGTCGTACGTGATGACAATATTACCATAGCCGGTCTGCCCCAGGCCAACTCAAGAGGGACACTTTATGGTGTTTATACATTTCTCGAAGATTACCTTGGTGTCCGGTTCCTCACTGCCGACCATACGTACGTTCCACCTATAGGGATATGGCGTGTTATTGGGCCTCTGGATTGTTTCTATCATCCACCTCTGCGTTTCCGTTGGAGCTATTATGGCGAGACCAACAGAAATCCCGCCTTCGCCACACGGATTCGGATCAATACTGTTACTGATGATCCAAAGCTGGGCGGCAAGACAGGACTGAACCTTATTAATCACAGCTTTTTCCATTATGTCTCATCGCAGAAATACGGAAAGGAACATCCAGAGTACTTCGCATTGGTCGACGACGAGCGCAAATTGGAAATGGGAGGTGGAGGTCCTGAACTTTGTCTAACCAATCCCGACGTCCTTCACATCGTAGCCGAAACGATTTTGGATGCTCTTAAGAAACATCCCAATATGGAGAACGTATCGGTTAGCCAGAACGACAATAATAAATACTGTCGTTGCCCTCAATGTGCTGCTATTGATGAACGGGAAGGTACACCAATGGGCTCGATTTTAACATTCGTTAATGCAGTAGCCGATGAAGTTGGGAAAGAATATCCGGATGTCATGATAGGCACATTATCTTACTGGTACTCGCGTAGGCCGCCTAAAACAATCAAGCCCCGGCCAAACGTTCAAATTCAGTTGTGTAGTATCGAATGCTGCGTTCTGCATCCTATCAACGATCCAAATTGTGAAAAAAATGTACAGTTCTGTCAAGATCTGGCCAACTGGGGCAAAATTTGTAACAAGATTTCTATTTGGAACTACAATACGAACTTCAGTAATTATTTGCTGCCCTGTCCCAATTTGCGGGTAATAGAACCGAATATAAGGTATTTTGTCGCCAACAATGCGATGGGAATATTTATGCAGGCGGCGGGCAATGCTCTCGGGGCCGAGTTGTCTGATTTACGCAATTATGTGATAGCGAATCTACTATGGGATCCGACCAGAAGCAGCCAAAAGTTAATAGATGAGTTTCTTGATTTACACTATGGACGTGCTGCCGTTCCGATACGGCGGTTCATCAACTTGACACATGAACACGCATTAGCCAGCGGTCTGCATCCAAACTGTTTCGGCAGGGCGAGAGATTATGCAATCGATGAATCTATCGCTAAAGCTGGTCTTGATGCTTTTGCAGAGGCGATAGAACTGGCCGAAACTGATGCGATACGGGCCCGTGTGGAAAAAGCATCTGTCTGCGCTTATCGGGCGGCTATCGAACCAATCTGGTATATAAAGAACAAGTCAGAGGTTGAGCCTGCCTTGGCCATGCGAATGCGACCGTTGGTAGAGCGTTTTGTAGAATTGTGTGAAAAATATGGTGTAACCCAAGCCAGTGAACGCAGTAAAATCGAAGTTGAGACCGAACGACTCAAACGAATTGTAGAACTGTAAGCGTTTTCAGGCTGTGATGGTCTTAGACACTCGTAGAATGGATTATCTGATCTGGTGGCATCCACAGGTCATATTTCAAGAGATAGCGCTTTGAATCGGCTTCTATAGTGTACTAAAGCTGTCGAAAAATTGTTGAAATTGAGATGAAATTGCGTTATTATGAAGTTAAAAGCGTAAAGGGGTGTTGTAAATGGGGAATCCCAGCTTATTGTAGATTTGGAGTTCAATATGGTGCATATCAAGGGTACGCTGCTCTTTGTTATTGGCGGGGCTGTCATACTGTGTTTGTATTCATCACTTCAGGTCCTGGACAACGATGCCGCTTTTGCTCTGTCCACGCCTTTACCTCAGAAATCCAATGATGAGATCGTTGTAATCCATCCCGAAGAGTACGAGCATGCCATGCGCAATCCGATTAAGGGATTTACCAATCGCGGTTTTGGCGAGAATAATGAATGGGCTACCCTGGTACACAGCTATATCCGTTGGAATCAGATTGAGAATCTCGAATCGGATGGCATTGACAAGATCCGCCAGTGGTGTGACACGGCGTGGCAGGGCGCGGCTAAGCGCAATCAGAAGGTGGTGCCTCGTGTGTATCTGCACTGGAGCGGAGACGGAAAATACTGGCCTGCTGACATGACACCGGATGACTACACCAGTGCGCAGTTTGTTCAGCGGGTTACGCGCCTGGTCAAGAGATTGGGGATCTGCTGGGACACGGACCCGCGCGTGGCCTATCTGGAAATGGGCATCATCGGCAAGTGGGGCGAACACCACAGCCCGTCTCCCACGCCGGAGATCGAAGCGCTGCTGGGCAGGGCCTTTGAAGAGGCGTTTCCCCATAAGCAGGTGCTGGTGCGTCATCTCTGGAAGGAGTTTCTGGGACACGAATTTGGCGGTTATTGGGACTCATGGGCCCATGCCAGTCAAATGGATTCTCATGGTAAGGGTATGGCCAGTCTGGGAGACCGTTGGCGTACTAGCTTGATGGGTGGAGAAACAGCGTATGACTGGGGCCGGTACAAGGAGCAGCCCGGAGACAGCCCGACTGACACGGTCTCTGATCCGGTACACCGCAATTATCTCATTGATACGATCCGTTCGCTTCATTGCACGCAACTGCGTTGGGTTGCACATTATGATCAGATAGATCCTGTTGCACAAGCCGGTGCAGAAGAGGTGCAGAAGGCCTTTGGGTATCGTTATTTTCTGAAGGAGGTGCGCTACCCCAGGCGAATAGAACTGGGACAGATCTTCCAGATCACCTTTGACGTGGTCAACACAGGGTCTGCTCCCTTTTATTATCCCTGGCCGATTGAGTTGAGCCTGCTGGAACCGGGCACAGGTCGCCCTGTGTGGCAAGGGCAGTTTTCACAGGCTGACATTCGTCAGTGGATGCCTGGAGATCACTGGGATGCATCTCTTCGGGCCTATACTGAGCCCGCCGGACTCAATACAGTCAGCGGTTCATTCCTGCTGGATCAGACCATGGCGACCGGAGAATACTATCTGGCCATAGCCGTCCTTGATCCTGCGGGTCAGGTCCCGTCGCTGCGTTTTGCCATCAAAAACTATCTAATAGGCGGGCGCCATCCTGTCGGACGGATTGGTGTCGGCATGGATCCGAACACAGTGACGATTGAATCCACACTGTTTGATGATCCGAGAGAGGATCAGACACTCCGATATATGCTTAAATAAAATGTTTAGAGGAAATATATCCATGAAAGAGACGGTTGTTGTTCTTGTGTTGCTGGGGTTGTGCAGTACGCCGGGCCTGGCTGATACCAAGGTCATTACATTACTGGAAGGAGAGCACTTCTGGGGCGGCTGTGTCACTGACGGTCGAGCCATGCCGTTCGGCCAGACGGATTTTCAGCGGGACCTCTATGGGACCACCCAGGGCAACCAGGCTCAGCCGTTGCTTATCTCGGATCAAGGACGCTACGTATGGTCGGAAGAATCCTTCAAGTTTGTATTTGCAGGCAAGACTCTCAGGATTGAATCCCGTCAAGGTGAGATCAAGACAGGGCAGCAAGGTGATTCCCTGAGACAGGTCTTTCAATATGTGAGCCGTACCTTCTTCCCCAGTACCGGCAATATCCCGGATGAACGTCTCTTTACCAAACCGCAGTACAACACTTGGATCGAGTTGATCTATGATCAGCGTGAAGATCGTATCCGTAAGTATGCCAAAGACATCCTGAGCAACGGTTTTCCTGCGGGTGTGTTAATGATCGATGGCAACTGGCAGGAAGACTATGGTGTATGGGACTTTCATCCAGGCCGGTTTTCAAATCCCAAGGACATGATGGATACCCTGCATGACCAGGGCTTTCAAGTTATGCTCTGGATCTGTCCCTACTTTAGCCCTGACAGTGCAGCTTGTCCCATCCATAGTTGAAGGTTGAAAGAAAGTGATGGCTACTCCCGCCTGGTCTGACGTAAGATCAGGCAAAGATTTTAATTACCAAACATA
>Ga0299912_10003334_pt1 | contig 13121 bp, 7 predicted proteins | sample RVTome_2_FD_207667 | JGI IMG/M metagenome (GOLD analysis project Ga0299912, IMG submission 207667) | Soil microbial communities from uranium-contaminated site in the Upper Colorado River Basin, Wyoming, United States - RVT95D214 (version 2) ...
AGCCAGATGGGTGGTCAAGCCCTCGACAAAGTACTCCAGCCACCCGGTCAAGTCCATGTGGCTTTCGCGGACGCTCTGAATCGCGCGATAGAAGGAGCTTCGGTCTCGGTCGTAATACTCGCTGATCGTGAACAGACGCTTGAAATCATATCCGGCCCGGTAGAGGCACAGCGTCGAGAGCAGTCGTGAGGTGCGGCCGTTGCCGTCCAAGAAGGGATGGATATGAACGAACTGAAACTGGGCAATCCCACTTACCAGGACAGGATGGGTTTCTTTCTCCCGGTTGAGCCAATCCACCAGCTCCGCCATCATTATCGGGACATCGTGGGCTGGAGGCGGCGTATACACCGTCTCACCGGTGGCGGAGTTGACCACGTAGTTCTGAATCTTCCGGTACTCTCCTGGAGCCGCGGCCCCGCCCCGCACGCCTTCCACGAGGCGTTTGTGGATTTCCCTGATCAGCCCTTCTGTGACGGGTCCGCCCCTTTCAAGGTATTCGGAGACGAAATCGAAGGCTCTCCGGTAGTTCAATAGCTCCCGTGCATCGTCGGGGTCGGCCTCGGGAACTGGTTTCCCCTCCAGCAATCGCTCGGCTTGCTCAAGGCTCAGCCGGGTTCCCTCGATATGGGTGGTATGGTGGGCTTCCAGGATCAAGGCGCGACGGCCCATCTCCCGAACCCAGGCTTCGGACAGAGTCGCAGCCTCCAGAAACCCCCGGGCTCGTTCAATGTGGGTGAGACCGGCAGTTATCCGGTTCGTGATAGTAAACTTAGGCTTAAATCCCTTCTTCAATTCTCTTTGCTCCTGATCATCACTGTCGACACAGGCCATCCGACAACTGGTCATTTCTGGTTGTAATATAAACCATTTCAAGGATTCTGGGAAGTAAATGTTTCACAAAGTGCTAACTTCAAAATCCGCAGTTGGAAGGCCTCTCCTCAGACCAACCTACGCCAGCTTAATAGCGACTCATGATCTCCTTCTTTGTCTGCTGTTTTCTTTCTGGTGCTTTCCTTCTACTGATTACTGCTTACCGATTAACGATTACTGCTTCCTGCTTACTGATCACTGGTTCCTCAGAAAATTGCTATAAAATCAAATTTTTGGTATAAATAGGTCAATTTCCTGGGCGGTTAAAACAGAAGCGAAAGAATTCAGGATCTGGGTCGAAAAGTTGCTTCGCAAAGGTGAGCATTTTATAGAAGATAACGGGAACAGTTCGCTACGGTTTCCTGGCCCTTATTCTACAGATCCCCCAGTGGACAGAAATGTCTGAACAGTCAAAGAAAGAGTTTACTGAGCGTGACATCTGTACGAAGTACATTACGCCTGCCCTTGCGTCCTCGGGCTGGGACATCCAGAACCAGATTCGAGAAGAGGTATCCTTCACGGCGGGTCGTATATTCGTTCATGGAACAAAGGTCAAAAGAGGAGACGCCCAGCGCGCGGACTACGTCCTTTATTACAAACCCAATATGCCCATTGCCGTCATCGAGGCAAAAGACAACAACCACTCTGTCGGCGGCGGCATGCAGCAGGCTCTTGGGTACGCTGATGCACTCGACGTGCCCTTCGCCTTCAGCTCAAATGGGGACGGTTTCTTAGAGCACGACCGCACTTGCCAGGAGGGGACTGTCGAGAGGGAACTTCCGATATCGTCCTTTCCGAAGCCGAGCGAACTGTGGAAACGGTACTGCACCGCGAAGGGAATCGTTTCTACCACCGAATCCATCATTGCTCAGGACTACCACGCGGACGTAATAGGAAAAACGCCACGGTACTATCAACAGATTGCGATCAACCGAACCATCGAAGCCATTACCAAAGGGCAAAATCGAATCCTTCTTGTCATGGCGGCAGGAACGGGCAAGACCTACACCGCCTTCCAAATCATCTGGCGTTTGTGGCGGGCTCGTGCGAAAAGACGCATTCTTTTCCTTGCGGACAGGAATATTTTGGTGGATCAAACCCGGATTAACGACTTCAAGCCGTTTGAGTCGGCTATGACCAAGATCACAAACCGGCAGGTGGACAAGTCGTACGAGATTTACCTGTCTCTGTATCAAGCTGTCACCGGGAACGAGGAAGAGAAGAACATTTACAAGCAGTTTACTCCAGACTTCTTCGATCTTATCATCGTAGATGAGTGCCATCGTGGCAGTGCGGTAGCGGACTCTGCTTGGCGGGAGGTTCTTGACTATTTCAGCTCCGCAACCCAAATCGGCATGACTGCCACCCCTAAGGAGACTCGCGATGTCTCGAACATCGATTACTTTGGGGAACCTGTCTACACCTATTCCCTGCGGCAGGGCATTGAGGACGGATTCCTAGCCCCGTATAAGGTGGTCCGTATCGACATTGACAAGGACCTCCAGGGCTGGCGTCCGCCTGCCGGAAAGCGCGACAAGCACGGCCGGCTTGTCGAGGACCGCATCTACAACCAGATCGATTTTGACCGAACCCTCGTCCTCGAAAAAAGGACGGAACTTGTTGCTCGTAAGGTAACGGAATTCCTACGCCTAACTGACCGGTTCGACAAGACCATCATCTTCTGCGAGGACATCGACCACGCCGAACGTATGCGGCAGGATCTCGTAAATGAAAACGCTGACCTCGTGGCCGCCAGCAGCAAGTACATCATGCGCATTACTGGTGACGACAACGAAGGCAAGATGGAACTGGACAGTTTCATTGATCCGGAGAGTCGGTTCCCCGTCATTGTAACAACGTCGAAGCTTCTCTCCACAGGCGTCGACGCCCAGACATGCAAACTCATCGTCTTGGACCAGCGCATTCAGTCCATGACGCTCTTCAAACAGATCATTGGCCGTGGTACCCGCATCCGGGAGGAATATGATAAGTTCTTCTTCACCATTATGGACTTCAAGAAGGCTACCGAGCTGTTCGCCGATCCGGATTTTGATGGGGACCCTGTCCAAATCTACGAACCTAAAGGAGATGCGTCTCCCGTCCCTCCAGACGAAGAAATAGGGGAGGAACAAGTCGCAGGCAAAACGCCCATGGACATGCCTCATGCGCCCACGGGCGAGAAACGTGTGAAGTACATCATTGATGACGTACCCGTGATGATTGTGGCTGAACGCGTCCAATACTACGGCACAGACGGCAAACTCATTACCGAGTCTCTCCGGGATTATACCCGAAAATCCGTACGGAAGGAGTTTCAGTCCCTCGACGTGTTCTTGACGGCCTGGTCCCATGCAGACCGGAAGTCTGCCATTATCTCCGAACTGGAGAAACATGGTGTCCTTCTCGAAGTCTTGGCCGAAGAAGTCGGCAAAGACCTTGATCCCTTTGATCTCGTCTGCCATGTTGCCTGGGACCAACCTCCCCGGACTCGCCATGAACGTGCCGAAAAAGTCAGAAAACGCGACTACTTTGCTAAATATGGCGAAAAGGCTTGCAACGTCCTGAATGCTTTGCTGGATAAATATGCGGACGAGGGGATTGTGCCCATTGAAGATATTACTATCCTAAACATACACCCCATAAGCGACTTTGGGACTCCACTGGAGCTCGTAGCTGCCTTCGGTGGGCGACAAAAATATCTGGAGGCGGTGCAGGAGCTTGAGCAACTACTTTACGCTGCTTAGTCAAAGGGAGGAAATCCTGTGTCTATAACGACGCTGGTAAAAATCATTCAGGACATCATGCGCAAGGACGTCGGTGTTGATGGGGATGCCCAGCGCATCAGCCAGATGGTGTGGATGCTTTTCATGAAGATCTTTGATGATCGTGAGAGGGAGTGGGAACTCCGCGATCCAAATTATAAGTCACCCATCCCCAGCCGCTTCCGCTGGCGTAATTGGGCCGCTAACGATGAAGGAATGACTGGCGAGGAACTCATCGACTTTGTCAACAACGAGATGTTTCCTAAGCTAAAGAACCTCGCCACCACCGCGGGCGCCGACAAGCGGGCTCTCGTGATCGGCTCCGTGTTCGAGGACGGCTACAACTACATGAAATCTGGTACTCTCCTTCGGCAGGTAATCAACAAAATTCAGGAGGACATAGACTTTAACTCCTCCTCAGATCGTCATCTCCTGGGCGAGATCTACGAGAAGATTCTCAAGGATCTTCAGTCCGCCGGCAACGCTGGCGAGTACTACACCCCACGTGCCGTTACTCAGTTCATGGTCGAAATGGTCAACCCCCAGCTTGGTGAAATTGTACTTGACCCTGCATGCGGGACAGGCGGTTTCCTCACATGTACCATCGAGCACGTGCGCAAGCAAGTCAAGACACCAGAGCAGGAGCGCAAGCTCCAGGCTTCCCTCCGTGGAGTTGAGAAGAAACCACTGCCCCATATGCTGGCTACCACTAACATGTTGTTGCACGGTATAGACGATCCCTCCTTTGTCAAGCGGGACAACATGTTGGCACGGCCCCTGCGTGACTACGGGGCGAAAGACGCCGTGCATTGCATCGTCACAAATCCTCCATTCGGAGGCATGGAGGAGGACGGTATCGAGGATAACTTTCCGCAACCTTTCCGCACACGCGAGACCGCCGATCTTTTCCTGTCCCTTATCATCAAACTTCTTCGTTCAGGTGGCCGGGCCGGGATGGTCTTACCCGATGGTTCACTGTTCGGCGAGGGTGTCAAGACCCGTATCAAGGAACACCTGCTGTTGGAGTGCAATCTTCACACGATCGTACGCCTGCCCAATGGTGTGTTCAACCCTTACACAGGAATCAAGACCAATTTGCTGTTCTTTACGAAAGGTGAGCCGACTAAAACGGTTTGGTACTACGAGCACCCATATCCGCCGGGTGTGAAGAGCTACAACAAGACACGTCCCATTGATATCGCGGAGTTCGAAGCCGAGAAAGCTTGGTGGTTTAAGGATACCCCCGCTGGCCGGGCTCGACGCAAAGAGACGCCCTTTGCTTGGCAGGTCTCTCTTGATGAGATCAAGAATCGGAACTACAACCTCGACATCAAGAACCCGAATACCGAGGCTGCAAAGCACGGCGATCCGAATGAACTCCTGGCGGAGTACAAGCAACTCCTCAAGGAAGTCGCCGAAGCTCGGGACACCCTTAAGAATGAACTCAGCAAGGCACTCAGGAGCACCAACCCATGACGCCGGACACCTTCATCCAGAGCTTCGAACACCTTGCCGACGCAGCCAATGGGGTTCAGAGACTACGCGAGTTAATCTTCCAACTCGCCGTCCAAGGCCGCCTGGTGACCCAAGATATTAATGATGAGCCTGCTTCGGTTCTGCTGAAGAAAATTAAGGAAGGAAAACAGCGACTCATTCAAGAAGGCAGAATGAGGCGGCAGGACCCGGTGGCAGCGGTCGAACCAAGTGATGTCCCGTATGAGTTGCCGAGTAACTGGTGGTGGGTAAGAGTGGACTCGATCGCCAACCGTGTGCATTACGGCTATACGGCATCGGCTCGTGAGTCGAGAGGTGATGTCCTATTTTTGCGAATTACAGATATCCAGAATGATACCGTTGATTGGTCGACCGTCCCAGGATGTACAATCGATGAAGAGAGCGTTCCTGATTATGGGCTCTCTGGAGGAGATATCCTGATTGCTAGGACAGGAGGGACCATTGGGAAATCATACCTCGTCGGCAAAGTTCCTGGTCGTGCTGTGTTTGCTTCGTACTTAATCCGAATAGTGCCAAGTCCCATGATATGTGCAGAATACCTCAAAATATTCCTGGGATCAACGCTCTATTGGTCACAGCTTTATGAAAAGTCAATGGGAACTGGCCAACCCAACGTGAATGGCACGGCACTTCGGCACTTGATATTCCCTCTTCCCCCTCGTGCCGAACAGCAGCGGATAGCTGCTAAGGTGAACGAACTGATGAAGTCCTGCGATGAATTGGAGGCGCGGCAGAAGCAACGAAATGAGCGGCGAACAATGCTGACGTCGTCGTGTCTGCATGCGCTCACGTCCATGCCGTGTAAATTGGACGCCACCGCCCTCAGCCGCGTGTCCGAAAATTTCAACCTTCTCATTGACACCCCGGAAAGTGTCACCGAACTCCGCAAAACCATCCTCCAACTCGCCGTCCAAGGCCGCTTCGTATCCCAGGATCCGACGGATGAACCTGCCTCGATTTTGCTGGATAGGATCGAATTCGAGAAGGCCCACCTAATTAGGGAAGGGAAGATCAGGAAGCAGGAACCAATGGCGTCGCCTGATCCTGCTGACGTGCCTTATGCTTTGCCGAGGGGATGGACTTGGGTACGCTTGGGGGACATTGGCTTTACGCAGACGGGAACAACCCCATCGAAGACTCGAAGTGAATACTTCGGACCAGGTTACCCATTCGTGAAACCTGGAGATATCACTGAGGCCGGGGTTGAGTTTGGCAAGGAAGAGGTGAGCGAAGCAGGCATGGCTGTTGCTCGTTTCATACCAGCTGGTTCGGCTATGATGGTTTGCATTGGGGGATCGATAGGAAAGGTCGGCTATGTGGATAGAGACTGCTCTTGCAATCAGCAGATCAACACGATCACCCCTTATTCTCAACAAGACGGGCATTTCGTAGCATATTGGATGAAATCGCCTTTGATCCAGAACCAAGTAATGGCCTTGGCACCACAAACAACACTGCCAATACTAAGTAAGGGTAAATGGGAATCACTACTCTATCCGTTACCGCCTCTTTCAGAACAGAAGCGCATTCTTGCTAAGATCAAGAGTTTAATGGCGCTGTGTGATGAGGTGGACGCCAAACTCGCGCGAGCACGCAATGACGCAGACATCCTTATGGCCGCGTTTGTCCACCACCTCTGTAAGCGGAATATATGCGCGGAGAAGGTAAGCATATGAGACTGACCCGCCTTTGGATCAGCGAGTTTAAGAACCTTAAAGACTTTGAGATCACCTTTGATGGAGACTCATCTTACACAGTGCTTGTGGGTCAGAACGGTTCTGGTAAATCCAACGTTTTCGAAGCCTTGCTCCAGATCTTCGACACGCTGGAACGCCGTAAGCCACCACCATTTTCGTATTCCCTCGTTTACACCTGCCGTTCCCACATTGTTGAGATCAACTGTGATTCGGCGAAGAAACGTTTTAAGACGATCGTATATCTGACGCCCTTGCAAGAACCTATCACGCGCAAGCGTGTTCGCGTGGACTATCTTTATACCGATCCTGCTGCTCCTTCTAAGCGTTTCCTCCCTGAATTCGTTTTTGGCTACTACTCAGGTTTTTGCAGCCGTTTCGAGTCACCGTTCCGGGATTACCGACAACGCTACACGCAGCAACTACGACAAGCGGAGGCTGGAACCCCGGTCCCGCGTCGGCTCTTATATGGTGACCTCTCCTTCGCAGAACTCATCATTGTGGCGTTATGGGCTCACCTACCTGGTGAAAAGTTGCCAGAAGGGATCCTGAAATCACTTGGAGTTCGATCCGTAACGAATGTTCGGATGGAACTCCAACCGTCACCGCGGTTTAACCCAAGAGTTGATGAGCCGCGATCGCTTGGCATGAAGGGACCAATGCGAGATTTCGTTTCTGAACTGGACCTTCTTGCCTTGGATGACCAAACTCGATCGTCCGGCGAGGGGGAAAAACTCCGCAAGGAATACACATTCTCGGACGAAGGGCTCCGGAAGCTTGCAGCGTTTGCAGAACGGCATCGCACGAATCTTTTCAACCTTCTGCTCCAGTTGCGGGAAGAGGGTGCGCTCCGAAGTCTATCATGCGCCCTGCTTCTGCCCAACGGGGACTGCGTCACTTCTGAAGGACTCAGCGAAGGTGAAAAACAACTGCTCCTTGTAATGGGAATGTTACGTTTCGCCGAAAATGAGGAAGCACTGTTTCTACTCGATGAGCCTGACACCCATCTCAATCCCATCTGGAGTCTCCAATACCTCAAGCTCGCGGAAACGGAGATGGGACACAAGCCGACAGGGCACATTATAATGGCCACTCATGACCCCTTAATGTTCGCTGGCCTGAATCGATCCGGGGTCAGAGTTCTTAAGCGGAATGAGAATGACAACAGCGTGGAAGTCGACATCCCTCACCGTGACCCCAAAGGCACGGGTATCCCAGCAATCCTCATGAGCGACATTTTCGGCCTTCGTTCCGTGCTTGACCTTGAAACCCAAGGATTGTTGGACGAAAAACGCCAACTGGCGGTGAAAGACGAGCGAAGCGAAGAGGAAAATAAAAGACTTAGAGAGCTCAATCAGCTATTGCGCGATGTTGATGTTTCACAGATTGTTACTGATCCTCTTTATCGATTTTTCGTGGATTTGGTCGTTCGCCATAAGGACTACGATCAACTCCGGCGAGTGTTCCTAGATGAGGAGATGCGGGGGCTTCGGGACAAGATCACGAAAAGAGTCGCAGATGCTATGAGGGAGGCATTGCAAGGCCATGAGGTTCATTGATCTATCCAAGCTGCCGATTCCTGCAGAATGGGGAGACGAAGAGCGCCGTTTATTGGGCGAACTCGCCGGCATGTCCCCCAAGGAACGCTCTGAGGCATTCAAGAAGGAGAAGTATCGTGTCTGGGCTCTTTGGTCTCGGTTGCTTGAGGGATTATCACACGGTAAGTGCTGGTACTCGGAACTCAGGGTTACTGGAGCAGTTGGAGACATTGATCACTTCCGTCCCAAAAACAAAGTGGCAAAGGAGGATGCACCCGAAGGACATGATGGTTACTGGTGGCTTGGGATACTGCTTAGTAATTTCAGATTTTGCTGCCAACTGAGCAATCGGCGTATAGAGGATGAGGAAACCGGTGAGATCCAGGGCAAAGGGACTCGCTTCCCTCTCTTCAACTGCAACACGCGAGCCCACGAAGACATAGATCCCCTTGATCATGAACAACCTCTTCTTCTCGATCCTACTGTGAAGAGTGATACAGAACTCCTCTGGTTTAATCAGGATGGTAGTGTCTCCTCCAGGAATCTGGATAAGGACTCACTGGACTATAGGCGGGTAGAGGCATCTCGCCTCTGCTACCACCTTGATGATATCGATATTAGGACAAAGCGAGGGGCAGCGTGTGCAGAGGTCAAAAGGATCGCTGAGACACTTGAAGAGCTTGAAACTGAGGTGGCAGGTGGAAACGGAGATGCCCGGCGTAAGCTTGTAGAGAGAAAGATCAAACTTCTTGAGATGACGAGAGAGTATGCTGAGTTCTCAGCTGCAGCACGGGCGACGCTCAAAGCCTATGACTACATCCGATCCGCCAAAGAGGTCCTGGCTTCTTGAAAGCCACCATCGGCTTTCAGGAGGCTGGGTTAATCGAATAACGGGGATAGAACGAGGGAATTATTTGATTTTATAAGCATTCTTAAAAGAGTTTGATCTCGATCAAACCAATGAGATCTGGACAAGATACTCCTCACCGTAGTCTAACAATCTACCTGCTGAAGGAAACTGTCCGATTTCCTGAAGATGTGCTTCGCAACCCTGCGAAATTGAAGTCGTTCGTAATAAATTCAAAATCGTCCCGGATCGGTGACCTATGAAAAGAAAAAATTGGTGCCAGGCAACGGTAATTAGGTATTTGCATATTTTGTGTGTGACGCATCGAAGATAAGAGAAGAGACCATGGGGACAAGCCTTCAAAATTCAGGTTATGATTTCAACCCATTGAACCCATGAAAGAGGATCTGGGGTCAGGCATCGGTAATTAGGTAAACCAATTTTATGGCTCGAAGAGATGAATCTATACTTAATCTGGTTGTTGAATGCCCATGGTGGGTAAGTGTTTTAGTTTCTGGCATAGCCTTTGTATTCCTAAGATTCATATTGCCCTCTATTGATTTTCAAAGCATGGTAATAAATTCGTTTGCCAAAGGCCTCTCCAGTGCAGCCCCATTTGTTGCTCTCGTCCTCTTACTTCCTGCTCCGATCTCTGCTCTCAGGTCATGGAAGAAAAGAAGACGGCTCGACAGTCAAAAAGACCTGGATTCCATTCGGGCTCTGGGGTGGAGTGAGTTTGAGGAGCTTGTCGGAGAAGCCTATAGGCGAAAGGGTTATAAGGTCATAGAAAATACAGGCCTTGGATCGGATGAGGGGATTGATTTAGTGCTAAAGAAAAACAGTGGCCTGATCCTGGTCCAATGTAAGCACTGGCAGTCAACCAAAGTAGGTGTCAATATTGTAAGAGAAGTCTATGGGGTGATGATGGCAAAGAAAGCTGATAATGCAATCTTAATCACTTCCGGGTTCTTTACCCAGGAGGCAAAGAATTTTGCAGCAGATAAGCCTATAGACTTAGTTGATGGAACTCAGCTCCTCCCGTTAATCGGACAGGTTCAAAAAGAGCGAGTCGTTTCTCCTGAGCCTGCTCCTGCAAATTTGTGCCCCAAGTGTGGGGGTGAAATGCTGATGAGGACAGCCCAGAGGGGAGCTAATCCTGGACAGAAATTCTGGGGTTGTTTAAACTTCCCCCGCTGTCGTTACACCAAACCGATACAATGAGATGGCAGCTTAGGGGTCATTTGCAAAAATGTCCCCGATTTCCCTGGCGAAACCTTCTGCGTCCTTTAAGAAAAAGAAGAGAAACAATACGGCGAATACCGCACTCGCCGGCTGGTTTTAGAAGCATGGGATAAACTTAATCAAAAGATATCTACTGAAATTATGGAAACTACGAAACATTGAAAAAAATCTCTTTAAAGCAAACTTAGGCAAAAGAGAAAACAGTCAACCTTTTCAAAGCTGATGCTTTAATCAATGGAAATTATTCGGCTATGAAAATTAAATCAAAGGAAAGTAAAAATTCACTTCGTAATAGAAAAAGCTTCCGAACTGATAAACAACTGACCCAAAAAATTTCTCTTGCTTCAAAAGTATTGGAAGGAGCAGTGATTAAAGGGAAGGCTGTAGAAAAAGTATGCAAAGGGAGAGGGCCTTGGCGATATCTTATTTTTAAAGATAAATCCTATTTGCCGGTAAAAAAAGGAGTCCTTTTAGCTATTCTGAGTGATGTTAGCGTGAGAAAATGCTTAGTTATTTCTAGAAAGCAAAATAAAGCTGGCAAAATAAATATAGCCATGAAGTGCTTACTTTATAGAAGTGAACATAGTTTGAAATTAAATAAAGTGCCACATTCAGATCATGATGTAAAATATGAAGTAAATGAGGGCCGCGTACAAGAATTTATTAAGAAGATAGGCATAAGGAATATAAAGAAAATAAAGACGCCATGTTGTGAATTATGTAACTCATATTTTGCATACTATTTTGGGCGCAAAACTAAGTTGTTAGATAAAATTTAAGATTAGACACCATTGAGGTCAGAGGCACAGAAAGAAGACAGCACTATTTTTATAAGAAAGTTGGGAGATACCCCCGGCGAAACCTTCCGCGTCCTCAAAGAAAAGGAAGAGAAGCAGTACGGCGAATACCGCACAAGACGATTGGTTCTGGAGGCGTGGGAAAAGTTGTTTGGATGATGCGAAATTGGGTGAAGGCCTAAGGATACATCCACCAGGGTAAATATCAAATGTTGGTGAACTCACTATGACCAATTATAAACTGATTCCAAAGCCTTTAAACTAACACCGGGACGTAGTTGAAAATTAACACTTTTCTCCCTCTGCTTTCATATGGCAATAGTTTCGGGATGCGGGGTCGCAACATTATAGACCTGACCCTTGTCCTTCCTTTTCCTTCTTCCCTAATGTTTTGACATTCTCTTATTCCTTTTTGGGATTATCTCTTCGATTTCTTGCCTCTTTTATCCCACTCCCCCCCGTGGCTCTGATGATCCCGATTTTCTATGATCGTCTGATCGACAACCTCTCCACAAACTAAGCACCGCCAGCTAAAGGAGGTACCATTTGGACCGAAAAACTCCTCATGAATCATCATCCCGCTACATCGATCGCATTTCACATTAAGCTCCAAAAAATTGTCCCTGTGAGATTATGGGGATTTGAAAAATCGAGGCTTTGGGGTCAGACTTGCTTATTGACATATGGATTTATCCAAAGCACTAAATTAAATCTGCGATAGGAATATAGTCGATAAGCCACTCTGACCCCGGAGCCTTTCCTCAAGCGATGCCTACTTTGATCGTCCCTCCGCAGGGGGCCATCGGAAGGGCGCGCCTTTACGTTTCGAAGGTCCAAATGCAGCCTTGTTGCGATGAGCCACAGGCGTAACCCTGGCATGGGGGCCGTTCTTGGGGACCTGCATGCTGGATCCGGCAGGGTGTTGCCCGGTTTGGGTATGAGACTTTCGCTCCGCTTTTTCATTTCTGCGGGTCCGATCCTTATCTCTCCGGGTCCGAAAGGCGGCAATCCGCTCGGCAAGAGGAACCTCGAGCCGTTCTAAAGCCTTCTTCTCATAATCAAACCCCGGAATCTTCTGCCGGGGCAGACGCCGGCCGAGGCTCTGTTCGATGGATCGGAGCGTTATTTCCTCGTCGGGAGAGACGAAGGTGCAGGCGTCACCTGTTGCATTCGCCCGCCCGGTCCGGCCAACCCGGTGGACGTAATCCTCGGCGATAGGGGGCACGTCGAAGTTGCAGACGAGCCCGAGGGCCTTCACATCGATCCCCCGAGCGGCGATATCCGTTGCCACGAGGACACGGAAGCTCCCCCGCTTGAAACCGGCCAGGGCCTCGGTCCGCTGCCCCTGGCTGCGGTTGCCGTGAATCCGGGCGCAGGCCACTCCGTGCTTTTCGAGGAAGTCGGCGAGCCGGTTGGCCCGATGCTTGGTCCGGGTGAAGGCAAGGACGCTCCTCGCCGTGTTCTGTTTGAGGAGCGCAAGCAAAAGGGTCGATTTGAGCTCGTGCGGAACGGGATAGGCCACGTGGTTAATCCCCGCCGCAGGCGTCGGTTTCGGGGTGATGTTGAGGGAAACAGGATTTTCTAACATCTCCCGGGCCAGCGTCACAATGGGCGGAGGAAGGGTGGCCGAGAAGAGAAGGGTCTGCCGCTTCGATGGAAGGTATTCCATGATGCGGCGAATGTCAGGCAAAAACCCCATGTCGAGCATGCGGTCTGCCTCATCGAGGATGAAATAGTCGATGCCGGTGAGCCGGGCGTATTTGTTCCGCAGATGGTCCATGAGCCGGCCGGGCGTGGCAACAAGGACGTCCACCCCCTTTCTGAAGGCCTGTTCCTGGGGAGAGGAAGAGACGCCT
>Ga0299912_10003336_pt1 | contig 13118 bp, 9 predicted proteins | sample RVTome_2_FD_207667 | JGI IMG/M metagenome (GOLD analysis project Ga0299912, IMG submission 207667) | Soil microbial communities from uranium-contaminated site in the Upper Colorado River Basin, Wyoming, United States - RVT95D214 (version 2) ...
AGCCAAATCAATGAAAAGATTACACAAGGGCGGAAGATTTGGCAGACTTCATAGTGAAGGCCCGGCTATGCTCATCATAGAACATAAGCTTAGTGAATTAATGAAGATAGTTAACAGGGTGATTGTACTTAACTTTGGCGAAGTCATCGCCCAAGGCACACCTGAAGAAATATCTCAAAACAGGCAGGTGATTGAAGCCTATACGGGCAAGGAGGTGCTCGTTGCTTGAAATAAAAGACGTGACCGTCTCCTATGACACAGCTATGGTATTAGATGGTGCCAGCCTTACGGTTGAAAAAGGTGAATTGGTCGGACTCGTAGGTCCCAACGGCGCGGGAAAAACTACATTACTGCGAGCTATAGCCGGATTAATAAACTGGGAAAAAGAGGTATCAAAGGGAACAAGACAGGCGGATATAACATTTAAAGGCAGTGTAGAATTTGAAGGCGAAAGGATTGAAAAACTCTCCGCCTCTGAAATAGCCAAGAGAGGCTTGCTCCTTTGCCCCGAGAGAGGGAGGCCCTTTACTGAGATGACGGTCAAGGATAACCTGCTGGCCGGCGCCTATCTGGTTAAGGATAAGAAGACAGTCAACGATAGCCTGACTAAGGTATATGAGCTGTTCCCCAGATTAAAAGAGAGAGAAAATCAAGTATCGGGGACGTTATCCGGCGGGGAACGCCAAATGTTGGCCATCGGTAGGGCGCTAATGCGTAAGCCTAAGTTTATGTTAGTTGACGAGCCATCAAGCGGACTGGCACCAAGGCTTAAAGAAGACCTGTTTAAACGTATAGAAGAAATTTATCACGAGCTGGGGGTTACCATCCTCCTGGCAGAGCAAGACGTCAGCTTCGCTTTCGACCTGTCAGGAAGAAATTACGTTATGTCCCGAGGACACATAATCGCACAGGGAACAGCTAAAGAATTACTAAAAGATGAAACTATCAGAAAGACATATCTGGGTCTTTAGAGCCCAGCTTCGATTAGTACAGAGAAGCACCACAGGCCCTACAGGTACGACGCCACGCTACATTAGATAACTTGCAACGAGGGCACTCACGCTCAATTTTATCCCTTATCCAAACTGCAATCCCCTCAGGCATAAAGAGGAGAATAACTATCACTATGACTGCGAAAATTAGAATCCGTAACTCAGGTATAACCCTCAAGAATTCCATCAGGGGATACAGAATGTAAACTCCAACCACTGCGCCATAAATGCTGACAATGCCGCCAAAAACCGTCCATATTATTGCCTGGAATGACAGCATCATGTCGAGACTTGACGGACCAGCGATCCTCAAAAAGTGAGCGTATAAGCCGCCGGCAATCCCGGCAAAGAAACCACCTACGGCAAAAGCCAACATCTTATATCTTATGGTGTTGATTCCACTGGCACGAGCCGCAATCTCATCTTCACGGATAGCATGAAGAATGATGCCTGTCCTGACAAGAGCACTTTTGGCATCGGTAAGCTTCCACATTATGAACACGGAAACAATCATAATCGGCAGAACTATGTAGTATTCAACTACTCGAGAATCGGCAAGGGCGGGTAGGCCAGAAATACCGTGTTCACCGCCAGTAAAATCAGGAAAAGCCTTAATGACACCCAGCAAAATGAGGGGGAAAGCTAAGGTCACCAGCGATAAATAAGGGCCTCTCAGCCTTAATGCCGGAAGACACATGAGCACCCCGGCTCCCACAGCAACAAGAGCCCCAATCGGTATAGTCACCCAAGGTTGTAAACCAAGGTGCTCACCTAACAACGCTGTACTGTAGGCTGCAACACCAAAGAACAGAGCATGACCGAAGTTTATCTGTCCCGTATAGCCAGATATAAAGTCCCAGCTAACGGCGAAAATGACGAAGACATTGGCAAGAATTAGAATGCGAAGAGTATAAGGTTCTTGCGTTATTAGAGGCAAAATAAACAAAAACAAAAAGAAAATAAGGGCGATAAGCCTGCCTGGAATAGCCAGCACATCGCCCTGGAAATCCTTAAACAGCCGCCTTAACAATTATAACCTCTCCTCTTCAAAAACCACGCCGAACAGACCTTCAGGTTTGACTACAAGTATTATTACCATAACCAGCAAGGCAAAAGCCGTATTCAGGAAAGCGCCTCCAGGGAGGAAGAATACAACCGCCGTTTGAACGAACGATATGATAAAGGCGCCGATGAGACTACCCTTAACACTCCCCAAGCCACCTAAGACAACGATCGCCATAACTGTTACCAATGGATTTAGCCACATATAGGGGAAAACAACCCATAGCGGAGCCACCACAATACCAGCCACCGCTGCCAATGCTGTAGCCATGCCCATAGTTATCAGCAGTATTCTGGAGACGCTTATCCCCATAAGATTGGCGATTTCAGTATCCTGAGCGGTGGCTCGTATAGCAATCCCTAATTTTGTCTTTGACAAAAGCAGCCATATGCCAACCAATACAACCAGGACTACAGCCAGCGTCAGTAATTGTTCGTTGGTAATCCTCACACCCACTATCTCTACGAACCCTTTGACAATAAGCGGTGCTTCACGAAAGTGAGCAGCAAAGGCTAAAAGCATGCATTCCTGGAAAAATATAGCCAAGGCAATAGTTATCAGCATCACGGTTACCTGATGCTCGCGTATCCGGTCAATGAGTAACTTGTAACTCACTAAACCTATGAATGTGGTACCGACAAGTGATATGGCTATCGCCGGGATAATGTCTAAACCAAGTCTATAAGTGGAGTAAAACATACCGTAGGCTGCCAGCATCAGGAACGAGGTATGTGCCAGATTTATCATGCGGGCTACGCCAAAGATAAGTGCAAAGCCAACAGCCAGCATGGCATATATCCCGCCTGTCACCAGCATCTGAATTATAAATGCTTGAATCATGGCTTATGCCAACTTTTATTGTTTAACGAATTTTCTCTACGCGCTTTTAAGTACCCCCGGGGCTATTTCAAGCAACCCGGGGGCACTCAAACAGAAACCAAATCACCCTATTACTTGAATTGCAAAGTGTGGGCTATTTCCGAATATAGGTCTTCATTGTAAGGAGAAAGCAAAGATACAGTGCCGATCAAGACCACGACCCAATTCCCATCCTTCTCCACACCGAGACCAAAACCTTTGGCATTATTTCCCTTCAGTTTCACCGTAAACACCATCGTACCAGCCGGAGTACCATCTGCTAAGGCAGAATCACCTTCAGAGGCAATCTTGAAGTCTGTACCACCAGCTGCCTCCAGTGATTTTTTAGCCGCGTCAGCAAAGCTGTCAGCCCCCGTAGCATTAACAAACATAGCCGGAACTTTACCACCCTTTTGAGCAATGAAGAGAACGGCATCAGTCGGCGTCTGTGCCCAATCCTTAGGATATTTCACGGAGAAGCCAAAGTCGGCATTGGTATATTCTGCAGCCTCAAACGATAGCGCGCCTGCCGGTGGTGCCGGTGGTGGAGCCGGCGGTACCGGTGGTGGGGCTGGCGCTCCTTCTTGCTTGAACTTCGCGATTACGTTAGGCGGTATTACATATGGATATGTCCCGCCATACTTCAAATCTTTCCACGCATCAGGCACACCTGTATAAGGCTGCGGCCAGACAGCCTTCGACCCCATGATTGGGTCAGTACTCTGCCATTGAGTGCAGACGCCGGTCACATAACCGGGGCCGTACACCAGGTCATGTGCACAGTTCGGGGGACATTCATCACCCAGCTTATAGTAGGCTGCCTTACCAGCCGTAATCGCCGATGATGTTTCTTCAATAACCGGGACTAAAGTATCGGCATCCAAGCTTTGCGCCTTTTCCAGGACATCCCTTAAAAGGAACATACCATCATAGGTAGCAGCAGTATACAGTGGGACTTGGTTATATGTATTCACGAATTCAGTGACGAAGGGCTGGGTCAGGTCGTTATATGCAACTTCCCTCGTGTAGGTATTCAACGTAGTAAAATATAGACCCTTGCCACCTGTTGCCTCCATAAAGGCGCTTTTCTGTGCTTCCACGAAAACACCCAGGGAACAAGCGGGGACATCTAGCTCCACTTGCTGCTTAGCAAAAGTGATGCCTACCGGACCGGAGAATATGCAGAAAATCATCTGCGGCTCTTTAGCTGCAATGGCTGTCAGCTCAGCGCTGACATCTGTGGCTGTATCTGATGGTCTCCACGTGCCGACTACCTCCATTCCCATTGCCGGTAACCTTGCCTCGGCAACAGCTACCATCGCTTCGGCCCACTGTAGTTTTTCGGCTATTATAGCGACCTTAACATGGTCTATATTCAGCTCCTTTTTGAGCTGGTCATTGACCATAGCCGTAACCATTAAAATATTATTGACCAGATAGTACTCATTGAATGGTGTCCCTTTGAAGAAGTACTTGTAGCGGTCGTAATCCTCATTTACCTTTCCACAGAGCGCCGCTGTAGCCGCCCCATAATCGAAGAATATCTTCTTGTAGGTCATAGCTACGTCTTGCATGGGGAATACTGCTTCTGTTCTAAAGCCACCATATATAAAGTCAGCCTTGTCCACAGTTATCAGCTTTTCCATGGCTGCAGCCGCGTCCGTAGTGCTTAGCACTTCGTTGCTGTCCGCCTTGATCAATTGAATCTTGTAGGTCTTGTCGCCTATTTTTATGCCACCGCTATCATTGACCTTCTTGGCTCCCAGCTGGGCTCCCATCCACTGATGCTCGCCTTCCGGGAACGTCATTGGCCCAATAATACCGACTCTTATGACGTCTTCCGCACGAGGCGCAGCACAGGCAGGAAGTACCAATGCTACCAACAAAAGACAGGTAAAAAACAAGAATAAAATTTTTTTCACTTCAGCCATTAACCTCCTTTATAATCTTGGTTGTACTTCTGCTGGCAAGCGCATTTCGACCGCCCATTGCCGCCAGCATATTAAGCTTTACAATCTCGATACTACCACCTCCTTGCACCGAATTTCTACTATGCACATATCATGCGATTCAAACAAAGTCAGGAGGGACCAAACAGACCCCAAGGAGATACAAAAGATTATATCATAATATGTCAATAGACCGAGGATTAGAATATTTATTAACCTGCCACTCTGATCATGAGCATAGCGAAGGGGAAGAGTCTGTGAGATTCTTCGCCCGCAGGACTCAGAATGACAAAAAGAATTGCTAAACGTCATCGGAGGAGCAAAACCCAAGCTCAACAGCTACCCTTTCTCAATTCCGAAGCCAGGCATATAACATCTTGACCCGACCCACTTATAGCCTACTGCTGAGGCGGTGATGGATTACTATATCCTTCCAGCAATACCTTTGGCACCAGTTCTACCAATTCCTCTACCGTCCACAAGCCCTCTTCTTTAGTGATGGTCTTCTTCCTTACCGGCTCTGAGTAAATGGCGATATTACCGCCGGTGACATCAAACACCTGCCCATTTATGTCAGTCGCCTCTTCAGTGCAAAGATAAACTATGAAGGGAGTCACTGTTTCCGGGCTAGGGGGATTGGTCAGCTCTTCGTATCTCTCCTTGGTTATAAGCCCTGCTTCTAACCTTTTTTTGAAACCGGCTACTACGTCCTCGCTAAGTGTAAATCGTGTTGCCGCGGTTGGAGCATAGGCATTGCAGGTCACTCCATATCTGCCCATCTCCCTGGCTACACCTCTGGTTAGGCCTACGATACCAGCCTTAGCGGCACAATAATTGCAGTGTCCCACGGCACCTAGCCAGGCAGTAGAGGTGGTATTTATTATCCGCCCCCACTTTTGTTCTCTCATCACACCACAGGCAAATCGGGTGCAGTTAAAGGAACCTTTAAGAAAGGAATCAACACACGTATCCCATTCCTCTTCCGTCATATTCCAGACCATGTGAGGTCGGTCAGCACCGGCATTGTTCACCAGGATGTCCAGTCTGCCAAATTTGTCTACTGTCGCCTGTATCAGTTTGCCTGCCAGCTCAAAATCAGAGACGCTACCAAAGAAAGGCATAGCCTGACCACCCATATCTGTAATCTCCTTAGCTACAGTCTCAGCATCTCCGCCTGAGGTACCTGGTCGACGGTTATTAGTCACTACCTTGGCACCTTCTTCAGCCAAGGCTACGGCTATGGCCCTTCCAATTCCTTGCCCTGAGCCAGTAACTATAGCTACTCTATCTTTTAATCTGCCACCCATATTCCGACTGCTCCTTTTTTAAAATTCACCTATAATATTTCGTTAAATTTGCATCACAGTCCTACAATAGCAACGCTAACAACGTTCATAGCTGGGAAACCACCCATGTTATGCGTCAACCCAATCTTAGGATTCTTCAGCTGCCGCTCCGGCTGCTGAGCCTTACCCTGCAGCTGTTTATACATCTCATACATCATCCTCAAGCCAGAGGCGCCGATAGGATGCCCGAAGCATTTCAATCCGCCATCTGGTTGGATAGGCTGTTCGCCATCCAGGTTAAAACGGCCAGCTTCGATATCATCCTTAACCCGCCCTCTGAGACTAAACTGCAAATCCTCCATAGTTACTGCCTCGGTAATGGAAAAACAATCGTGTACTTCAGCCATGCTGACCTCTTTACGCGGGTCCTTTATTCCTGCCTCATTATAAGCTAGAGCCCCAGCACGATACCCAGTCTCAACATGAGCACCATCCCATTTCGTGTACATCAATTCCTCGCCAGAACTTAGAGCAATCTGTAATGATTTGATGTAAACCGGGTCAGCCCTAAAATTTTTAGTCATATCAGCTCTGGTAACAATAGCTGCCGCAGAACCATCACTGACCCCACAGCAGTCAAAAAGCCCAAGCGGCCAAGCAATGATAGGGGCATTCATTATTTGTTCTTCGGTAACTTCGCGGCGCAGGTGTGCCTTCGGATTCAAAGCACCGTTATGATGGCTTTTAACTGATACCTTGGACAGCATCCTCTTGCCTTCGTCCGGACTCAAACCATAGACAGCAAAATATTTAGTAGCCATCATGGCAAAGGCACCCGGTGCAGTGAATTTAGGCATGATGAGCGTATTTTTGGGCCCCATCAGATTACGAAACCCGGGAAGCCCACCATACCCCGTATCCTTAAGCTTTTCTACACCCAAAGCCAAAGCAATGTTATAGGCCCCCGAAGCCACAGCATAACAAGCTCCTCTTAGGGCTTCTGTACCAGTAGCACAAAAATTGTCTACTCTGGTCACTGGTATAAAAGGCAGCTTCAGCGTCAATGCCAAAGACGTAGCTCCCTTTCCCACACTCTGTTCTTCAAAATGTACACCAAGCCAGGCAGCCTGAATATCCTTCTTTTCCACGCCGGCATCCTCAATGCACTCTTTAAATGCATCAACCATCAGGTCTTCAGCGCTCTTATTCCACAACTCACCAAACTCGGTGCAGCCCATGCCTATGATAGCCACCTTGTCTTTTATACCTTCTGCCATTTCTATCTTTCCCATGTTGATTCGTTTGTCCTCAGACACGTATCGGCGTGGCCTTCCAAGAGTAACCATAGACCCCACTAGCATCATCGACATATCGCCTGCGGAAGGTCATCTGCACCGGCATTCCCACCTTAACCGAGTCGAGATCACAATCGGTGAGGTCAAACCAAAATCTACCGCCACCCTCAAAATCTACAAAACCATAGATTGCTGGCGGGTCAATACTAGCAGCAAGGTTGTCACCGGTATAAGTAAATATGATGCCGTTCTTGTCTGAGAATCGATAACTTTCCATCTCATCGACAGCTCCACAATCCGGATTCACACATACTCTCTGAGCAGGATATTGAGGAGTGCCGCAACGTTTACATTTCGAACCGCAAAGCGACAAAATCGATTTGCGCTCTCTGAACAGAGTGGACATCGGCGTACGAACACTTTCCTCAGCACGCATACCTAAGTCCATCGGCGCCAGATTGCGAAAAGCGAGGTATTTCTCATAGCTAGCGAGTTCTTTTTTCGACGCTAGATTTTTCTTGACTCCTCGTCTATCTGCCAACCTCTTTATCCCCTCAGTCACTTTGAAAAATAGGGCATCGCCACCATTACCGAAGCTAACAACCAGAATATTATCTCCTGGCTTAGCATCTTCAAGTGCTGCTGCCAGCATCATTAAAGGTGAAGCCGAACCAGTATCACCTATTTTATCAAGGAGGGTATCTTGAATCCTGCCTGCTTCGATACCCAAACGCTTTGCTATTGCGCTATGCTCCCTGGCATAAAGACATGGGTACGCCATTTTAGCAAAGTCATTGATATTTAAATTGTACTTCTTCAACAGCCCTGAGATTACCTCGGGAATCATTCTCGCATAGCCCTCATCACGGATGAACCTGTCTTCCCAGGCATGTTCAAATTTCTCTCCTGCTGCTCTCCAGCGGTCAGGAAAATCATATGAAACGGAATAAGAACCTTCAAATGTGGCAATCACATCATCCCTCCCCACGAGAAGAGCTGCTGCACCGTCACCATACAAAGGTTCTTGAGAACTACCTGGCTTGCTTAACCGGCAGTCGGAAGCACAGACCAGGATACTGCTTGATGTTTCACCCTTTACGGCATCACAAGCAGAGAGTAATGCACTAGTCCCCGCTTTTGTAGAGCCAACAAAGTCAGCTGTTCTTATGCCAGGTTGTAAGTCGAGAGCCGTAGCTACAATGGCAGAATTTTGTCGCAGCAAGTAAGGCTGGCTGGTAGTCGCAAGATACAAGCCATCCACCCTTTCCCGTTCCATACCACTCAAGCAGTCAATATCAGCAGCTACTGCCATACTAAGCGTATCTTCGTCATAGTTTGCAACTGCATTCTCCCCAGGTGCAGGAAATGTGCCCAAAAATCCAACAGACAAGAAAATGGTATTGTGATTCATTCGATATCTCGGGATATAAGCTCCGTATGATTTGATACCTACCATTATATTGAACCCCGCGAAATTAGTGTTTATTTGCCAACAGGCAATCTACCACAGGCCCCATATCCTGTCAAACTATAGCCACCACACGCACAAACTCGTCAATGGGAAAACCATCATTCCGGATATAAGCTTGACGTCCAGAAGTTACAAGTGTACTATCAATCTCCAAAGCAATAAAGCCGTAAATAGCCTCATCACAGCTAAAAATGTAGGATTTAGAAGGTGTAACCATGAACATAGGCACTCTCATAGAAGATAACATTAAGAGGTTCGGCGAATATGAAAGTTTCCATTTTGAAGGGTTATGGTACACCAATACCGAGACAAATCGCAATGCTAATCGTTTAGGCAATGCACTGAAGGCACTCGGTATCGGCAAAGGAGATCGAGTAGTAGTACAAATGCCCAATAGCCCGCCGGTATTTTCGGCTTTTCCCGCTATATATAAAATAGGTGGCATAATCGTGCCGCTGAATCCATTGCTAAGGCCTGACCAAGCCTCCTACATATACCGTGACTGTGGAGCTAAAGCTATCCTGACCAGTTCCGATTACCTGGGCTGGATTAAGGATGCACAGAGCCAGGCCTCGACTTTAAAGCACATTATAGTAACTGACCAAGACAATGCTCCTGGCACCATCCCATATCATGACATTATGTCAGCTAGCTCAGATAAGCTTACAATAGAAGAGACCGATAATGACGACGTTGCCGCTATATTATACACTGCAGGTACCACAGGAAAACCTAAGGGGGTAATGCACACCCACTATTCCCTCTACATCAATGCCTTGTCATTCTATGAATACATCCTTACACATCGCCCGGTGACCCTACACAAAACAAGCCAGTCCATAGACCCCAAAACACTTAAGCCAATCGAGACAGCTCAATGCGTTACCGGTGTTAACCGATTCACTATTAGTCTGGTAGTACTGCCATTGTCTCACTCTTATGGCATTGCATTCAACAATACTGGTTATTTTGTTGGTGTAAAGACAATCGTAATCAAGTGGTGGAATGTTGAGGAGGCACTGAAAAGCATCCAGGCATTCCGGGTTACTCACATAGCAGCAGTGCCCACCATGTATATTCAGATGTTGGACTACCCCAATCTAGACAAATACGACTTAACTTCGCTTCAAGAGTGCAATTCCGGGGGAGCAGCACTCCCGGTGGAAATAGCACTGAATTGGAAACAAAAGACAGGCGTAGATATAAGAGAAGGCTGGGGGCTAACCGAGTCGGGAGCCATTACCACAGGACAGCCAGCTGACCTGCCGCCTAAGTACGGTTCTGTAGGCAAATGTATATTAAAATGTAATACCATTAAAGTCTTCGATAACAACAGTCGCGAACTTCCACCAGGACAGCAAGGTGAAATCGTAATAAAAGGCCCTACAATAATGAAGGGCTATTGGAAGCTACAGGAAGATACTGCCCAAACCATGAAGAGCGGCTGGCTTCACACAGGTGATATAGGCTACATAGATGAAGCGGGCTACATTTACATTACCGACCGCAAGAAAGATTTAATCATCAGAGGAGGAGAAAATGTATCACCAAGAGAAGTGGAGGAGATCCTTTGTCAACATCCAAAGATTGCCGAGGCAGGGGTCATCGGTATACCTGATAAGGTTTACGGAGAGGAGATAAAAGCCTTCGTAGTTCTCAAACCGAAAGAGCAAGCCAGCGAGGAAGAAATAATCACCTTTTGTAAGGAACGCCTACCCACCTTTAAGACACCGAAAAAGGTGCGATTTATGGACTCTTTACCCAAAAATCTTTTGGGCAAAGTACTAAGAGCAGAATTGCGAAATCTGATTTAAATCAAATTAGAGGCTAAGCTTCTACCATAATTTCGAGTGGATGAACGGGCCTTCCTGGCCATCAATCTAAAAATGTCTCTCTCCATTGGTGGCATAGAAGCCTGTATCCAAAACTGCTCAATAATAAATGGCGACCCCGATGGGATTCGAACCCACGATCTCCACCGTGACAGGGTGGCATGTTAGTCCGCTACACCACGGGGCCGCGCTGATGAGAAACCCTACCGAAAGAACCCACGTCCCTCAAAAGTCTATCAACATGATGTCAACCATGTCAAGCTACTTGCTTCTCATATTCGAACAAACCAACAATTAAATGCCATCTTCTAAGACAAGATTTGATTTTTTCTACATGACAATATAAACTATGCTCCCAGCGATAAATATTCAGAAAAGACAGAATCAATGCATTCCAAAGTTCTATTTATATCCCTAGCTCTAATTATTACACTCCCAATGATACTTCTATTATCCCCTGCTCCCGTTCATGCTGTCAGTATCAGTGTGGCTCCTACTTCTGGCACAGTCGGCACATCTATACAGATAAGGGGTAATGGCTTCTCTGGTCGCTTAGCTACCATTCATTGGGATGACCAAGTTGTGCTTAGCAAGATACCTATATCTGAAACAGGCGAGCTAACATGCAATTGGAAAATCCCACCTGCCAGCAGGGGTGATCATATCATTAAAATTACAGATGACAGCAATTGGACCGAGAGCACAGCATCAACTATATTAACCGTATTACCCGGGATAACAACTCCCACATGTACTGGTCAAACGCATGCAAGAATCACGGTTACAGGAACTGGCTTTGCTGCTTCTGAAAAAGGCATTAGAGTAACATGGGACGGTACCGTATTACCAAGTTCCGCCACCGCCGACAATCTCGGTACATGGAGCTTCAATTTTATTATCCCGGAGGCGAGTAAAGGCGAACATTTTGTCAGCGCTTTCAGCAATTCGACTGATGCGTCGGAAATCGGTGAACACCGAGTTACCGTGGCTCCGTTTGCGAAGGTAGTGCCAACCTCAGGGCCGGTTGGCACAGAAATTACAATCGATGGCTTCTGCTTTCGGACTGGTGAAGACGGTATTACCATAACTTGGGACGATGAAATAATCCTGTGCAATTTAGTAGGGGGGCCGGATGGTAGCTGGAATACTACATTAAATATCCCGCCCTGCACTAAAGGCCATCACACAATAGGTGTCTACGGCAGTAGCTTTACACCGAAAGGAATTGTTCCTGATACCGATTTCGAGGTAATTCCACACATTGAGCTACAACCGACTTCGGGAAACAAGGGAACCAAGGTAACTGTTAACGGATACGGCTTCGCTAGTGATGAAGCAATTACCTTAAACTTTGAGGATAATTCCCTAAATGTAAAAACCACTTCAGACAATGCAGGCAGCTTTAGCGCTGTTTTTCTGGTTCCTCAAAGCACACTAAAAAACAACAGTGTACAAGCGATAGGCAGCGCTGGCAGTTCTGCTGAAGCTATATTTATCACAGAGAAAACCGCACCCCCCGCACCAACACTCCTATCTCCCCAGCAAGATGCTAAATTTGAAATCTTTAACTCAGTCGGGGATGTATTTCTCGAACCCGTTAAACTCCTGTCCGGAATCGCTACCTTCAGGCAAAATGGCTTAGGCTCACCTATAGCCACTTTTGATTGGGCAGATATTGATGCTGCAAGCGGCAAAGTAAACTATATCCTGCAGATTTACCGCGGTGACGACTCTTCAGCACAAGTTTTACTAAAGGAAAATTTGCTTGAATCAGAATACACTTTATCCCAAAGTGACATCTCGACCAAGGGTCTATACAGCTGGAGAGTAAAAGCTGTGGATGATATCGGTAATGAAAGTCAATGGTCAGAGGCTCGGAAATTTGACCTAATTCGTGTATCTAATCAAACCCTCATTATATCAATAGTTATTCCGATACTTGTCATTGCCGCAATATTGGCAATAGTAATACTAACCTGGCGGAAGCATAAAAGGTAGGTATTAAGTAACAGGTTCAACTTAAGCATTGCTTGTTTCTTGCTGTTACTATATGTTATATTTAGTAGAGGTTTTAGTTAACCGCTGGGGGTGCCCCGAGTAGATAATCCGGGCTGAGACTCTGCTAGTGCGGAGAACCGTCAGAACCTGACCTTGGTAATGCAAGCGTAGGGAAGCGGTAAGTTCGACCAAGGGTTTAGTAGTGGTTACTAAAGCTCTTGGTTTTTTCTTTAGGAGATAGGATGACCCAGCTAGAATTAGCAAAACAGGGTGTAATATCACCCCAAATAAAGCAAGTAGCTCAACAGGAAGATGTGAGCCAAGATTTTGTACAGCAATATACAGCTGAAGGCAAAATCGTAATTCCGTACAAT
>Ga0299912_10003337_pt1 | contig 13116 bp, 12 predicted proteins | sample RVTome_2_FD_207667 | JGI IMG/M metagenome (GOLD analysis project Ga0299912, IMG submission 207667) | Soil microbial communities from uranium-contaminated site in the Upper Colorado River Basin, Wyoming, United States - RVT95D214 (version 2) ...
GCTATCCGTGTCAACAATTTATTGGGGGGTATGATAACTTCTAAAAGGCATAACTACAAATGTTTTTTTAATTTTTTTTGACTATTTTCACATGGTTTAATTTGGATGATTTTATCGTGTCCGGCTGGTTCGTTTCAGAATCATCCATTGATTGCACAGATTGCGTTAATTTTTGGCTACGAATACATCCATCTTTATTAAAAGTCTTACTATGTCGGACGGACAAAGAAGCGAAAAGATTAAACACGGAAGGCGGAAAGTAAACAGGGCGAGCAACTACATAGCTATTCCACCATCGACGCAAAGGACCTGGCCTGTGATGTAGCCGGCATCATCGCTGGCTAAAAAGGCAACGGCCTTTGCGACATCCTCAACAGTCCCAAGCCGACGTAAAGGAATCAACTGCTTTGCGGCTTCAATGACCGGCTCGGGCAGCTTTCTACTCATCTCAGTGTCAATAAAACCAGGTGCGATGCAATTTGCGGTGATATTTTTCTTGGCCAATTCTCTCGCAACGGTCTTGGCGAGGCCAATCAGGCCTGCCTTGCTGGCGGAGTAGTTTGCCTGGCCTGCATTGCCCATAACGCCGGATACGGAGCTTATATTGATGATTCGGCCGAATTTGTTTCTTACCATAGATTTGGCAGCGACACGCATCGCAACAAATGCGGCACGTAAATTGACCTCGAGCACCTTATCGAATTCCTCATCGGTCATTCTCAACAGGAGATTGTCGCGTGTAATACCGGCGTTGTTGACTAAAATGCCGATACCGCCGTGTTCGGAGGCGAGGGACTCAAGGACTTCCGTGAACTTTTCTGTGTCTGTGATATCCACGCAGCGAGTGATTATTTCGTAGCCATTCTGCATAACCGTATTTTCGAGGTCTTTTAGCTGGTCTTCAATGATATCAAGCCCTGCGACTAAATGACCTTGCTTTAGAAGCTCGAAAACGATAGCACGGCCAATTCCTCTTGCGGCTCCAGTTACGACGGCGAGTTTTTTGTCAGACATCCTTATCCCCTCAAATTCGAATATCTAAATCCTAAATTCTAAACAAACTTGTCTGACGACAGTCAAGATTCAAATTACCAAATGACCAAATATTAAAAACATTTTCACGAGGTTTTTCCTAACAATTCCTCTATTGATTGCAAGTTGCTTATATTGATAACCTTTATTTTTCTGTCTATTCTTTTCATCAGGCCGGTGAGGACTCTTCCCGGGCCGATTTCGTAAAATTTCTCTACGCCATCAGCGAGAAGCCGCTCCATACATTTTTGCCAGAGAATCGGATTAGTCAACTGGTTTATAAGGCCTTTTTTGATATCTTCGGCGATTTGGTAATACCGGGCATTGATATTGGCAATAATCTTGATATCAGAGAGGTTTGAAATGCGGGTTTTTTTTAGCGCCTCGGCGAGGGCATCAGCAGCGCTTGACATCATTTTGGTATGAAAGGCGCCGGCGACTTCCAGCGGAACAGCTTTTATAACGCCATATTTTTCGGCTAAATTTTCTGCACGCCTGCAGGCAGGTTTACTGCCGCTTACCACGATTTGTCCGGGGCAATTGAAATTGACCGCTTCCAAAATGTCATTTTCTCTGGCTTCGGCGCAGAACTGACCGACTTTCTCTTCATCAAGGCCGATGATGCTTACCATTGCGCCTTCGGTTGCATCTGCTGCGGCCTGCATCGCCTGGCCGCGTTTTTGAACAAGAATAAGTGCGTCTTCAAAACTGACGACTCCAGCAGCGTATAGGGCGGTATATTCGCCAAGACTAAGACCAGCAGTTACATCCGCACTTATACCTTTCGTAGCGGGGATTGTCCTGATGACCTCCAATATGGCGGCAGAGGTTGCAAAAATTGCCGGCTGCGAAATCGTCGTTGTATTTAATTTTTCGGCAGGGCCTTCGAAACAAATGCTACCAAGGTCGAATCCGATGATATCGTTTGCCTTCGTAAAGATTCTTGCTGCTTCAGGGAAGGCATCGGCGATATCCTTTCCCATACCGACAACCTGAGCACCTTGTCCCGGAAATAAAAAAGCAGTCTTCATTCTCGTATTTAGTATATCGTATGTCGTGATTAAAACTGGATTACGTTTGCGCCCCAGGTCAATCCTGCTCCGAATGCGACGAAAATAACGATATCACCTTTTTTGATTTTTCCTTTCTTCCTGCACTCGTCAAAAGCAAGGGGCACCGAGGCCGCTGACGTATTGCCGTACTCATCGATGTTTATAAAGACCTTTTCATCAGGTAATTTTAGGCGCTTGGCCGCAGATTCAATAATCCTTGCGTTCATCTGATGCGAAATAAGCATACCAATGTCGTCAATGTTCAGATTGCATGCTTGGAGACACTCGCTGACAGCTTCAACTATCCGCCGAACAGCCTGCTGATAGACTTCTCTGCCATTGATTTCCATATAGATTTTTTTTGGGTCGTCCAACGGTTTATTCGCCGGATGACGAGAACCGTACGCCTGGCAATTCAATGCTTGCCAGCGGTCCCCATCTGAGAACATAGTGCTGTATAAAATACCCTTGCGTCCGTCATCTCTTCGTTCAAGCACCACGGCTCCGGCACCATCCCCGAAGAGAATACAGCTTGTCCGGTCTGTCCAATCAGTAATCTTAGTCAAAGTCTCGGCCCCTATTACAAGGGCGTTCTTTAGTCGGCCGCTTTCTATAAACTGCTGCACAATAGACAGGCCATATACAAAACCGCTACAGGCAGCGGCTAAATCGAACACCCATGCCTTGTTTGCCCGCAGGGCTCGCTGGACAAAACTTGCTGTCGATGGGAAAACCATCTCCGGCGTAATAGTGGCCACAATGATAAGTTCGACCTCCTGAGCGTCAAGATTTGCATCGGCTAAAGCTCTTTTGGCGGCTTCGGTGGCTAAAAATGCGGTGGTTTCGTTGTCAGCGGCAATATGCCGAACCTTGATACCCGTTCTGGTTGTAATCCATTCGTCCGACGTGTCCATCCTCTTTGCCAGGTCAGCGTTTGTTATCGTTTTCGCCGGCGCAAATGACCCACTGCCTGTGATAACTGCGCGATAAGCAGGGGGGTCTTCAATTGACTTGCTCATCAGTTGTCCTTACACAAGTTCCCGAGAGGTATTCAATAATCTTATCATTTATTTTTTGTGTGTAGAATTTTTTGGAGGCCAAGATGGCATTCTTTATCGTTCTGCTCTGGCTTGAGCCGTGACAGATTAGTGCAGTGCCGTTGATGCCCAACAACAGCGCTCCGCCATATTCATTGTAGTCATATTTTTTGTATATTCTTGTCATTACCGGTTTAAACTTCATTGCCAGGCGTAGCTTTTCCTGTGTTAGCTCATATTTTATCGCCTTGAACAGGCCTTCAACAAGGCCTTCTGTAAGTTTTAGAATTACGTTGCCGACAAAACCCTCGCAGACGGCAACATCACAAACGCCTCTGAAAATGTCTCTGCCCTCAATGTTTCCGACAAAATTCATATTTGGGTCGGATTTCATCAACTTGCGAGTCTGTTTGACAACTTCATTGCCCTTGGCGTCTTCGGCACCAATGCTCATAAGGCCGACCCTCGGCTTCTCAATACCAAGCAGATGTCTTGAATAAGTGCTGGCCATTACGCCATATTGGTAGAGATGAATTGGCTTACACGCAATATTTGCTCCGACATCGCATATTGTTACCGGCCCTTCAAAGGTCGGAAATACAACTGCTATCCCCGGGCGAATGACGCCGGGCAGATTTCTCATCCTCATCTGGAAAGCAGCAACGCAGGCGCCTGTGTTGCCTGCCGAAATGATTGCGTCAGCCTGGTTTCTTTTGGCCAGTTTTGCAATAACTGCAATTGAGCTTTTCGGCTTTTTCCGCAGACTCTCTATAGGTGCCTCGTCCATCCCAATAGTATCAGGGGCATCGACGATGCTAATAACACCTTCACGAAACCTCAAAGACAGCAGTTGCGGCTCAATTACTTGCTTTGGGCCGACGAGTATGAGCTCGTCATTTTCACCAAGAAGCGCAATTGCCTCTAATGCTCCAGCGATGATCTCATTCGGGGCGTTGTCGCCTCCCGTTGCATCGATAGCGATTCGCATTTTTTAGCTGCTCTCTTTCTTACTCAGCTTCAAAGTGATTTTAGGGTTCACATAGCCGCAGTTTTCACACGCCGCGTGCGGCAGCTTGGCTTGGCCACATTTGCTGCAAAGTGAATAGTTTACACTTTTGAGACGATGATGACTGCGGCGAGTGCGTGTTCTGCTCTTGCTTATCTTTTTAGGGGGTAGCATTTTAACAACTCCTTATTCACGATTAGATGTTAAAAATAACTTTAATAGTTTACAACCGCTGCTTTGTCAAGTGAAATTTAATACAATTATCAGCTAACCTATCTTGTTGAAACGGCAGTAGCTGTCCTGATGTCCGGAAAGAAACGGACGATGGAGGAGGGAAGACAGACGGCGGAGGACTGACGATTGATGAGGGAAGATAAGTGATGTATAAATTCTGAAATATTGTTAAGCTGCTTGCAATAACATTTGTGGACAAAAGGTCTATTTGTGTGCAATAAAAAACCCCTGTTTTGGCAGGAGCGAGATTATCCCATTTATTTTTTTAATTGTGTTTGAAATACTCGTCTTCCGCTTCACAGGGGCAAAATTAACACATTTTAGCTATTTGTTTTTTCTTTCTTTTTTTATTTTTTTTCTATTCATCGCATCGGCAGATTGCGCTATTAATCTTGAGCTTTTCTGGATGTCACCGCCGGCGGCCGTGCAGCACTATGTCATACAGGTAAAACAGCCGGTAAAATAAGAGCTTCTCACCCTTTCTCTACTTTCCCAAAACTCCAAATTGGCAGCTTTAGTCTCTTATCACTTATTCAACAACTTACCTCGTTTAGCCCCGATAACAGTGGATACTTACAATTAAATTTTCTTCAGAAAAATTGAAAAAAATAGGAATATTTTTTGTTTTTTTAACCGCAGTCTGCAGAGCACCGTTGAAGCCGTTCAGTATTTCAAAACGAGGCAAGTTCCCCTTCGACACTTCGACTGCGCTCAGCGAGGGCTTCGCTCAGGGCTAAAGGCAGCTTGCGATCAGGATGATTAAGGAGATTTTTCGACAGAATAAGAATGCAATAATCTCAAAAAACTGTTTTTAGCAGCACAAGGAGGTCTTTTCATCACCGCATTTAAAACGGCTAATTGCGTGGTAATTTATCCTTGAAATCCGGCTCAAAGTATTATAGAAAAAATAGATAATTTCGCTATGCGGAATTGTTTTGATGTTGTTATACTGGTAAAATAGTTGTCTGCCGAATATAATTAAGGCGGGTTTTATTATGGCACATGGCCACAAAAAAATGGCTCTTTATGAAGCGATGACCAAAGCTCGGTTTAAGTCGAGCTACGGCAAGAAGTTAGATAGGTTGCATCCGGAAAAATCCGACGAAACTGAACGAGCATCGGCAAATGCTGAGAGTGTAATTTCCGGCAGGGCGGCCCAATGGTGGAGAAAGCCGAGAATTGTGCAATTTAATACCGGCAGGATTGAGTTCTCAGTATCGTATCCGCTTGCGATTGCATTACTTCTGGTCATAATTCTGCTTTTTTTGGCGGCCTTTCGCCTCGGCCAGAGAATGTCGGATTCAGTGGGAAAAATACCGCAAGATGTGCTGGAAAAACCGGTTGGGCAGCCCATAACCGAAACGTCATTAGCCGTTGACAAGCCCGAAAAAACGGCACCAGTGGCTGTATCAGGCGAAAAGACAGAATCGAGTGCGCCAAAAGGCAGCAACGTAATCGTCCTGGTTGAGTATCAGACGCAGGCAGATTTGGTGCCTGTGCAAAAGCATTTTGCAGAGTTCGGCATTGAGACCGAACTTGTAAATTTGGCCGGCCGATACTTCTTGATTACGAAGGATAGATTCGATGGCTTTGGACCCGGCTCCGACGGGTTCAGAGCAAGACAAAAAATAGTTGAAGTTGGTGCTCTGTATAAGGATAAGGCCCCTGAGGGATATGAAACGTTTGCACCAAACTTTTTCAAAGATGCATACGGTAAGAAGGTTGAATAATTTGGGAGAAGCTGAATGTCACTGGACCGTTCATTGAAGATAAAGGGGGCGTTAACAAGGCATAGAAACGTTCTGTCGCGTGCGGAACGCGTCGAAAAGCTCAAGGACGAAGAGAAATGGATTGAGGGTGGTTCGGTATTTGCTCTGCCGAAGGTTGCACATCGTAAGAGCCACGCTGGCAAGAAGGAAAAAACGCCTCCCAAGGAAACGGCTGCGATGGAAGGTATGGCTGCAACGCCCGAAACGCCGGCGGCAGAGCCGAAGAAGGGCGAAGCTAAAAAGCCGGAAGCTAAAAAACCAGAAGCAAAGAAACCAGAAGCTAGGAAACCGGAGGCAAAAAAGCACGAGGCCAAGAAGGGATAAAATTCGAGAATAAGTTTGACAAGCTTACTATAAATATGTATTTGAAGCCCCCGTGTTTTCTGTCGAAGACAGAAACGGGGGCTTTTATTATGCGCACTATGCTCGTCTGGGCGAAGCAAGCCGTAGCCCGAATCGATAAGACCCGTTATCTGTTTTTTTCAGTGAAGACTCTTTTTGGTCCGGAGAGCAATATTTAATGACTCGGTAAATATATTCCTCGACTACGCTCGTAATGACAGTTTTATGTTGGATTATCGAAGATAGTGGGGTAGTATAAGAGTAAGTTTATCATTTACTATTGAGTATTGACTATTTGAATATGAAAAAGATTATTTCGGATAGAGCACAAAAAATCGATGCCAGCGGTATCAGGAAGGTCTTTGCTTTAGCTGCACAATTAAAGGAGCCGGTGGATTTTTCGATAGGTCAGCCGGATTTTGATGTGCCGCAGCAGCTCAAAGAAGAAGCAATAAAGGCCATACGTGAGGGATTCAATAAATATTCGCAGACCTCCGGCGATGAAGTTCTAAAAGAGAAGATTAGCGAATTGGTAGAAAAAGAGATTGGGTGGAAGAACCCCGCAATACTGGTAACCAGCGGCGTCAGTGGGGGGCTGCTTCTGGCTTTTTTATCGCTGGTCAATCCCTGCGATGAGGTGATTATACCCGACCCTTATTTTGTAATCTATAAGCACGTAGTCAATATGCTTGGCGGAAAATGCGTCTTTATTGACAGCTATCCGAAATTCGAGCTGCCCGTTGAGAAAATCGCCAAGGCAATAACCGGCAGAACAAAACTGATTGTGCTAAATTCGCCCTGTAACCCGACCGGCGTGGTTTATTCACAAGAGCAGATAAAAAAACTGGCTGAGATTGCGGCAGAAAAAGATGTGCTTATATTGTCGGATGAGATATACGAAAAATTCTGCTATGACGGCGGCTATACGAGTATAGGCAAATTCTACGACAAAACGCTACTTCTGCGGGGCTTCGGCAAAAGTTATGCAATGACCGGTTGGCGGCTCGGATTCGCAGCGGCTCCACAGTCGCTTAAAAATGTTGTCGAGGAGATGACCAAGATTCAACAATATACTTTTGTCTGTGCGCCGACGCCATTTCAAAAGGCGGCGATTTCGGCTCTTGATTATGATGTTAGCAAGCACGTCGAGGCATACAAAAAGAAAAGAGACCTTCTTTACGGGGGCTTGGAAGGCAGTTTCGAGTTGGTTAAGCCGAGCGGGGCGTTTTATGCGTTCGTTAAAGCACCAGAAGGAGGGGCAACGGAATTTGTTGAAAAGGCAATAAAAAATAACGTGTTGATTATACCGGGGAATGTATTCAGCGAAAGGGACACGCATTTCAGGATAAGCTACGCAACCAGTGATGATAAAATTCGGCAGGGGGTTGAAATTTTACGCAAGCTCGCGTGAACCCAAATAAAATATCAAAATTTTGGGATGAAAAGCTGATTTGAGTTTTGACTTTTGGTTTTTATATCTTGTATTTTTAGCTCGACCCAATAACCACAAAGAGATAAAATTAAAAGAACACTTGTGAACGCAAGCACAAAGTAATTATAAATTGTGGTTGTAATAATGCTCCATATTTATAGGGATATGATATGATAAAAAACATGTTTTTTTTGATAGCAGGAGGGATGGGTTTATTCTTCTTCGGGATGGGCCTGATGTCAAATGGTCTGAAGCAAGCAGCCGGGCAGAAGCTCAAAAATCTTCTTGAGACCCTGACAAAAAATCGGGTTATGGGGGTTTTGGTAGGGGCACTGGTTACGTGTTTGATACAATCAAGCTCAGCTACTACAGTGATGATAATTGGGCTTGTAAACGCAGGACTATTGACTTTGAAGCAGGCGTTAGGCGTAGTTATCGGTTCAAATATAGGGACAACTATCACGGCGTGGATAGTTTCGCTGCTCGGTATCGGGGGACTTGCGATAGCGTCGTATTCACTGCCAGTTATCTGGATAGGTTTTCTTGTGCAACTCGCGGGAAGGACACAGAAGCGTAAGGGGGTTGGCAATATTTTATTGGGTCTTGGTCTTTTGTTTCTGGGTCTTGCGTTTTTAAGTGATGCCTTTGGCCCGGAGGGATTTAACATAAGTGAAAGCAGGGCCGTGCAAGATGCCCTAATCCAGTTAGGTGAAAACCCGTTGCTTGCGGTTCTGGCAGGGATGGCGGTAACGGCAATTATACAGAGTAGCTCTGCGTTTATAGCAATTGTGCAAATCCTGGCTTTCAAAGGGGCTTTCGGAATGGATTGGGATTTAGTTCTGCATGTTACCATACCATTTATCCTGGGTAGTAATATTGGCACGACGATTACGGCCCAGTTGGCAGCCCTTCAAACATCACGGAATTCCAAGCGGACGGCGATGGGACACACGGTATTCAATGCAATCGGTACAGTTTATTTTCTGCCGTTACTGTGGATTGGAGTATTTGATAAAATTGTGATGTGGATTACGCCGTGGGGACTGTCACAAAGCACAATAATGGTGCATATGGCTGTAGCACATAGTTTGTTTAATGTGATTAATACAATTGTATTTTTGCCGATTATCCAGTGGCTTGAAGCAATTGTTATCAAGATTCTGCCGATTACAAAGGATGAGTTAGCTCGAAAGCCTGTTGTGCTGGAAAAGCACCTGTTTCACACGCCTGTGTTGGCATTGGAGCAGACCAAGCGCGAAATCGTGCGTATGGCAGAGAGGGCAAAGTACGCAATTCAGTCGGCTATTGACGGCTTAATCGTAGGTAATGAACAGAAGCTAAAGGAAGCAATGATGACTGAAGATGTTATCGATGACTTCCAGCTTGGGATAACATCATATCTTGTCGGACTTTCACGGGAGCAGTTATCTGAAGAGGTGTCTAATGAACTGCCGGTGCTACTTCACGCGGTGAATGACCTTGAGCGTATCGGCGACCACGCTGTGAATATTGTTGAAATCGCTCAACGCAAGATTGAGCAGAAACTTCCCTTCAGTGAGGGGGCTTTGGCTGAAGCCGACAAGCTAAGAACAGAAGTAGAGTATATGTTCGATTGTGTTATAACGGCTTTAGGGGAAAATGATATTGAATCGGCTCAGGCGGCCCTGGTTATCGAGGGTAACCTCAACAGGATGCAGATGGACTGTCGCCGTAGCCATGTTCAGCGTATGAGCGGTGGGGTTTGCACAGCGGAGGCGGGATTGATATTTATCGATTTGGTTGATAATGCCGAGAAAATTGGCGACCATCTCACAAATATAGCCCAGGCGATAATAGGCGGACTGCAATGGGCGGGCGTCGAGCCGGAAATTCCTCCCAATTCATCTGATTAAATTAGGGTATTGCTAATTAGGGGGCTTAAGGGTAAAATCCTCAATATGAAGGACACTCTTCGAATATCAACGGCTGTTTTGTTATGGCTGTTGCTGTTTCAAGTTTCGCTCGGGGTATATGAGTCGAACACTGCCTCTACGGATACGCCGACCGCTAAAGCGGCGGTGATAATCTGTAAGGGTATGATTGATGATGGGCTCTACAAATCCATCCGGCGCAGAACCCAGACAGCACTTGATAGGGGAGCTGAATACCTAATCTACGAAATAGGCACGTATGGGGGACTTCTGGAATCAGGTGATGAGATATCAAAGTACTTTATACTTGATATAGGCAAAAAGGCCCACACCATCGCCTTTATAACCACCGAAGCAATATCGGCAGGTGCTATGATAAGCGTTTCCTGCCAGGATATCATAATGCTGGAGAATACAACGATAGGGGACTGCGCTCCCGTTGCGCTCGGCGGCAAACTGGAGGGTATCGAACGGGAAAAGGTTGAGAGTTTTACGAGGGCGGCGTTTATGCGAGCGGCTGAGGCGAACGGCTATCCCGAAGCACTTCTTAAAGCGATGGTAACGATGCAGATTGAGGTCTATAGGGTAAAGAATCTTAAGACAGGAGAATATGAGTTTTTTGAAGGTGTTCGGCTTCCTACGGACGCAAACGAATACGATTTGGAAAATAAAGAGCTGATTGTTACGAGCGAAGAGCTGTTAACGCTTACTGCTTCTGATGCTGTTGAATACGGCGTAGCAAGGGCACAGGTTAAAGATTTGGCAGGGGTTCTTGAGTTTTTAGCTGAGCGAGATGGCGTAACATTTGCCGGTGAGCCGATGGTGCTGCGGACACTGTGGTCGGAAGAGATGGTTCGCTGGCTGAACTCTCCTGCGGTGATGGCGGTGCTTGTTATGCTTGCACTTTTGGGAGTCTATATTGAGTTTAATACGCCTGGTGTTGGTCTGCCGGGGCTGGTTGCGGTTATATGCTTTGTAATCATAATCGGCAGTAAATACCTCCACGGAATGGCAAACTGGGTAGAGGTGGCATTATTCGTTATCGGGATACTACTATTGATGATTGAAATCTTTGTTCTGCCCGGTTTTGGTATCACAGGTTTTGCAGGGATATTATGCATACTGGCGGGCTTGTTTGGTATGTTAGTCAGAAATCCGCCGGATAAGCTACCCTGGCCACAGGATGTCCCTGCCTGGAATGACTTTACCTGGGGCGTTGTGGGCTTAGCATCGGGATTTTTAGGATTTGTTGTTTTGGCGTGGCTGTTGACGAAATACCTGCCTAAATTTCAGTTCTTAAGCGGGCTCATACTTGTTCCAACGGCTGCAAAGAAGGGCAGTGAATTTGAGGTTAGTATGACCGCTCCGCCTGAGAGTAAGACTGCAATTGTGAACGTAGGCGACGTTGGCGAGGTAGTATCAATACTGCGGCCTACAGGAAAAGCTAAATTCAGTGATGTGATAGTTGATGTGGTTGCCGAAGGTGATTTTCTTGACAAAGGCACCAAGATTGAGATAATTGAGATTCGCGGTAATAGAGTTGTTGTCAAGGCAGAGGAAAAAGACACAGATTAACACAGTTTTTAAATTAGACACGGATTTACACTGGTTATAAAAGACAGAAGTCAGGAGTAAAAAAAGATGGGCTGGTGGCTGGCATTTGCTATTTTTCTGTATATTGCCTGTGCGGCTTTGATAATAGCTGAAGTATTTGTGCCGAGTGGTGGTTTGATAAGCATCTGTGCTCTGGTGTGCTTGATAGGGGGGGTTGGGATATTCTTTCATCACAGCACTACTGCCGGCATGATAGGCATAGGTGTTGCACTTGTAATGATACCATCGGTTTTGATTATTACTTACAAGGTATTTCCTAAAACGAGATTCGGTAAAAGTGTGATGCTGACACCTCCTGAAAGGCCGCAGGGCGATGCAGTTCCCGATACGCCTGAATTGAAAAATATGCTTGGCGCTGTTGGTATTGTTATGACGCCACTTCGGCCGGTTGGTATGTGTGATTTTTCTGGACAGAGAATCGAATGTGTGGCTGAAAGCGGTTACGTTGATAAAGGCAAAAAGGTAAAGGTTATCCGCGTGCAGAGCACACAGCTAACAGTTCGTGTAATAGAAGAAAGTTAATGAAAGGATAAAAAATGTATGGCTTAACAAATACAATCTTATCTGCAGAAAATCCTGCAAGGGCTATTGGAGTGGCACTTGTAATTGCGCTTATTCTTGTAGTCCTTGTGATGTTTTTGCTGTTTCTAAAGTTTTTCCGGTTATGGCTGCAGGCGAAATTATGCCGGGCCGATGTCAAATTCTCCGAGCTTATTGGAATGTGGTTAAGAAGGGTAGATACGCGAATAATAGTTTTGAGCAAGATAACGGCGGTACAGGCGGGGCTGACGTTGACGACGCGGGATTTGGAAAGCCATTATTTGGCAGGGGGGCGCGTTCCGAATGTGGTTCGAGCGTTGATTGCAGCCAATCGTGCGAATATTGCCCTGTCATTGCAAACGGCAACAGCAATCGACTTAGCAGGTCGTGACATACTCGATGCGGTGCAGACGAGCGTCAATCCGAAGGTTATTGATTGCCCCGACCCAAAAAAGGGCAAGGATACAATCGATGCCGTAGCTCAGGACGGTATCCAGTTGAAAGCAAAGGCACGGGTAACGGTGCGGGCTAATATTGAGAGGTTAGTCGGCGGCGCGACTGAAGAAACAGTTATCGCCCGTGTAGGCGAAGGGATTGTAACGACCATCGGCAGCGCTATAACCTACAAAAGCGTTCTGGAGAACCCTGATAGGATTTCCAAGTCGGTTCTTGCAAAGGGACTGGACGCAGGGACAGCTTTTGAGATTCTGTCAATTGATATTGCCGATGTCGATGTAGGTGTGAACGTCGGGGCGGAACTGCAGAAGCACCAGGCCCAAGCAGATTTAGTTCGGGCACAGGCCGAGGCAGAAAAACGCAGGGCAATGGCATTCGCTCGCGAGCAGGAGATGCGAGCGCTGGTCGTTGAGAACGAGGCAAGGGTACCGCTGGCTATAGCTGAGGCCTTTACCAAGGGTAATCTCGGCATTATGGATTATTACCGGATAAAAAATATAGGAGCCGATACGTCAATGCGGGAAGCCATCGCTCAACCGAAGAAAAAAGAATGAGATTGATATTCGATACTGGATGCTCGATTGTTGGCAACTTTTGCTATCAAAGATAGGAAATATGAACGCATTTTTGGGACGATTGATTCTTGCGGCAAGAAGGGACGATTTCGAAGGCTGGATGCAAATTCTGGTCTT